>Ga0187886_1001282_pt1 | contig 23606 bp, 22 predicted proteins | sample June2016WEW_20_1_FD_133001 | JGI IMG/M metagenome (GOLD analysis project Ga0187886, IMG submission 133001) | Peatland microbial communities from SPRUCE experiment site at the Marcell Experimental Forest, Minnesota, USA - June2016WEW_20_150 | ecosystem: Environmental > Terrestrial > Soil >... | reverse complement strand
GACGCTGCGGGTCTTGTGTCTCTCCCCGGCCAGTGCATCGCCCACCAAGAAGATACCCATGGCAAAAGCGATCAATGCCACCATTCCAACAATTTTTGACTTAGACATTGTTCCTTTCCTCCTTTCTAAAAATTTATGTTTGATATTCTTCACCTGAATTCCTGAATGCCTCCTCACCTCCTCCTACCACTCCCGCCTAAGAGGCCGCTCCCCGGATGGGCCGAGGAGCAAGCCTCAATCCGCTTGTAGATATAACGAGAGACCCTCAGGGCAGCGTGTATTCCCCTTCACTATCTCCATACCATTGACCCGGGCCAAGTACCCAAAATTTAGAGGTTCCCCCTCCTTGGATGCCCTGGAACTTGCCGGTGCCACTTACGAAGGTCCAAGTTCCTTCACCTTCACCGGCACCCGTCTTACCGGGACCTGCGCTCGTTGACCCACCCTTTTCCTTTGTCGTTATTGTAGAGCCATCGGGGTAGGTCCATATCGCGTAGCCTTCCGTCGAGCCCACCCCCTTCGTACGATCGCCTATTGTAATGGCCTTGAGCAAGCAAGACCCCCATGGTTCCCCGAACCCGATGCCCTTCGCCTCGAAAAGGAAAAGGATATGTCCTTCTAAATCGCCTACGGGTATCGATTGGAAGCTCGTTGCGTACATGACCCCACGGCCTGCCCATTTCCCCCTTTCTGCTGCCTGGACAAAGGGTCCCGCCAGGAGCAGCAAGAGGACAAGGGATATGGTGATGAGCATTATATGATTCGTTTTCCCAATCATGGCACTCTCCTTTCTCTGAGATATGGTGAAGTTGGGTGGATATAGGCTATAGCTGGCTTTGGGTACTTTCCTCCTTTGCCAACGAGGCTGGTATAAGGATAAAAATCTCATTTGATGACAAAATCAAGAAAGGCCCCAAAGAGAAAAGAATCTCCCTAGAGCCTTGGATATTGGCACTTTCTGGTAACTCCTTCTCATAACATCCTCCAGAAGGTTTTGGATGATAGTAAGACCGATAATTCCGTCAAGTGAATTTATGCCCCGCCACTGGGAATAGATCCAGTGCTCATTGAGGGACTGGCTGCCTTCTGTTTCTTGCCCCCGATATGCTCATCATCAAAGAGCAAGAGTTCTAAGTGATCCAGGGCTTCTCAGAAGCCGCATATTGGCCGGCGATGCGGCTCAGATTGAAGGCGCGGCAGATGGCCGATCCGCCTCCCGGATAAATCCTGCCAATCCCTCCGCCGGTGTTACTACCACTGGCGTAGAGCCGCTGGATGACCTTTCCCTTTACATCCAAAACCTGGGCCTTCGCGTTGATTCGCAGCCCTCCCATAGTGGCTAAAGATACAATTGGAGGGGCGGTCAGATGATAAGCATAAAAGGGTGGCTCCTGAATTGGGCCTACAGTCGTCCCTGTCTTTCCAAATTCCGAATCTTTGCCCTCTTTGGCATGGGCGTTCCACCGCTGGATCGTCTCTTCCAATCCTTCCGGAGAAATCCCCGCCTTTTCCGCCAACTCCCGAATCGTGGAAGCGCTGCTGATTAGCTTAGATTTTGTAACTGGGCGGATAGGTTCCACCTTTTTCCTCACATCCTCATCCAAAATCTGGAAGATCGTGAAGTTGTCTTGCCTACGGCATATATCGCCCAACAAGCAGTAGGTGATGTCTTCGTTCATGAAACGCCTCCCTCGCTTGTTTACCCAGATGGAAGGATAGCGGGCGCCAGCGGAGTAGGGGGTTTTTTCTCCGACCTCAACGGGGGCACCATAATAGCCTCCGCTGTTGTTCATGTTAATCAGATCAGCCCCAAGCGCCTGGCCCATCTGGATGCCATCACCCGAATCAAAGGAGCACAGGCCTACGAACCTCTCCCCGTACCATATATGCCTTTTCCACATGTCGGGATTGGCGCTGAAGCCACCCGCGGCCAGGATGACTCCTCTCCTCGCCCGGATGGAAATGACCTTCCCTTTGTTCTCAGCCTCCACCCCGAGAACCTCGTTCTTGTCGCTGGCGATCAGCTCCAATGCCTTTGTCTCCAGGAGAATCCTCACTCCACGTTTTCTTACCGCCTTTTCCATATTCCGGTAGATGATATAGCCCGTTAAAAGCGGTCCTCCTGACTCCTTTCTTTGATGGTGACCCCGGGGCCTGGCCGGGGTTATCGCCGCGTAATCAGGCTCTCGCTCGGGGCCAGAAAAATACAGCCCTTCCGGTGCAAACTCGCAGCCCAACCCTATTAGCCATTCGATGGTCTCGGCTGACTTGTAAGCGATGGCCTTCACTACCTCCGCATCCGCCTGCCCATGGGCGCAGGCCATCCAGTATTTGTACATCTCTTCCGCACTATCCTCTATTCCCGCCGCCCTCTGGACCGAAGTTCCGGCCCCATAGATCACTCCAGCACACATGGTAGTCCGGCCCCCCAGCTTGTTCATTTTCTCCAGGACCAACACGTCAGCGCCAGCATCCAGGGCTTCAATGGCGGCGGCCATCCCACCTCCGGACCCGACGATCACCACGTCGCTTTCTAAATCCCACTTTGCAGGAACATTGACCTCATGGGCCCGGGCTTCCTTTCCTGCAAGACCGACCAGTGCAAGCGTCCCCGCTCCTGCGACCGTACCCTTGAAGAACTCTCGCCTGCTTAATCCCGTCATAAACTCTTTTTTACCCATCAGCTTCTCCTCCTTGCTTTCCGCGAAGGCTAAAGGTTATTAGAGGCAGGGCCATTTCTGACCCTGCACTCTCCGCGTGTATTGCCTTCGTTAAGTCCCAGTGTGGTTAAAAACGCCCTCCAAAAACGGGCAGACCGCAGGTGCCCCGCAATCAGTCACTCGACATTTTTCCATGGAACCCCCACATGGCCATACATCATTGGTTGTGATCAACCCGAGAAGATACGGCTTGGTCCAGCTATGTTACTCAAACCCGAGAAAGTAAAACTTCTTTCTAATCCAATCCTAATCGCAAGAAACGTGTGATGCGCCCCGACGCCTGCCGTTGCATTCCGGGTTAACCGAGGAAGGGGCATCGCATGTCCATTCATAATGAGGGCCGTCGCAAATGCCAGTCGGTGTTCTTTTCATAATTATTGGCAATCCGGATGATCCCTGATTCATCGAAAGGACGGCCGATAATCTGCAACCCAATGGGCAGGCCCCCCTGCGAAAACCCGCACGGCAGACTTATGGCTGGCAACCCAGACATGGACAGCGGGTACATATTTCGTCCGCAGGCAGCATTAATCGGCGCTTTGGTTGTACCTACAGTCACCACATTTTCACCCACCTTGGGTGCTGTGATCGGCAACGTGGGCGTGATAAGGGCATCCACCTTTTTGAGGGCCAGGTCGAAATCCCTGCAGATCAGCCTCCGTATCCTTTGCGCTTTAATATAATGGGCGGCCACCATAAGATTCCCAATCTTGATGAATCGGTTGACCTCCGGCGTGTAAAGATTCGCCTTGGTTTTGAACCACCGCTCATGATAGGCGCTTGCCTCGGACACCACAATAAACGGTGCGGCAAGGCTTGAAAGACCGACATATGGCAAGGAGACCTCCTGAATGGTGGCCCCTAACCCCTTGAGGACTTCCACCGCCTTGTTGAAGGCAGCTGACACGTCGGAATCGAGAGGTTCGAGGAAATACTCCTTCGGGATCCCTAACCTCACCTTCGATATGCCTCCCTTCAAAGCTTCGGTGTAATCGGGCACGGGAACATCCATCGAGGTGGCGTCCTGGGGGTCGAAACCGGCAACGATATTCATCATCAGCGCCGCGTCTTCCACGGTCTTGGTCATTGGGCCAACATGATCAATAGACCAGCTGAGTACGATGACGCCGTGCTTACTTACCCGGCCGAAGGTGGGCTTGAGCCCCACGATGCCGTTCATTGCAGATGGTACTCGGATGGATCCGCCGGTGTCGCTTCCTGTGGCTGCGAGGCACATGGAGGCCGCCACGGCAGCCCCCGAGCCGCCACTGGATCCCCCCGGTATCCGCTGAGTGTCCCAGGGATTCAGCGTCGGGGGAGTAACGTAACCGAAGGCGAACTCATGGGTATTGGTCTTGCCGATAATCACCGCCCCGGCTGCCTTCAGCCGCGCCACCATGGTCGCATCATAGTCAGGAATAAAATCGGCCAGCACCTTGGAACCGGCGGTGGTGCGGACCCCTTTGGTATAGAACAGATCCTTGACCCCCATCGGAATGCCATGATAGGGCCCCAGGTACTTCCCGGCCATAATGGCCTTCTCGGCGTCCTTGGCCGCCTCAATGGCCTGCGCTTCCATCACCGTGACGAAGGCCTTCAGGTTGCCATCCAATTTCTCTATCCTCTCCAGGCTTTCCTTCGTGACCTCTGCGGGCGAAACTTCCTTACGCTTTATCAAACGGGAGAGGCTGCCCACGGTCTGTTCTGTCAAGTCCAGGTTCTTCATCTCATTTCTCCTTTCGGCGGTAGAAAACGACTGCGGGCTCCACCTCTTCGCCCACGTCGACGCCCCTGATTCCCTTGGTAAGGGCGTTCAGCCGTGGGGAGGCGCCTGCAGCCTCTTCATCGCTGAGGTCCACATCGGCAAACTGTTTTCCCATACCCTTCAGGGTGGCGGGTGAAATGTCATCGGCCCGGGCCCCTTCGATCAAAAAAGGGCCGGCAAGGGCGCCCATGCCTGCGACCTTGATGAATTTTCGCCGCGACAGACCTACTTCATCTCTTTCGACATGTTGATTTTCATTTCCAGTTTTCGCTCTCTCATTCATAAGAACCCTCCTTTGTGAAGAACTTTTATGGACGTCCCATACACCCAAACAGATTCCGTACGAAGGGCAGCCCATTTCTTTTATCACCCTGATGTATAGAGAAGAAAAGTGGGCGAAACTGCTTCCTCCGAATATTCCCAAACAATGGACCAAGAAAACGCCTGGGCAGCCTCAGCACCATTGGATGGCTTTCTCCAAAAGGGGATGGGCCTAACGATAAAGAGATCTCCTAGGAAATTTTCAAGGGCAATTTCCTAAGCACCCCTTTTCATCATTCATCCTAGGAATTCGGAGTTAATTTGTTGCTTAATCTAATAAACTTAAAAGAAAAGAAGACCATTTAAGAAAAAGGCTCCAAAGAGAAAAGAATCTCCCTGGAGCCATCGTAGGGGCACTTTCCGGAAACTCCTTCTCATGACTTCCTCCAGAAGATTGATGGTTAGGTCGTTAGACAGGATTCTAATACCGCTTGCTTTTACCTTTAATTCGCCAGCCATCCAGATATTAAAGGATTACTTGGAAGGCAGGGTGTACGTGCCAATGCTATCTGTGTAATATTGGGCACCGACACCCGGCGTGGGCGCAAGGCGCTTGCCGGTGTACGATCCGCTCCCCTGGATTCCTTCGAACCGGCCAGTCCCCTTGATGAATTCAGACGTGCCCTCATACCTGCTGGTCTTCCCGTCGGGGCTGGGTGTTACGATGTTTTGATACTTTTCCCATAAGGTGGAACCGTCCTCATAGGTGGACACCCGATATCCCTGACTAATGCCGTTCCCTTGGGTCAAGTCAGTCGTGAACTTGCCAGAGATGGTCGCAACACCGCCGTCATCGCAGGAGGACACTCCTGCCGACTCCCCCACGCAGAGGATGTGGCCGGGCACGTCGCCGACCTCGATGATGTGCATCTTGGGGAAGTGCCCGGTCCACCGGCATTTCATTGTATAGGTCTGCGCCCCAGCCTGGGTGACAGAACCAAGGAGCCAGGCTGCGATTATCAAGATGCCGAAGAGAATCCACATTGACTTTCTTGTAGCCATGGTCGTTGCCTCCTTTCTATTTCACCCTCCCCTCACCCCTCCCATCAAGGAAAAGGAAGTGGTTGATAAACGGAAATAAATAAAGGCTCCAGAGAGAATATAAGAATCTCCCTGGAGCCTTCGTATGGGCACTTTCTGCAAACTCCTTCTCATAGAATCCTCCAGAGGGCTAAAGGTTGGGTTTCAAGTTAATTACAACCTCCCTTTAAAAGCCGGAGTTTTATGGACCCTGGCTTATTCCCTTAATTGGCCAGATCTCCTGCTATTCAAGGATCACTTGGAAGGCAGGGTGTAGTTGTTAGTGTTATCGGTGTAAAATTGAGCACCGACACCCGGAAAAAGCGCGAGGCGCTTGCCGGTGAAGGTTATGCCTCCCTGGATTCCTTCGAACCGGCCAGTCCCATTGATATATTCACCTGTGCCCTCCCAGCTGGCGGTCTTCCCGTCTGGGTCAGGTGTTATGGTCTGTTGGAACTTGAACCATTGGGTGGACCCGTCCTCAAAGGTGACCACCCCATATCCCTGACTCTTGCCGCTCCCTTTGGTCAAATCACCCATGAACTTACCAGAGTAGGTCGGAACACTGCCGTCATCGCAGGACATCACGCCTGCCGTCTCCCCCACCAAGACGATGTGGCCGGGCACGTCTCCGACCTCGATCATGTGCAACTTCGGGAAGTGTCCGGTATTCCGGCATTTCAATGTATAGGTCTGTGCCCCGGCCTGGGTAGCAGATCCCAGGATCCAGGCAGCGATTATCAAAATAATCCAAATATAAATGGACTTTTTTGTAGCCATGTTCATTTCCTCCTTTCTGGTTCACCCTTCCCTCACCCCTCCCATCAAGGGAGGGGAAATCGTTGATAAACGGAAATAAATAAAGGCTCCAGAGGGAATACAAGAATCCCCCTGAAGCCATCATATCGGCACCTTCTGGTAACTCCTTCTCATAACATCCTCCAGTAGGCTAGAGGTTATTAGAGGCAGGGCCATTTCTGACTCTGCCTCTCTCCAGCCACCTGCTTTCAGCTTGTCTTGCTCTGAGAGGATCATTCCTAACGCCCTATCGTCGCGGGAGCTCAATGTCCCAATCTTGATCCGCATACTGTTCGCCTGGAGCTACCACAGTACCAACAAAGGTGTGTCTTCCCTGGATTCCCTCCCATTTCCCCGTTCCTTTGATGATGGTCAATGTACCTCTGGAGTGAGGATCTCCCTTGACTTTCTTCGCTTCCCATCTGGCGTAGACTTTGTCCCCATCCCGATCCGTTCCTCCCCAATATCCATAGCCGGCCCCAATATCCATCTTTGGGTTTGACTCCCACAACGCTTGAAACTCAACAAGCCATCCGTCGCAGAACGCTTTCCCTTCCAGATTTGTGACGATTCCTTTGTTTTCCAAAGAAGCGATCACATGACCTTGCTCGTCCGGGACGTTAATTGGGTTCCACTTGACATTGTGAGTGACGCTGCGGGTCTTGTGTCTCTCCCCAGCCAGCGCATCGTCCACCAAGAAGATACCCATGGCAAAAGCGATCAATGCAACCATTGCCACAATTTTCGACTTAGACATGTTCCTTTCCTCCTTTTTGTTTCGTTGATAAAATAAATGCTTATTATGAACCGCCCTCCCCCTTTATGGATGAGGGAAGGGTGAGGGTGGCCAGTGTCACACCCTCCCCTCACCCCTCCCATCAAGGGTAAGCGAGGGCAACCCCTTGATGGTACCCACCAAAAACCGGGATGAACCAAAATAAATAAGGGCCCCAAAGGGAATACAAGTATCCCCCTGGAGCCTTGGATATTGGCACTTTCTGAAAACTCCATCTCATGACTTCCTCCAGAGGACTATAGCTTATTAGAGGCAGGGCCATTTCTGACCCTGCCTGAGGAGATTGGAATTCTGCACGAATGGAATGGGGTATCGGTCAGAGTCGCTCAATGGCAGTGGCCCCTGGTCCGGACCCTGATCTCAGCCACTCTACCTCCCCTTCATTGTCAATATATTTCTCGATCTCACGGCAGCTTGTAGTGAAGCTTCGCTTTAAATAAACCCTGCCAGGCCCCCTCCACTGAGGGAACTGACGGATACGTTGTATATTCCGCACTGCCCTCAATGCCGGCGCATTTTCCAGTACCGCCAAGCATGGTCAGGGTTCCCTTCGGATTCTCTCCCGCTTTGGCGGAATCGAAGAACTTCAGGTAGATCTTATCGCCGTTGAGGAGAGTCCAGACAACCATTCCGGTTTCGCTATAAAAACCCTTTTCAACCTGCCATCCATACACAGGATGAACCGCCGCACCGTGACACATTTCCTTTCCCGTGTCGCCGACGATTATGCCAAAACCCTCACCTACCCCGTACATATAATCCTGGCCAAAAGTAATGAGCTTTGACGTACCGTAAAGGCCGATAGTGAAGTTTTCGGTGGCTTCCTTCCCAGCCACCGCATCGCCCACCAATAGGATACCCATGGCGAAAAGCATCAATGCCATCATTCCAACAATTTTTGACTTAGACATATTCCTTTCCTCCTTCTACTTTTGATTTGTTTGGTAAGGATGAAAAATTAGTTAATTTTCAATGGGAAACCCTGTTTCCTCCTCCCCCTTGATGGGGGAGGAAAGGGTGGGGGTGATAAGGGTCCGCAACATTGAGATATTTCATTTTGATCCCCCTCACCCCGCCCCTCTCCCGCACGGGGAGAGGGAGTTTCAGATGGATCCATTTTAGAAAGATCTCATTTCGACTTTAAGAAGGCCCCAAAGAGAAAAGAATCCCCCTGGAGCCAACGTATTGGCACCTTTCTGTGGCCCCGCAAGATTCCCATCGGGAATGCACGATTATTGGAATCTTTCTTTCCTTCAACCCCGACCTCTTCAAGAACTCCGACAAGCAGGTAGGGCTGGGGCCGGTAAATGCGAATGACTTGGGTATTCAAGCAATTCTCCGCTTCTTTCCTGATTCACCGGATTCAACAGCTTCCCCTTCCTTCTCCTCACCGAAAGATGAATTCAAGATTTCCCAGAGCTCATCCAAAGTGGTGAAACCCATTCTTCCCTTTTTGCCAACTATTTCAACAATCCCCACAAGGGCCCGTGGATTGTCCTTTTCATAACGATATAGGCGAATAATGAAATCTTTCATGAAGTCGGCCCCCGTATCTGATGGGTCTTGGTATTTCAAAAAGGCCCTAAATCTTCTCAAATCGTCCGGTCAAAAATGGGTTCAGCCATTCTTGGAAAAAACTTACTACGAGGGAGGTAACAGATTGGTAACAGATTCAAAAACAATTTGAGAAAAAGTGAAAAGGGGAGAGGTGAACTGGGGGTAGGGAACGGGGGGTAGGGGGAAGGGAAATGACCATGGGGAAAGCCCAAAGTCACATTAAATCAAGTGGTTAAATGCATAACCTGGTATTGAACCTCATATCTTGCCGTCAGAATTCAGGCTTTTATAAATGGCTTCGGTTTTTGGCGAAGGGTCTATCCTTAAAATTGTGGAGAGCGTTTTTCGGCAGCGCTGATAGATGGCTAAAGCCTCCGTCCGCCGGCCGAGGTGCTGATAGCAGATCATTAGCTGTTGATACGAATCCTCGGCAACATCGTCTATCTCCAGACCCCGCTGAAAAGAATCAATGGCCTTTTCCCATTCCTCTTGATCTTGCCAGTAGTGACCCAGCCAGATTAAATTCCGGATGAACCAGCTTCTCAAACGCTCGCGCGGAGAAATCATCCAGGATTGTTCGATTTCATCAGCGAGAAAGGGCCCTTGGTATAGATCAATGGCTTTTTCGATGCATTGAACTGCTTTTTCAGCCGATCCTCTCTTCTTCTCCACCTCCGCCTGTCCCAACAACCATTCAAGGGCCCAGACATCTACCCAGCATTGCCTCTCATCCAGGGTCAGCCGCCCTTCCTTATGCTGGATCGCGTTTTCGTGTCCGATCAGCTGGCGGAGACGGTGCTGAGTGGTTTTGAAGGAATGATGGGCGTCATCCCCATCCGCTTCCGGCCAAAGGATATCGGATAATTGCTCCTCCTTTATCTCTTTTCCTCCCAGGGCAATGATAACCTTAAGCATCGCGAGGGGTTTTTGCTGGACTTTTCTTGAGAATCCGGCTGGCTTCTCATCATGGAATAGACCAAACCGTCCGAGGGTAAAAATCTTCACTGGCCAGGGCCAGTTTTCTAAATGCCAGGCTTTCTGATCCGGTACTATATTTAGCCTGCGAATGAGCTCTTGCACATACTCGACTTCGATCCCGGCCTCGAGGGCTTTGGCACAGAGACCGGCCATGGCAGAAGGTTTTTGAATCCAAGTTCTAAAATATCCCCTCTCTCTTCCCAGAGCTAAGGCTTGGCGGAATGACACCAAGCCGAGTCCTTCCTCCCCTTGATCGAAAGCAAAGAGAGCCTCAGCCAAAAGTGCAAAAAATTCCAAATTTTTGGACCCCATGTTACGTGCAATATCAAGGACCTGAGAAAGATGCTTGGCCGCTTCTCGATGTCTTCTCAGTTCGTGCAGAAGACAAGCTTTTTCATAATGGCACCAGCCCAAAGTAAAAGGCATTCCCACCTGGGTGCCCAATTTCAAAGCCAGATCTGCATGAACCGAGGCTTGACCAAGGTCTCCCCGATGCAGGGCTTCCCGGGTTCTCAGGGCATGGTAATAACAAATGCCCCAGGGTTTGATGCGGCTCAAAGAGGAAGCCATCTCATCCAGCCATCTTGCGGCCGTTTTATAATCGCCCAAAAACAGGGCGCTGAATACACCCTGGAGAAAAAAATGACGGTCAAATATACGGATGCCACTGGTTCGGGATAAATGCAGGGAATCATATACGGCATTTAGACACTTTTCATACAATCCTGTATATTGGTAAAAAATCAGTTCGGCAAATTTCCCCCTAATTCGGTTCAGGGGGGAAACATCCTTGGAATGAGCCAACTTCTGTAAGGCGTCAACAGCCAGAGCCGCCTTTCCGAAATCCCCTATGTTACATCGATAAATTGTCAAACGAACAAGAGTATCTATTTTAGGGTTTAAGCTGGAAGAGCCTTCGGCCAGCGCCAGAACTCGCTCCGCCCATGCCTCCGTTTCAGGATGTTGCGCTCCTCTAAAGTACAAGGCATAAAACAGAGCCAACTTAAAACGAAGCTCGATTGGGTCAGAAGGAAAATCCTGGAAGCGATGCATAGTCTCCTCAAGCACGGGAATCCATTGATCCAGCAGTTTGAAATCTGCAGCCGCAAATATTATAGATTCCACGATGCCCGCCAAGGTCAGATATATCCCAGTGACATCGTTTTGGGTTTTAAATCCCTCAAAGGCTTTCTCAAAACACGGTTGACTTCGGGAAGGATCGGAGGGAAGACGACATGCTCCCATCCAATAGAGAAGCCAGGGATTGCTCTCCATGACGTCCTTTGGAAGCGTACTCAACCACTCTTGCAGAAGACGATCTCGCCCCTGCTCCACCATCAAAGGGGCCTGCTTCAGGATTAAAAGCACCATCCCTTTCCAGTTGCCAACCTCACGGAGAAGTGAAACGGCAGCCTCAGCCTGGCCGTTCTCCTCAAGCAGTCTTGCCGCCTGGTGGTGCAACGCCAAAAGGGCCTCCTGGGAAAATGTTTCCCGGGCGCGGGCCAATAGAAAATCTCTGAACAAGGGATGAAACTGGTATCTCGGCTCAGTGTGAAAACTTCTCACCGTGAATAAGTTTTCCCGGCTAAAAGTGGAGAGGATTCGACCGCATGCGGGGACACCGGTGAGCCCTTCGGCCATTTTAGCGGTCATCTTGGGAAGAAAGGCTGTTTTGAGGAAGAAATCCTGTGTCTCCTTATCCCTTCTATCGAAAAGTTCATTTCCAAAATAATCAAGAATCTCCTCCGGTGTGAGCTTCCCGAGTAATCGAGGCTCGATACCTCTTTTTATACTCTCCAACATCAGCACCAGCCCCCCGGCCCAGCCATCGGCGGTTTCATGCAAATGCCGGATGACCTTTTTGGAAAGTTTCTGCTGCGCCCGAAACCGGACGATTCCACCTGACTCTTCTGAGGTTAGGCGCAGTTCATTCCATCCGATAAGCTCCATTAGATGATTGGCCCGCAATCGGATTAAAGCCGGAGGAGGCTCCCTGCGGCTGATCAGGATGACATTGATGCCTTCAGGAATGTGAGATAGCCCGTTGAGGATCAATTCATGAAAAGGCGATCCATCAGGAATATCTTGGTAATCATCAAAAACAACCACACTGGGGGGTTTTAGGCGACTATAAAGATTCTCGAAATACCGTAACGCAAATGTTGGGATGTCTTCCCGGTATTCTGCAGTGAGGAGCGGAAGTGGTTTTCTTTTATGAGGTGAAGCCCTTTTAGCTGACTGGCCCAGATAATAGAAGAAGGTTGCTGGATCAGCGTCACCTTCGTCTACCTGGTACCACAGGCAGGGAAGCCCCCGGGCCTCGAGGTAGCTGCTTACGAGGGTTGTCTTCCCACAGCCAGCGGGTCCAGACACCCCAATGATCGGCCGCTCGCGCATTCCATCCAGTAGGCCAAATAGCCGCTTCCTGGGAAAAACCCCGGTGACGATCGGACGAGTTACCTTACCCATAAAATTGAAATCATAAAAAAGTAATCTAAAGTCTCTTATTACCAGGAGCAATAAATAGATTACCTGCTCCCTTGATTCTCCCCCTCACCTTTATCCTCTCCCCCTTTAGGGGGAGAGGATAAAGGTGAGGGGGCGCGGGAAAGGACCCGGTTTAAATGTGAACAATTTACCGCTCCGGATAATAAGTACCTAAAATGCCTAAAGTGAGTATTCCCATTTCATTGGAACTCTCTTAAAGCAGGAATCATCTGATATGGGATGCGAAGAAGAGAGGAAGGTTTGGCCATCTTCTCCCAGATGAAGATGGCACTTAGAACAGATGGAGATCAAATGGAGATCAGAGATAGCTTTTTTGAGAGCTAAATTTAAAAAGCCTCCGAAGGGATTTATGAATCCCCTGGAGGCTTCATAATGGGGCCTTCCGGTAATACCCTTTCATCTGGCACACTCCAGAAGGTTAGGGCTTAGGTTGCTGGGTTAGTGGGCAACGATAGGAAGATACAGTTATGTACGATTAGATCAAGATAAATCCTTTGTCAAGGGAATAATCGATCCAAGTTGTAAATTTTATTTAAACAATAAAAACATGGGGTTGAAAATATTAGGAAGGTTCCTAATATTAAACTCTATCTTCGAGACCTTAAAAAATCTCCTTTGTGTAGAGAAAAAAAATAGTTTAGTTTTTTATTCTTTGATATAATTTTGTTGATTGCATCGAACGCCTTGCCACAAGGAGTCTGAAATGAAAAAAAGCGCACTTCTGTTGGTACTTTCTTTGTGGGTCCTTTCGGGATGCACGGGTATCAATGTATCGCTCTTGCCCGCGACAAACCCGCTTGAGGAGAAGGTACTTGAAGGCAAGGGTACGCCCAAGATACTTCTGGTTGACCTGGACGGCGTGATCTCCTTCAAGGAGGAAACGGATAAACTGCAGCTTAGTGCCAGGCCCTCGAAAGTCGCATTTTTCAGGGAGGCGCTCCGCAAGGCAGAGGCGGACTCTGACATCGCAGGCGTGATCCTGAGGATCAACTCACCCGGCGGCACCGTTGCCGCAAGCGATACGATATACCATGAGATCATGAGCTTCAAGCAGAGAAGGAAAATACCCGTTAACGCTTACATAATGGAGCTCTGCGCCTCGGGGGGCTATTACGTCGCCTCCGCCTCCGACCGGATCATTGCCAGCCCTACTGCGGTCACGGGCAGCATAGGCGTCATCGTCATGAAGTTTAACATCGAGGAGCTTCTTTCGAAGATAGGGGTTTCGGCAGAGACCTACAAATCAGGCCCGAAAAAGGACTTCTGGTCTCCCTTCCGCCCGAGTACGGAGGAAGAGAAGAAGATGCTTCAGGACATCGTCGATAAGCTCTATACTCGTTTCGTCGAGGTGGTCTACGCAAACCGGCAGAAGCTTCTCACCGAGCAGGAGGTCAAGGCCCTGGCCGACGGGCGGATACTCACAGCGAGCGGAGCCCTTGAGGCCAGACTTATCGACCAGGTATCCTATCTGGACGAGACGATCGACGCGATGAAAAAGGCACTCAATATCGAGCAGGCCAGGGTGATAACCTACATCCGCCCTAAAACCTTCAAATCGAACATATATTCTGAATATTCCGAAATGCCTCTGCTGGGCTCGCCAGTCATCAACCTCATCTCCATAAACGCGGAGGAACTCTCGCTTTTTTCAGGGGTACAGTTCATGTATCTCTGGAACCCCTAGAAGCTAACCATCAAACCCGTCGTCAGTTGCGAGCCACACTCGGGCAGAGCCTCTAGGTCACGGCAGGAACACGCCTTTACCCGTGGTCTGCGTATCGAAAAGCTTGTATGCCTCCGCGGCCTGATCCAGCCGGTAGTGGTGCGTAAACAGCCGCTCCACCGGGATACGCCGATCTGCGATGTATCGCGCGCACTCGGCCTGACCCACCGTGCTGAAGGTCCACGAGGCCATGATCGTAAGCTGCCGCCGCAGCAGGTCCGGGCTCACGTCCACGGTGAGCTTGTCACCTTCGGCCACCAACCCCACTGTTCCCCAGGTGCGCGTGCTGCGCACGGCTGCCAGCCGCGCATCCGGAATGCCGCAGCAGTCCAGTGTAAGTTCCGCACCCTCGCCATGTGTGAGATTCTTGATGGCTTGCATCGGGTCGTCCTTCTTCGAGTTGATCGTCGCGTCCGCACCAAACTCCCTGGCGAGTGCTAGCCGCGCCTCGTTCACATCCAGTGCGATCACCCGGGCGCCCATGGCCTTGGCCAGCTGCGTGGCACTCAATCCCACCGGGCCCTGACCAAAAATCGCGATGCTCTCACGGCCGGAAAGCCCGATGCGTCGCAGCGCCCCGTAGGCCGTTCCCGTTCCGCAGGCAATCGCTGCCCCCACCTCGAACGAGAGCTCATCCGGGAGCGGCACCAGCGTGCTGGCGGCCACCTTCATGTAAGGTGCATGGCCGCCATGCGCGGTCACCCCATACACCACGATGCCCTGCCGGCAGAGCTGCGACCATCCCACACGGCAGTGGTTGCACACCCCGCAGCCCTTGTAGTGGTGGACCATCACCCGCATGCCGGGACGGGCTTGCGCTTCGGGCACGCCTGCCCCGACCGCGGCCACCACGCCGCACGGCTCGTGCCCCGCAATCACCGGGCCACCGGCGGCGCTGAAGCCCAACGCGCTCGCCCCGGCGCCCACCGGTGCCCGATAGAACTTCAGATCGCTGCCGCATATTCCGGAGGCCTTGATCTCCAGCACCACCTCACCCGGCCCCGGCGTGGGATCCGGAAACTCCCGGAACTCCAGCTCACGCCCGCCAAGAAACACCACGCCTCGCATACCGTCCTCCTTATCTTCCGTAATGGGGAGCCGCCGAACGGCTCCACGATCTTCCGCGCACCCCCGCCTTCACTCCATCAGCAGCCCATGCGCTTCGGGCCAGCCCTAGATCGGTTCCTCAGGGAATCGCTAACGGATCATTCAAGGAAAAGCAACTGCTTAAGTGAGAAAAACTTTCGCTGCGGGTTCAGGGATGCCGGGAAAAGCGAGAGCGAGTAAGGATTTGGTAGACTTTTTCCGCACCTCCATAGATACCGCCTCTCAAGAACATGACCAAGAGAATAAAGATAACCCCCATAACCAGCAGCCAGGCACCTGCCTTGGATAACGCCGTAAACCCATTCAAGAAATCCACCAAGAAAATAAATACTCCAGCGCCAATCAAAGCACCCGGTAGAACAAAAACTCCACCCAAAAGGGCCATCATCACGATCTCCCCCCCCGTAAACCAGTTCGCCAAATGCTCCCCTACGTACTCCTGATGAAGGGCGAAAAGGCTTCCCCCCAACCCACAGATCAAACCGCTGAGGATAAAGGCAATCCACTTGAAGGTCTCCGGATTATAACCAATGGCCGTAGCCCGAAGCTCACTCTCCCGCATGCCCATCAACACCTTTCCAAAAGGCGACTCAATCAGCCTCGCCACAAAAAAATATGCCAAGATAAAAAATAGCAGAACAAAGATAAAAAAATTGAACGTCGGCTTCAAATTAATGACGAATACGCCCAAGTCCAAACCCGTCCGCTGAATCCCCAAAACTCCGTCCGGCCCACCCGTAAGACTCTTCCACTGCCAAATGGTAAACCAGATCAATTGGTTAAAAGCCAAGGTCAGCAAAGAAAAGATCAGCCCACCCCGCTTAATGCAAAAATAGCCCACCACCAAAGACACCACCCCGCTCATCGCAATCCCCATGACCACCGCCACAAAAATGTGCACCTGATACCGGGCCAAAAGAATGCCCGCCGTGTAGGCACCTACGGCAAAAATACTCCCCATCCCGAAATGTAAAAGACCCGTATATCCCAACAGGAGGATGAACGCCAACGTGGGCAGGGCCATGATCAGGATCTCAGCAGCCATCATCTTCGAGGGAAGAATAAAATAAAGGGGAACCAGGATTACGGGCATGATGATCAAAGGCAAAAACTCGGCAAAAATTCCTTTCTCCTGGCCTGATCCGGCTTTCATCTTGTCCCTCCCCTCCCCAGCAAACCCTGGGGCCGAAATAACAGGATGAGGCCCATGGCAGCGAACATAACAAAGTCCGAAGCTGGCGCCCAGACAATGCCAGCCATCCCCCGAACGACCCCCAGGATAATGCCTCCCAGAAGGGCCCCCCGGATGCTCCCCATACCCCCGATCACCACCACCATAAAACAGATGAGGAGGATCTCTGTGCCGATGGGATGCTGGAGGCCGCCGATCAGAGGAGCATGGAGCCCACCCCCCAGCCCGGCGAGCGCAGAGCCCAGAGCGAAAGTCCACGTATACACCCTGCGGGTATTGACGCCCAGAGTCCTGGCAGTCTCCGAGTCTTCGGCACTCGCCCTAATGACAGCCCCCAGGGCACTCCGTTCTATGAAAAACCATACCGCGAAGATGGTCGCCAGGCCGAGAATCATGGTGAATAAGCGATACGTGGGGTAGAGAAGCAGGCCCAGGTTGATCTCACCCTCAAAGGAGGAAGGGATCCCCAATGGAAGCGGCGCCGTACCATAAACTAGGGCCACCCCTTGCTGGATCACCAACATCAGGCCAAAGGTGATCAAAAGCTGATAGACCGTGGGCAGGCCATACATACGTTGCAAAAGAAATTTTTCTATAATCAACCCCACGAGGCCCAATGACGCTAGGGTTAAGACAAGACCCACCCAGAAGTTTCCCGGAAAATTCAGCATCCGCATACAGGTCCACACCGAATAAGCCCCCAGCATGTAAAGGGAGCCATGAGCAAAATTGATGATGCCCAACATCCCGAAGATGAGGGAGAGGCCGGTGGCCAGCAAAGCGATCAGAACACCAAACTGGATGCCGTTGAACAACTGGGGTAATAAGACGTCGATCGTTATCATCGCAGGATCATCCTGAATCCGTTATTGGCCAAAGCTCAGTTCTGGACCCATGAAATTTTAAACTATACATGACCACATGAATAGGAACACGGCACGTCATTCCCGCGAAAGCGGGCCCTGTACCTAGTGTGGTGCAGGGCGGGAATCCAGAATGACGGTAGATTCCGGAGCCTGCCCCGTACTGGATACGGGGTCAAGCCCGGAATGACAAACAGCACAAGACTTATGTCGTTGTGTATAGGAGGGGGTAAGGCTTCAAGCCGGCGCCCCATCTTGCCCTTTCCTGTTACTGAAAATGAGGAGTTTACAAAGGATCCTTGGTTCGATCGAACTCAAACCCCTTCTCTCCCTGCTTGGGGTAGACCCTCCCTTTACCGATGACCTCCACGTAATCCTCCTCAAACTTTTTCTCTGCAGGGGCCTTCCCTCTCAGCAACAAGTAATCATGCTCGATCTGATGGTTCCAGGGCGACATGGTCTCCTTGCCGGTAGGCCCGTCATAAATTCCGAGTTTCTCCAGAGCCGGGACGAGAACCTTGGGGTCGATGCTGCCAGTCTGTTTGATCACCCTTTCCATGATCTGGCAAATCGCATAATTTGAACAGCCCGTGTCGCCCATCAAAACATTATACTTCTTGCGAAACTTATCGACGAACGACTTCGTCCACTCATTGGGCATGGCATGGTTCCAGTGATCGGCCAAATACATCCCCTGGAGGGTCTCAGAGCCAATTCCGCGAAGCATGTTCTGGGTGGCTGCATAGGTGAAGATTTTCATCTCCTTTTTCAGGCCGAACTCATGAGCCTGTCTCAGGCCAATGCCGTAAAGCTTACCATATAAACCAATCAAATAAGCATCGGGTTTTAACGCCTTGGCCTCGGTCATAAAGACGCTGGCGTCAGTGGCGGTCACCGGAATCCATTGAGTCTTGAGAATCTCAACCCCCCTTTCCTTAAGAACGACTTCTGCCTGTTCCGCCAAGTCATAACCCCAGGCATAGTCTAAATTAAGCCTAACCACCTTCTTGACCTGCGGGAACTTGTCTAAAAACCCAGACAGCGACGCTCTGGCAATGGTGTAGTTAGGACTATGCCACCGGAAGCTATAACGGTTGCCTTGGGAACCGGTGAGGCGGGTATCCCAGCCCTCCGCCCAAAAGATCGTCCCTTTGGTTTTGCCGATGATGTCGGCCATGGAAAGGACGACGGCGCTGCTTTGAGCGGCGATGGCCACCAGAGGTTTGAACTCGGCAATGACTTCCTGGAGCCGGCGGACCCCCACGGCCGGCTTGAGCTCGGTATCCCGGGTGACCAGCTTAACCTTATAGGGCCCCATCATGTAATTGTGCTCTTCCATGAACATAACGGTGGCCTTGTAGCCCTCATCGGTGCTCGCCGCATAGGGGCCGCTGAAGTCATCCACAATGGCCCAAACAATCTCTTTCTCCGCAGCCCGGGCCGCCGGGCTCAAAAGGAATCCTGGCCCGGTAAGCGCTACAAACAAAATGAAACTTAGAAGAAGAACCTTAGCCAACCTGTTTTTCATCGTGTTCCCTCCTTAAGATAAGCTCCCCCCAATCACCCAACCCTTTATTCTTGAGGGTGTTATTGGTTAAAGCTTGAAATACTTCCTGTGCAACTCCTCATCTCCCAGTAACTGCTCCGAACTGGCCTCACATGCCACCAACCCATGGGCCATCACATAATGGCGATCCCCCACATTGGAAGCCATGGTAAAATTGGCCTCCACCAAAAGCATGGTCAATCCGGACTTCTTCAACTCCCCAACCGTATCCATAATCGTGCCCACTAATCGAGGAGCCAACCCTTCCGAAGGCTCGTCCAAAAGAACCATCTTCGGCCCACTCACCAAAACCCGCCCAATGGCCAACATCTGCTGCTCCCCCCCACTCAACTCATTCCCCCGATGCTCCCACCTCTTCCTTAAGGGAGGAAAAATATCCAACACCCACTCCACCCTCCCCCGATCCTGGCCAAGCGAAGACAACCTCAAATTCTCCCCCACGCTCAGACTACTGAAAATACGCCGACCCTGAGGCACATACCCCAAACCCCCACGAAAAATCTGATACGTCTCCTTCCCTAAAATATTCTCCCCGTTATACCAAATCGAACCAGAACGAACCGACACCAAACCCATGATGCTCTTCAACGCGGTCGTCTTCCCCGCCCCATTCCGACCCAGAAGAGTCACCAACTCCCCCGGCCTCACTCCCAAACTGAGCCCATGCAAAATATGGCTCCCCCCATAATACGCATGAATCTGCTCAACTTTTAGCATCAGTGCGCCCCTAAATACGCCCGACTGACCTCCTCACTACTCTGAATCACCCCCGGAGGACCCTGGGCAATCACCCTCCCAAAATCTAACACCGTAATCGTATCCGAAATCGACAAAACCATGTCCACCCGATGCTCTATCAAAACCACCGTGCGTTGCGGCGTAAGCCTCTTGATCGTCTCCCCCATCACAGGAATCTCATCATAAACCAAACCACTGGTCGGCTCATCCAATAACATCAACTTGCACTCCCCCGCCATCGCTACCCCAATGTCCAAAAGACGCTGCTCCCCATGAGACAACTCCGAAGCCTTGTGCCCCGCCTTCTCCTCTAACCCCAAGGTACGCAAAATCTCATACGCGTCATCCACAAACTCCCTTAAACTCAAAGCCTTCTTGAAAAAACTAAACCTCTCCCTCCCCTTGGCCTGAATGGCCAACCGCACGTTCTCCAAAGTGGTCAACTCTTGAAAAAGCGTAATGACCTGAAACGACCGCCGAATCCCCAAATGAGCCATCTGATAGGGAGGAAAATAAGTGATGTCCTCCCCCCTAAACTCAATCCTGCCCTCCGTAGGTTTGATGAAACCGCTAATCAGGTTAAATAATGTAGTCTTCCCTGCACCATTCGGGCCGACCACCGAATGCAAACTCCCCTCCTCCACTCTTAAATCAATATGATCCAATACCCGAAGCGCCCCAAAATCCTTGGTCAACCCGGTCGCCTGCAACAATTCCATTAACCTCTCCCTTTCGGATTTTTCTTCTTTTTCCGATAAACCCTCTTAGAGCTTTTTTAATGGCTCTTGCGAATGGAGGGAATGCGGGGATTATATATTCTCTGTTTATTTTTTTGTCAAGCCTTTTTTCCGGAGTGAGCCCAAGATGTTGGGTTTATTTGGGGACCATTTCAGGGTGGATTCGGGGGATTTCCATTGTCGAGGGAGTCACCCTTCTGGGTCAAATCTTTCACGCATAAAATTTGGAAGGCCCATTCGGGTTTCTTTTTGACCACCCATTGGGTTAAGGTAGAAATGATTGACCAAAAGGTTTTCGGAGAAAATTTCAATGATCCTTTATTCCCTCTCAAGGCTTTCCACCCCAATAGGCCAATGACCCGAAATCCTTTCTTCCTCATTTCCTCGACAGACCAGCCCGATTTGTGAATTTGCCATACATTCTCCCCGTATTCCTGCTGCGGAAGGAAACCATTGGGAGTAAGAATGATCATTTTCTTCTTAGCAATTTTCTCCATCAGGACGATTAATCGAAACCCTTCTTCTTTTTCTAGATGCTCAATTAAATCTAATGCTAGAACACCATCAAAGGATTTAGGCGGAAATTTTTTATCTAGGTCAAGGACATTCAAGAAGAGATATTGATCATGGATCCCATCCTTTTGACTTTGTTCGATCGCGGCTGCAAACGTGTCACAACCCACAGCATGAAATTTTTTGGGTAAATGCTGGATAGGAGAGGATGAGCCACAAGCTAGGTCCAACACGGATTCACAGCCGTTTAAGGCGAATTCCAATTCATCAATAAAATCATAATAGGTTATTTTCTTAAGGTTCTGCCAATAGAATCCAATGTTTCTTTTCATTTGATTCCCTTAGGATCATCTCCTCAGATATACGGCCCCCCTTATTACCCATCGAAATCTACACTCCCCGGCAGAACCTGTCAATCATTTAGTGTCCTCTCCTCTTCTCCGCGGGGCAGAGGGACGCCAGATCAAATCTCTATCATTTTCCCCCCAGCCGGAAGGTCACTTTCACTGAACCCAAAATCCGTCAGCATGCGGCGGGTGGCCTCCATATTCAGCCCCCAGCCCATCCTCTCCCCGCGGAACTGGGTCGCCACTACATAATCAACCACCGGAGATAGCACGCCCATCGCGAGGAAATTTGGCTGATATCTGGGGTATCCTCCGGGCCCTCCTTCACTGGCCCAGAGCGCGTCTACGAGACAGAGTTGCTGGCGAGGATAGAGGACTTTACCCGTTCGCGGGTCCATCGGACCCAACACTTCGGAGGTTTGATTAATGGCGATGAGGTAATCCAGAGCACCGCTCCGATGTCCGGGGGATGGATCGAAGGTTCCGAAATGATTTTTCATGGTGATCGTGAATCCGCCAAATTTGCTGCTATGTCCCTTGCACATGGATAGGTTTATGAGGATGTCCACCGATCCATCGACCAGGTATTTGAGGCACTTGGTTTTACCTTCTTTTTTCTTCCAAGGTTCCGGCACCGCCGTGACCGTTGTGATTCCACCCCATTCGTCTTCAACCCGACATCCTTCCGGCAGGCCGGTAAAAGGAGTGCTGCTGTGCATAGAGCCGCCATGGACCGCGTCGTAGATGTGGATGTTGGACGGCTTCACCCCGAGTATATGGCTCAGCGTATGACAGACCTTGGCCATTACCGCGCTGCGGGTATGCTGCAAGGCGATATGGTTCGTTTTGATTGCTACGACCGTGTCAGACCATGATTTTTTGGGAGGTTTTATAAAAACCATCCGCCAGGCCTCTTCCGGATCTCGCCTTTCGGTAAGGGTGCAGGCGAGTTTGTCGATGTTCTCCTAGACGACTTCAGGAACGACCAGCTGATCCTGGCGGGCCCAGGAGGAAACGGGTTCGTTCGCCCTGGCCATGCGGGTATCGGTAATCCCGACGACCCGGAGGTTATTTATATGGGGGTGCACAACCGTTTTTCGAGCCCACAGCGCCCGGGCTTTCGGTACAAGTATTGTGGGAAACGCCGTTAGGGTAGCGCCCGTGATCATGGCCTTTTCAATAAACTGTCTTCTGGAGATCCGGATCATACCGAATTCCTTTTATCCTTTTCTGCTCTCTCTATTAGAAGGGATTGCTTCTTCGTTCAACCAAAGGACAACGGACTTGAATATTGAAATTATACTCAATAGACTTCTCTTCTGTCACGGCCTAAGAAGCAGGTCGGGCAGGCCTGGGCAGTCACCGAGGAGTTCGCCGCCGCAAATTGAAGATCGGGGGACCGGCAACTGCATGGCAATAGACAAGGACCTTCCCTCTGTGAGATAATTTTTCCGGGGCGAAACAGTTATGACCCAGATCAGGCGCATCGTTCCCCTGGGCCATCTGGAGCGTAGGCAATGGGCGGTAAGTTTTTCTTATCGAACGGCTCTTCTATTCCAGGTTCGGGGAGGGAAAACCCATGAAACTCCCGGTGAACAAGACCAAGATCGTCTGCACCATCGGACCGGCGTCCGAATCCTCAGAGGTCATGGAACAGATGATTCAAGCCGGCATGAACGTGGCGCGTCTCAACTTCTCCTACGGCGATTTCGCGGGTCATCAAAAGGTGATCGAGAATATCCGTGCCACCGCCCGCAGACTCGGGCAGCGCGTGGCCATCCTGGCCGATTTGCCCGGGCCGAAAATACGCATCGGCCCATTGGCCCAGGAACCCATCCAGTTGAAGCCCGGCGACTTCTTCTCCTTGACGACCCAGGACGTCGTCGGCGATAGCCAGCGAGTCTCGGTGACCTTCGCCCACCTGCCCCAATGCGTAAAGCCAGGCGATACCTTGTTTCTCAATGACGGGCTGATCCAGCTGGAAGTGGTAAAATCCGAGGGCAGCGAGGTCCGGTGCCAGGTTCTAGCGGGGGGCGAATTGCGGTCCCGCAAAGGCCTTAACTTACCTGGCATTGATCTCGGCATCAGCGCCTTTACCGATCACGACTCCCATTGCCTGAAATTCGCCCTGGAACAAGGCGTGGACGCGATCAGCCAATCCTTTGTCGAGAGCGCGGCGGACATGGGTGCCGTCCGTGACGCCGCTGCCGCCTTGGGTTACAATCCATTCCTCATCGCCAAGATTGAACGCTCCCGGGCGCTCGATCGTATGGAGGCAATCCTCGCGGCCGCGGATGGGATCATGGTTGCCCGCGGGGGCCTGGGGGTGGAGAGACCCATCGAGGAAATCGCCGTG
>Ga0187886_1001280_pt1 | contig 23662 bp, 22 predicted proteins | sample June2016WEW_20_1_FD_133001 | JGI IMG/M metagenome (GOLD analysis project Ga0187886, IMG submission 133001) | Peatland microbial communities from SPRUCE experiment site at the Marcell Experimental Forest, Minnesota, USA - June2016WEW_20_150 | ecosystem: Environmental > Terrestrial > Soil >... | reverse complement strand
GTTCTGCTGCCGCAACGCCCACGACCCAATCAACCGTAAAATGTTATCGCTTTGACTCGCGCAGCGCCGCGAGCGGCGCTGCGGTCGCGTGCCCTGTACCACCCACCACTACTACGACAAGCACCGCAACAACGCAGGGCGTAAATGCGGGCACGGGCGGGACGACGAAGCCGGAGCCGGCCGTATATCCTCCCTTCCGCTATCAGCCTTATCGCATTGAAGTTGATGCCTCAACGCAGCTCTCGCTCCGCGACCGGACGAGCGCCGCATTGAACAATTTCGCCGCCGGAGATCAGATCAACGTTTTCGGTTATTACAACGCCGATGGCAGCATCCAGGCCTATCTTGTCCGCGACCTTTCAAAACCGGTACAGACACAAACACTCCAGCTTAACAACGTAGAAATCGTTTCCGTATCCGGGACGAGCATCCCCGCAACGATCGCCGTGGCACAGCAACAAACCGCACCGTGCTATTTGTTTGATACGAATTCCATAAAACAGCCCTACGCGTGCCCAATGGGAGTCTCGTCTTTTTCGGGCAACGCGGCGACGAAAGACGTAACCCCGCCCGCCGCGATGATGCCAAGCTGGATCGCGCTCCGCAAGTACGTCGTTACGGTTGACGCGCAGACGATCCTGCTTGACGCCAACCGGACGCAACTTTCGCTTTCAAACCTGAATGTCGGCGACGTGTTGAACGTCTATGGCGAAACCACCGACAACGGCCAGACCTTGACCGCCGACATTGTCCGCGATCTCTCTATTCCTGCCACCCCATCAACGTATACCGGTACCGTGACGCAGGTGAATACCGACGGCTCGTTCATCATCCAAACCCAGAACGGCCAAACCATCACCGTACAAAATCCCATCCAGGTCGGCGCCACGCTCCAGCTGACCGGCCTGCTTGACCGCCTGCAAAACGTTCTGTCGCAGGTTACGAGCATCATAAACGCAAAGAATGTCGTTTATCCGCCATTGCCACCGCCGCTCCCTGTACCGATGTCAGCGCCCGCCCCTACGCCGGCCACGCACAATTAGCGAGATGGAGAAAGGCTGCCTGCCCGTCGTGATCATCACGCCCAAAAAATACGTGTTTCACGGGCTGTGGTTCGGCGGCAGACGCCCCAAACGAGGTATTGTTTTCGTTCATGGCCTTGGTTCAAATGTGTTCGCCCACCACAATTTCCTCACGCCGCTCGCGGGGAAAGACACGGCCGTTCTTTTTTTCAACAATCGCGGCCACGATACGGTAGCGGGAATACGAAGGGGGCGCCGGCGGAAACCGGGCGGCAAGGCCCACGAGATATTCACGGAATGCGTTGATGATATTCAAGGGGCCGTGAACCTGCTTCGCAAAGCCAAAGCAAAAAAAATCTATCTGGTCGGGCACTCCACGGGCTGCCAGAAGATCGCTTATTATTTAAGCCAAAAGAACAAACAAAGAAAGATCAGCGGTGCGGCGCTCCTCTGTCCGATAAGCGACTATGCGGGCATAAAGAAATTTACTCCCGCAAAAAAATTGAAGCGGGCGCAGGCGACGGCGCGGAAACTGGTCACACAAAAGAAACCGCACGACCTCCTGCCCAAAAATATCTGGCCGGAGCTCATTGACGCGCAGCGATTCCTTAGCCTATACACGCCGGAGAGCAAAGAGGAAATTTTTCCCTATGCGCAACCCGGAAAAGCGCCGCGCGCGCTCCAAAAAATAATCGTTCCCCTGCTCACCATGTTCGCCGGAAACGATGAATACCGCGATCGGAGCATCAAAGAGATCGCTGCATGGTTCAAGGAAAACGTCCAGTCGCGCCATCATTCAATAACGATCGTCCCGAAGGCGCGGCACAGCTTCAAAGGAAAAGAAGCCGGCGTCGTCCGGGCTATCCGGAAATTTATTGCGCGGGCGCCGCGTTGATATACGCCGGCAAGTTGATTAAATCTATTCCGGCCGTCCCGTCGGAATTAATGATGAACGTGAAACCGAGCGGATCCTGCGGCACCTGCGGGATGATACCGCGCGCAACGAGCGCATCTACGGAGCTCGGATAGGAACCGTATTTCTGCTTGTACGCTTTTGCCGCCGCTTCCAAGTAATCAAAATCGTTCAGCCGCTCCACGTACGCCGCCGCGCGCGCTTTCGTATCGGGATCGTTCGAGCTTTCGTACACCGTTGCCCAAAGATTGCGGACGCGGTCACGCTCTTTTTGGTTGATGCCGAAATTCAACGCGAACCGCTTGGCGTATGAGGGAACGCCGGGAGTATCCGCCGCAACATTGAAATACCAGGTGGCATCCTTCAGGTCTTTGAGCTCCAGATAATAATTGATCGCCATATAATACGGGATGCGCCAGTCGGGGTCGCCGTTCGCGATCCCCCGCAGGCCGATCGCCTGTGCCTCCGCGACCCCATCGGGAAGCACCGCCCTCGGCAACGCCGGAAGCGTGAGCACGGAAAAGGCGTAGGGATAGCCCATTTTTGGATCAACCGTATTCAGGAACGCAAGGTCCGCTAAATATCCCTTCCGCCCGTGGAAAAGGTCCAGAATTTCCGGCATCGTCGCCGCCCACAGGAACGACGCCATCGCCGGATGAAATCCTATATCCGCCATCCGGATCATGCTTGGAGGCAGACCGCCGCCCGCGCCGGCAATGGGTGCGGGCTTCGTGCGATCATAAGCAACCTGCAGCCCCATCACGCCGCCCAAGAGCAGTACGAGAAGAATGATCTTTGGAATCATGCCCACGCGCGCCATCAGATTTCTTTTTTATTGAAAATCCCCACGGCGACCGCGAGGAGGAAGATAATGTAGACCGCCGCATAGGCGAACGCGAGCCCGAAAGAAACGAACGGCGTCGCAACGTTATGAACGGCGAGGTCGCGCACGTTGAACTTTTCCAAATTCGGGAAAATATAATACAAAGTTTCCACGAGGGCGAATTTAACGCCCGTGAGGCCGATTGCCTTTGCATCCTCAATGAGCGAGCTTACGATATGGCCGAGGAAGAACACCGCCGAGGTATACACGATGGAAAGAAGCGAGCTCGAAAAGGTGGACACGAAAAGCGCGAAGGCGATGAAAAGCGCCATCTCAAAATATTGCATGCAGATAGCAAGGAGGCCCAGCCCGTCAAATCCGCCGTGTTCGTAAGCAATAAGCCCTAAATATGCCACGGCAAGGATGGCGGTCGTGAGTAGGAGCACCGCGCAAAGGCCGAAGAACTTCCCAAGCAGGAACTGCGCCCGCGAGACCGGCTTTGAAAGGATGAAATAGACCACTTTCCGGTCCACATCCTTGAAGAACGATGTGGTGCCCAAGAAAAGCGCAATGATCGCACTGAAGAAATAGATGCCGGTGAGGCCGAAGCTTTTCACCATAGGAAGTTCTTTGAGCACAAGGTCCGCGAGAAAAAGCTCAAAAAGCACGTAGAGCAGGCCGAACACGATGATGCCGTAGAGGATCTTGTCGCGGATCTCCAGCTTTAAAGTATTTTTCGCAATGATGAAAATATTTCTCATGAAGATCGTTTGGTATGCGCCCCCACCATTTCCATAAACCGCTCTTCAAGCGGCTTCCCGGCGCAAAATGCCTTCACGCTTCCCGCATAGAGCAACTTCCCTTCATGGATCACGCCCACTTCGTCGCATACTTCCTCCACGTCATAGAGAATATGCGTGTTCAAAAAGATCTTCCTTCCCTCTTTTTTCAATTCACGCATCACCTCTTTCATCTCGCGGCGGCCGATAGGGTCAAGCCCGTCCAGCGGCTCGTCCAAAAAAAGATATTCCGGATCGTTCACCAAGGCCTGCGCAAAGCCCAGGCGCTGGCGCATGCCCTTGGAATACGTGCGCACCTCATCCTTCCGTGCATCATAGATGCCCACGCGCTTCAAAAGCGCTTCGTAGTGCTCCGTGCGGTTCCGCCCGTGCGAACCATCCAGCTCGTCGCAGAACCGCACGAACTCCAGCCCCGTCATGTGTTCGTAAAAATATGGCGTCTCGGGCATGTAGCCCATCCGGCGTTTGGATGCCTCGCTGCCCGACGGCGCGCCGTCCAGCAAAATCGTCCCCGCGCTCGGCCGGAGCAATCCCACCACCATCTTCATGATCGTCGTCTTCCCCGCCCCGTTCTGCCCCAAAAAACCAAAAATCGGCACATCCACCGTGAGGGAGAAATCGTCCACCACCTTATGCTTCTTGTAGGCCTTCGTGAGATGCGAAAACTGCACCATACTTAGCAATGATAATAAAAAAATCCCAAAAGACAAAATCTGCGATTATAACCGTATCGTCACGCCACCCACATTCCTTGGGCCGGCACTTCGCGCATTTCCGCCGAATTCCACGTAATGATCTCCCGCAGCGGATTCCACGACGTTCACTTCAACATTTCCAGCTTCCTGGATCTGCGCTTTTCCCCCGGTCTTTTCCTGGATTTTCTCAATGAGCAGTCTCGCCGACATACCGCCGCTTTGAATGGCAGATGAAGAAACGAAAATAGAAACGGTTGCTCCCGGGAATGCCTGTTTCATCTTCGCGTATTTTTTGTACACCGTCTCGATCTGGTTCAGTAAGATCGCGGGGGTGTTCGTACCGTAGATCCGATCAAGCACGAACGCCATCTCCTTGCTGCCATCGGGGAATGTGACGGGCTCAAAGAAAACCAACTCATCGGAAATGCTCCCTGCCCTCATCTCCGACCTGCTGGAAAGATAGAACCTGTTCGGATCGCCGAAGGTCAGGTTGGTATCGTTGTTCGCCCCCTGCCTCACGCACGAAAGACATTCCCTGATATTCTCAATGATATGCGGGAGGTTGTTTGTCATGGTGCTCGCGATTATATGCTGCGACTCGGGCATGTTAATGATATTTGAAATGTCTTCCAGCTTGCTTTTCAGAAGCTCGTTCTTGGTCCCCGTCTGTCCCTGCTTCATGCTGGCAAATTTCTTCCCGATGAGGTCGTAAATATCCTCAAGGGCCGCTAGTTTTTCCCTCACCTTTGCGATATACGACCTCACAAGATCCGCCTCTTGTTCCGAAAGTTCGCCGCTTTTCTTCACGATCAAATTGTCCAGATATTCCAGGTCTTGCGAGATCGCTATCGCGCCGGAGGTCGGCTTGAATTCCTCCCCCATTTTATTGAACACCGCGATGACCTCGCCCGAAGGCTTAAGAACATCCCTTAATTCGGCTATCTCCCTCTCTGCGCCGATCTCTTCAACGAAATATGATATGTTCGCGACGACCGCAAGCGGCCTTATCTCGTCCTGGAAATATCTCTTCACGTTTTCGGCGGTAAGCGCAAGGCCATTGTTCGCAAGTGCGCTTTCAATTTCCTTTCTGATTTCCGCTTCTTCTTCGGACAATTCAATCCGCCTTTCCGGCCTCGCGAGCAGTTGATACATTTTCGCCGACACCGCCCCGATCTTTTTGTTCCCGCGTTCCACAAGCAGCCGCATTCTCTCTTTATCCAAAGCGTCCGGATAAAGGTCTAAATCCTCCAATCCCCTGATATTCGCGATGACATTGTTCAGCTTCACGTCCACCGTCTCCACATTGCCGATCGTCACGTTTTCGGATTCTTCCTGAAGGACCTTCATGAATTCGGGCATCTGCTCGGCGGAAACGCCTACGTTTTCCGCGGTAACCGGACTCAGTTTATCCCGTTTCTCGAGATACGGCTTGAGCCGCGCTGCTTTTTCTGCGGTCAAATATTCTTCCGGATTTATCGCCACGCCCCGCCGATAGTCATCCCACCTGTCGTTTATTGTGAGCGCAAGATAAAAACCGAGAATATCCTCTTTTTCCACCGTACTGCCGGACAGATTCGCCAAATACAGAGACATGTCCGACAGCGCGCGGATATGTTCCTGGGTCAGATTCTCCGGGATCTTCACAATGCCGAACCTGCGGGTGAACATTTCCAATATCCGCTCCGTTAATTCTCTTTTTTGGACCTCCACGGGCTTCAAGTTCCCCGCCCCGTCAACAACGTCCCCAACGTAGTCACGCATTCGTACCATATCTTTTTTATCAAAAGCAATTCCGCCGCCTCTCTCACGTTTCCCTGAAAGCGAAATGATGACACGGTGCAACGGGAAAAGCACCTGCGAAAATTCTTTGAAATCTTTGGGTTTCAGCTTTTGAAACAGGTCGAAATATTCGGAAAACAAGCTCGGAGCGGCCCGTATAACGTCCCGCGAAACATTATAGAAGTCGGCAATATCCTCGTTCGCCCAGCGCTCTTTCGCGAATCGCCCCTCGGCAGCCGCAAGCCCTTCGGCGATCTCCTTTTTTGTACGCGGAGCCGTACTTTTTCTGTACAACATGTAACAATAGGCATCGGTGAATGTGCTGAGGGATTCAACCTGGCTCAATGGCCCCGCGCCGCCTGCGCGCCGGACATGCTCATTGATCACTTGCAGGCTGAAGGGAAAATCGTCCAACTTGCCGCCCTCCAAATATTGGCGCCATAGCTCTCTCATCTCGACAAGGCAGGTGTCCTTCGCGCCCGGCGCCTCGAACATTTTCTTTATCCGCTCGGCATCTTCCTTTTGGATGGCCCATTCTCCTTCTGCGACGCTCACGAATGCCATCAATGGCTCTTTCCAGTTCGTCGCATCCACTTCCGGTGTTTTGCCATCCGCAAGCATGGGACGGATTCTTTGAGCGAATTCTATGGTTCCCAACTTTGGGACAACGTCTCTCAAAGATCCGGACCTATCGCGCACAAACTCCCCACCGATCGCCCCATCAAGGTCAGGACTCAACCCATCTACGCCGCCGCTCCTTCTTATGTGGTCCAAGAAATCCAAGCCGTCGTCTGTTTTAAGGAAAATGCCCGCCTGGCACAATCCCAATTGCTGAACATCTCTGCTCATTCTTAAAAAATCAACTTCGCCGCGGCTCGTTTTGACCGGACCGGAGAGCGCAATAGCGCGATCGGGGGTCAGGCTCCCCCCTCCCACTGCGCGCGCGATGCCGGACACAACATCGCGATCGCTGCTGTCAAGCTTTTCCCGGTATGACTCGTATATCCTCTTATAAAATTCGACGGTTTCGCTTCCCGTAAAATATTCGCAAAACGCCATGATCATGGACGGTTCTTTATGGAGATCGGGCAAGTCTTTGTACGCGGAGAGAAAAACATCCAGGTCCTTCGGCGCGCCTCTTTTAGCGTCGGATATGAATAATTCTGTTGAATTGATGACGTACGAAGAGGTAAGGAAATTCATGGCATTGGGATCCTCTCCGGCCTCCACTACCTTCTTTGCGATCGCGAGGATCGCCACGAGGGAGGATTCGCCTTTAGCGATCAACGAAAGGTCTGTCGTCCCGCCTTCCGGGGGAACGAACTCAACGGCTGCATGGACGAGTTTCCGAAAGCTCTGGCAAAGGGTGTAGCCGCCGGCACTATTCTTAGTAATTTCCTCCGCTTTTTTGAGCATTTCGATGTCTTGGGGTGGAACGTTTCCCCTTTTTTCCAGGATCGCGATCAGCCGATCGTTCGGAAGCGCCTCTTCCGCAAGACGCTTCTGGAGCTTGTTCTCCGGCTCTTTCTCAAGAAGCGACGCAGCAAGGTCCGCTGCGCGTTCCACAACTTCCGGGTTCCTTTCCTGAAACTCGCCTACTTTCCAATTCTCCAAGGCTTCCCTTGTCTGCCTCAATTCGGGATATTTCCTCTCCGCCTCGTCCAATAACTGCGGCCAATCCGGCAGCCGCGCCAATCTTGCCAATGCCCAGTTCGCATGGACCGTCCGGTAGCTTTTTGCATCTGCTGCGGCAAGCAGCACAAGCGTCTTGATGGAATCGGGATTCGGATAGTAATACAGATTATCAATAAATTTGCCGTCAAGGTCGGTGAGTGATTTCCCAAGGATAGTTTCTGAATATTTTTTATCAAGCACTTCCGCCGCATCGCCGAACACCCGGACAGACGGCGCTTTTTTGGCGACCGTCCATAATGCAACGTCCGGCAGTTCATCCTGGCGGGTCCCCCCCGATCTTATATCCCACTCAACGTCGGAAGGTAATCCATCGTAAGATTCAGGAAACCGCAGGGCATAATCCGGCATAAGCTGCGAGCGTATATGGGCGTCCGCCGGGTCCGCCGCTTCGGTTTCGCTCATTTTTTCTTTCTTCTTTTTCACGCCGTCAACGGCGGCAGAGATCCTCTCCGCCGCATATTGAGCAAAAAGGGAGCGCACGATGGGCTTTATGGCATTCCGGCCTCCGAGAAACACCACGTCTTGCAAAAGCGGTTGGCACACGGAAGACAGTTCCGACGGAAGGCTCGCCATCATCTCCCGCAACGCCTCCGTCTCCCCCATCTCCTCGTTTTTGCCGGCCAATCGTTTTTTGAGAAGGGCGAAAAATCTGGACCTGTTTTTTTCTGCTTCGTACCATCCGGGCATATCCCTGTAAAAAGAGTGTTCATGCCGGTGCGCCTCCCGTTCCGCGGCCACCCTGTCGAACGCCGGAGCGATGACCTGCTCCATGTATGCCGCTCCCACGTCCTCGGCGAAAAAAGTAGTGCCGCTCACCTTGTCCCACAGTTCTTTGAGCGACTGCCCGATCTCGCGCGCCGCCGTCCCATCTATCTCTCTTTTCAGCAGATCGCAGACCCTTCCTCCAAAATCCAGCTTTTGCATGGCGATCTTTGCCAGCGTTGAATTTTCCTTCCGCACGGTCTTCTCGCTCGCGGCAATGTCACGATTCATATTCCCCACTCTCCCCTGGCGCTCGGCGATCTCCGAACGCGCGCGGAACCGCTTTATGAGCCCTCCCGTTTTAAGGGCGGTGATCTCTCTTTGAACTTCGGCAATGCGCGCGCTCAGTTGCGCTTTCGCAGCACCGCGGCTGCCGATGTCGGCCCTTAGGTCCGCCTCCAATTTCCGCAGTTGCAGGAATGCCTGCGACGCTCCCTCAAGATATCCTCGGCCGCCCATTGCCTTTTCATCCAGTGCCTTGATCTGCTCATCAACCGTCTCCAGTGATGCCGGCGGAGGAACCTCGCTCACGCTTCCGGAAAAGCCGGCAAAAACCTGGTCAACCAAGCGGTTCGCATCGGCGATCTTTAACTCAAGCTCCAGCTCCAAACGCCTGACCTCCTCCAAATATTCCGCTTTTTCCTTTTCCCGTACCAGTTGTTCCTGCCTTTCCTTTTCCGTAAGCACCTCCCGCCGCGACGCATCGTGAGCCTCCCGGGTTTCTTGGTACTCTTGGGTTTCGCTTTCTTCAGCCAGTATCCCGCGGCGCTCCTCTTTATCCCTCACTTGCCGCAACTTTCCCGCCAGATCGCCGCGGTATTGTTCAGGTCCTCCTGGATTTTCAGGCATTGCAATACTGCCATTGTATTCTCCCAATCGCTATTTTTCAACCGCGGAGTGATAACTTAATATTCTGCTGGAATACTCTCGTATTTATTTTTTGTGACGATCACGTGATCCAGCACGCCGATGCCGAGCATCTTCCCCGCCTCCACGATCTGGCGCGTAATGGCAATGTCGGCCTCGGAGGGCTTTGAAATGCCGGAGGGATGATTGTGCACGAGGATCACCGCGGAGGCGGAATATTCTATCGCCGGCCGGAATACTTCGCGCGGATGGACGATATTTGAAGTCAAGCTTCCAATGGAAATGACTTCGTCGTGGATAAGCTGGTAATGACTGTCAAGATATAATCCGCGCAAATGCTCTTTCGACAGATCGCGCATGTCCTTCAAGTAATCATAAACCTGGTTTGCGGTTCTTATCGTAAGGGGCCGCTTGCCGTCCACATTGAAGAATCTCCGTCCCAACTCAAAGCACGCCACTACTTGGCACGCCTTTACCAATGGAATGTTGAGCGCCGCTTCGATTTTTTTAGGGTCTTTTTGATGGATAATGGCACTCTCACCGTATTCTTTGAGCAGCCGCCGCGACATAGCAAGCACACCTTCTTTCTTAGTACCCGCATTCAAAACAATCATCAAGAGCTCTGCCACCGACAATGCGGCCGGGCCGTATTTCGTCAATTTTTCCCGCGGCTTCTCTTCCGCAGGCAGGTCGCGGAGCCGCATCACATACTGCTTCTCTTCGTTATCCAAAATCAAATCTCCGCTCTGCTGCAGATACAAATTACCGCGCAGTTCCGTTACGTTCATGATGTTTTTTTGCTTTTGTTTCATTATAGCAAATAATAACTATGCGTGCGGCAAAGAAACAATAAACCTGCTCCCCTCACCAAGCTCGCTTTCTGCCCGGATATTCCCGCCGTGCAGTTCAATGATCTTTTTGCAAATATCCAATCCGAGGCCGGTCCCTAGGCAAGCATCCGCGCGAATCCGATAAAAGCGGTCGAAAATATGCGGCAGGTCTTCGGGAGCGATCCCCGACCCCGTATCCTCAACGCTAATCTCTGCCCGTTCTCCTAATACCTTCCCGCGGAGCACGATTTTCCCGCCGCTCGCGGTATGCTTCAAGGCATTGCTTATCAGATTAAGTATCACCTCTTTCAGTTGTTCCCAACCCCCCATAATGCGAATCGGCTCGCTTGCGTAGGAAAGCAATACCCCCTTATCTTCTGCGAGGATAAAACAATCATGGTAGGCCTCCTCCAATAAATTTTCCACTGCAATTTCCTTTTTGTGAAGTTTCTCTTTAGAAAAATTTAATCTCGCGGCGGCAAGAAGATGGCCGATCATGCTGGACATACACTCAAGCGTGGTTGCCATTACCGCAAGCGCCGTCTTTTTGTTTCCGTTATGCTTTCCCATAAGCACTTCCATATTGCTCTTGAAAACAGCCATTGGTGTTTGTAGTTCGTGCGAAACGTCGGTCAAAAATTTCGATTGTGCTTCCTGCATGCTCAAAATTTTTTCTGTTCGTTCCCGCACGCGCTCTTCCAATTCTTCGCCGTGGCGCTGCGAGGCCTCATAGAGCCATGCATTTTCGATCGCTATGCCCGCCTGATGCGCCACGTCGGACAACAATGCCATATCTTTCGACCGAAAAATATCGTCTGATCGTTTTTTGCCCAAAACCATCGCAGCGAATGAATCGTCCCGAGCAACCAAGGGGATGATGGCGGCAACATCTTTTCCCCTGTCAAAAAACGTCGGCTCGTGCGTTTTCTCCGCAAGTGTGGCAATTTCTTCTTCACTGCGAGATATCCCGCCAGAAGGCCCGTGGATAAAAACGCGCGCGAACCGCCCCGCACCCGCACGATTTACAAAGAAGGATGTGTGTTCCGGCTTGATCGTATGCACAAGGAAATCATCCAACGCCAGAAGGAGTGCTTCGATATCAATTGTGGAGCGGAGCACTACGCCAAGCTCGTGCACGGCGGCTTCGTAACGATAGTCATTTCGGAAGAAAATAGAGTCGGTGACCCGCTCAAACCATTGCCGGAACCACATAAAACCGAACGCACCGATTATCGCTGCAATCACGTCGTCGCTCCAGCCATCCAATTGGGTAAATTGCCGCACCACAAAATCAATACCAAAGAATACGCACGCAATGAGACCGACGGAAAAAGCGTAAAGAAGGCCACGCTGGGCGATGACGCGAATATCCATGAATTGATGGCGCACGATGGCGTATGCCGTGGTACCGATGAAAACGATCGAAAAGAGCGGGCCAAAAAGATTGAACCGGTAAATGTGTAATAAGGGAAGGATAACGTTGGTAATAAACCCAAGAACAAGAAACGTTCCAGCGCCCGCCGCGAAATAACGCATTTGTACGCGGCGGATACCCTGAAGAGTGGGGTATTTCTGGAACAATTTCATGATGCCCCAAAGGATGTACGCCCCCATGACGATACCAAAAAGCGGGATGAGTGGGCCGTAACGTGCTTCCAAATGGTTGCCGATCAACCGCGCCGAATGGATAACGAGGCCTGTCGGGGTAATAAGAACAACCACAAGCCAAGGCACAAAATAAAGCACGCGGCGCCCGCCAAAGGCGAGCCCATCGGGAAAAACCTCCGCAAAAAAAACAAATCCAAGCACCATGATTTCCGCACTTAAGAATGGAATCGTGGTAAGCCCCAGTTGCCCCGTACCAACAGAGGACAAAAACAGGACGCTTGCACTCCACCCGACAATGCCAATCACAAAAACAAAAAATGAGCGGTGCATAATGCTCCGAGGATTTTTTAGGAGAACATACCCACCAATCGCAAGGTTAAGAATATCGACAATGGTATGGGAAATGAACTCAAGAAGCATTATTTATAAAATACCAGACATTTTCCTTTCTTGTTCTAACGCATCCCAGATGACCGAATGTTTCGTCACCATCGTTGCACATCGCCCATTAAAACTATCCCAAACAAAGATTAAATCTTTATTAAGGAAAATCGGGCGTTTTACCGCGCGATCAGCTTCTTGAATTCCTCCACCATCGGCACCTGATCGGGATCCACGCCGTAGAGCTTCGCCGTGTGATATGCCGTCCAGTCGGCAAGGTTCAGCGCGCCGAAAATTTTATGCAGTTCGTTTTTCCCCTGGAGCAGGACTATTTCTATCTTGAACCCGCGGTCGCGGTAGAGCTTTTCCAGGGTGCTCATGCGCTTCGTGATGCGCCGGTCGTCGCCGCCGTCCTTCAAAAACACGAAATGGAAATGGCGCGAGAGCGGCGTCGTTCTCCCCTTCGCGTCAAACCCGGTCATCTCATTATGGTTCAGTTCGGGCACCACGTTATAGAATGCCGGGATCTTCCCTGTTTCATTGAATTTTATTTTCCAATTGCGGGCGATCACGCCGTTGCGCGCCGAAGAATAGATCACGGGCACTGCTTCGTGCAGGCGCTTTGCAAGGTCGCGGCCGCGGTGTTCCTCGCGCGCCGTGTGCAAAAGGGTAGCGAGCTCCTTTGCTTCCGCAAGCCACGCTTTCTCGCCCATGATCGCAAGCATCGCGAGCAGGCTTAACCCCGTCGCCAGGCGCGGCTGCATATGGAAATCCGGCATCTGCACGTACGGCACTTTGAATTTCTGTGCAAGCGAGATCAGCTTCCCGCGCGCGGCGACGACCGCTACTACGCAATGCTTCTCTCTTGCCACCGTGAATGCATCAACCGTTTCTTCGGTATTGCCCGAATAGGAGCTCAAAATGATCAGGTGCTCCTTCAAATCCTTCTCGCGGAGCGGCGGCAGGCCGTAGTTCCGCCAAACGACGACGTCCACCTCCGGATGCCACGCCTTTATGATGTCCGCCGCAATGTGCGACCCGCCCATTCCTGCCACTATAAACTTGGTAAATTTCTTCTTGCCAAGCTTTTCCGCATTTTCCACCTTCGGCTCGTAAGCGAACTGCTTTGCGTAATTTTTGATGTCGTCCAGGATCATACCTTTATTATACGATTTTCAAACGAAAATGGGCCGTCCTTGCGGAAGCGGCCCCCATGATGCAGTTATCCTTTCCATTGCCCACCTCACCGCGGGATGCGTTGGAGCAAAACCCTCTTGACGGGAGAGAGGGCAAGCCCGTGGGTAACATGAGCGGTGAGTTCCGCCCTGTTGTTGACTATAGCGTGGTAGATCAGGGGAGGCTTCGAGCTTACCCTGATAGGAAATCCCTTTTCCGAGGCGAACGCGAGCGCCTCGGAAATCCTTCTGACGGTCCTTCTTGGGATTCTGACTCTGACGGTTCTTTGCGCGGTTCTTCGCACAACCTCCTCCTCTAACCTCAACCCTAGACCAAATAGTAATTCAAATCAATCCCGCCCTCATGAGCGCCAACTGAACTTGCTTGTCCAAAAATTCAGGAAACGGCATGCCGTGCGCCCTCGCAGCCTTGGGTGCCAAGCTCGCCGCGGTCAATCCTGGAATGGTATTGATTTCCAAGAAATAAAATTTGCCCCTGTTGGTGAGAATAAAATCGGAGCGGCTCAAGCCATCGCACCCGATGACGGCATGCGCTTTCTTGGCAAGCGCTTGCAACTCCCTTGTTTGTTTTTTTGAAATGCGCGCTGGACAAATTTCCTGCGTCTTCGCTGAGAAATATTTTGCATCGTAATCAAAAAACTCTCCGTCGGGAATGATCTCAATGGGCGGCAAAGCAACGATTTCCGTCTGCCCAGTGTTCCCCATGGTCGCGCATGTTACCTCTTTGCCTTTGATATATTGCTCAATAAGCACCATCCGGTCTTCTTTAAAAGCGCTCCGCAATGCGCCTGGTAGTTGTTCCGGCTTGCGGACGATGGAAATGCCGATGCTTGAACCGGACTCGTTCGGCTTCACGACACAGGGGTAACCGATCTCCTTTTTTATCTTCGCGCGCAATTTCGGCATTTCCTTCCCGCGCGGAAACGCGTAAAGGGCCATGAACTTTGGCGTGACTATCCCGTATTTGCCGACGACTTCAAGCGTTTTCAACTTATTCATCCCCAGGGCGCTCGCGAGCACTCCCGAGCCGGTATACGGAATCCCAATCGTCTCAAGCAGGGCCTGTATCTTCCCGTCTTCACCGAATTTTCCATGCATACCGATGAAAGCAACGTCGATTGCCCGGAATTCCCGACTATCATTGCTCGGGACGAGGGCTTTGGATGTAGTTTGTTTTTTTTCAAGAAGCCTGTCCGCGCTCCCCCGAAGGAACCATCTGCCTTCTTTGGAGATCTCGGCTACCGCCAATCGATATTTATTTTTCGGCAACGCTTTCGCGATCTGAAGGCCCGTTTTCAATGAAACCTCCCGTTCGTTAGAAGGACCGCCGCAGATGATCATCACGTTAATCTTGTTTTTTGGCATATTTACTAATTAATATCACAACTTCACGCCCCACTCCGTTTCGAGGGCTTTGAAATGCTCCTTGTTGTTTCGCCAGAGGTACTCCATTATCTTGCCCCTCACTGTTCCCACGGCCAAGCCGCATGATTTAGCGAAGGCGACGATCCGATGCGCCGCTTCTTCCATTTCTTCTTTGCTGCCGACCATGAGTTCTATTTCGGCAAGGTCGTATCCATCATGTCCGTAGTCCACCGAGTCAATGTCTATCATAAATGCGCCTTTCCGATATTTCGTCCGTACGGTCACGATCGTCGCGAACGGCTTATAGCCAAGCGAAGGCAGCACCTCACTGAGTGATTCCTTTGCTTTCATGTTCAATGCCTTTTTAATGGCTCCTTCCTCTTCAAGTTCTTCATATTGATCCACCAGGCGGACCTTGTACGGCGACATGGATATCTTCAATTCAAACCGTCCGGCGCGGGAACGAAGCCACCAATCTTTCTTGGTCAGAGCGTAATCGGCGGTGTCATAATAGACGTCGGTGAATTGTTTTTGACCGACCGGTTCCGCTCCGGCAGTAAGCTTTTCTGCGTCGCCGGGCTTCAGAATGAATTTTTTTTCAATCTCAATCATTTCTTTTGTTACTGATACGCTCAAGGGCGACGATGAACGCCGCGCGGCGGAGGTCGGTTTTTGCAGTTTGGGCGCGAACCCAGACGTTCTTTGTTTCGCGATCAAGCATTTCTTTCAGCTTTTTGAAAACCTCTTCTTCGCTCCAGTGCTCTTTCTTTAGGTTTTGCTCCCATTCGAAGGTGGACACTGTTACGCCTCCGGAATTGGCGAGGACGTCGGGAACCACCGGAATGTTCCGCGCAAAGAGCGCGTCGTCCGCTTCCGGCGTTGTGGGACCGTTAGCAAGCTCAAGAACCAGCTTTGCCTTTATATCCGCCGCGTTATCTTTGGTGATCTGATTTTCAAGCGCCGCAGGGATAAGAACATCGCAAGGAAGAGCAAGAAGCTCGCCGTTTGTGATCTCCTTTGCTCCCGGAAAGCCGTGGAGAGATCCCTGCTTTCGCTTATATTCTTCAACCTCTTCGGGATCGAGGCCTTTTTCGTTTATAATGCCCCCCTTTGAATCCGACATGGCGACGATCACATGCCCATGATCCTTAAAGATCTTCGCCGCATTGCCGCCGACATTCCCCATTCCCTGGACAACAACCTTGGCCTGATTCGGCAATCCGACGAGTTCGCGAAGCGCATCAAAGACGTAAAATCCTCCCATGCCCGTCGCCGCGCCGCGCCCCTCCGAGCCGCCCTTTTCGATCGGCTTGCCGGTAAAGGTCGCCCAACTTTTATCTCCGGTGAGGCGCTCGTATTCGTCGGCCATCCACACCATTATTTCGGGCGTCGTATTGACGTCCGGCGCAGGAACATCAACCTGGGGGCCCAAAACGGGATAGAGCATGCGAACCCACCCGCGGGAAAGTTGTTCGAGCTCGCTCTTTGAAAGTTTCTTCGGGTCCACGGTTATTCCTCCTTTTGCGCCGCCCATCGGTATTCCCGCGACCGCGCACTTTATTGTCATCCAAAATGCCAACGCGCGAACTTCGTCAACGTCCGTAGCGGGATGATAGCGGATGCCGCCCTTGTAGGGTCCGCGCGCATTTGAGTACTGAACGCGGTACCCCTCGAAAATTTTTGTGCTGCCGTCGTCCATCTTGAGCGGGATAAAGACCTTTATCTCGCGCTCCGGCGACCTTAAGCGAACAAGAAAGTCCTCGGGGAAAGACTTTATAGCCGCCGCCCGGGAAAGCTGTATCTGCGCGTTTTGGAATGGATTATTCATTTTGTTTCTCCCATAATACCATGTATAAGATACTACATGAAAAAGGCATTCGCCATGACATTCTTTGATCGGCCGACCGTTGTGGTCGCGCGCGGGCTTCTTGGGAAATATCTCGTGCGGCGGTGGCGCGGGCGGACGCTTGCACTCATGATCACCGAAGTAGAGGCCTATGACGGGCCGTGCGATAAGGCCTCCCACGCGAGCCGCGGGCTCACGCTGCGGAACCGGCCGATGTTCGGCAGGGCGGGCAAATTCTATGTTTATTTCACCTACGGTATGCACTGGCTCGCAAACATCGTGACGGGGCCGCATGGCTACCCCGCCGCGGTGCTTCTCCGCGCAGGCATCTATAAAGACCCACGTACGGGCAAGGCGGAATACGTCCAAGGCCCCGCGCGCCTCACGAAATTTTTGCGCATCGGCAGCGCACAAAATGGCATGTACACTTTAAAAAAGAACGGCCTCTGGTTTGAGGACCGAGGCGTAAAAATCCCCCCTTCAGCGATCATCGCCCGGAAGCGCATCGGCGTGGACTACGCCGGACCTCTATGGGCAAACAAAAAATATAACTTCGCGCTCCGACTGCCTATTTTTTCTTCTCGTCCTTCTTCCCGTGCTTCCCGTCGGGGCACTCGCACTCGCTAAGCGGCTGGCCGTGCTTGGAGCACATCTGCGATTGGCATACGCCCGGTTTTTCCGAAGCCCCCGCACATTCCCCGGTACAAATATAATGTTTCATGGAGGTAAATATCGGCTCTCGGCCTTTTATATAGTATACACTTCTACAATTGGACATTTCCCATTCTTATAGGTATATTACCCGCAGCAACTATCAAAAAGGGAGGTAGGCATGAGTGTAATCTTGCCCAAAACACTCATTAGATCCGATGAGGTCGTATCGCAACCTTTCTTCTTCCTCGCTGGCCCGGTTCTCGGCGGAGGAGATTGGCAGCATACCATGTATCAAGCGCTCGCGGAGCGCCTCGGTGAAGACAATTTCGTCGCCGCGATCCCCTGCCGGTACGAAAACAATCACCCTCTCGTCGCGCGTCAGTTGTCTGGGGGCGAGTTCTTCTCGCGGCAGCTGCTGTGGGAACGGCACTATCTCGCTGTCGCCGCACAGTCTCCATGTCTACGGAGCTGTATCATTTTCTGGCTCCCTTGTGAAAGCAAGACGTGTCCCCGCACGGACGGACAATCATATGCAAGGGATACCCGTGGCGAGCTCGGTGAATGGCGCGGACGAATGATGCACGACAAAGCGATCCGCCTCGTCATCGGCGCAGAGCCGGACTTCCCCGGACTGAACCAGATCCAGGAGAATTTCAAGCGCGCACTCGGCGTGCCCTCTTTCACCATCTACAACTCCATTCCCGAAGTCGTGCAACGCGCTTCGGAAATCGTGCTTGTCTGAAGTTTCGCTCCATTTATGTGCCACCCCCTCCCGGGTGGCACGGCTTTATCTAAACCTCACGGGCACGCTGAGTTTCTCGCCGTTCTGCGTCAAAGCGCGAGGGGTATCTTGCGTGAACACGACGGTGCCGGTCGCATAGCGCGGCGCACTGAACGATATGCTCGCGGAAAAAGGCACCGTGCCGGTCGTCATCCAGTCGCTCTCTGCCTGCGCCTGGCCCTGCCCGAGCACCGTCCCATCGCCATCCAAAACTTTCACGGGGAATACGGCTTCAAAAAACCATCCGCCGCCGGTCACGGAACCATGCAAGGCGACGGGCGAAGCGATAAAGGTGCCCGGCCGCGGTTGCATAACCACCAGGCGACCGTCGTGAGAAACAGCAACGGGGAATTCGTCGGGCCCGGGCCCCTGCACGGGCTTCACGAAAATCAACACCCCCAAAAGAACCACGATGATAATCGCGAATGCTATAACGATGATCTTCAAAAGCTTGAGTGCGTTCATTTTTAGATCGCGCCTTCGCGCTTCAATATCATTATCTTCTTTTTGCGTCCCCGCGCAAAGCCGCCCGGATCGCCGTCCGAGCGCACCACGCGATGGCACGGCACTAACGGACTCCGGTTTTTATTGAGAATATTCCCTGCCGCGCGATAGGCGCGCGGATTCCCCGCCCGCCGCGCGACCTCGCGGTACGTCATCGTCTTCCCGCGCGGGATCTTCGCCACGACCGTGTACACCTTTTCCATGAATGTTTTCATGAAAATAATGCTATGGCGCGGCGAACCTCCTCCGGTATGCCTTCTATGCAATCATATTTTTTCACTTCCTCCGCATTCACCCAGGCATATTCCGTAAAGGACCCCTCTTCCGGTTTCACCTCGCCGCTTTTATATTCCGCCGCGAATTTCACGAGCACCACCGGGATCCCGTCCGGCCGCACAAAGGCATTGCTGTTGATGTATTTCAGTTCCGACAGGATCTCAATCCCCGCTTCTTCCTTTGTTTCGCGGGCGATCAAATTTTCCACCGCGTTCTCGAAATCGACCACGTCGCCGTTCATGCGCGTGGGACGCGCAAGGTCCATGTCGTTCCATTCCAGCTTCCCGCCAGGCGTCGCCCATTTCCCCGGATGCACTTTTTCCCGCTCATCCCGCTTCAGAATAAGGCACCGGCCGTCGCTTGGACGATAGACCAAAACATTCGCAACAAAATAGAACAATTTGTCTTGTTTTGCGTGTTCAAGAGAGATTTTTTGGGCGGGCATAGTTATAGTATACCGAAAAACGAAACAGGTTGGGAAAATTTCCCCAACCTGTGAACGATAATTGCAGTGATTGCTTACACCTCGTATAACCCGTCGTAGTCGGCGAAGATGAGCCGCACGTTGAGGTTCGGGATGCGAGCGCGGATGATCTCGCCCGCGGTTTTGAGCATCTCTTCGTAGAACGCCCGGTCGGTGTTCCCGCCGCATGCGGCGCAGTTCATGTGCGCCATGGCGTAGAGCGTGGTAAAACCGTGCCCCATGAGGACCTCTATCTGTTCCAGGATGAACTCCCGGTCGCGGGGATCCTTCGGCGCAACGAGCGCTTTCACCCCGCCCGGTATGAGAATGGGATCCGGCTTGGTAAAGTTGCCTGCTTTCGCAAATGCATGCCGGACATCCTCGAACCGCTGATCGGGGCACCAGAGGAATGCTTCTTGGTTGTGGTAATGCTCTTGCGGCGATCGGAAATCCAGAATCTTTGTCATGCTCGAAACTAAAGTTGCCGTCAAGCTTTTTCCTCCTCAACAAGAAATCTTGCTTCGTTCCCGCTCCGCACTTCTAAAAACCCGGAGCTTACCGGAATATAATGTTCTTTTTGCTCTTTGTCAACGATTTTCATCGTGCCGCGCGCGAGAACGGAAATAAGCGGCCGGTGATGATCAAGGATCGTGATCTCGCCGTTCCTTGTCGCGCAATTCACCAGGGACGCTTCGCCCTGGTAGAGCACTTTTTGCAATGAGTAAACGCCGAGGGTCATGTGAGTGAAAATTATGCGGCGGCCACGTCTTCTATGCCGCCCTTGAGGTAGAAATCTTCCTCGGACTTGCCGTCGTGCTTGCCTTCCAGAATTTCCTTGAAGCTCTTAATGGTGTCGGCGAGCGATACATATTTCCCGGCACGGCCGGTAAACACCTCGGCAACGAAGAATGGCTGCGAAAGGAAGCGCTGGATCTTCCGCGCGCGATTTACGGTCTCGCGGTCCTTTTCGGAAAGTTCTTCAATGCCCAAAATAGCAATGATATCTTGTAATTCCCGGTAGCGCTGGAGCGTGCGTTGCACCTCGCGAGCCACTTCATAGTGGTCGCGGCCGACGATCTTCGGATCCAGGGCGCTTGAGTTTGAGGCCAAGGGATCTATGGCGGGATAAATGCCGATTTCGGTTAATGCGCGCGACAAGACGATCGTTGAATCCAAGTGGCTGAACGTGGTCGCGGGCGCGGGGTCGGTGATGTCGTCCGCCGGAACGTAAATGGCTTGTACCGACGTGATGGAACCCTTCGTGGTGGAAGTGATGCGCTCCTGCAGTTCCGCCATCTCGGATGCGAGCGTCGGCTGATACCCTACCGCCGACGGCATGCGGCCCAGGAGCGTAGACACCTCCGAACCCGCCTGCGAAAAGCGGAAGATGTTGTCTATGAAAAGCAAAATGTTTTTCCCCTCTTCGTCGCGGAAATATTCCGCCATCGTGAGCGCGGAGAGCGCCACGCGCGCGCGGGCGCCGGGCACTTCGTTCATCTGGCCGAAAACGAGCGCGGTCTTATCGATGACGCCCGACTTCACCATATCGTGATAAAGATCGTTCCCTTCGCGCGTCCGTTCGCCCACACCCGCGAAGACCGAAACGCCGCCGCCCACCTCCGCGACGTTGCGGATCAATTCCTGCAAGAGCACGGTCTTGCCCACGCCCGCACCGCCGAACAAGCCAACCTTCCCTCCTTTAATGAAGGGACAAATAAGGTCAATGACCTTGATCCCCGTTTCAAATACTTCCGTTTTCGTTGATTGTTCGGTGAACTTCGGCGCCTCGCGGTGGATCGGCGAATATTTTTTGAACGGCTTCTTTGGGGTCGTGAGCGGACGCCCGACGACGTCAAAAATGTTGCCGAGCGTTTCCTCGCCCACCGGCACCTCTATCATTTTGCCCGTATCCACGGCTTCCGCGCCGCGCGCCAAGCCTTCCGTGGGAGCCAAAGAGATCGCGCGGATCTTGCCCGGCTCCAGGTGCTTCACAACTTCAACGAATATTTCGCTGCCGCCAAGCTTTATCTTTAAAGCGTTATAGATCGGCGGCAGGACAACCCCCTCGCCGAAATCAACATCCACGACCGGCCCGATGATCTGCGTTATTTTTCCTATTTTTGCTGCCATAGTCTTAGTTTATTAATTGAGCGCCTGCGCACCCGATGTGACCTCGATCAGCTCACGCGTGATCGCCGCCTGGCGCGACTTATTATATTCCATATTCAAATTCCCCGAAAGGTCGCTTGCATTCTCCGAAGCGTTCTTCATGGCCACGCGGCGCGCGGAGTGCTCCGATGCGTTCGCCTCAAGGATCATGTGATAGATGCGGGTCTTCAAAAGCGTGGGCGCGAGTTCCGCAAGCACTTCCGCGGGCGAGGGTTCTATCAAATAATCCCGCTCGCGCGTTTCAAAGAACGACTCCGCCTTCGCATAATTGGAATAGCGGCCGGCGCGCGGGATGGTGTCTTCAATGGAACGCTTGATCATCTCGTAGTTCACCGGCAAAAATTCGCGCGCAACGGCGTCCTGCCGCAGGGCAGTGACGAACGTGGTGAAGAACGCGACCGCGCCGTCAAATTCGTGCTTCGTGTAGCCGTTGATCAGAAAATTCGCGATAGGTTCCGCCTCCGCCGGCTTCATAAAGTCGCCAACGCGCGTGAAAGCCGCAACGACCGGAAGCTTCCGCCGTTCAAGATAATTCTTGGCCTTCTGGCCGACCGCGATGAACGAATAGCGCGGGTCTTGCATGTCAAGATGTTCCTCTTTCACATACTGTTCGAATTTGCGGATCACCGCACTGTTGAATGAACCCGCAAGGCCTTTATCGGAGGTCATGAGGAGGAACAGTTTTTTCGTGACGGGCCGCGCACGCAAAATTTCCGGAAGCGGCACCTCTTTCAGATCGGAGAGGATCCCCAAAAGTTCAAGCGCGGTATAGGAATACGGCCGCGAAGTGAGCGCGGATTCCTGCGCGCGGCGCATCTTTGTGGCCGCCACGAGCTCCATCGCCTTTGTGATCTGCCCGATATTTTGGACGCTCTTTATGCGTCGCCTGAGATTTTGCGCGGATTCCATGCTATTTCATTTTATTTCTCCAAAAATCGGGCGACGGCCTCTTTTAGTTTATTTTCCACCGCCTCTGTGAACTCCCCCGTCTCGCGGATGGGCGCAAGGATATCTTTCTCGTGGAGCCGCCCCAGATATTCCAAAAGCCCGGCCTCGGTCTTTTTGATGTCGGCCACTTCCACGCTTTCAAAATAATTATTAAGGACCGCGTAGAAGATGCAGACCTGTTTTTCCACCGGCAGCGGCGCGAGGTCGTCCTGCTTCAGGACCTCGTTGATCTTCTGCCCCTGCGCGATGCGCTTCTTCGTCGTTTCGTCAACGTCCGTCGCGAACTGGACGAATGCCTGCAGCTCGCGGAACTGCGCGTGCGCAAGGCGCAGCTTGCCTGCCACTTTTTTCATCGCCTTCGTCTGTGCGGCGGAACCCACGCGCGACACGGAAATACCGACGTTCAATGCCGGACGCAGGCCCTGGTAGAACAAGTCGCTTTCCAGATAGATCTGCCCGTCCGTGATGGAGATGATGTTCGTCGGAATATAGGCCGTAACGTCGCCGAGCTGCGTTTCCACGATCGGGAGCGCAGTCAGGGATCCGCCGCCTTTTTCTTTGGAAAGCTTTGCGGCGCGTTCAAGCAAACGCGAGTGCAGATAGAAAATGTCGCCCGGATATGCCTCGCGGCCCGGCGGGCGCCGGAGCAAAAGCGAGATCTGCCGGTAAGCCCATGCGTGCTTCGAAAGATCGTCGTAGATCACAAGCGCATCCTTGCCTTTGTCGCGGAAATATTCACCGATCGCGCAGCCGGCATACGGCGCCAAGTACCACAAGGCCGCCGGGGACGATGCGGATGCCGAAACAATGATGCTGTATTTCAATGCGTCAAACTTTTTGAGCGTCTCCGCGATCCTTACGATCTTGGATTCCTTCTGCCCGATCGCAACATAAATACAGACAGGCGTCCGCCGGCCGCCGTCGTTCAATTGATTTAAAATGGCGTCCAGGGCCACCGCGGTCTTCCCGGTCTGTCGGTCGCCGATGATAAGTTCGCGCTGGCCGCGGCCAATCGGAATCATGGAATCAATGGCCTTGAGGCCGGTGTGTAAAGGCGTATTCACCGATTCGCGCTCCAAAACGGAGGGCGCCTTGGCTTCCAACGGATTCCGTTACGGCTCCACGCCGGTTTTGAAAATGGGGCCCTTGCCGTCCAGCGGATTGCCCAAGGGGTCAACGACACGGCCGATAAGCTCCTCGCCCACCGGCAGCGAAAGCACTTTGCCCGTACGCTTCACGGTATTGCCGACCTCTATCGCCAAATAATCGTCAAGGACCAAAGCGC
>Ga0187886_1001277_pt1 | contig 23686 bp, 1 predicted proteins | sample June2016WEW_20_1_FD_133001 | JGI IMG/M metagenome (GOLD analysis project Ga0187886, IMG submission 133001) | Peatland microbial communities from SPRUCE experiment site at the Marcell Experimental Forest, Minnesota, USA - June2016WEW_20_150 | ecosystem: Environmental > Terrestrial > Soil >... | reverse complement strand
GGTGCAATAAGGGATGAGTAAAGGCCGCAGGCGCTGATGCTGCAGCTAGACTGGCAGTGGATATGGCATCTGCTTCGGGGATCCAATAGCGCTCTTTGGCAAAGGGGTAGGTGGGCAGGGAGATGCGCTGGGGTTTGGAGTCATAATAAATTAATTCCCAATCTATATGAAATCCCTTTACCCATAACTCAGCTAGTTTTTTTACCTTACCTTTTGTAATCCATTTATGAACTAATTCTTTATGATCTTCATCTTTCTCGTACAATTGAACAATATCTTTTGATTGTTTTTCTTCTCCCTTTAAACAACCCTCTATCTTTTCTTTTCCATCAATAAAATCCTTCAACTTTTGATTTAATTCGTTTATGTTATTGGCAATAAAAACCACTCTATTTTTCATCGCTTCCCGTCCAACTTGCAAGGTATAGGCAATATCAGCCAAGTTGTCATAACGTTCTGCGTTGATATTTAGAAATTCCAGCAATACCTGGGCATAAGCTTTGAGCCGATTATCATTTCTAGCCGATAACGGAATTATATATGAAATACTGTTATTGTCAGATGCTATATTAATATGTTTTGATGTTTCAGTAATTTTATATTGCTCAAAAATTGCATGAGCATTTGTTCCCCCAATTCCAAGTGAGCTTAGCGCTGCTCTATGCGGAAATGAAGTTAATTCTAATTTTTTGGGTTTATCAAGAAGATAAAATGGAGAGTTTTCTAAATCAATATTTGGATTTGGCTTTTTGTAATTAATAGATTGAGGGACTTCATTATAATATAAACTTAACGCAACTTTAATACATCCAGCTAAGCCAGCAGCTGTATCCAGATGCCCGATATTTGTTTTAACAGAACCAATTCCACAGAATTGTTTTTTTATGGTGTATTGTCTATAGATGTCATTCAAAGCCGCGAATTCTATTGGATCTCCCAATTTTGTACCGGTCCCGTGAGCCTCAACATAGCTAATTGACTCGGGATTAATTTTTGTTGTTTCTAATACCTTCTTAACGACTTCAGCTTGTCCTTTAATGCTTGGAGCGTAAAATCCTACTTTATCTGATCCGTCATTATTTACACTAATTCCCCTGAGAAGGGCATAAATATGATCTCCATCTTCGATAGCATCTAAAGCTTTTTTTAGCGCAATAACTGCAACTCCTTCTCCTCCTATCATCCCATCAGCTGAAGCATCGAAAGCTTTAACATGTCCATTACTGGAAAAATTTAGTCCAGGCTGGTACACATACCCAAAGCTTGATGAAGGAAATATCGTTGAAGCACCAACTAAAGCATATTTCGCTTCGCCAGAGATCAAACTTTGATAAGCTAAATATAATCCGACTAATGACGAAGAACAATTTGAGTGCACAAAAAAACTAGCTCCCTTTAGTCCCAATTTATAGGATATCATTGTTGGAATTGTTCCACCTTGCGCTAAAATCCAGGATACATATTCATCAGAGTTTTTTAATATTCTAGATGCATATATCGAATTATTTGGTAACATTGCCTGATAAGAACTATTACTTGCAGACATAAACACGCTCGTTTCCGGTATCTGTTTTGAGACATATCCAGCATCCTCCAAGGCTTTCCATGAATGAATTAATAGAAGCCTTAACTGAGGATCCATAAACTCGGCATCTCTGGGAGAAATATTAAAGAATCCCGGGTCGAAAAATTTTTTCTCTTCTATTGTCGCTTGTACAGGAACATAGTTAGGATTCTGAATAATTTCTTTCGGCAAACCCAATGCATGAAGTTCTTCTTTTGAGAAATATCTAATACTTTCCTTACCTTCTTTTAAATTATTCCAAAACTCTAAGTAATTTTTTCCTCCAGGAAAGTTACAAGATATTCCTATGATTGCTAAACTATTTTGATAATATTCAGGATAGAGTGCCTCCTGAAACGTTTTTATATTACATATTTTTTTTCTATTTGAATCGTCAATTATCCGACTATCTTTTGGCATAACAAAAGTATTGGAAACATGATCTTTTGTTTCTGAAATATATTTACTAATTTCCTGAATGCTTGAGTATTTAAATAACAATGTAACACTAAAATCACATTCTAAATTCTTTTTGATCCTTTCTGCTACTATGACAGCTAAAATGGAGTCACCGCCAACTGTAAAGAAACCATCATCTGTGCTTAAATCGTCAACATTAAGAACATCTTTCCATATTTCCAAAACATTTTCCTCAATTTCTGATTGAGGTACGCAAGTTTCCTTTATCCTTGTAATTTCAATCTTGCGATTTATTAACTCTTTACGATTTATTTTTCCATTTGGCGTTAAAGGCATTTGGTCCAAATGACTAAATAATGCAGGTATCATATAATCTGGCAATTTAGTACTTAATTCATCTCGTAATTGTTGTGAATCAATCCGTGCCAAATCCTTCGTGACATAATAACAGATGAGTTGTTTAAAACCTTCCTGTTCTTTCACAATCACAACACAGTCACGAATCTTCGGATGCGTTCTAAGTTGATTCTCAATTTCACCCAGTTCAATACGAAAACCACGAACCTTCACTTGACAATCATTACGTCCTAAAAACTCGATTTCACCATTAGGAAGCCAACGGGCTAAATCTCCCGTTCTATAGAGCTTTGTTCCCGGGTTAAAGGGGTTATCTATAAATTTCTCCGCTGTAAGGTCAGGCAGATATAAATACCCTCTGGCTAACCCATCACCTGCAATGCAGAGCTCACCCGGGACTCCTATAGGGGTAGGGTTGAGGTAATTATTAAGAATGTAGACTTGTGTGTTTGCGATAGGTTTGCCAATAGTGATTGGTTCTTCTTTATTGATGTGTTTAATAGTAGACCAAACGGTCGCTTCTGTCGGACCATACATATTCCATACATCACAATTGTTGTCAACAAAAAGCTGTTTAAGTGTTTCAGGAGTAGCTTCAGCTCCACAGAGAATTTTTATTTGCTCTTCATTTTTCCAACCTGCATGAAAGAGCATTTTACATGTAGATGGCGTAGCTTGCATAATTGTTGGTTTGATTTTTTGAATTTCCTGTTTGAGTTTATCTGGATCTCTTGCTTTTTCCGAACTACAGATACAACATTGGGCGCCGTTAATTAATGGCAAATATAGTTCAGGCACAACCATATCAAAACCATATGGTGCTAAAGAAAGCATTTTATCTTGTGCTGTTAAGCCAGGTTTTTTTCCCATTGAAATGAGAAGGTTCGTCAATCCTAGATGGGAAATCATCACTCCTTTGGGTCTTCCAGTACTACCGGACGTATAAATCACATATGCTAAATGTTCGGGTTTTACCTCTCGCAGGAGTGTTTTTTGTTCTAATGCTCCTTTTTCTAACAGCTCACAATCCCTATCTAGATAGATCGTTTTAGTGTTGTTTACAATTAATTGAGATATTTTATCCATCAATTGAGATTGAGTAAGAATAAGTGACACTTTACTGTCTTGGATCATATACTCCAATCGTTCTATAGGGTAGTCTGGATCCAATGGCACGTAAGCTCCGCCTGCCCTAAGGATGCCAAATATTCCTACCATCAACTCTAATGATCGTTCCGCACAAATTCCCACCAAGCAATCCGGGCCTACTCCCTGTTCCTGTAAATATATTGCTAAAAGGGCGCTTCTCTGATCCAGGTCCCGGTAGTTTAGGGATTTTCCTTCATAGATAATAGCAATAGCGTTAGGTGTTAACCGGGCCTGTTGCTCAAATAATTCATGCATACATTTATCTTTGGGATAGTCTGCCTGGGTCGCATTCCAGTCTAAGAGTACGGTTTTCTTTTCTTCATCGGACAATACAGAATACTCACGCAAAGTTATGTCAGGATTTCTAATAACTTCTCTGCTTAAGTTTATATAATGCCCCATCATACGTTCAATAGTTGATAAATCAAATAAATTAGGATCGTATTTCATATTTAAGACATATCCGTCATCCTGCTCATAAACCTCCAGTCCAAACTCATATTCTCCTTCCTGATGAATTCCTTCAACAAAATCAATCGGAAACGCATCTTTATATCTTATCTGTAAATCTTTTAATTTTGTAGGTACCATAAAATTTTGATAGGCAAAGACTGCCTGGAATACAGGCTGGTACGCTTGCGTACGAGGTACGCTCAATGCTCGAACTATTGCAGGAAATGGGTACATAGCATGATCCATTCCATCAACAAGGGTAAACTGCAATATCCGGATGAACTTTAGGAAGGACTGCGTATCTACTACTTGACTTCGCACCGGTATCATATTAATAAAAAAACCGATCAGCGATTCAAAACGTTCTTGTGGCCGCCCAATTGTCGGCATTCCTACAATAATATCATCCTGTCCTGTATATATGTGCAACAATACTTTAAAAATCCCCATAAACACAACAGATACATTTATTTGTTGGGATTGAGCAAATATCTTTACTTGTTTGCCCAATTCCGATGAAAGTAAGCTTGTATATACTCTTCCTTTAAAGCTTTGGATGGAAAGGCGAGGGTGATCTAAAGGCAGTTCCAGAGTGGGCAATGTTCCTGTTAGCTGTTGTTTCCAGTATGAACGATGCTCCTCTCCTTCTTTGCTTGTCAGCATACCAAGTTCCCACTCGACAAAATCGTTGTAGCTTGTTAAAGAGGGGTTCGCTACCGGTTTATTCCCTTGAACAAGATCCTGATATGTATCTAATAATGTTTTCATAAGAAGTAGAATGGAGCTTCCATCAAATATAATATGATGAATGGTAATAAGTACAATGTGTTCTTGTTCTGACCGGGAGCAAAGATGAATACGCATCAAAGGGCCACATTCCAATGAAAATGGTTCTTTCACCTTTTTCCTAAGATACGGAAGGATTTCATGTGATTCAAGAGTTGAAATGTCCTCTTGCTGGAAGGCAAGAGGTTGCGATGGTTGAACGGTTTGGTAAGGCTCCCCATTATCTTCTTTAATCATACTTGTAAGAATCGGATATTGCGCCAGAACAGCATGAAAGGCCTGTCTAAACTTTCCTATATCCAGTTTTTGAGCAACATGGAAACATAGAGGAATATTATAAGCACTCATACCAGATGACATTTTTTGCAACATCCATAAACCTTTCTGCCCCTCGGAAAGGGGACTCTTAATGGATTGCTGTTTAAGTTCGCGGAGTCTCTCTTTTGCTTCGATTACCGATAGTTTTCCTTCTTTATATGCGATGAAAATCTCTTTTTGTGTCATATTACTTCCCCTCCACTATCTATTAATTTTTCTATTTCTTCTAGAGTTAGTACTCCCTGTTTAAATTTATCCAACATTTCTATAACCAGGTCATCCATGTGCTCACTCCTTTGTTGAGACTTTATTTCTAGTTTAGCGTTTAAGGCTATCTCTTGATTATTCAATTCGTCTATTTTTAAAGCCAGATAAGCCGATAAAGAATTAATCATTCGATACTCCAACATTTCTCTTCCTGTAATTTTTGTTTGAAATCGTTTCTCAAAATCGCGCATGAGCTTCATATAAATGATTGAATCTACACCATATTTTTGGATATTTTCATTTAAGCCGATCTGGTCCTGGGGCATATTTAGTTCCTGCGATAAAAACCGTATAAGATATTCCTGGATATTTTCTTGCGTTGTGTTATTAGGATTAATTGCAAACTCCTGCTTTATTTCCATGGTGGCCGTAACGAATGAGGTTGTGGTTGTAGTGGTTTCAGGGATCCAGTAGCGCTCCCTAGCGAAGGGATAGGTGGGTAGACTGATACGCTGGGGCTTGGTATCGGGATAGAGATGGTTCCAGTCGAGGGATAGGCCCTTGACCCAAAGGTCGAGGAGCTTGGCGTATTTTCCTTTATCGATCCAGGCTTTGATTGCTTTTTGTAGATCTTCATCCGCTTCAAAGACCGCCACTCCGTCTTTGCTCTTTTTTACCTGAGCGGTTAGGACTCCCGCTGGTGGATTGTTATTGATAAAACCTTCTAGTGCTCTTAGCAGAGCATCTTTTGAACTTGCTAGAAAAGCCAGGCGATGTTCCATGGCCTCTCTTCCCACCTGCAGCGTGTAGGCTACATTGGCGAGATCGATTTCCTCGTGTGATGCGATATGGTTCTTCATACATTCTGCATAGGTTTTTAATTGCTCTTCGCTCTTGGCGGACAGCACAAACAGAACAGGGTCGCTTGTGTCGATAGGAATCGGCATACCAATCTCAGGAAAGTATTCTTCAATGACCAGGTGGGCGTTCGTGCCACTGAATCCAAAGGAACTCACGGCAGCGCGTCGGGGGATGCCCGGGGCTGCTTCCCAGGGTCTTAATTCGGTATTGATGTAAAAGGGGCTATCGTCCAGGAAGATATGCTCATTAAGTGTTTCAAAATGGATCGTAGGAGGCAGCATCCGGTGCTGCAGAGCAAGCAGTACCTTAATTACCCCGGATATTCCCCCCGCTGTCAACAGATGCCCGATATTGCTTTTCACCGAGCCTAAGGCGCAATAGTTCTTCTTGTCGGTGCAGGACCTGAATGATTCTACAAGCGCCTCCACTTCAATCGGATCGCCGAGTTTCGTCCCTGTTCCGTGGGTCTCTACCATGGAGATCGTTTCCGGGTTAATATTAAAGCGTTGATAAACTTCTTTTTCTAGTACAATCTGGGAATTTACACTGGGAGCGGTAATGCCGTTTGTTTTTCCGTCCTGGTTGACTCCCCAGCCACGAATCACTCCGTAGATCAGGTCTTGGTCCCTGACGGCATCGGAGACCCGCTTCAATAAGACAACTCCCACGCCTTCCCCGGGAACAAAACCGTTTGCCCGATTATCAAAGGTGAAACACCGGCCATCTGCCGATAGCATCCCTGCCTTGCTGGCCATGATGTGCATCGATGGACCTGCCATGGCACACACTCCACCTGCCAACGCTAGATCGCTGGTATGCAGGATCAGGCTGTTGCAGGCTTCCGCTATTGCCACCAATGAGGATGAGCAGGCGGTGTCAATAGCTAAACAAGGTCCTTTCAGGTTCAATAAGTAGGAGATCCGGGCGGTTAAAATCGAAGTGGCTCCTCCCATGAGACCCTGCGCACTCAATCCCTGGCTGCCCACGTTTTGCCCATAATCATTGGTGGCACAGCCTACGAAAACACCGCAACGGCTTCCGGACAGTGAAGAGGGGCTCAAGGCGGCGTCTTCGATGCAGTGCCAGCAGTTCTCTAAGAACAGGCGTTGTTGGGGATCCATCAACTCTGCTTCTGCGGGTGAAATATTAAAAAACAGGGGATCGAACTGATCTGCGTCCTCTAAAACGCCCATCCATTTGCAGTAGGTTTTCCCGGTAGCTTGCGGGTCTGGATCGTAATACTCATCTATAGACCACCGGGTTGCTGGGATTTCTGATATGCAATCTGCTCCGCGGGCTAAGTTGTCCCAAAATGCTGTCAGGGTCTTGGACTTTGGAAACTGTCCCGAGATGCCGATGATGGCGATTCCCTCTGCGTCTCGTCCTTTTTGTTTGTTCGTGGTTGTTTCTATAGTAGTTGCTTCTATAAAGGAATGAACATTTGAGAGCACCAGGCCGTTGCGATCTCTAAGGCTTGCAAGGCCAGCCTGTTGCTGTCTTTCTTCATGCTCTCTCTCAGTTTTCTCCTGATGCCTTAATTTAAAAGACGTTGGAACAGATTCTCTTCTCTGTTTATTTAATTCTTTGGCCAGGAATCCAGCAAATTCACGGATGTTTGGGTAATCATAAACCCTGGTGGCCGGTATGGAGGTTCCGTACTGTTTATTGATCATGCGAGTCCATTCCACGCCTGTAACCGAATCCAGCCCAAGATCGATAAAACTTTCATCTACATCTGTATCATTTCTTTCTATATAAAGAATCTCAGCCAAAGAGATTCTCAATTCTTCCTCCAGTGATTCCGGTGAGATATCCGCTCGAGGAATAGCCGCAGCTTCAGATTGGTCCTTTTTGCCTGGTGGTGTTAATGAACCAATCGCCGGCAAGGCGGATATTAATGGTATTTGGCCTACCGGTTTATTAGATCGAACCTGATCGCCGGACAAAGAACGCAATGAAATCCCACTCGGTTTGGTAGCTATATTAGAAAGAAACGGTTCTTTTAAGCTTCCAGGCAAAAACGAGTTTTCTAATGCTGCCTCGGAGTGCTGTTTTTCTAGTGCCTGATCAGTCGGAACAGGCTCCTGCCTTGAAAAAGTTGAACTAAGTTGCTGCTCGGGGATGTCAGAGGCATGCTGATCCACCCAATAGCGTTTTCTGGCAAAAGGGTAGCTCGGGAGGCTGATACGGCGAGGTTTAGATTGACCGTAGAGCTTATCCCAATCAAAAGGCAGGCCCTTGACCCAGGATTCCAGTAGTTTTTTGTATTTCTTTTGTTGCGCCTCTTTGTCAATAACTTCCTGTAATTCTTCTTCTACTGCTAAAATACCCAGAGCATCCTTGTTGCCTCCGACCCGTCCTGTGTACAAATTTTCTATGCCATCCCGGCCTTTCGTAAAACTATTCAGTTTTTTCTCAAGTTCTTTAATAGAGCCTGCAACAACAGCTAGGCGTTCATCCATCGCCTCGCGTCCCACCTGCAGAGTGTAGGCCATATCGGCTAGGTGGGCATCACCGAGATGCCGCTCTTCTATCGCGATCAACAATTGGCGTACCTGTGCCTGGAGTCTGTCTTCGTTCTTTGCTGACAGCACAATAATTGCAGGATTCTGTGGAGTAATCATCATTGGATGGAATTCCTGATCCTCGGGAATATATTCTTCTATGATTATATGGACATTTGCTCCTCCAGCGCCAAAGGAGGAAATACCGGCGATCCTGGGATATTCCCTGATTTCTCCGCTGATGGAAACCAGGGGCCTTTTCCATTCTGCCAGTTCCTGCTGGACTACGAAGGGAGTATCGCTGAAATTGATGTGTCGGTTTGTGGTCTTAGAATGCAGAGACGGCACTAGTTGGCCATACTTGAGCTGTAGCAGTATTTTAGTTACCCCGGCAATACCCGCCGCGCCCTCACAATGACCAATGTTTGATTTTACCGATCCGATAGCGCAGAACTGTCTGTCTTCGGTATCTTGCTCAAAAGCCTGTGTTAAAGCAGCAATCTCTATCGGGTCTCCCAGCACTGTACCAGTTCCATGAGCTTCTATATAACTAATTGCCCGAGGCTTGATTCCTGCATCTCTTAATGCCTGAGAAATAATCAGGCTCTGGGCTTTTTGATTAGGTACAGTATACCCGCCAGTCCTTCCTCCATGGTTAATTGCCACACCCTTGATTACTCCATAGATATTGTCCCTATCCCGTTTTGCATCAGTCAGCCGCTTTAATACTAGGACCCCTACCCCCTCACCGGGAATATAACCGTCTCCGCCTTCACCAAAGCTCTCACAATGGCCTTTTGATGAAATAAACTGACCCTGGCTGAGTAATAAATATTTATTTGGGTGTATGGTAATGTTAACACCGCCTGCTAAAGCGACATTGATGTTTTTTTCCTTCAATGCCTGACAGGCCAGATAGATGGCTGTCAATGAACTGGAACACATGGTATCGATAGCCATGCTCGGGCCATGAAAATCAAAACAATATGAGACACGGTTGGCGATGGAAGCCATCCCCGTACTCAAACCATAACGCTTCCCTCTAATACCTGATTCTGCTGCATATAAAGAGTACTCCTGATGCATAACCCCAACATAGACTCCTACCTGATTCGGCAAATTAGGTTCTACTGTTTCTTGTAATTTTGCTTTTATATATCCTGCGTCTTCCAATGCCATCCAACATTGTTCTAAAAACAACCTCTCCTGGGGGTCTATTTCTGCTGCCGTACGCGGCGAAATATTAAAAAACACAGGATCGAATCGATCCACATCATCGATGAACCCACCCCATTTACTATAAATGTAGCCCGGTCTCGTGCGGTCTTTTGTGTAATAATCCTGCCAGGCCCATCTCTCTTTGGGTATTTCAGTGATACAATCTATCCCATCGCGCAAATTCTCCCAAAAGGCGTTGGCGTCATAGGACCCAGGGTAACGGCCCGACAGGCCAACGATCGCAATCTCATTTTCTTCTGGCTTATCTTCTTTATCCTTATTTTTAATAAATACCGGCTTGGATGCCACCGCACCAAATGATGCATTTGTTAATTGAGAAAGATCTGTAACCTTCTTTACCGAGGCATTGATGACCTCCGCGATGATCTCTCCTGTCTCGGTTAACACCATGGCATCAAAAGAACTAAAATCGCTTTTCTGCGATCGAAACGTCTTGACAATATAAGCTGTTTCAGTCATTGTTCTATATACTGTCAAGTTTTCTATCATCAAAGGAACAAATGTATCTTCACTATCTTCAATGTCTACAATAGGGCGCAACATGTAACAGGCATTTAACATCAGGGGATCAAATATAAATTGTGAGACATTTTCTTTCTTTAACTTATCTGATAGACATACTCTACCAATAACAGTAGACTCGTCATGCCTATAGGCGGATTCAATTATTTGCAACATTGGTCCGATGGTAAAGTGCTTAAAAAAGTGGTACCACTCATCAATAATTTTTCTTTCCAATGGCTTTGACTGATTAAGCATCTCCTTGATATCGAGTATTTCAGGAAATGCATCTGCATTTCCAATATGTGCTCCTTGGCAACATAGTTTTGTATTGTTCGGGGCTGTGTAGTGCACTGTTCTGAAGCCCGTTTGGTTCTTATCGTTATTAAATTGTACTTGTACAAAAACATTTTCTTCCTTAGCTAACGTTACCGGTCCTCCTTCAAATTGTATGTTTTTGAGTTCAACAGGGTAAGTTTGTGGGTTATTCTGGAGATAGGTTTGCAGCACCAGGCAGGGATGGGTGAGACCCATCAAGGCCGGTCGTCCATATATCAAATGATCCTGTAAATATGCCTCATGCTCATAAAATTCATATGTATTTCCATCTTGATTCACAGAATTGCTGTTCCATTCTTCATCAGTTTTTGGATACTGAAAATCACCTGTTTCCTTCTCTTTTATTGCTAAATAATCGAGCAGCTCTCTAATATTACTACTCTCAAACAGCAAAGTAGGATTTAAGGATAAGCTAAAAGCGCTCTCAATATCTTTTACAATAGATAATAACTGCGCCGATTCCAAACCCAATTCAAAATAACCTAGATCCAAATCAATTTGAGAAGGCTCTCTATGAAGATGTTTTGAAAATATCTGCCGGACAATACGTTTCATATATTCTGGTTTAAACTTGGTATTTTTATCCTCTAGTTGACTGAATGATTCAATTACATCAAATGTTTCTTGAATAGAAGGTGATGGATTATTGTCCTTCTTATAGTTTGGGGCCATTTGTTCCTTATTTCGTATCAATTTTCCAGTTATACCCTTTAACTGCGCAACTTGGTTTCCTTCTTCATTAAAAAATGCTATATCCATTGAGCAGATGTCATTAATCTTTCGAAACAAGGATATACTTGCTATGGCATAACAATGAAAATGTAAAGGCTCTATGCAAAAGAATGATTCATAATATAAAGGTAAATACAGGTCTTTATCGTTTCCAAATTCACCTTTGACTTCCAATGCCCACGATGCCATTGCGGCACCATCGATAAGGGCGGGATGAAAAAGAAAACCTCTTGCCTCATCCCGGTAAGCCTCATCCACATTTACTTCAATCAAGCATCCAGTATCTGTCAGATAGATGTTGCCTTTGGCCTTGATCATTCCCCTATGGATTAATCCGCGGTTTCTGGCTGCGGCATATACATTTTCAATATCCACTGTTTGCGTAACTGATTTTTTCATGGCTTTTATATCTATTTGTTCATTAAATTCTACGGTTTCTTCATGTAATTCGGCTGTGATGTATAACTTATCCTGTAATGGATCTCCTTGATTATCATTTGCTATTTCTTCAACCTTTACATACCAACAGTTAGCTATTTTTTCGAAAGAAACCCTTATCTCTACCTGCTTGTCTTCTTTAACAAATAACGGCTTGAAAATAGATACACGCCTCAAATAGTGTTTTCTATAGTCCAATCCTAAATTACCCTGGGCCAATCGATATAATATATCAATATAGGCTAGTCCTGGAAGCAAGGCCTGCCCATATACTAAATGATCTTTAATAATAGAGTTCCACCTGCTTAATGTTAAGATATATGATTTTTTCATTACATTCACTCCATTCGTTGTTAATCAATGAGTAATGTGCTATAAACCAAATTAGCTTATTCTATAGATTTCTTTTAGATTATCCAATTTTGTTCTTATATGTTTTTTTGGCAAATCCGTTTTTTGTATGGGGGGGGACGAATCTAAAGAAGATAATGAGCCTAAGGGAAAACATTGTCTCGCCATGCTGGGGGTTGTAATCTCAAAATACCGTTGTTGATAATTTTCTTCAGGTACGTATTCTTCTATAAGGACATGACAATTAGTCCCTCCATCAGGAAAAGCGTTTTGGGCCGCAATACGTTTCTTTCCAACATCCACTTGCCAATCGATAGTTTCACGGTTAAAGCGAATACGAGAAGCGGAAAAGTCATAATACTCAAATGGATCTAGCGCAGATAAAAAGGGTGGTATTCGTTTATGATATACGCTTAAAACGCAGCGTATAAATCCTGCTAACCCTGAGGCCAATAGCAAATGTCCAATATTGGGCTTAACCGAACCCATGAAACATGGAGCAAGCACCCGCTCTTGAAGCATGTAGACACTAGATAGCGCTTTAATTTCAACGGAATCAACCACAGGGGTTCCACCGCCATTCACTTCAATGTACCCAATGTCTTCCGGTCGTTTTCCGCCTGATGTCAATGCATCATGCATGATCTGCTTCTGGGCGTCGATATTAGGTGACCCAGGGCCAAGTGTTCGCCCGTCATTATTTATTGAAATAGCTTTAATAACCCCATAAATTTTGTTTCCGTCTTTTATGGCATCACCAAGCCGTTTTAACATGACAACTGCAGCGCCTTCACCCAACACTTCACCACTAGAACGCTTGTCAAAGATATGAAACTCGCCCTTGTTGTTTAAAATGCCCCGGGCGGCAAACAGGTCATGAACAAAGGAGTTCAGCAATATACTCACGGCACCGACTAAGGCCATATCGATTCGCCCTGCTCGTAAAGAATCAGAAGCAAACAGCATACTGGTTATGCCTGATGAGCAAGCTGTGTCAACAACCAGGCTTAGCCCCTTAAAGTCAAAGAATCGGGAAATGTTTGTTGCCATATAGTTTTGACCAATTCCCAAAATTGGGTTGGGCGCCTTGAAAACAGCATCAACATTTTCATGAGGCTGTGAACGTCCGCCAATATAGACTCCTACCTTTTTTCCTGATAACTGTTTGGGTTGATATCCCGCATCATAAATAGCTCTCAGGCTTTCTTCCAAGACTATTCGCGCTTGGGGATCCATAATTCGCGCATCGTTCTCATTAATCCTGAAGAATTTAGGGTCAAAAAGATCAATATCATCGATCCATCCGCCATAATCCACGTGATTGTTTCTGGAAATCCACCGCTGTCCAGGATTAATCGCAGACATTCCTTTACTTAATAGATCCCAATACATTTCTATGGTTGGTGAACCCGGAAATCGGCATGACAGTCCTACTACAGCGATATCATCTACTTGTCGAACTTTTTCACTCGCAACCAACGGTTGACTTACAGAGATCGGTTTACTGCTAAAAGATAATTCCGCATTTTTTGATTCAAGGGTTTTATTATTCATAGGTACATTGATTTGTTGGCACAAATAACTTTCCGTAGCGCCTTGCTCGAGTTTAAAATTTATTTGCAAAGCATCTTTATGATTAGCCATAAAATAATCTGCAAGCGCGTTTATCGAATTAAATTCTAAAAGCAATGAAGGATCTAAAGTCATACCTATCATTGTTTGCATCGTTTGTAATATTTGTGCCAACATCACAGATTCAATTCCGTATTCATCAAATGGCTCGTCTTCCTCCAGCCGATCAACTGCTAATTTTAGTTCAGGTCCTAGAATACTCTTCAACCACCATATAATATAAGAGCGCAAATCTACCTGTGTTTTTTGTTCTGAGTATATCTTAGGGTCAAATTTGGATTTATCTTGCGATATCTCAATATATTCTCTCGTCGAAATTATTTCTGTTTTCAATAACTGATCGCATTCAAACTCATCTTTATTCACGATACAAGGCAGACTAACAGTATCAAGCGTCTTTTTAATGGTGTCTAAAAACTCCAATCCAACTTCTGTTGTGACGGGTAAAAGGCCCGTCTTAATGTAAGCAGGTGTTAGTATCCCTCTTGGCGACATACCCGTCTCGCTCCAGGCCGGCCATTGAATTGCCTTGAAATAATAATTTTCTTTCCCAGCTTGATGCAGCGCATAATAATCCATATAGGCATTGGCCATCGCATAATCACTTTGTCCCGCTGACAAGGTGGGTATTACGCTAGATACAGAAGAAAACAAAATAAAGAAGTTCAATGGTTCTTTTACGAGAGCATTATGTAAAGTCACCAGGCCCTTCATCTTTGGCTCACAAACCGTAACAATGTCCGATGATGGTTTTTTAAAGAAGGCTGGATTGTTGCTCGTTACTCCAGCACAGTGAAATACACCAGTGATGGGACCATATTCGTTATGGATTTTATCTATCATGGCATCCAATCCTACCTGATCCGTTAAGGATGTGTTGTAATATTGAAGATGCACTCCCTTTTCAACAAGCGATTGCATGCGCTCAATTCTCTCTCGAATCCCTGATCTTTCGTTACTGCTTAGAATCTTTTTCCATTCCGAAGGATCTGGTAAAGGCTGCCTACCGATAATTACAAGATTTTTTATCCCCTGCGAAATGACATGTTCCGCAACCGCTGAACCAATCCCACCAGTGCCTCCAGTAATTAAAACGACCTCATGAGCTTCATATTTTTCTAACTTATTGGGGACATTCTGCATATAATCACTTGATTGCGATAACTTTAATTGTGGTTTATACCTTACCCCATCTCGATAGCAGCATTCAGCAATATCTTCATTATTACTAATAAACTCATTCTGAATTTGTTCCGTTAGCATAGCTTGATCCTCAATTGAACGATCACTATCCATGCTCATTGCTTGAATTTGCTTATATTCGACTCCTAGCATGCGGTATAATCCCGCTAAACGAGCCCCCTGCATTGTTATTTTTTTTACTTGAAAGGGCTGCAATTTATAAGTAACTTGTAGGAGTTTAAATCCATCGTTTCTATCATATTCTATTAATTTTTGTAGTAGTTCTATTTTTCCTAATTCCATTTCCGTAGATAGTTCATATACCTTGTCAAAAGCTGTAATATCTATAACTCCGAGAAGTCTTTTATCGCCATTTTTATCTTCTATCTGTTGATAAAGATATTGAGCTGCTGAAATCGAATAAAAATTGGTTGCGATTTCTTTAGTGGATATTTCTTTAGCAATATCGTTATCATCATGAATAATTTGTACCACTTGTATTTCTGGCATAGTTTCAAATAATACTGAAGCAAGCCGTTTTGTTGCTCTGGTTCCTAAGATAACCACTAATCCGGATGTTATATTAGCGTTTACTTCCAGAGATTTCGGTTTCCAATCTTTTATTAGTATGATTTTTTGTTCATTTTTCGGATGAACGGATGCTGCAATAACCTGTTTTGCTGTGTCGTTGCTGGTCGATTTATTCTTGTCCACAGGCACCCAGTAGCGCTCCCTGGCGAAGGGATAGGTGGGCAGGGAGATGCGCCGGGGTTTGGAGTCGCCGTAGAGCTGGTTCCAGTCGAAGGACAGGCCCTTTGCCCAGAGGTTGAGGAGTTTGGCGTACTTGCCTCGTTGTATCCACTTGCCTATGGCCTCTTGCAATTCTTCATCGGCCGCAAATACAGTTAGGGCCTCCCGCTTGCGTTTGACCTGCCCCTTATACAAATCCTCAATCCCATCCCGGCCATCCACGAATCCCTTCAGTTTATCTTCAAGTTCTTTGAGAGAGACTGCGAGCACGGCCAAGCGTTCTTCCATGGCTTCACGTCCCACCTGTAGGGTGTAGGCGATATCTGCGAGGTCGGCATCGGAGAATTGCTGTGCCTGGATGGCAGCAAGGAGTTGCTGTGATTGCTCCTTCAGGCGGTCTTCGTTCTTGGCGGAGAGCACGATAATGGCTGGGTTCTCTTGACTGACGGCGATCAGGGCTCTCTCTCTGGGGATGTGCTCCTCGATCACCAGGTGGGCGTTGGTGCCGCTGAATCCGAAGGAACTGACGGCAGCGCGACGGGGAACGCCCGGGGCTGTTTCCCAGGTCTTTAACTCGGTGTTGACGTAGAAAGGTGAGTCTTTGAAGTTAAAGTGTTCGTTGTGTTCTTTGAAGTTTAGTGTCGGTACCAGCTTTTTGTATTTTAGGCATAATAAGACCTTGTGCACACTAGCCACGCCGGCTGCTGCGGAGGTGTGACCGACGTTGCTCTTGACTGAGCCGATAGTACAGTAGTTTTTCTGATCGGTTCTTTCTTTGTATACTGTCGATAACGCCTCTAGCTCTATCGGGTCTCCCAGTTTTGTCCCTGTCCCGTGCATTTCCACATAACTGATGCTCTCAGGATAAATATTATATTTATCGTATACTTCGCGTTCTAGTTCTATCTGGCTGTTCACGCTCGGAGCAGTGATCCCGTTGGTTTTGCCGTCTTGGTTGATTCCTGAACCGATGATAACGCCGTATATCTGGTCGTGATCGAACTCGGCGTCTTGCAGTCGCTTCAGGACCAGCGCCCCGGATCCTTCTCCGGGAACAAAGCCATTGGCGCTATTATCGAAGGTTTTGCACTGACCATCCGGAGATAACATCCCGGCTGCGCACATGCCGATATATGACTCTGGTGTCAGGTACAGGCTAACGCCACCGACCAGCGCCATGTCGATCTCGTGGTTTGCTAATGCCTGGCAGGCCAGATGGGCGGCTACTAATGAGGAGGAACAGGCTGTGTCGATCGCGATCGCAGGTCCTTTCAGATTGAGAAAGTAGGAGATCCGGGCAGCTGCAATTGCAAAACTGTTACCAGTTGTATTGGCTGCTCCAGCCTGATTTTGATGTAGAATTAGGCCGTATTCATTTCCCATGATGCCAAGGTAGACACCGCAATTCTTATTGCTCAACAGCTGGCTATTGTAGCCTGCGTCTTCGAACGCCTTATATCCTTCCTGTAAGAAGAGGCGTTGCTGGGGGTCCATACCTTCTGCTTCCGCAGGGGAAATATTAAAGAATAACGGATCGAAAGACTCTATGTCTTCTAGCGCTCCAATCCACTTGCAATATACCTTCCCTTTTTGAGAAAGGGACTGGTCATAGTATTGATTCACGTCCCAACGGGAGATGGGGATTTCCTGTATCGAATTTCTGGCTTTGGATAGGTTATCCCAGTACTGGGTCATGTTGCTGGCGCCAGGATATCTTCCGGATATCCCGACGATAGCGATGGCTTCTTTATAACCCGGTGTTTCAGGATGGTATTTTACACCCGTAGCTCTTGTTTCCCGAGCATTAGGGATTGAGCTGGTTATTATTTCGTTTTCAGAAGAATCTCTTGGTTCGTTTATTGGCAGCGGTTTTGTCCCAGACTCAGCTGGCGTAATTGCGCTTTCGTCTTTTAGATGCAGTTGTTCTCGATATTTTTTATGCCAAAACCGCCCTGATGATCGTATGGAAAAATGTTGACTGTTGGATGGATACAATCCAGATGGGTGGGGCAGGGAGGCTTCTGGTTCGGGCTCTGTCATGCTAGCCTCTTGGACCTGCAGTACTCTGGAAGGGGATGGAGTTGATCTTAATTCCTTTGCCAGATATTCTGAAAATTCACTAACAGTTGGATAATCATAGACCTTGGTTGACGGAACTGAGATGCCGTACCGTTTATTGATCGCTTTGATCCATTCCACGCCGATGATCGAATCCATACCCATGTCGATGAATTTTTTATCTATATCGACGTCGCTGCGTTTCATATACAAGGCCTCGGCCAGGCTGGTTGTCAGTTCATCTTGTAATGTTTCCACCGTGATGACTGCTTGGACGTAAGGAGCAGGTTTAGTTTGGGCGCTGATTATTAGTTGTGATGTTGAGGGGTTTGCAAAGGATAATGCAATCGATCGGTAAGGCTGATCTGTCGTCTTATCAGTTAGGATATTCTCACCTGAAAGAGACTGTAGGTAGACACTGTTGGGCTTTCTCGATTCGTGGGTTATTGTTGTAAAGTCATGTTTCGCTGCAGTCCCGGGCGTTAAAGAATTTAGGGAAGTTGCCGCTTGAAATACTTCCTGGTGAGCCAGGCCTTTCATATGAACGCAGATGTTTCCTGCTTCGTCGCAGAGGTCAATGTCGAGTTTGGCCACCCTATCCCCTGCTGCTCCGCTCTCGCTCGGGCGGACAAATGCCCACATGGCAGGGGCGCAGGCGCCGAGGATGTCGATCTCCTCTAGGGAGAAGGGAAGTGAAGGCTTCATCGGAACCCGACCGCCCGCGCTCATCATCAGGACTGAAGACGCCTGGAGGGCGGCATCCATGATACTGGGGTGCAGGATGAACTGGTCCCTGGTGGCCAGTACGGATGGGGGCAGGGTGAGCCTGGCCAGGACCTGGTTCTCGCCCAGGTAGAGCTGTTCAATCCCCCGGTGGGCGGGGCCATAGTCGATGCCCGTAGCTTTGAAGGCCTCGTATACCTGGGAGGAATCGAAGGGTTGGCTGCATTCGTCCTGGAGAGCGGACAGGTCAAGGGTGAGGACTGCCTGGGTGGAGATTAGCCAAGCGCTGCCCTGGCTGTGCACCACCGGCTGATCTGTCTCGTCGACGTAGATCTCGTAGGCGATCTGGCCGCTCCCCTCGGGGATAAGGCCTATGTGGACCTGGACCGGCTGATCTCCGACGGCGATGGAACGCGCCCAGACGATGTTTTTAAGTCTGATTGTTGTCTTTTCTTCCTGTAGGGTTCCGGTTGCCTGCTCCACTGCTGCCCTGGCCATCTCCAGGTAGGCCACCTCGGGCAGGAGGCGCTGTCCGTTGATGATGTGATCCGCCAGGAAGAACTCTTTGCCCGTGAAGGTAGAGGTGAACCTTTGTTCAGAGAAGTCTGAAGTGTTCCGGTGCAGCAGGGGATGGATGGTTGCTGCACGTGCTATGGCTGTAGTGGTCTCGGGCGCCCAGTAGTGCTCCCTGGCGAAGGGATAGGTGGGCAGGGAGATGCGCTGGGGTTTGGGATCGCCGTAGAGCTGATTCCAGTCAAGCCTGTAGCCCTGACAATAAAGATCCGCCAGGGCATGGAGTATTTCCTGGTATTTTTTCATGTTATCCCATGATGACCGGCTCTGTTTCAGCAGATCCTGCACATAATCCCATATCGCACTTTGACCGGTAAAGTCCCGCGGAACCTTTCCCTGGAACAGGTTAGGCAGTCTTTCGTTGCCCCCTGTTTGTTTCCATACGTATATGGCATCCCCGCGGTCCTGAACCACTATCGCGCAGCGATGGTTGAAGTGCTGGCGGCCATCTATCAGGGTGTAGCTGATCCGCAACAAATCTTGCCCTGGCCAATCCTTGTCTTGCAGCACACTGATCATATCCTGAATTTTCTCCTGTAGGGCCTCCTGTGTCCTGGCGGAAAGGGCGAGTAGGTAATACGGCGGTCGTTCCAGCGGCACTATAGTTTCCTCCATGTCATAGCTTTGGAGTACCATATGAACGTTGGTGCCACTCATGCCAAAGGCACTGACTGCACCGGTACGACTTCTCCCATTGTTCTTAGGCCAGGGTTTGCTCGTCTTATTGACATAAAAGGGGCTGCCCTGCCATTTGATGTAATCGTTTTCCTGTTCGCAGTGCAGGCTGGCAGGAATCGTTTCATGACGGAAGGACTGTGCCAGGCTGATCAGGCTGACCAGTCCGGACGCCGCAAATGTATGGCCGAAGTTGGTCTTCGTCGAGGTAAGCGCACAATAGTTCTGTTTTTGGGTATAGTCTTTAAAGGCTTCATACAGGGCGTTGATCTCGACCGGATCTCCTAGCTTGGTTCCGGTGCCATGGGTCACGATGTATTCAATCTCTTCCGGGTTCACCTTGCACTGTTCATAGACTGTTTTCAGGAGGCTGGTTTGAGCTACTCCGCTCGGTGCAGTGATTCCGTTGGTTTTGCCGTCGTAGTTAACAGCGCTGCCCTGGATGACGGCGTAAATCGGGTCTTTGTCTGCCTCGGCCTGGGATAACCGCTTGAGCACCACCACAGCCACAGCTTCGCCTGGGACCATGCCGTTGGCCCGTTTATCGAACGCAAAGCACTTGCCGTCTTCTGACAGCATCCCGGCTTGGTCCATTCCTAGATACGCCCCCGGGGTAAGCAGCAGATTGACACCGGCGGCGATGGCGGTATCGCACTCCCGGTTACGCAGGCTCAGGCAGGCCTGATGCGCAGCCACCAAACCGGAAGAACAGGCAGTATCGAGCGCCATGACTGGTCCGTTGAGATCTAAGAAATAGGCTAAGCGGGCAGCCAGAACTGCGTTGTGATTGGATGTAACACTGCCCTTGTCTTTGGCAAGCAGTTGGTAGTCTCCCTGTTCGACGCCCACAAACATCCCAATCTTGTTCGTTCTAATCTGTCTTACCCCGTATCCGGCATCCTCTAAGGCCTTCCAGGATTCCTGAAGCAATAACCGCTGCCTCGGGTCTATGGTTTCTGCTTCTCTTGGTGAGATTTCGAAGAACAGGGGGTCGAATTCGCTTACGCCGGGGATACAGCCACACCACCTGCAGTTGGTTTTTCCCGGGTCTTTGATGGGATCGCCATAATACTGCCGCCAATCAAAACGTTCGGCGGGAATTTCTTGCACCGCATCCCGTCCTTCGGCCAGAATCGCCCACATCTCGTCAATGTTGCGGGCCCCGGGGAAACGTCCGCTCATGCCTATTATGGCGATGGGTTCCGGATTGTCTTGCACAGCACCACTCGCTGCAAATCTGGATCTGCCGGGCCATTGACGCTTGGGTTTTGCCACCGCTGTAGGAACAACTGGCGAATTGGTCTCCTCTATTGCATCTTCACGATAAAACTCCTGGACGGCTGCTTGATGTCCAGTTAAAAAATATTGGGTAAGCTTTTCTAATGTAGAATACCCAAAGAACAAGGCTGGTGTTATGTAAATTCCGTAATGGTTGGTTAGCATAGCGGCAAATTGCGCTAAACCTATAGAGTCGAAACCGAAGTCTGCCAGGTTTTCATCTTTATCCAGCTTGTGACGCGGGATTTTGAGCAGCTTGCCGGTGAGTTCTTTCAGGTCCCACTCCAGGCACTGCTCCAGGCTCAGGCCCCTCATCTCGGGGCGTCTCCCCTCGCCTGTGCTTAAAGAGCTGGAAATATTGGTGGATTGCATAGGGGGTTGATCCTGAGACAGGCCTAAGAAGCGGTGTACCCGGCTGGATTGCCCGACCAATATCAGGTGCTGAGTGCTGGTTTGAGACAGTATGCGGTCAAACACGGTCAGGCCTGCCTCGGTCTCTAAGAAGCGCTGACCGCTGGATTTCAGGTACATCTTGGTCTTCTCTTCATCTTTGAACCCCATGCCGCCGTCCTTCCAGAGCGGCCAGCTGATCACAAACGCCTGGCCCTGGCGCTGTCCTTGGCATTGCTGATAGTTGCGGTAAAGGGCATAGGCCATCAGGAAGCGGTTGGCGATGGCATAGTCGCAGGAGCCGAAGTCTCCCAGGATCGCTGAAGATGAAGAGAAATAGCAGATGAAATCGAGGGCCTCACCCTGGAGCAATTCGTCGAGCACAAGGGTTCCTGTAATCTTGGGATTCAGCACTTTTTGAAAGTCTTGGAGGTCTTTTTCCAGGATACTCTGATCGCTTTGAATCCCTGCGGCGTGAATGGCTCCGCTGATCTCTCCGAAGCGTTCTTTAGCCTGGTTCAGGGCTTCTTTCATGCAGGTTTGATCGCAGACGTCGGCCTGTATGTATAGGACTTGGCTGCCCAGATCTTCTAAGACTTTGAGCCTAGATTGTTTTTCGGCATCTATAGGGGACCGGCCGGTCAGGACCAAGTTCATGCCTTGGGTCTTGGCAAGGTGCTTTGCAAACAGGAAGCCCAGACCACCGCAACCGCCGGTTATGAGGCAGGTCCCGCCTGTTCTAAACAGCCTGTTGCCTGATAGTATATTTGTTGGCCGGATCTGGCATGCATAGCGTTTCCCTTCTTGATACAAGATGCTCTGAGCCTTGGGCGTTTGGAGTTCAGCCCATAGTCTTAGCAGCCAATTTTTCATGTCGGTTTTCTGTTCCTGACCCCCAGCTTCCTGACAGATTACCGCTACTTGTGTATTCGGCATAACCAGTCCTAAGGAACGTTCAAAGCCGATCCACGATTCAAGGTAACAACGGGCCAGGGTATCCTCAAATTGAGCGGCCAATAAGAATCGTCTGGGTTTTAGTTTTGTGGAGGCAAAAGACTGCAGAATAGAAACGATGCTGGAATAATCCTGAATCCAGCGTGTATCTTCAAGCGGCCATAGATAAAGCACAGCATCCACTTCGCCATGATCTTCACGGATACCGCAGAAAGTTTGATAGGTGTTGGAATCTGCGGATGAAATGATGTAGTTTTGCGAGGATTGTTTTTGGTAGGCGGCGCCTTGGGAGATAAAGACAACCCTGGTATCTTTATCAAGAGTTTGCATGGTTTCAATAACGGCTTGCTGATTTTCCGGATCAGAGAGAAAACAGACCACGGTTTTGGTTTTAATTGGAGAGGTATCCGGCAGGTCTTGCTCTTGCCAGACTTCTTCAAAGGTCATCAGTTCAAAGGCCTCTGATCCCTTGATAACTGCAGCGCTTGGTGGTAACGGCTCTAAAGGGGGATTGATCAGGGTCTCGATGTAATCTTGCATTTCCAGGCCCCTCATGCGCACGCAGGTCTGACCCTGGTCGTCACAGAGATCGATGTCGAGTTTCTGCACCCTGTCCCCTGCCTGGCTGCCGGCGCTGTAGCGGACCAGTGCCCACATGGAGGGGGCGCAGGTGCAGAGGATCTCCAGCTCTTCGAGAGCGAAGGGCAAGGCTGGTTTGCGGGTAGTGCCGCTGTTCGGCAGCGTCTGGTCGTTATTCAGAGTCAGGCCGATCGAAGCCTGGAGGGCTGCATCCAGCAGGCTGGGGTGCAGAACGAACTGGTCCCGGGTGGCAGAGACGGATAGTGGCAGGGTGAGCCTGGCCAGTGCCTGCGGTCGTTGATCCGGCCCGGAGCGCACATACACCTGCTCGATGCTCCGGTGGGCCGGGCCGTAGTCGAGGCCCATGGTCTTGAAGGCCTCGTAGAGCTGGGCGGACGAAAGGGCGGTTTGGCTGCACTCGGCCTGCAGGGTCTTGAGGTCTAGGTCTAGGGCTGGGGCTTCCAGGGCAGTGCTCAGCACGGCGCTGCCCTGGCTGTGCACTATCGGCCCAGTGCCGGCCTCATCGGCAGCTCCGTTGCTTTCGGCTTTGTTGCCGGTCTTGCTGTAGATCTCGAAGGCGATCTCGCCGGTGTCCTCGGGGTAGAGCCCGATGTGAACCTGGACCGGGTGATCTCCGACGGCGATCGGGCGCGCCCAGACGATGTTTTTGAGT
>Ga0187886_1001273_pt1 | contig 23745 bp, 23 predicted proteins | sample June2016WEW_20_1_FD_133001 | JGI IMG/M metagenome (GOLD analysis project Ga0187886, IMG submission 133001) | Peatland microbial communities from SPRUCE experiment site at the Marcell Experimental Forest, Minnesota, USA - June2016WEW_20_150 | ecosystem: Environmental > Terrestrial > Soil >... | reverse complement strand
GGAGAGTGACGAGGGGGAAGGCGGGGTCGTCGAAGTCATGGGTGCCGGTGAGGAGGTGGACGTATTGGCCGACGCAGGCGTAGTCGCCCAAGGAGACGCGATCGAGGGCGTAGACCCAGGAATGCTCTCCGAGAGAAGCGTGGTGGCCCATTTCGAGATTCCAGGGAAAGTCGATGCGGGCGCGGTTGTTGGGCGAGGCGGTGGGGGCGATGCGGGCTCCAAAAGCGCGAAGAAGCATTCGACGAAATCCGCGGAGCGGGTTGGGACAGGCGCGATAGAGACTAGCGCGAACGACGGACCAGAGAAGAATCCGAAAGCGCAGGCGCAGGGTGAAGGGTGCGCGCTGCTGTGGAACGGGATTCGAGGACCTTGGCGTCGACGAGGGAGCGGTACCAGAGAGCCTGGAGGAAGTGGTAGGCGAAGCCTTCGGGTCCGTCGAGGAAGCCCAGCCTGAGGAAATAGCGGTAGAACCAGTAGAGCCAGGCACGAAGGAATAGTGGCACGCGCTGGTAAAGATTCTCTTTGCACCAGCGTTTTCGGCCGGCCTGGCCGGAGAGGTCGCGGGAGGTGGCGGCGGCACAGAGGTCGCGGGCCTCGCGGGCGGCGTAGCCGATGTGCTTGGAGAGCCACTCGTCGAGGCTCTTGCGGTTATCGTGGATGAGGTCGGCCGCAAGGCGGGCGGTGGGGGCGGGGTCGGGGGCGAAGAACTGGTTGAGAAGGAGGAGATTCATTTCACCGCAGAGGCGCACAGGACGCAGAGATTAGAATTGGAAATAGATGAATTGGGTGTCGCGGTCGTCGAAGATCATGAAGAGCAGCAGGCCGACGGCGTAGAGCAGCGGTCGAAAGGCGAGGTGGTTGCCGAGCATGAGGGGCTGGTGCCGGCACATGAACTGATCGAGGCCGGAGACGATGCGCTCGAGGTAGGGTTCCAGCAGACAAAAGAGGCAGAGGAGCGAGGTTGCCAGGTAGAAGTTGACGGAGTAAGAGAAGGCGAGCGAGGGGCTGGCAACCATCGTCCTCAGCATTGACCAGGCCTGATCGAGGGTAGCGGCACGAAAGGGTACCCAGGCGGCGGTAACCGCGGCGAGGGTGGCGAGACGCCAGCCGAGTGCAACCGGGCGAGAAGAGGCGACTGAGGCAAAGCGGGTTTTCTGCAGGGTCTCGAAGACGCGGTAGGCGACCAGGTAGGCGCCGTGAAGTGTGCCCCAGAGCACAAAGCCCCAACCGGCACCGTGCCAGAGGCCAACGAGGGCCATGACTCCCATGAGGCTGGTGTAGAGGGGGAGGGGCGCGCCCTTGTGCCTGGCGTTGATGGGGAAGAAGAGGTAGTCGCGGATCCAGCGGGACAGGGTCATGTGCCAGCGGGACCAAAACTCGACCGGGTTCTGAGCGTGGTAGGGGCAGCGGAAGTTCTCGGGCAGGCGGACGCCGATGAGCTGAGCGGCTCCGATCGCCATGTTGGAGTAAGCGGCGAAATCGAAGTAGATCTGGAGGCCGAAGGCGGCGGCCAGACACCAGTTGTCAAGGAAGGTGTTCAGGTGTGCCACCCGGGGGAGGAATCCGTCGTCGACCCAGCCGGCAAGTGAATTGGCGAAGAGATTTTTCTGGACGAGGCCGAGGACGAGTCGGTCAAGGCCGCGGATAACGGACTCGCGCTCGAAGGGGCGGTCAAAGCGGAGTTGGGGAGCGAGCTCCCGGAACCGGACGATGGGGCCGGCGATGAGATGGGGCCAGAAAAGGACAAAAAGGCAGAGGTCGACAAAGCTTGTCGAGGAGACTCGGCCCTGACGCACGTCGAGAAGATAACTGACTGCCTCAAAGGTGTAGAAGGAGATTCCGAGAGGAAGAACCAGAGCGGCGATGGCGGGAACGCCGCCAGGGAGGAGCGGCTTCAGGTTTTGGAGCAGGAAGGCGGAGTACTTGAAGAAAGCGAGCCCGGAGAGGACGGCTGCGATGCCGAGCCAGAGCCAGAAGCGTTTGTTCTGCGGGCTACGTCGCATGCGAGAGGCACAGAAGTAGGTGATGGCACAGATGGAGAGCGGGAGCAGGAGGAAGGCGATGCTCCAACTGGCGTAAAAAAGGAGGCTGAGGGCAAGCACGTAGACACGGCGCCAGGAAACGGGCAGGCGCCAGAACAAGATGACGGCGAGGGCCAGAAAGAGCAGATAGGAGTAACTATTGAACTGCATGTCTGGTTTCCGAGAGGATGCCGCTCGAGAGAAACAGATGGGCCATGCGTTCGTGACCGGCGCGCCCGAAGTGGATGGGATCGGAACCGTCGATCCAGCGCCCCCAGCAACGAGCCGGGATGGCGTTTTCGAAATCGTAGACGGGCACGTGGTGAACCTGGCGGAAGCGATCGAGGATTGCGGAGTACGTTTTGCGATCCCGCTCGGAAGCGTAGAGGGGGGTGGCGGGGTTCTGGGGAGCGTTGAAGACGGAGAGGCGAATGCCGTGAGCGGCGCAGGCGCGGGCGATGGCATCGAGAGAGCTGCTGCTCATGGTCAGGGTGGCGCCGGAGAGCGGGCGACGGGTGGTCGGTTTGATGCGGAGTAGGTGTACGCGGAGGAGGTAAAGGGAGGTGAGGAATTCCCGTTTCACGGAGTGGCGCGAATCCCAGGGCGCGAAGGAAGCGAGAGCCGCCCGGGAGCGGGTCTCGGCCAGGTCGGCCGCCGTCTGAGCGGAAGGCTTGCGCTTGCGAGGTTCGGCGGCGGGGCCGGCGGAACGCCAGCGCGCTAAGGCCTGAGCGAAGACGGCGGAGTGGGGCTCGGCGGAGGCCGCGATGCGGGTGACGGCTGCAAGGAAGGGCGGATGGGCGAGGAGCCCGAGCATGCCGTCGCGTATTCCGAGTTTTCGCATAGACTCGTAGTTCAACTGGAGGATGAGGTGGGAGGGGCGGAGCTCGGGAACGGTGAGGAGGTACTCAACGTACCACAGGGCTTCCATGTAGGAGATGTTCCCGGCGGCGAGCCGGTAGTGGGCTTCCCGACGGGATGCCCACGGGAGGTACTGTTCACCGAGAAGGTCGGGATAGGTGCGCAAGCCATCAACGGGCGACTCGCCGGGCGCCAACACGATCGATAACATCTGGGAGTTGCCAATGAGGACCGTGCGGTCGGCGACCGGATGGCTGGCCCACGCGCTCGCCAGGCTGGCCAGAGCCTCGGCCGGGCGCTCGCCAGTGGAGAGGTCGGCGGTGGATGGATCCTGGTACAGACGTTCGATCTTGGCTTCCTTGGGGCCAGCCTGGAACACAGAGGCAAGGGCGGCGTTCACCCAGATGAAGGGATTCGCAGCCAGAAGCGCGATGGCGAGCGCAATCGCGGCGAGCGGCGTCAGCAGCGGGGATAGTGCGGCGAATCGCTTCATGGTGCGACGCGGAGGACGGTCTCGACCATGAGATCGACGGAGTCAAAGTCGTCGGGCTGGACCTGTTCGACGGGGATGCGAATCCCGATGCGGGTTTCCAGGCCTGTGATGAGTCGAAGGACCGAAAGAGAATCGATGAGGCCAGAGGAAAGGATGGGCTGAGAGTCAGCGACCGAGCGGCCGACAACTTCGGCGGCGGCGTCGCGGGCGGCGTGGCGGATGAGTTGTGGGTCGAGCATAGTCTAGCGAGGCTCGGCGGCCAGAGAGAGGCTGTCGGCCTCGAGAAGGAACCGGTCGCGGGTTTCGCGGCGGGAGATCTTGCCGGCGGTGCTTTTCAGTATCCAGCGCTCGGGGACGACCAGGACGCGCCTAGGGGCGATGCCGAGCGAGGTGAGGACCACGCGACGGATAGCGGCCTCGATGGATTCGGCGGACTGGCTGGAGTAGTCGCCGCGCATTTCGGCGACGAGGGCGAGGGACTGGGTACCGAGCGACTCGTCATCCAGTCCGAAGGCAACGGCACGACCCGGGTAGACGCCGGGCACGGTATTGGCCAGCGCCTCGACGTCCTCTGGGAAGACATTCTGGCCGCCGACAATGATGATGTCCTTGATGCGGCCGATGACGTATAGGTGGCCCTGGTCGAGGAAGCCGTAGTCACCGGTGGCGTACCATTGGTCGGCAGTAAAGCAGTCGGTTCGGAAGCCCTCGGGCCCCCAGTAGCCGGAAAACAGGGAGGGCGTGCGGAGCTGGATTTCGCCGGCCTGGAAGTCGGGGCAGACGGCGCCATCGCGGATGATGCGGAGTTGGGTGTCCGGCAGAGGAGGGCCTGAACTGACGAAGACGTCATCGAGGAGGTTGTAGGCCAGCGAGGCGGAATGGTTGGCGAAGACCTGAGCACGTGGGACCGTGAGCGGGTTCCCAGCCAGCGGGGACTGGGTGACGGCGAAGACTGTCTCGGCCATGGCGTAGGAGGCCTGGATTTGAGCGGGCCGGACGCCCCATTCGGCGAAGGCATCCACGAAGGCGCGGGTGGAGCGGAGCCGCACCGGCTCGGAACAGTTGATCCAAGCGCGGACGTGGTGGAGGGAGAACGGACCCAGCATGGCGGGGCGGCGCTGGGCGAGGTAGGAGAAGGCAAAATTGGGCAGCCAGCAGAGAGTGCCTCGATAGCGGTCAAGGAATTCGAAGAGGCTCTCGGGGCAGAGGAGCCAATCGGAGGCGGCCAATTGGAAAGAGGGGAGGCCAAACCAGAGGGGCAGCCAGAAGCAGGCGATGAGGCCCATATCGTGATACATGGGGAGCCAGGAGACAACGGCATCGCGGTCCTGAAGGTGGAGAGCGGCGGCCAAACGCGAGAGCTGGGCTTCGAGCATGCACCCGGTGACGGCGACGGCCTTCTGGGCGCCGGTGGTACCTCCGGAGAACTGGAGAAAAGCGGCGTCGTGGGGGGGGGATGCGCGGGGGGCAGGGGTTGTGGGCATGTCAGAGAACGCGTCGAGGGAGAACTTGCGGTCGAAGAGAGAGTGAAAAGACCGGGCCTGAGCTACCGAACAGGAGCTGACGGGATAGGGGAGGTGCGGGGCGAGATTGGCGGCTAGCTCGGGGATGGTGACGAGGCCGCCAGCGGGGAGCTGGCGGAGCTGATAGAGGAGGTTGCGCTGGTATTTTTCGGGATCGATTCTAGTGGTGGGGAAGGGCAGGATGGCCGGGCAGGCTTCGTGGAGAACGAAGCCAAGGTGAAGGAGGAAGAGCTCTGGGCTGTGTGGGAGGAGCAGAAGCACGGGGCGCTGAAGACGGGCGGCGCGATGTGGGGCGACCAATTCCGCGGAGCGGCGGGCGAGGTCGGCAGCAGTAAGCCCGAGTAGCGGACCGGACGGCCCGAGGCTGATGCGGAGCAGGGTCGCGTTAGCTTTGTCCCGCAGGACGCGTATAAGATGCTGGCGGGGTTCCATGACGTGAGTGAAGTGGAGGGGCGGCCTCAGCGAGGCCTGATTTCGCGTTCGTCCAGGCGCTGATGCCGGAGACCACGGAGGATCAAGAGGGCGCAGGGATTCCTCCCGAAGCTCATGCCAGCACGGATCGGGCGGGAACCGACGGCAGCGGCCATGATGGCGATGTGGGCACCGGCAAGAAGGGTGGCGCCGGCTTAGATCCAGCCGCCGGACCCGATCCGCGCGGGTTCTTACACAAGAGGACAGCCAGGATGGTCCTCGAAGGCGAGGCTTGCCGACGGGCCTGCCCGGGTTTTCCGATGAGGGCGGGGTCAGGAGCGAGGAACTGCTTTAGGAAGAGCAACGTCATGGGTCGGGTCGCAATACCAGCCGAGTGCGCTGTAGCCCAAGCATAACTGCTATCCTCCGGCAACCGGAAGGGTTGGAACGAAGATCCTGTGTAGCGCCGGAATGTCGTATCTCAGCAGGACTGCGATGACGAATACGCAAGCAGCAATGCTCACGATCAATCGGGGCTCCTTGTATAGCTTCTCTGGATTGACCACAACACTTTCGGGTTCGAACGCCAGATGCAGATAGATGGCCATAACGAGGGCAACCGCCGGAAAGGCCAGAACCAGTTCCATCCTGTAGCGCATAATGAATGCGCCAAAGAACAACATCCCGGCACTGCCGTAGAACATCGCTGAAACCAGCAGGCTACGCTCCGAATACGACCGAAAGGAAGGTCGGTACTTTGCCGCAAGTGTCTGGTTGCCAATGTCACGAAACTCGCCAAATCTCTTCAGGGCCATGAAGTAGCCCCCAACCATCCAATAGGCCAGCAGCAAGGACAGTGGCGGCACTAGTTGCTCCCCCACAATGTACCACCCCGCGAGAAGCCGGAGTGGGTTGTTCACGGACTCAGATAGTACGTCCAAGAACGGCACATTCTTGGTGCGGACAGGAGGTATGTTATAGATGCAACCCATCACCCAAAGGATGCCGAGGGTGATCATGAACGAGCGGTTCACGTGCGATGCGGCAAGCAGCCCAATCATCATCACTGCGATCCACTGCACGTAGGCAAGTGGAAGAAGTACTCGTCCTTGTGCAACGGGTCGGCTGCTCTTTGTTGGGTGCAGGCGATCATAAGTCCCGTCCAATACCTCGTTTATGACGTAGTTACTGGAAGCGATTAGGCCAACGGAAACAATACCCAGGACCATTCGAGACAGCAAGGCGGCGTCGGGCCATGACTTGAGTACAGTCAGCGGAATCGCGATACCGGGAAGCACGAACACGTTCTTGGTCCAGTGGTCGATTCGCAGAATCTGAACGTGCCCGTGGAGGATGCAGCGTGGAGACAACGATGGAAGGACCTTAGAGTCTGATGTCGTATGCATCAGGTCGCCTTAGAGAGAATGATTGACCTCGGACTGCAGAGCGTGGAAGTTAGAAAAGTGTGACGAGCGATCTCGTCCGGTTGTGCCGAGGAGAAGGTACATTGCGCCCGCGCGAATGGCACATTCTCCGTCGCGATCGCGCCGGTCTCCTAACATGAGACATGCGGCAACGGGGACCTTGATTCGGTTAGCGATGACCTCAAGCCCGTGCGGATGGGGTTTGAGGCTGTCGATGACTGAATCGGTCGCTGATGCCACGTAGTCAAAGCTGAGTCCGAGTGCCGTTAGTTTTTCTTCGGCCGGGTAGTCGGAAAGGACGGCGGTCTTGATACCCTTGGCTGCGAGCGTGGCGATCAGCGCAGAGACACCAGGGGACGTGCAACGTCTCAGGTATCTTAACGGCTCCTGAAGAATCCAGCGCCGGACGACAGCCCGCACAAGCTCGACTGAGAGACCTGTGGCATCTGAAGTCCACCGGTACTGGTTGGTTGCCAACTGAAGCAGGGTTTGACCGGCGTGGAGCTCTCGCTGTGCGCGAAAGGCGGAAAGGATGCGGAGTTCGTTCCATCTGCTAGGTCGGAAAGCGTAGTTCGCAGCCAGATTGCGTATCATGATAGCCCTCAGCATGGCCTGTCGATACAGTGTCCCATCCACGTCGAAGACGACGGCTCCGACCTCATGCCATGAAAACCGGCGCTGTGTCGTCATTTGGCAAGCTCGTTGTGAGCCGGGCCGGATTGGCGTCAATGGCGGCTCGTCACGGCGAGGACCGAAAACGCGAGGCGGATGGAATCAGCAGTGGTTCGGTCTTGGGGAAGGGCCTTCCAGGGGACCGTTGTCGGCGCTGTTGGGTGGGGAACCGCAACTCGGCTAGGCACTTGGCATCGAGGCGAGGTCGGCGAAGGCTCGCCGTTGGCTCTCGAGTTGCGTATTCTCGGATTTCAGCACAAGAAATGGGCCAAGAACCAGCACATCCATCTTGGTGCGCGAAAAGCAGTCAAGTGCTTCGGCCGGCGTGTTAACTATTGGCTCGTTCTCATTGAATGAGGTGTTGAGCAGCAAAGGAACGCCGGTGCGGTCGGCAAAGCGGCGGATGAGTGCCCAGTATAGGGGGTTCGTGTTGCGCTCAACAGTCTGCAGACGCCCGGTGCCGTCTTCATGCCTGATAGCCGGGACGGAAGCTTGTCGTCCGGGCTTGATGCGATAGGCCGTAACCATGAAAGGCGCGGGATAGTCCGTTTCGAACCAATCTCCGACGGACTCGGCGAGGACGGATGGACAGAAGGGCCGGAATGGCTCGCGATATTTGATGCGGCTGTTCAGGATCTCCTTCATGTCGTGACGTCGTGGATCGGCGAGAATGCTACGATTGCCGAGGGCTCGCGGGCCAAATTCCATACGCCCCTGAAACCAGCCGACGATGCTACCAGCCGCGATTTCGTCGGCCGCGCGTGCGAGGAGGGTTTCGCGATCGAGACCGTGATAAACGGCGTTCGCCGCTTCAAGCTCGGAGCGGATCTCCTCAGGCGTGTATTCGGGGCCATAATAGACGTGGCGCATGATGAAGGAGCGAGGATTACCAAGAATGTGGTGCCAAACATGTAAGGCGGCACCTATAGAGGTTCCTGCATCGTTAGCGGCAGGTTGTATGTAGAGGTCCGTGAACGGGGTCTGCTCAAAGATTTTGCCGTTGGCGGCGCAGTTTAGGGCAACACCGCCTGCCAGACAGATCCTGCTCAGACCCGTTTGTTTGTGGGTGTAGCGAAGAAGTGCAAAGTAGTTTTCTTCAAGAACAGCCTGGACCGACGCGGCCAGGTCTGCATGCTCGGGCAAAATGTCGGAGCGAGGTGGGCGGGGCGAGCCAAAGGTTTGGAGCATCTTGGTCGAATATACCTTACCCAGGGTGGGCTCACTGTTCTCCCAGGTCATGTCGATGCCCTCCGTGTGGTGGGTGAAGTAGTCGAGGTTCAGCCGGACTTGGCCCTCGACAGTCCGAACGACTTGACGGACCTGGTCCACGTAGCGGGGTTCTCCGTATGCTGCGAGGCCCATCATCTTGTACTCGTCTCCGTATTTCGGAAACCCGAGGAACTGTGTAAACGCAGTGTAATAGAGCCCGAGCGAATGCGGAAATGTGACGGATCCGTGGATGTCTATGTTGCGTCCGCGGCCAACTCCCCACATGACGCTGCTGAAATCACCGAAGCCATCGATGCTGAGGACTGCTGCTTCGTCGAAGGGTGAGGCAAAAAACGCGCTTGCCAGGTGAGCACGGTGGTGTTCGACGAAGTGGATGTTGGTGTTCCGGTCCGCGACGGCGGCCTGGCGGAGGTCGCCAGGTGCAAAGAGTAACCGGGACGCGTTGGCAGCGCGAGAGGCCGTTCGGAGCCACTGCCGAGGCCGAAGAGCGGTCCGAAGCAGTTTGTGTGCGAGATTTGCACGCGGATCCCGGGAGATTGCAATGTGCTGCGGAGTTGTGCCGTTGAGGCACTGCTTAGCCGCGGCGATCGGGAGGCCTGCCCAGTGCTTTATGCGGTTCAAGCGTTCCTCCTCAACCGCGGATATGATCTCTCCGTTGCTTAATAGGGCCGCCGAGGAGTCACCGTGAAACGCGTTGAGGCCGAGAATAAGAGTGGGTGCAGTTCTCATGAGAAGGTCGTCTGTAATGCAGAGTATAAGGCCGATAAGTATTGAGAGTCCACACCTGCGCAGTGCGCCTGAGTCGGGCAGCGGGAGGACCGTTCCACGGCGGCTCGAAGTGCTTGTGCGAAACCGTGTGGTTCGGCGGGGGCGACAAAGGCCAGGTCCTTTGGGAGCGCAGCGACTGCTCCGCAGCATTCGCACAAGACGACCGGCTTCTGAGCGCAGGCCGCTTCCCAGGCGAAGACTCCGAAGCTCTCGTACGCCGATGGCACAGCACACACGTCCGAATCGCGGATGGCGGCGTCTTTTTCGGCTCCGTAGAGCGGGCCAAGAAACAGGATTCGTTGGCTAAATCGGCAGCTCGCGGCAAGTTTCCGTAGGGATCGTGCGTAGTCCGCGTCTTCGGGGGGGCCGATAATGAGCGCGTACCAATTGTCCGAGGCAGCCAGCGTGAATGCCTCAAGGAGCAGCTCGATGCGTTTGATTGGGATGATTCGGCCCACGAAGGTGACGACAATGTCAGATTCGGACAGACCGTACTTGTGCCGAAATACGCCCGGTTGTGCGTTACCGCTCCAAACTGGAAGGGGGGGCGGAATTTGAGCGATTTGGGTGCGACGTAAGGGACTGCTGAGGATCTCCGCTCGCTCGATCTCGGCGTGGATCAGGACCTTGCTGAAGCACCGGAGTACGATGGATCCGAGAGTCATGTCGAACAGCCATTTCAACCTCAGACTCCGCAGTTTGCGCCCCACCATGCCGTGCGGATATAGCCAACAAGTCTTCCCTAAGGATCTCGCATAAAGTGTCAAAAGCGTGCCGGGCACGGTTCGATATCCGTGGCAGATCAGGAGGTTGGACTGTCGAATCCAGCGAAGAGCAGTCGCTATGCCTTGGACGTCCAGACTCGTCCATCGGAAAGCGCCACAGTGACCGAGGTAAAGGAGCTCTCCGTATTCGAGTAGCTCGACATGTGAGTGGCAAAAAAACCGCGATCCCGTTTGGGGAAACCAGGATGCAACGATCCTCACGCTGCAGCCGAGGTCGGACAGCCCTCGGGTGAGCGATGAGGCGGAGTGTACGGGCCCACCGAATTCCGGATTACGGTGGTACGCAGGACAGATTTGTATCACCCTGAGATTGGGCATGAACTGACTTACTGTAGAGGGGATAGAGACGGATACCCTTTCGGGTGTTCTGAGTGCCATCGCCAGGCGGAGGTTACGATCGTTTCGATATCCGAACAGGTCGGCTGCCACCCTAGCACCTCATTGGCCTTTGACGCATGGGCGACTAGCGCCGGAGGATCTCCCGACCGGGTGAGGGCCCATTGGATCGGAATGTCTTTCCCGGTTACCCGCTGCACCGTGCGGACTACTTCCAAGACGGAGTGTCCGTGGCCGGTGCCCAGATTAAGCCGAACTGTGGGACCACCTGCGCGCAGGTAATCAATTGCTTTGATGTGTGCGACGGCAAGATCTTGAACGTGGACGTAGTCTCGGATGGCCGTGCCGTCCTGAGTCGGGAATTCACGTCCGTAGACAGAAATACAGTCGGCCGAGCCGAGTGCGACGGACAAAACGCTGGGGATAAGATGGGTCTCGGGTTCGTGGTGTTCTCCATTCGTGGCGGTAGCGCCACCAGCGTTAAAGTACCGGAGGATCACGGATCTGAAACTGTACCGGGCGTCGAAGTCTTCCAGGGCGCGCTCAAGCATCAGCTTGGACCATCCGTATGGGCTCAGGGGTCGCTGGCGATGGCTCTCGCTGATCGGGATTGTCTGGGCCGTGCCATACGTTGCGCAACTCGACGAGAACACGACACCTCGCACTCCGTTTGTGATCAGGGTGGTGAGAAGCCGAAGCCCTTGGGCGACATTGTTTTCATAATACAGCGCTGGGTGTAGTACGGATTCTCCGACGTAAGCGAACGCGGCGAAGTGCAAGACAAATTGTACACTGTGTTTGTGCAAGATCGTGGAGACAAGGGCGACATCTCCGACGTCTCCGCGATAGAACGGCACACCCGGCGGGAGCGCCGCCAGATGGCCTCGCTGTAGGTTGTCGAGCGCGATGACAGACTCGCCAGCCTGTGCGATCATGCGGGCCGTGACGCTGCCGACGTATCCCGCGGCGCCGGTGATTAGAATTGACATGGTTCCTCGGGAGCTAGGTGCGTTCCCCGCAATGGTGAGGGCTGTTCAGTAGTGGTCGCCGTGGGGACGGGTATTGTGGCGCGTGACGGACACTCTCTAGGTCTGCAGCATGCGGAGCAGTACGGTTTGGAGCGTGTCGGCGAAACGTCGCGGGCCAAAGCGCGCCGCGATTCGGCTGCTCTCCTCGTAGGCGAGATCGAGGGTTTCTGGGGTCAGGGAGGTTGCCCAGCGGATCGCATGGAGCAGCGCACGGGGGGAGTTCCGTTCGAAAATGGTTCCATTGTGGTGACCGATGAGGTCAAAGCGAGAACCGACGCCGGAACTGGCGAGCAGCAGGCATCCGGACGACGCCGCCTCATGGAGTACGAGAGGCCAGTGGTCTTCGGAGCTGGGCAGAACTAGGGCGCGACTTTCCCGCATGGCTCGGGCCACCTCTGCAGGTGTTGCGAACTTCCTCACTTCGACGCGGTCACCAGTGAGGAGCGGTTGCAGTGGCCCTTTCCCAATGACGACGAGGCGCCAGTCTGGAATATCGTCGCTCTGGCTCGCAAAGACATTGACGAGGAGAACGGGCTGTTTCCGTGGAATGAGCTGGCCGACAAAAAGTAGGGTGTGAGGTCTATTGCGCAACGGTGGCCCGGGGGTGAATATTTCTGGGTCGGCTCCATATAGCCCGTCGTAGATTCGGTCTTTGGGCATACCGAACCTTAGCATCAGTTGCCGACCGGACAGGCCCGGAACGATTGCGGCGTCGAACTGTCGCCGAAAAAAGAGCCGAAACAAGAGTGCTCCAGCGTGCTGCCGAAGGGTCGGCTTCTCGCAGTTGTCGGCGAGGACGACGACGCGGCCGCCAGCCGCTTTGACTTGGGCGCCGAGTCGGTTGAACGCGCGGGACGCCCAGCCGGTTTGAAAGAATACTCTGGGTGGCGTCAAGCCGAGTTGGGTCCACGAAGGCGCACTGCGTGCGTCAATCCAAGTCACCGGTCGTCGCAGGTCACCTTCAATGGTGCGATTCGAGAAGGGGCCGGGTGTGGCAATGACCACCGCGTCCCGTGGCGGGAAGTCGGACAACGCCGGGCGGAGGAGGCGGGCTCCGTACAGTGGCAGACCATGCCAGGCAACCGCGAGAGTGGGCGGGCGGCAGGGAGCGGAGGCAAGGACGGCCGTATCAGGCACGGAGATCCGCCTCGGATGAGAGGATGCGGCAGGGTTGAGTTCTAGGGCCTTTGACGATTTCGCTGACGAGTGGCCCTGCCTGTGCGGAAAATGCGAACTTCTCACGAAATGCGCGTAATGCGTTAGCCCTTAGCGTGATAAGTTCGCTGTGGTTTCTGTCCAGTCGCCGCATGATAGCCGGGAGGCCATCGAGTGTCGTCGGTGGCACGACAAATCCGCAGCAGCTAGTTGTGACCACCCGTGAGGGAGTTGGCTGGGCGGTTGCCACGACTGCGAGTCCGGAACGCATGTACTCAAACAGCTTCGCGGGGGACGCAAGCGCAGTGTTTGGGCTGCAGTCATCGTAGGCACAGATGCCTACATCGTATTCCAAGAGCGCGGTGCCAAGTTGGTGATACGGGACCGGGCCGTGGTAGCGGATTCGGCGACCTGCGATTGTCGGCAGGGACTGGATCAGTTGATTGAAGTGGTCCGCGTAGCTCGGTTCCAGTCTGCCATATAGATCGAGGGATACGCTCTCACACAGCAGGGCGGACTCGATCAGTGGCTCAACACACGCGCGCTTGCTGATGGTTCCCGCCATAACGAATCTGGCGTGACCCGATCGCGATCGGACCGCAGCGAGTGCGCGGGTCTCGATATCGGGATCAAAATCGGGTGCGTTCAGGATGACGTGGTCGACCCGGCGTCGCCACTGGGCCTCCTGGAGCTTGGCGCGATCCGGTTCGACTGAGATCACGTGATCGCAATGTCTGACGCAGGTCGGTTCGAGGAGTTTGAGAAAGCCCCAACCGATGGCGTAGTCACGGGAGCAAGGCCCGGGGGAGTACTCGGCGCAGTAGTACACCAAGTCACCCGCGCGGGGAATGCGAAGGGCGGCAGGTAGGGTCTCGTAGGAGTAGCTGATGACGCAGTGCGGCTTGAATTGCCGGCCAAACTGGTAGATGTCTCTCCAAAACTGCAATAGCCGAAGTCCACCGCGGATCAGTCTCGGGAGGCTGCAGAACTCACGTCTGGGGAAACGGTGAATGGTGTAGTTCGGAGAGACGACCTCAGTGGAAGGCAATCCCGCCGTGTGATAGCCGAGGCAGACGACTTCGTGCTGAAGACTTCCCAGGAGCTTCCCCAATGCGAAAATCGGTGGCTCAAACTGCATCGTCGTGTAGTTTACCTGTAAGACTCTCATGGTTTCCTTGCCGCTGGAACGGCGGTTCGGGAACTCGGCGCCAGGGGCCCCTGGAAGGCACCGGCGATTTTCGACATTCTCAGCGCTGCCTGCGGGCCGGAACGCCGGGGAACCGCTGTGGTTGTCCACACCTTTCCCAGCATTGGAAATAGCAACAGGTTGACGGCAACTCGAGCGAAGTCGGCTTTCCGGAATCCATGCAAACCGACTGGAAGCACGGCCGCCTGGGGAATAATCCACCACGACTCAGCGCCGCTTGCACGGGCACGGGCGGCGAGTTGTCCTTGCAAGAGCCCAGCGAGAATGGCGAGCATCAATGCGATACCCATGCCCATAGATTGTCGGACCGCCGTGAATCCTGAGACGAAGAAGCTAGAATAGACGACTTGGCGTGAACGGAGCCAGAGGAACCTCATGTCGAATGTGTTGGTGGGATCGCTCATTGCATAGTTGGATGCCATGCCGCTAAATGGGATCCCAGACAGCATCTCCAGAATGATGTTTTGACGATTTTCGAAGAACAAACTCTGGGCGTAGTCCGATTCCCTCGTTATAGCGTCGGCGTGGAAGCTAGCGCTCCGATACAGAAAGGTCTCAAGCGTGGCAGTGGGGCTGCGTTCTTGGAGTGATTCGTCACGGATATCTCCGGTGGTCTTGATGTCGGTCGCCACGATGACCAGAGCGACGCCGAACAACGCACACGCGAGCGCTCTTCCTACCGCCGTCGCCCCGAATCGTGGCCTCGTCATGAAGACCACGGCCAACGCCGCAACTTGTTCCAGGAGGAGAAAACGCATTCTTGTCACCAGGAGGGCTGCGAAGCCGATGACAAGAGAGGCGCCGTGGAACATCCACGCGGTTTTTGCGTGTCGGTTCCGCTTGAGGGCGATGAAGGTTAGGAGCATCCATAGGAGCGGGGTGAACCGGAGGGAGTTGCTGATGAAATAGCCAAGGAAACGGGGTACGCTAGCCGTTCGCCCGGCCGAGAATATGAAGCCCAACATCCCGACGAGAAGCAGTGTGGCTGTAACTGCCAAAAATGGCGTGGCCTTTATTACGGTAGGTGTGGGAGCGGAACGTGGCGAGTAGCGGCAAAACCCTGCGTGAAGTCCAAAGAAGTACGGCCAGTGCATGAGAAGGTAGCTCGCGCAGGCTGGTGCCGCAGACGCGAAAGAATAGCCGAGATATCTGTAGTAGGTACTGGCGACACTTGGGTTCTGAATGAGGTATTCACATCTGAGCCAGTGCAGCAACTGAAAGGCCGTGAATAGCGGGAGGATTATGCGAAGCGGGTGGCCGGGCCATCCTGCCTGGTTGCAGCGAGCAGCTCGCAAAAGCAGAGCGTATGCTGCGCTGGTAAGCAGGATGCTGACGGCGAACGCATCAGTTGCGTAGGAGAGCAGGGCGACGGCGACGAGTGCTGCGGAAGCGAGCTCATAAATCAGACGAGCGTCGGAACGTGATTGGCTCAAAAGGGGCATGAGGTCAGTGGGTAAGAACCTGCCGTAGCGTTTCTGCGACCACGTCGGGGCAGAAATGGCGTCTTGCGAAGCTGAGGTTGCGCAGGAATGCGGTGTATTGTGGGTCGGCCTTCTGTTTGAGAACTTGGATGGTGTGGCTTGCGAGCTCCTCCAGGGAAGCGCAGGTGTAGCCGCGGTCACCGAATCTGCGGTCGTACTCGCGGCTAAGAGGGGTGGAGATTGAAAGCGCAGGTTTTGGAACGTTCATTAGGTCGAGGAAAGTGGCGCTGGCCACGAAGCGGTGATGGTCTGGTTCGTGGATACACAGGGCATAATCGACGCTGACCAGTCGACGGATGTACTCCGAAGAGGAGATGGGCGAGACCGCAGGGTTGGAGATTCTCTTCGAAAGAAGGTCGGCGGGTCTGCCCGTTTGTCTGAGGTGACCGATTTGGATGAACTCGATCCCGGGGAGTTCGGAGTGAATCCGGTCGATTAGTGCAATGATCGGGGTCAGGTTGTTTCGGAGCGCGCCCATTAGGCCTATCTTGACGTTTTCGGTTCTCCTGTTGACGATCGGTGGTTCGGTGACCGGATGGTCGAATATGTACGGATGGTCTATTTGCCACCACGGGGTGGCATCGAACCGGGCAGTGATGTGGCTGTATATGGTCTGGGTCAAGGCGACAAGGATGAGGTTTTGTGGAGTCGGTCTCCTGAGTGCTGTGTGAATGTCAAATGGCCAGTTCCAAACGCGTTTTGGTCTGTGGAGGAGGCCGGCGAGTACGCCGTGCGGGACCGCCACAACAGAACCACGGTAAGGGTGGCTGGGGAGGAGGTGCTTGAGGGCTAGTAGCGTCAGACTGGAAACGGAGGAGAAGACGACGATCCCGATGGATGTGGCTGCAGCGAGATCTAGGGCGTGCTCACAGAACCGAGTTTCGGCTTCACATCTTTGCCGGAGAGGTGCGGGCCAGCTTATGTCGATGGGTTGCGCAGAAAGAGGAAGGGGCGGCAGCAGCTGAGTAACCTCGGAGAGATGTTGTGCCTCCGCCCAGAACGTGAGTTGAGCACTCGGGAATGCTTGGGCGATGGTGGCCAAGAGAGCCGAGTTGAAGCGCGCGTGTTCGAAACCCTGGCACTGTGGTTCAACGATCAGGATGCGCATACGACGGTGGGCCGCTTCGTGGAGGCAAGCGAAAGCTTGGTGACCAGAGCAGCCGTAACGAATCCGACTGGCGCTTTAACAAGGAGACTGCAGTCTGCGAGGAAGTAGGCAAGAGCCGTCGCTGCGCTGATGCCGACCAACCCGCCGAGGATCGCGGGCAGCAACGCGGCGGGCAAGACGCGCCGCTGCCACAGTAGTTGCGACAGCAAGAGAACCAAATAGGCGGCGGCGGTTCCGAAAGCGAGTGCGCCGGCTCCCGAGGGGGCGGTGCAAGCGACGAAGGCAAGGAAAGTCGAGCCCCAGAGTGCGTTCAAAGCGAATGCGCCCCACATCGCACCGCGAACCTGAATAGACGCGCCCACGACACAGCCGATGGCCTGAATCGCTACGGATGCCATTAGCCCCAGCAATGGTGCTATATCGCCGAAGCCTGGGCCGAAGCAGCGCATCAAGTGCCTTCCCAAGAATAGAGAAGCTACGGCGAGAAATATGGCAAAGGTGTTGACGGAGTTGTGCGTGAGGAGCAGTAGGTTCTCGTATTCGCCGTCGCGCCTGCGCACCCACGCCGATGCGACAACTGGAAACGAAGCGTTTTGAATCAGCATCGGCACGAACATCAGGGCCATGCGAATGGTGTTTGCGGCGCTAAAGACTCCGAGTTCGGCGTATCCACCCTGTTGGTGTGCTATGATCGCGTTTCCTACCCAGGTCACAGGGGCCGTCATTGCTCCCGCCAGCGTGGCGGGTGCACTAAATGAGTATAGGACTCTGGCCTCGGTAAGGCAGTGCCGGATTCGGATGGGGATCTTGGCCTCGCGAGCGTGATGATGAACGGCAATGTGGCCGATGGCGCATGGCACAGCAGCGCTGATCAGCGAGGCGAAGACTGCACCGAGCAAGCCCCAGGTGTAGGCAAATGAGATGAATGTCGCAAGCGAGACGACGCCAGTTATGACGTTGATGATCGCAATTGATTTGAAGGCTTCGAACCCAGTAAGAATTCCGTTTTGGGCACCATTGATGGCTGTTAGTACCAACACGGCGACACTCAGACGTAGGAGAGGAGCCAAATGGCCTGCGGCGAGGACGTGAACGGATATTGGGTAAGCAGAGGCGAGGAGCAGAATTCCGAGGGCGGTCGCCGTGGCTGAGGCTGTCAGGATCGAGAGGCCCACTACTCGGCCAGCTCGTTCGGGGTTCGTGGTTCGCAGTTGTGCCACGAACCGCGTTGCCGTGAGACCAAGCCCAAAGCCAGTCAGAGCTCCGAACACGCCGATGGTGCTCTGGATAACACCGAACTCGCCGAAGGCCGTACGTCCGAGGCGCCGTGCCAAGAACATGAAGCTGACAGCCTGCAGCCCGCGCAGAGCAATGTTGCCGGTGAGGGACCAGACCGCGCCGGCGGCTATTCGTCTAGCATTGCGACTCGAAGGAATTTGGCATAGCCGGCTGGCAAGCGAGGGAAGCTTGCCGATGAGGGTGCTCGCGCGGTGTGTGTACATGCCAGCGTTATTCCGAGGAAGGTCCGGTTGCCGCGATATGGCTGACGCCGAGCATGGCTGATCCAGCGAGACGGCCAGCGTGCTCATGGCGTTCGACGACATACTCGGCGTGGAGGAATGGCGTCTGGCCGAGAGGGGTCGGAGTAACTGAGGCATCTATTTCGGGAGCCTGGAGATGCCAGGATACGGATCGAGAGGTCTCGAGACCGCAAGGTTTTGAGGTGTCTTGGACATGACGGTCTCGGACGCCGCGCTGGGTGCTCGCTATGCTCTGCAGCAAGGAGTGCGATTCCGCGCGGTGAAATCGGCCGAATCTGTGAAGCGCCATTGTGCCGTCGCGGGTGTTGGAAGCGAGTCCGGGGGGACAGGATCTGAGGGTCAGTGACTGTCAGATGGAGTGGCCTGTTGGCGGTGATCCTCGGCCCTCCGGCCAGTGGCCGCGTTGTCCTTCCGGGGCTCGGCGGGCTATCCACGCTGCTGCGGCCGCGCTGAGTGCCGGTCCAGCAGCATTGAACATCGGGCGTGCAACATTGCCTCCGACACTGCTCCAGATGCCGAGGGCTAAGGCACAGGCGGCACTTGTACCCGCAGCGACGATCCACGGGCGCGGGATGAGCCGCCACCCGAGAGCTCCCAGCGGCAGAATCCAGCTAAATACTAGCCAAAAAGAGGAATCTTGGAGGAATGAGGTCACGGCGCTGACGAGACCACCGCGCGCGGACGTAGAGAACCGCTCGGCTAACCGCTCCGCTGTTATGATCTCCCACGGCGGCACGGGTCGGCCATCAACGAGGGATCTTACGATGAGGAGAGTACCGAGTGCGGCTGCGCACATCGTGACAAGGGAGAGCCAGGCGCGGCGCGGGACGGGTGTCTGTTTTCTCTCAACTAAGAGCCATGTGCAGGCGAAGACCGCGCCGACTGGCAGCGAGGTCTCCTTGGCCATGGCCGCAAGGACACCGATGAGCGGCAGGGCTGTCCACTGGTGCCTCATGAGACACGTGGCGAACGCGAGCAGGGCCCAGCATTCGGCCGAATCGACCAGCCCACTGAGCTGGAAATTGCTGATCGAAAAGTTGGCCAGAAATAGCAGTGCGCTCAGAGCGGCGGCGGCAGGGGCCAGGAAATGACTACAGAGGTGGAGGATCAATAATGCGGAGGTAGCGCAAAATGCGGCGTTCACAACGAGGAGGGAGAATAGAGCGGGATCCCAGGATCCGAGCCGGCCCTTTACAGCGTGATAGAGCGGCTTTGCCAGGCCCGGAACAAGCACTCGATATCGGAAGTGGCCGTTCACTGTACCAGGAGTTGAGACGACCAATTTGTAATACTCGACAGAGTCTCTCAGCCCTCCGGTGCGTCTCGGGTCATATCGGTTCAATGTAGGATAGCCAAGACCGAAGGCGATTAGGAAGAATGTCCCCCATACAATTGGCGATAAAGGGATTTGCTTCTGGTTCATACGATAGCACCGTGAGCAATGGGTCAAGGGCGTGGTCGGCCTTCGCGCGAGCCGATCTGGGGTGGTCTATGGTCGCGCTGCCGGGCAGTAGGGGATCTCACTTTGTGCCCTGAATGCAGACCGCGTCGCGGAAGCGTTCTGGCTCCTCAACTAGTGCGAACATCGGATCTGACGAGTCGCCAAAGGTGCATATCCTGATTTGGCGAAAACCCGCATCGTCGAAGGCCTGTGAGAGGCTGATCTGGTCCCACATCCATAGGTGTTTTGAATGTTGCAGCCACTCGTGCAGCAGTGAAGACGGCCTCCGCTCCGAGCCGAGGCGGGCGTCCCGCAGAAATGCGGCGCTTGCGTCACGATCCCCCTGTTCGAAGCGGGCCATGTAGTTCTTTGCCGCGGAATGGAGATCTGGCACAACCGCGCGGAAAACGCCACCCGTCCGAAGCAGGTTGTGAGTGTTCCGGAGCGCTAGGTAGCAATCGTCCAGTGGGAGATGCTCCAATACGTGACTGGCGTATATCGCAGCGCAGCTGTCGTTTGGGAGAGGCAGGCCCTTGAGAATATCTCCATACCGGACGTTCGCGGGGAAGCGCCTCACGTTTCGCGTGTACAAAAGTCCTATTAGAGGAACTCGCTCGAAACGAAGGGTTGGGGACGCATCGAAGTTTAACCATTCGCGCGGCGCACAGAAACCGCAGCCGTATTGTGCATAGAGCCCAGCAGTGGGGCTTTGCGCAGCGCAGTGGACTCTGACATAGCCTTTCAAGGTAGTTCAGTCTGTCGGGAAGCGGAGGAATTGATCAGGGTGGTCGGCGACTATATCGACCAGCACAACCGGGCTTCCAAGCCCTTCATCTGGATGGTCGCCGACATCCTGGGGAAAGTCAAACGCGCGAGGGCTGCACCGGATAATCAGCATTCTGCTTGACGCACTACACTATCCAGTCATGCTTGTTCTCAATCGCTCGCGCTCAGAATCAAGGGGAAGTGTTGGCGGCAGTCACGGGGCCAGCCAGGAATATTACTCGTGACGTGTCAGCGAGTTGGGAGCCGGAAGCAGGCGGCGTACTGGCTCAGCCATCTTAGGATGGGGGCGATGATGAACTATCTCACGAAACTGTATCAATTGGGGGCGCTGCCGGTGATTCGCCCCGGCGCGACCCAAACCTTGGCGATCGGGCCGACCTCGGCGGCGAGCGGGGCGTTGGGCGCGGGGGTGGTCCGACTGGTGGCGACGAGCGACTGCCACATCGCGTTCGGGCGGCCGGCGCCGGCGGCGGACGCGAACAGCCTGTTTCTGCCGGCGGGCGTTGCGGAGTACTTCGCCTGCCTCCCGGACGACAACCTCGCGGTGATCCAGCACGCGGCGGCCGGAACGCTGTACATCACCGGAGCGCAGTGAGATGATCTGCCGCACGGGGAGGCTGATGAGCCCGGAGGGCGCCGGAGGACTGCCGCGCGCGGGTCTGGCCGGGTACTGGCTGTTCGGGCAGGACAACCTGCTGAAGTGGAGCGAGAACCTCACCAATGCCGCCTGGCATAATAGCCTGTCAAACGTTTCGCCAAGCACTGTTCCAGCGCCAGACGGGAGCCAGACGTCCTGGAAATTGCATCTTGATGCCAATGCAAGCTCCTTCTTTTATCAGGGTGTGAGTCCTTTCCTGGCACCCGGGCCGGGCGTTTTTGCCCTTTGGATGCGAACGGTATCGGGAAACGACGCTGTTCGTCTTATGGCACAAGAGGTAGCCGTTGGACAAAACGTCATCACAGTGGGGCTTACTGAAGAATGGCAACAGTTCAGTGTGGGCCAAGCGTCCACCGGACAGAATGTATACAACGGCTACGTCTATAATGCGGCGGACGGGGCCGCGAGGGATGTGCTCTTGTGGCATCCGCAACTGAACCAAGGTTCCGCCATTCTTCCCTACATCAAGACCACGGACCTCCAGACGATCCTCGACTTGAGCGGCCATGGCAACACACTGCAACTCGGCAGCACGAGCGGCGTGGACACGAACGACCCGACACTGACGCGGGCGGGGGCGGTGTTCGACGGGGTGAACGATTATTGCACGAGAACCTTCACCGCCGCTCTCAATCCAGGCAGTGTCAGCGTGATCGTTGTGGCGAAGGTGTCGGGCAACGATGGGCAGTGGCGTTCGGCGGTGTGCAGCCGAACAGCCAGCGGCGGGCCCAAAGGCTACCTCATCTACGCCGGGAACGACGACGTCTGGCAGTTCTGGATTGGGGACGGTTCGACTTGGCGAGCGGCTCGGGCGGGGGCGGTTACTACCGACTGGGCGATGGTCGCCGGGATCAGTGACGGCTCGGCGATCACGGCCTGGCTGAACCTGACGAAAGGAACGCCGACGGCGGCAGTGATGGTTCCGAACAACGTCAGTCCGCTTCAGGTGGGAGTGACCGATGCTCTGCTCGCGGCACTCAAGGGGATGATCGCCGCCGTTCTGGTTTATAACCGGGCGCTCTCGGACGCGGAGATTGCGCGGGTGTACGGCTGGCTGAAGGCTGAATTGGCGCCGCGAGGGGTGACGCTGGGGTAGCAGCGATTCATACGGGAGGGGGGCCGCCAGGCTGCGTGGGAGGTCTGCGCCGCGCCAAAGAGACCGAGCAAGGGCTCGGCCGCGGACCCGGGGGTCCGCCGCACCGGTGTTTTCTACGGAGTGGTGAGAAGTACAGAACGGAGCGAAACTATGTCGGTATCCGGACATTTCAGGAAGAGCTTGCCGGAGCTTCGGATGCCGAAGCCGGAGGAGTGGGCTTCGGAGCTGCGTTTTCGGGCGGAGGGGCCGGTGATGAGTGGGGTGAGGAGTCCGGAGCTGGCGCGGGCGATGGATACGGCCAAGGTCGCGCAGCAGCAGAGTGCGTCGGCCCGGGCGGCGGGGACGCGGCCGGGGTACGTGCAACCCGAGTTCTACGATCCGGTGCTGCGGTTTCATTGCCGTTTGGGGAAGGGGCAGTACTGAGAAAAGCGAGAGCCTGTTCACCACAGAGGCGCCCGGGACCGGCGCGGCGAGCGACAAGCGCCGGACACAGAGAAAACCCCTTAAAGGTGGCACTTCTCAACTCTTGCGCCTCTGTGGTGAAGAGGTTTTCGAAGAGATTCGCCTATGCCTGGGAAGAAGAAGGTCAGCCGGATCGGTTGCGGGCGCATCCAGCTTGCGAAGCCGTCGAACCGGGTCGAGCCGCCGCGGGAACCGGTGAGAACGGAGCTGGCCAAGCTCATCGAGCGGTGCCGTCCTAAGAAGAACCCCTAAAACCCATTCACCGCAGAGACGCAGAGAATGATCCGACGAATGGGGATGACGGGGGTCGGGCGCGGGGGGATTCCGCAAGCTGGATTGCTCGCTCAATTCGATTGCTTGCAGCGGGCGGAGAGCCAGGTGCTTTACGACCGGAGCTACCGCGGGCCGCGGCGGAACCAGGTGATCCACAGCTCGGATATGAGTACCTGGGACGCAACGCTCGCGACGGCTGCGGGTGGAGGACAGATCGCGTTCCAGGGGAACCCGGATGCGGTCATCAAGTCGTGGTTGCGCAATCCGGGAACCGCGGGGCCGGCCTCGATGAGGGTGGAAGCGCGGCTGGTGACGGGGAGTCCAGCGGCGTTCCGCCTGAAGCTGGGGAGCACCTCGCCGGACTTCGCCCTGACGGCGGAGTGGCAGGAATACTCGTGGAGCGGCACGGTAGCGGCGGGCGGGGCATGGGGAATCGCCAACGGCAGCGACGGGGCGGCGAAGACGATCGAGGTGCGGAAGGTATATGGCGAACTGGCGGCGGCGCCGGGGGAGTACGAAGAGGCTCCGTTCGATGGGACGCTGGGAGCGAGCTTCGGGGCGGAGAGCTACGATCCGGCGTGGACGGTGCGCGGGCTGGATTTCGGCAATGCGCGGAAGTTCACGCGGTTTTTGAAGGCGCTGACCATCGATCAATCGACGATATACGCGCTGTGCAAGTGGAATGGAACCCAGTTCGGGACGTACTCGACGCTGGTGGGGGCGGCGAACTCGAACGTGTGGGATTTCGGGCTGCACGGATCGTACAACGACGGGACGATGTGGCCGCGGTACGTGGTGCGGGCGGCGTCCGCCGAGGCGTACGGGGTGAATTTGAACGACGGGGCGTGGCACGTGCTGGCGGCGGCGCACGATGGAAGCTTGATGCGGATCTACCTGGACGGGGTGGAGGTGGCCAGCAAGAGCGTGGGAGCGGCGAGTGCGACGCTGACGGGGCTGCTGATCGGGGGCCACACGGGGGGCAGTGCGC
>Ga0187886_1001272_pt1 | contig 23758 bp, 17 predicted proteins | sample June2016WEW_20_1_FD_133001 | JGI IMG/M metagenome (GOLD analysis project Ga0187886, IMG submission 133001) | Peatland microbial communities from SPRUCE experiment site at the Marcell Experimental Forest, Minnesota, USA - June2016WEW_20_150 | ecosystem: Environmental > Terrestrial > Soil >... | reverse complement strand
TGTTCTTGATGAGTAGCTCATTGATGATTGGTGCGCCGCACCCACTCTCTCGTCTGTGCAGTTTCCACATTAAAGCAAGCTCGTCTGAGCCCAGTGGCTGGATCGTTCCAGCCTTGAAAATGAACCAGAACACGTACCCTCCAAAAACAAACCAGAAACCCCACACCATGAATTCTAACATTCGCACGCCACCTTTTTTGTTCAACAGTTCTTCTGTTGCACCTCAATACCATACGTCTCTTGAGAGACATATGTCCAACCTGAGAATATTACGTCGCACGATATAACAATTATCACGCATTCCGAATCTGAGCACTCGAGAACCTGATCATCCTCCTCGAGCTCCATCCAGTCCTCGTCAACATTGCCTGCAAGAAACGAAAGCCAACCATCGACGCGCACTCCAAATCAAGAAACAGACAGTACTTCCGTCCTCCGACTGTAGAGACTGTTCTGAATCTGAGGTTGAAACATCACCGTTTCATAAACGATATAGCCTGCTATATCCAACCAGCTCATGCTCTTGAAGGGAACGCATAATCAAAAAGAGGCTATCACACCTGCGGCCATTCTCGGTCGCCACGCTCCCCGAAAGAGCATCAATTATGGAGGGCGCGTGCCATTCCCCCGCGCGCCGACTATCAGCAAATGGAGAGACAGTACGAATGAGTTCGGATATTAGAGAACTAAACCGGATAATATGCAATCGCTGCGACCAAACAGAATACGAAAAACGCAAAGCTTGCAGGATCTATCTGCTCGTAAACAGAATAATTGCGAGACAGGCGCGCGTATCCGTTTGACTTCTTTGCTGTGCGCGCTTTTTCCCAATGACAGCCATAGCGCGTGCTCCACGGCTTTTTGCCCCTACACAGCTTTTCGCATTAGGTCAATAATAGCCAACGTAGAACTATTTGACTACCCCGTGCATGAACTCTTTGAACACGGCGCTCTCGAACGGTCAGCTTCTCTGATCATGATCTTTCAGCAACAAAACTGCAAACCAAACCAGTCTTGGCGTTAAGCGTCCCATAGACAATCACGACTCGCACAGGGTCAACTGAGCGCGTGCTCGAGGACATGTTTGTTTCTGCAAGAACCTAGTGAACCAGAGTCTCGCCGCATGGTAACACTGGACCGAATCGTTCCAGTGATAGCCTGCCCACTCATGACAATAAACATCTAAAAAATGAACGCGGAGGCCAACTCTTCACTGAAAACCACGGATAGTTAGCAGCAGTACCCTTTCATGATATCACAGAACCGCAAAAGCGCGCTCCGCGACTTTGAACTCACGTGCCAGACTAAACCAAGCGGAAACTCACTCTCTGTTTTACACGATGTTCTCGGGATGGCATTTCATCAAACGTGAACCCTCGCCTTTCCAAATCAGCAACCCGACAACGTTCCCCTCCTTCGACTGTAAAGACTATTCTGAATCCGAGTTCGAAATATCTGCATTTCATAAAGAGTATAACTCGGAAAACTCAATTGCATTCTGCTCTCTCAGGAGCGTAAAACCATCCTCCCTACGCTGCCAGACTCCAAGCGGCATTCTTCTTCATAACGCTCCCGAAGAGAGCAACATCATCGTAGTCCGAAAAACATGAACTAAAACAGCAACACCCTGAATTTTCCCCCAACAGCGAACAGCCACTTATCTAAACGTCCTCCGCCCGCAACCACTTACAGACACAAACGACACAAGAACGAATCAAAAGCGAGTAAAACGACGAATCCACCGTCCATTGATGGCCGCAACACAGAATCAAACGACAACACCAAAAATCAGCCATGGTATTGAGGCTCAAAGAAATCGCGGATTGAGTACTCAAACACAAGGCCTCCGACTCTAACATGAGAAACTCAGCATGCCGAAACTTTTGACGCTTAAAAGCCTCGCAGAATTGAGTAAAAAAAGCTTCAAACCAACATGCTTCAACAACGTTTTGACACTCAAAGAAATCACGAATTGAGTACTCAAACACAAGACCTCAAAGCTCAACATGAAAACTGCCTGCTCACCGCACCTGCAAGCTTCCCAGAAACCATTTTCCAGCTCAAACCCACACACTTCCACCCTTCACAATCGCAAATAAGGATAAGTGCCAGAAGGGAAGATACGCTACTGGAGTGGATGAGATGTCTGGAACTGAAACCCTGCTTCCTTACCTCAAAGAAAAAAAGGACACTGAACAACAGCAGCCAACCATCATCGTGGACAGCCGCGAAGCCAACACGGCTGCAAAAATCGTCAAAGGACTAAGAGAACGCGGAGCAAACATCAAAACAGAAACCCTGGAAAAAGGAGACTACGTCCTGTCAGACCAATGCGCCGTTGAAAGAAAAACCGTCCACGACTTCGTCTACACCCTCACCCGTCGCTTCCTCTTCGAGCAGCTGTTCAAACTGAAGGAGGTCTACCCAAAATCCCTCATCCTCCTAGAAGGATACCTGCCCATAATCTACAAGTACAGCCGAATCCAACCCTCATCAGTCTGGGGAGCAATGTTCAACCTAGCAAGAAACGGAATCGCAATAATAAACACCGCATCCTACAAAGAAACCATCGACTTCCTCTACGTGGCCGCACGCCAAGAACAGATAATCGAAAAACGAGCACCAACAGTTCACCCCTTCAAAAGAGTCGACACAACCGCCGACGCCCAAATCTACCTCATCGCCAGCCTACCCAACGTCGGCAGAGAAAAAGCCCTAGCCATACTCAAATCCTACCAAACGCCGCTCAACGCCCTGATAAACGTCGACGACTGGCCCGACACCGTCCATGGACTCGGACCGAAAATAAGCGGCAAAGTTAAAGGCGTCCTCAACACACCCTTCACACAGTGAACAAGCATGGACGTCCAAGTAACCCCAACAAACAAAACCACCGTCCTAGGCCTAGACAACCGCTCAGTCGACAACATCACCTGGTGCGCAGCAACCTACGGCGTCAGCAGACTCTACTGGATAAACGGCTACATGCTCTGCTTGGAAGTGTACGAGAAATCCTTCGAGCACGAACTCAAAAACAAAGAGTTTCCCATAAGCCAAGTCTGCTACGTCAAATTCCCAAAATACGAGAAACTCTACGAAATCGACAAAAGCTTCCAGATACCAGTCGTGAACGTCTCCGACATGAAACTCTTCCAAGGCATACTCAAAGCCATCCTAGACTGCGAAGAGGCAGACCAGACACACCAAAAAGCCAAGGACAGCTAAACCCGGTTCCCTTCCTTTCTCGCACTCTCGCGTCCAAGCTCGAACGCCTTAACGTTCACCTCCACATGCTTCTTCGGAACGAGCTCCCGCAAAGCCTCAACCAGACTGTCAGCCTTCACCGGAAACTCTTCAACAGCAGCCAAAGCCCCCAAGAGAACGCTGTTCTGCGCCAACCTGCTTCCAGCCTTCATCGCCAGTTCAGCCGCCTCCACGACGACCACCTTCCTCGTGAAGAGATGAATCTTCGCCAGAACCTCCTCAAGGCTCGGATACTTCACGTTGTTGGCCGCGAGTTCTGTCGGAGGGATTCGGTCAGCATTCATTATGACAAGCGTTTTTTCCGAGGCACTCCTCAAGTTCCGCAGGGTTTCCAAGGGCTCAAACCCCAGAAGCACGTTCGCTTGACCGTCGAGCACGGTGGACGCGAGGACACCCTCACCTATCCTCACGTTTGAAACCACGACTCCGCCGCGCTGAGCCATACCGTGAATTTCGCTCACGCGAACATTCAACCCGTCCTTGACTGCAGCCGCCCCTATAACCTCCGCGGCCAACAGCGTACCCTGCCCGCCAACACCGGCCAGAACGATGTTGAACTCCTCCTTCATTCCGCACAACTCCCCTCTATCACGTCATAAGGACAGACAGAGATGCAGAGTCCGCAGGCAGCGCAAGAGTTCTCATCGATCCTCACCTTTCCCCCCTCAGCCACAATGGCTGGACAGCCTAACAGGCTGATGCAGGCCATACAGTTTGTACACTTCTCTGTGATTCTCGTCGGTACGACCTCGATCCCCCTGCGTCTCTTCTCACGGGCGTCCACTAACGTGCACGGAGCACGGAAAACCACAACCGAAGGACCCGACTGCTGCAACGCCTCCTTCAACACCGCCGCGGCCTCCCTCGTCCTGAAAGGGTTCACGACTCTGACGTACTTGACGCCACATCCCTCCGCTATCTTTTCAATAAGAATTCTCTCCGCCGGACTATGCATGCCGGTCACGCCTGTCCCAGGATGCGGCTGATGCCCAGTCATAGCCGTGGCAAGATTGTCCAACACGGCCACAACAATCCTGCTGTTGTTGTAAACAGCGTTCACCAGTCAAGGAATCCCCGCGTGAAAAAACGTTGAATCACCGATCGTAGCAACCGTGTCTCTGCCCGTCACTTTACTGATTCCTTGGGCAGCGCCGACGCTTGCTCCCATGCAAATCATGATGTCTCCAATGCCGAAGGGCGGAGCGATTCCCAGAGCGTAGCAGCCTATGTCATCTGCATATACCGCCTTGTCTCCTGCGACCTTCTTTATGACGAAGAAGGATGCTCTGTGCGGGCAACCAGCGCAGAGTATCGGAGGTCTCGACGGCAAATCCGCGGCGACGGTCGCGTATTTTTCCTCGATTTTCTTGAAATCTATCCGGAGCTTTTTGCCAGTTATCTTGGACAGGCCATCTGCAACTAGCCGTGTTGTGAGCTCTCCTTCCCTCGGGAAGAATTGCCCGTTCGTCTTTCCGTACATTTCAGTGTTCGGGGCGTGGTCTTTGGCTATCGCTTTGATCTGCATCTCCAGATAGGGTTCAAGCTCTTCCACGACAACTGTTCTCTTGTAAGTTTTCAGGAACTCTGCAATCTTCTTTTCTGGAAGAGGATGGGTCATGCCGAGCTTGAGAATGCCCGCGTCCAGGTCGAGCAGAGTGGTCGCTTCAACTGCAGAGTTGTAGGCTGAGCCTGAGGAGATTATGCCGATTTCTCCGCCTTTTCGCAAGACTTTGTTGTAGGGCGACTTTTCACTGATTTCCTTGGCTTTTGCCGCCTGTCTCAGAAGAACTTCGTGCTTGGGTCTGGAGTTGGCTGGTACCATGACCAAGCGTTTCACGTCTCTAACAAAATTGCCCTTCAGGTTTGGTTTCGTCAGGTTTCCGTATGCAACGGGTCCGCGAGTGTGGCTCACGCGAGTTGTGGTTCTCAACAGTACTGGCAACTCGAGCTTCTCCGACATCTCGACCGCATAGACCGTCATTTCCTTCGCTTCTTCTGGATCGGAAGGCTCCAGACACGGCAGGTTCGAGAGCAGAGCATAGAAGCGGTTGTCCTGCTCGTTCTGTGAGCTGTAACATTCCGGGTCGTCTGCTGTGACGATTACGTAGCCTCCCCTCACACCCGTGTAAGCCAAGGTCATGACTAAGTCGGCGGCCACGTTGAGTCCAACATGCTTCATAGCCGTGAGAGCTCTTACTCCACAGTTCGCGGCGCCGGCCGCAACCTCAACGGCGACCATCTCGTTGACCGAGTACTCCATGTACAAACCGGCTGCAGGAGCAATCTCTGACACGGAGTCGCCTATCTCAGACGCGGGCGTGCCCGGATAGGTCGTGACCACACTCACTCCAGCTTCAAGAATCCCTCGCGCAATCGCTTCGTTGCCGAGCAACAGCACCCGTTTTCCCGGAGCGTCTTGCAGCAACACTTTCAAATCGGGCAAAGAATTTCTCTCCAAGTCTGTTGAAGATTGTCACAGTCCTAGGCTTTAACATATAGGTTTTGGTTGGAAAACCGCTAAGGCAGATGGGGAATACAAGACCGAAAGGATTATAAAACGTGCATAAGATATGAGCAACCTTGCGAGGTTTGTGTTATGTCTATAAAACTGTCCACGGGTGAAGAAATTCCGATAGAGATGCACAAGGCAAGAATGGTGCAGAAGATCCAGCTGGTCCCAGTTGACGAGCGGCTTAGAGCCATAGAGGAAGCGGGTTACAACACTTTTCTGCTCAAGACGAAGGACATATTCCTCGACATGCTCACCGACAGCGGCGTGAACGCGATGAGCGACAACCAGTTCGCCGGCATGATGAGGGTGGATGATGCTTACGCTGGAAGCATGACGTTCTACGAGTTCGCGAAGGCGGTGGAGGACGTGTTGGGGTACAAGTACGTCATGAACGCTCACCAGGGCAGGGCGGCTGAGCACCTTCTGGCAAAAGTCTTCGCTAAGCCGGGCGGAGTTGTTCCGACGAACTATCATTTCACCACGACGAAGGCTCACATTGAGCTTCAGGGCATGCAGGTTTTGGAGATTTATTATGATGATGCTTTGAAGACTGAGAGCACGAACCAGTTTAAGGGCAACATGGATCCGAATAAGCTGAAGAACGTGATCAAGAAGTACGGCAAGGACAAGATAGGCTTCGTGCGGATGGAAGCGACGACCAACCTCATCGGTGGACAACCCTTCTCGATGAAAAACCTGAACGAGATAAAGCAGATCTGCACGGAGAACGGACTTCTCCTGGTCATAGATGGAAGCTTGATTTCTGAGAACGCTTACCTCATAAGACAACGGGAGAAAGGGTACGAGAACAAGACGGTCGCGGAGATAGTTAAGGAGATGTGTGGCAAGGCGGACATCTACTACATGAGTGGGAGAAAGAACACGTGCGTGAGAGGCGGCTGCATAGCGACTAACAATTTGAAGCTGTTCGAGCTGATACAACCGTGGTTGCCGGTGTACGAGGGATTCTTCACTTACGGCGGCATGTCGATGAGGGAAATAGGTGCGATGTCCGTGGGAATGAGGGAGATGGTGGACCCGGACGTTGCAGGCTGCTCAGTGGAGCAGATCAAGTACTTCGTGAACAAGCTTGTCAAAGCCGGGATCCCAGTGGTCACTCCGCCAGGCGGATTAGCGTGTCATCTTGATGCGATGCGGTTTCTGCCGAGCATTCCGCAGTCTCAGTATCCGGCTGGCGCGCTCGCGGCGGCGCTTTACATCTCGTCTGGAATAAGGAGCATGGAGAGAGGCACGATATCGATGGACAGGGACAAGGAGGGGAAAGAGGTTTTCGCCGACATTGAATTGACGAGGATAGCCTTGCCCCGGAGGGTCTACACGGTGTCGCACATCGAGTACGCGATTGACAGGATAAGGTGGCTGTACAAGCACAGAGATCTCGTGAAAGGGTTGAGGTTTGTGTCCGAACCGCCGGTTCTCAGGTTCTTCCTTGGAAAACTGAAGGCATTAGACGACTGGGGATTAAACCTAAAGGAAGCGTTCAAGAAAGAGATAGGCAACTGCTAGGTTTCTTTCTTTTTCAGAAGCAGCCTCCTTCGAGGACGCTGCTCAGCCAGGTCTTCGAAGAGCTTGCAGCTGCAATGAACGGATGGGCTTCATGTTGGCTTCTGAGCCCTTGTGTTTGAGTACTCGATGCGTGATTTTTTTGAGACTCAATTTTGATGGCTGATTTTTGGTGTTGTCGTCCGATTCCTACGTTGAGGCCTCTAGGCAAGCTTCGATTGTTTGAGTTGCTTTAGGATGCTTTCGACTGCCACTTCGGGCGGCATGTCGAGCCTGTCGCATTTGAACTCGACGGACGGAGTCTTTTTCTCTTTGTAGTATTTGAGAATGGGTTGGGTTTGTCTCTCGTAGACTTCTATGCGGTCTTTGATGACTTCTGGTTTGTCGTCGGAACGCTGGTAGAGTTGTCCGCCGCACTTGTCGCATATGCCTTCGACTTTGGGCTTTAGGAAGCGCAGGTTGTAGACTTCTCCGCAGTTCTTGCATATTCTGCGGCTGGAGAGCCGTTCGATGATTATTCGGTCGGGCACGGTTAGCAGGATTACAGCGTCTATTCTGACGAGTTTTTCCAGTGCCTTGGCCTGGTCGATGGTGCGTGGAAAGCCGTCCAGGATGAAGCCCTTCTTGCCCGCGGATTTCTCCAACCGCTGCTTCAAAACCTCTGTTACAACTTCGTCTGGACCCAGCAGGCCTTTCTCGACGAATCCCTTAACCTTTCTGCCCAGTGGAGTGTCTTCCTTCATGATCTCGCGCAGGAGGTCTCCTGTGGCGATTACGTCTAAACCCAGTTTCGCTTGTAAGCGAGAGGCGTACGTGCCCTTGCCTGAGCCTGGCGGGCCGAAGATTATGAACTTCATCCAGTGTTTCACACTCTTTGCTCTCTTGTTGCATTCAGATTGACAGAGGCCCTTTGATTTGCCTGCATATATCACTTTTGAGGAAAAACTGAAGAATTCAGTTTGATGGTTTGGAGACGGCTGTAGTTGTGGAGAAGCTGCGGAGATTGTGGAAGGCTGCTATTTGCCTTTGAAAGTTGGTTTTCTCTTCTCTGTGAAGGCTGAGACGCCCTCCTTTAGGTCTTCTGTGGATGCGACGACGCCGAAGCCTTCCCGTTCCAGCGCCAGTGCTGAGTCTAAGGCTATGTCTGCGCCCTTGTTGATTAGGGCCTTTGCGACTCTGATGGCTACGGGAGCTTTGGACGCGAGTTCTAGGGCGAACTGTCTGACTGTTTCCTTGAACTTGTCTGATGCGACTACCATGTTTACTATGCCCAGCTGTTCTGCAGTTTTTGCATCGATCATCTTCCCTGTGAAGACTAGTTCTTTCGCCTTTGTTCGGCCAATCAAGCGTGTGAGCCTCTGGGTTCCGCCCCAGCCTGGGATTAAGCCAAAGTTGATTTCTGTTTGTCCCATTCGGGCGTTCTCGGAGGCTATGCGGAGGTCGCATGACATGGCAACTTCCAATCCTCCGCCCAGAGCGTAACCGTTCAGGGCCGCGATAACTGGCTTTTCCAAGTTTTCCAGTGCGAGGCACAGTTTTTCTCCCATGAGTGAGATTTCCCGGGCTTTGAGGACGGTCATTCCAATCATTGCTTTTATGTCCATGCCTGCTGAGAACGCTTTTTCGCCGGCTCCGGTTAGTATGACGACGCGGACGTTTTCGTCGTTCTTGACGTCTTCGAGGGCGTGCATGATTTCTTCCACGACTTCTTTGCTGAAGGCGTTTAACGCTTCGGGACGGTTCAGGATGATTGTGGCTATTCCTTCACTTTTCTCGTAGATTATGTACTTGAACTCCATCGTCGTTTGCCTCTCATGTTTTCTGTGTCCAATCGTAGAAGCCTTTGCCGGTTTTTCTGCCTAGGAGCTGGGCTTTTGCCATTTGTTTCAGTCCTGTGGTTGGGTGGAACTTTGGATCAAGTTCGCGGGTGAGAACTTCTGCTATGGCCAGTGTTGTGTCCGAGCCTATGTAGTCGAGCAGCATCAGCGGGCCCATAGGCCAGTTTAGTCCGAGCTTTATGGCTTTGTCTATGTCGTCTCTGTCGGCGATTCCTTCCCAGAATATTGCCACGGCTTCGTTCAGTGCTGGAATGAGTATGCGGTTCACTATGAACCCGGGACAGTCTTTCTTCACGAGGACGGTTTCTTTCTCCATCTTGTGGGCGACGTCTAGGACTGTTTTTACGGTTTCGTCTGAGGTTCTTGCTCCCCTGATGACCTCTATGAGTTTCATGAGTTGTGGCGGGTTGAAGAAGTGCATTCCGCACACTTTTTCTGGTCGTTTGGTGGCTGAGGCTATTTCGGTTATGCTTACGGAAGAAGTGTTAGAGGCGATTATGGCGTGGACGGGAGCGCAACCGTCGACTTCGCGGAACATTGCCTTTTTCAGCTCAACGTTTTCAGGCACAGCCTCGATTATCAAGTCAGCGTCACAAACGGCTTGTTCCAAGTCCAGCATGGGATGAATTCTTGCGAGTATGGCGCTCATGTCTGACTCGGTGAGCTGTCCTTTATTGACAAACCGCTGAAGACTCTCCCGAACCATGCCCATGCCGCCGTCGATGAACCGTTGCTCGATATCTCTGAGGTTCACCTCGTACTTGCCAGTCTGGGCGGCCACCTGGGCGATGCCGTGCCCCATCAAGCCCGCACCCAAAACTGCGACTTTCTTGATTTCGGTCAAAACATTCCCCTCTTCTCGAATTGGAGAGATAGTTTGACCGTTGTTCCGTTAAAAGGTTTTCCAGATCAGCAATACGCTTAGCATGCTAAAGGTTGGGTTCAATGTGATTATCGAAACGCCGGCTGGCAATAGCATGCTGTGCAGGTGTATCCTATTCACGTTCCATGTGAAATTCGAACCCTTGCTCCAGAGCACCTGAACCATGATTTTCTTGAACTTCGATTTGAACGAGCTCAAGTCCTCTTTCAGGTTTTGATGCCAGATAAATAGAGACTATCAAGTGTTGGAGCGCGCTCTCGTGTTCTGTTGGGTTTCAATTATACAGTTTGTCTTTTTTTACGGGCTATGGTTCCACAATTCATGAGATCCTGAGAAACTTGTCTAATGCCAAGTGGGAATTAACCCCGAAAGCGCATGCAAACGGCGTGCACGCGTGCTTCGCCAAAATGCCATCCTCTGATTGCTCTTCTAATTGGTGGAGTCCAAGCCACCATAGGCTCATCGAGTATGAGAATAGAACAAGTCTTTCATGTAGGTTTATTTTGCCTTTCCTGGTCCTTTGAGCCAACCAGATATTCCCATTTCGCTGACAGTCACTGTTGTTGCTTCTGGTTCATGAGTTCTGTATTTGCCGTTTTCGTCGAGATACAATACTCTTGGCTTCAACTCGAATACTCCTTTGGCTTTTGGCTTTAGAACAAGCTTCACCTCTTCTGTCTTCAAGGAGTCGAGTCTTCTACCTTTCATGTTGAGATAGCTGCCCTCTACACGACAGCTTTCGGGTTTTTCCTTCAGCTCAAAGCTTTCAGGAATGAGATCCGTAATCTTGGTTAAAAGGGCAGTACCCTTTCCAGCGTTCACAAGTTCTATTTCTACTTCGAAGTCTTCGCCGACCTTTAGCTCCTTTCGGCTGGTTATGACGCTGGCCTGTATGTCGGCGTGTTCGAATCTTTCTAAGCCTGTTGCGTTTTCTTGATTTGGAGTAGGAGTGACGAAGGCCACTGTTGTTGAAACTGCCGAAGGTGCGTGCAACATCTCGTTAAGAGAGGTAGCTAGTTCCCGTTCCTTCTTCACCTTCTCCAGCAGTCTCTGCACTTGCTCCATTTTTTCTGGGTGCTCAGCCTTCATGAATGAACCGGCTGACGATTGTAAGACCTTTTCAGCCATTGCGTAGATTTTGGCCTTTTTCTCAGGGTCTTTTTCTTTCTTGGCGTCGTCCATGTATACGTAGGCGTCAAAAAGATGCCCCATTGCTTCCGAATATTCTGAAGCGTTCTGAAAACCAGCTTTCACGTAGTACTCGGCGGCGATTTCTAATTGCTGTTCTGCAACTGCGTGGAACGTTGCGTCTCTCGTGTCGGCGAATCTTGTTCCAGCCTCAAGTGCTCTGCAGAAGCGACTGTGTCCCAGTGCTAACATCCTTGCTCTCTCGTTTGGGCTGAACTCCTTGGCTTGCTCGAAGAGCTGAGAAGCTTCCATGTACATTGAAGGTGATGCTTCAGCCTCGGCTTGTGTCATCTTCTGCCAAGCTCGAGACAGGATGCTGACAAGCTTGAGTTCCTTTCGGTCTCGTTCCGATTCCGAGACGTGGCTTATTTTCTCGAAGGTTTCAGCTGCTGAACCGTATTTTTCGGAGCTCAAGTAGTGATCGCCTTTCCTGTCGAGAATTTTCGCTTCCTCGAGGGCGATTCTGGCCATGCAGTACTCGCGCCTTATGTCGGTTGCCTTGAGCACGCTTGTTGCCATCTGCTTTTCGTCTGGTCCTTCAATTTTGACGAGTTCAGTCTGTATGGTTTTCTTGGTTTCTTCGAATAGGTCAGCGGCCTCTCGGAATGCTTGGAGTGCTTCTTCACTTCGTTCGCTCCTGCTCAGATCCTCTGCCCCTTCAACTTGCGTCCAGGCAAAATAGTTTGGAGCTAGGTAACTCCATTGTTTTAACGAATTATGTAGGCTGGCTGCTTTTCCGAAGTGTTCCTTAGCCAACCCGTATTCTTGTCTCGCATGATGGTGTTTTGCCTTCTCGATTTCGCTCCAAGCCTGCATGTAAAGGGCATAATGTTGATAGACGTCTTTCAGCTGTGGGATTTTTTCAGCGGCTTTCACGTAGCTTTTTGAAGCATGTTCAAAATTCTGGGCAGCATCCGAGTGTTCTCCCAGAACGTCTTGTGCCTTGGCGATTTTCCATTCAGATTCTGCCACACGACTCATCAGGTCAAGCTTGTTGGCTGATTCGACTGCCTTCTGTGAGATTTCTATCGCTTTTCTTAGGTATTCTGATTGGCTCGTAAGATTGCAGAGACGCGACAGTATCGCGGCACAGGCGTCTTGGCTGTCTCGAAGTTCTGCAAAGAACCAAGTTTCGCCTTGTCTCTCCCCCATCGGCACGATTTTGCCGCATGACTTGAGACCCTCTTCTATGTTCAAACTTGCTTCTTCAAGAAGTTTCCTTTCGTTGTCTGGATCTGTCTGAAGGTAAGCCAGTTCCGACTTAATCCCCGCAAGAGAGATTTTGTCACTTCCCAGATTCCAATAGTCAAAAGGTGTCAATTGTTCACGGATTTGAATTTCTTTTTCCCTGTATTTCAAAGCACTTGCTAAGAGACCTCTTTTTTCTGTGAGGTCCTGTTCTGACGACGCGTGCTTTGCAAGAGTTTTGCTGATTACGTGAAGAACGTCTACGATAACAAGTGGGATGTCAGAATCCTCGGCCAGCTTCAGAGCCTCCATTCCAACCTCTTCAGATCTTAGCAGCAGGTCGCGTCTTTTTTTGGCGTCGGTTTCCCATCGGGCTAGGTAATAGTAATGCTCGGCATGACCAGCTGGTGGAGGTATCACCCCTCCCCTGGGGTTTATGAAGGATATTATAGAGAAATGATGCTGGCCTTTCTCGTACAGCTGTATAGCTCTTTCAGCCACTTCTATTCTTTTTTCAGGATCTTCCGTTGCCAATGCTTTCCAAAAATTGCCGTATGCCAAGTTATCGAGGCCTTCTGCAATTAGGAAGTTGTCCCGCGTCAGTTTGCCACATTCTAATACTTTTTCGAAATGTCTTATCGATTCTTCTCCTGCTGTATTCCTTCCCCACCAAAAATGTGAGAACCCCAAGAGGTGCGCATCACCGACCTTTTCGGAAAAACCAACAGCTGCGTTGAGGTATTCCACGCTTCTTAGGCGAGTCTTATCGGACTCTTCCAGTTCCGCAACCAACCAATCCGCATAAAGGGTCAAACAGGCAGTCAAACCAGCATGGGCTCTGGTAGACTCATATTCATCGGCAAGTTTTGAAAATGCTGCAACTGCCTTCTCTCCCCATTGCATTCCCCTTTCCACAATCTCTTTCAACTTTTCTCTATCCCATTCAAGATACGCTCTGTCGAAAAAGACCAGCGATAATTCATTGTATGTCCTGCCGTATTCTAGCATCTCTCCTGACTGGGAGAAACCTGCCAAAGCTTTGCCTTCCAACTCTAAGCATTCATCGAGAACTTTCCTCTTTTCAGAAGGACATGTGGTGAGCCAGTAAGAGAGATATTTAGCTATGGCTGAACAGCGAGGCATTCGCCCAGCGTTCTGATGATCCACAAGCTTTTCATATAACCCTTCTGCCTTCTCGTAGGCTTTAATTGCCAGTTCCGTTCTTTTCTTGAACTCTTCTTGGTTTTCAGCCTGCATAGCGGCCCGACGCAGAGCGTACCCAATTTTCTCTTGAGCCTGCCCCATTCTCAAAGAATCATCTTCAGGCATCAACCTCAATGCTTTCTCATAAAACTGAACCGCGCCCAACCAATCATAACCTACTTCACACTCCGTTGCCAGATTCAGAATTGACTCTACGTTGGGCGCATCTGACATAACTGCAAACCACTGTAAGATAATCATTGGAGTTTGAAAAGGTTTTTGATTGGTCTTTTCTCGGGCTGAGAAGAGAGGCGCGCGCGACGCCTGCCCAGTCGGAGAGCCCTAAGTCTTATATCTCTATGGTTTAGAATATTCTCGAAATAGTGTTTCGCGGGGAATTGTGGAAGTTATGTTGAAGCATTTTGCGGCATTTGTCTTGGCATTAATAGTTGTTGTAAGTGTTAACAACGTTGCCTCTTGTGTTTCTGTTTTTCAGAATTCAAGTTTGGCTGAACCAAAGGGGCATAGTGGTCTTGCCTTATTCAATGGTGATCCGTGTCGAGTTGTTATAGGTGTGAACCAGACACGTCCGCGGGCCTGTGACGATTTGACAAATCTTGTCTTGAGAACAGGAGGAAAAAGTGTCAGCAAGGTCCCAGCCAAAGGTCAGACCATCGCGATGGTTGTCGACGTGCCATCAGCTAATTTGTCAATTCTCCTGAACGAGGCTGAAGGGGCGGGTTTAGCAAGATACGTGGAACCCAACATGGTGTTTAAGGCACAGTTTGTTCCAAATGATCCATACTACAGCAATCAATGGGCACTGCCGAAGATTCAGGCTGACTGGGCGTGGAACACGACTAAAGGAAATTCGTCTATAATCGTGGCTGTCATTGATACAGGCATTGATTACAACCATCCTGATCTCAAGAACAACTATGTTGCTCTTGGCTATGACTGGGTTAACAACGACAACAATCCTCTCGACGATAATGGACATGGGACGCATCTCGCTGGAATAATAGGAGCCGTGCTGAGCAATGCAGTGGGCATCGCAGGGGTTGGGCAGGTTAGCATCATGGCCGAGAAGGCGTTGAACAGCACCGGTTACGGTTTTGAGATAGACTTGGCATACGCAATTATAGACGCGGTGGATCAAGGCGCGCGCATCCTGAGCATGAGTTGGGGCAGTGATTATGACAGCTTTCTCATACATGATGCAGTTCAGTACGCATACGGACATGGCGTCTTGGTTGTCGCTGCCGCCGGGAACTCAAATCTTAATTCGAAGTTTTACCCCGCAGCCTACGACGAGGTTGTCGCCGTGGCGGCTACAGATCAGTTTGACACAAAGGCAGCATTTTCAAACTGGGGAAGCTGGATTGCGGTCTCAGCACCGGGGGTTCACGTGTATTCAACAATGCCTACGTACCACGTTGCCCTCAACGATGAAGGTTACAACATGGATTATGATTACTTGAGTGGCACGTCGATGGCTTGTCCACACGCCGTTGGTGTAGCTGCTTTGATCTGGAGCAGGTTTCCCAACGCGACGGCAAACTGGGTTAGAGGCCAATTGAGCTTCACGGCTGACGATTTGGGAGGCCCTGGTTTTGACGTAGTTTATGGTGCTGGAAGAGTTAATGCGCGGAAAGCCGTTGAACAGGAACCGTTACAGCAGGATCTGTTCCTGTTCAGGTATGATTTGCCGGCGCTTGTTCAGCCTGGAGATATGGTTTTCCTTGGAGTCAACGTACTTAATTTTGGATCAAGCAGCGAAAGTAACGTTAATGTGAGGCTTTTGGTGGATGGGAGCGTCGCTGATTCGGCGGTCGTTGGTTATGTGGCAAGTGGCTCGTTCGCCAATGTCATGCTCTTGTGGAATCCTCTCGAGAGTCGCACGTACAACGTGACCATGTATGTTTTGCCTGTTGCTGGCGAGACTATTGTCAGTGACAATGTGATATCAGTGACGGTTAACGTGCATTTCTTGGTCACTTTGAATCCGTCGAGAGGTCCTGTGGGAACCGGCGTGACAGTGACAGGCGTCGAGTTTACTCCCAACGGTCTGGTGAGCGTCACGTTTAATGACATGTTCGTCGGTTATGCTGCTACAGATGATTTTGGCGATTTCACGTTTACTTTCAACGTGCCATTCTCGACGGCTGAAACATGGCTTGTCAAGGCTTATGATTCCAACGTTTTTGCTGAGGCCAACTTCACGGTCGTCGATGTCACCCCCCTGAATGTTCAGGTAGATGTAGGCGCGATTCAGTTCAGAGACGAGATTGTCACGTTTCAAGTCTACACCGCCTTCAACGGATCCGCAGCTAACGCCACAGTCACAAGTGCCTTGCTGTATAAGCCTGACGGCTCGAACGAAACTTTGCCGGTTCAATCGGTTGCACAAGGGCTTTACAAAGCTTCCTACACGTTGCCCAGCAATGCTTCGACAGGCTCTTACGCATTGGTTGTTACTGCAGAATACTCAGCAAGCACTGTTCAATCAAAAGGAACAGCATTCAAGTCGTTCCTGGTGAGCCCAACCCTTTCGGGCTGGAACGCTCGGCTGATCGGCGTCGACGAGGGTGTCGGAGTAATACAGACAGATTTGGGCTTAGTGAACGTGCGCCTTGACGCGCTCAACGCGACGTTAACGCGTGTTGAAGGAGAGTCTGTAACGCTCAACTCATCTTTGGGAACCATTCAGTCTGACCTCGGCGCGATAGGCTTTAACGTCATAGCAATAAGCGGGACGACGGCGACTATTGAGACTGTTTTGGGCATAATTAATGGCACAGTGACTGAGATTAAGGATGAGAAGGCGACAATTCTGATTCAGGGAGTCGGGCAGGTTGAGAGCGACGTCTCCAATGTTGAACGTGACGTTTCTACTTTGAAGGCTGAGCGTGGAAACTGGACCGTGCCACAGTACGCTATTCTAGCATCGACGTTGGTTGCAGCGGTGGCTGCGCTGCTGTCGGTTGTGATGTTGAGACGCAAGAAATCAGTTGTCCGCGTAGAAGGAGAACCCAGGGGTCACGAGGCTCCACCCGAAAATGTGGGCGGGATTTGAGCCATTGCAGCCCGTGATAGGCTGTTGCCCACTTGAATTGTTCTGATTCATCACAGGGTGTCTTAGCGCAGTCTGACCTAGGGCTTAGTTACGCTGGAAAGTTTTTCCTATCAATGATAATGCCGAAGGGGTCTTCAAAATACAGTGCTTTGTCTTCAGGCCATTCTTTGTTCACTCTACAACCATTCTTTGTAAGATATTGTTTTGCTTTCTTGTAGTCGCCAACTTCGAGGGCTGGAATGAATGGGACAACCTTGTCGTCCATTATGATGTAGAGGGTGATTTTGCCAGTATCATAAACAAGCCGCTCATTTGTTCTTTCCAAGAGTCTAAACCCCAAAACCTCACTGTAGAAATCTTCTGCTTTTCCCAAATCTGTCACGTGTATCGCAAGGTCGCCGTCTGTGGCAAAAGTGATCACTCGGCCAGGCATTCTGTTTGATTTTTTCATTTCCAAAGCTCCTTAAGACAGTTCTTGTTTTGCTAATAGATTTTGCTTTGCTTTGCCTCGAGCTTTCAGCGCGCACTGGGAATCTCTGGGAAGAGAGGATAAATATCGGCGAGTCATTCCGAAAGGCTGGCGAGTTGGTTGAAAAGTTGGTCAGAGGTGGAGACATCTGCCGCAAAACCCCATTTTTCTATTTCTTCAAATAAGGGTTAAGTTTCTTCCAGAACGCGCTTGAACTGAAGACTTCTAAACTAAGCGCAACCTTCATTAAAGCGCTCGCGCACATCAGTTTTTATGTTTCACGTGTTTCATGGGAAACGTGTTACTTTAACTGGATAGATTATGTGTTGAAATATGTTTGATTGCTGGTTTGATGGGAAAGTTCATGGGATCTGAAGCTACTAATATTCGGTTTTTCAACAGTTTGACGCGTGAGAAGGAGAGGTTCGTTCCAGTTGAAAAGGGAAAGGTTAGGATGTACACGTGTGGGCTTACGGTTTATGACTTTGGCCACATAGGGAATTTTCGGGCGTTTGTTTTCGAGGATCTGCTGAGGAGGTGGCTTGAGTAACGTGGTTTTAGGGTCACTCAGGTCATGAACCTGACGGATGTGGATGACAGAACGATTAAGGCTTCTAGGAAGAATGGCGTACCGCTCAACGAATACACGGAACCTTACATAAAGGCTTTCTTTGAAGATGTTGCGACGTTGAACATTGAAAAAGCAGAGTATTATCCGAAGGCGACGGAGCACGTTCCTGAGATGTTGGCGTTGATCACGAGGTTGATGGAGAAAGGCTACGCCTACCGAGGCGAAGACGGCTCAATATACTATGGCATCTCGAAGTTTAAGGACTATGGGAAGCTGGCGAACATCAAGGTTGAAAATCTTAAGCCGGGTGCAAGAGTGAAAGTTGACGAGTACGCTAAGGAAGAGGCGCAGGATTTCGCGTTGTGGAAGGCGTGGAGCGAAGAGGATGGAGATGTCTTTTGGGAGGCGCCGTTTGGAAAGGGGAGGCCTGGATGGCACATCGAGTGCTCGGCGATGTCGATGAAGTATCTGGGTGAAACATTGGACATTCACTGCGGCGGCGTGGACAACTTGTTCCCACATCATGAAAACGAGATTGCACAAAGCGAGGCAGCCACTGACAAGAAATTCGTGAACTACTGGCTCCATTGTGAGCATTTGCTTGTCGAAGGCAGAAAAATGGCGAAGAGGCTGGGCAACTACTACACCGTGCGAGACTTAACAACCAAAGGCTACGACCCAAAGGCAATTCGATATCTGCTGCTGGCGACGCATTACAGGCAACAGGTCAACTTCACGTTCGAAGGTTTGGAAGCTGCAAAAAACACTCTTGACAGACTGACAAACTTTGTCCACCGCCTGTTGGACGCTGAGGGCAAAGGTAGCGGAGAACAGATTAAGCTGCTGATTGGTCGGGTGCAAAAGGGTTTTGGAGAGGCTATGGACGATGATTTGAACATAAGCGTGGCCTTGGCTGCACTTTTCGATTTCGTCAGAGACGTTAATAATCTTCTTGACGGAAAAATGCTGAGCAAAGAGGAGGCGCAAGAAGTTTATAGCCTAATGCTTAAGTTTGACAAGGTTCTTGGCGTCATAGGCGAAGTCAAGAAGGAGGGAAAATTGTCAAGAGAGGCTGAAGAGCTTATTCTGCAAAGAGAAGGAGCAAGAAAAACTAAAGACTGGAAGACTGCTGACGAAATTAGGCAACGGCTCAAAGCCATGGGCATTTCGATTGAGGACACACCTCAAGGCGTCAAATGGAGAATCGAGAAACGCTGAATTGAAACTTGGTGTAACGAAGAAACTTGGACCAGCTGAAGAAACGCGGGGTTGGCAACGTTGGATTGGCGTGAACTCTTGATGTTTAGAATACTGCGACTGGCTCGAAGATTGCACATCAACAGAATCATTCTCGTCAGTGGATCGCCGCACTCGTTCGCGGAATACTTCAGGGGCTTCGAGAAGGTCGAGGCAGTCAAGAGAATATTCGGCGAGGAAACTGGAGAAGTGCTTCGCAACCTGAAGGTAGAGTTCACCTGGGCAGGCTACATGGGGGTCAACCCGTCAAACGGACATATTATGGTTAATTCCAACTACTTAAACAATGGTAATGCAGTCGACGTGTATCTCGACGTGATTCACGAGCTTGTTCACGTGAAGCAGTGCATGGAAGGAAAGGAGCTGTTCGACAGCCGTTATGCGTACACGGAAAGACCCACCGAAGTTGAAGCCTACCGCAATGCGGTTGAAGAAGCAAGAAGATTGGGGTTGAAAGATGAGAGGATATGCCTATATCTCAAGACTGAGTGGATGAGCGACAGTGACTTAAGACGGCTGGCAAAGACTCTAGGTGTCAAGTGTGGAGAATAAACCTCCCCGGACAACTCGATCATGTCTGCACTGTCTCTCTTGTTTTGGGGACACTAGTGAAGGGCACGAACGAGTGCCGCTGATGTTGGATTGCGATCATTTTTTGATGCGTTGATGCATGCCTGGAAAAAATCAGAAGTGTCAGGCGCGTGTATGTACGTCTTGAACACTAAGGAGACACAAGAGACTGGACAGAGAGCTTGAGTCAAGGCGAATTTTGAAGTGACTCAACTGCTAGGGTGGTATCGCAATCGCCGTGAGTCGAGTTCTTAATTCAGTAGCCTTGTCTTCGATTTCTTTCCTCAGTAGGGCGATGTCAGAGGTGAGTGTTTTCTTCACTTCTGCTGTTAAGTCTGATTTTGCGATTTCTTCTTCCAACTTTGTCATGTCTTTTTCGGCTGAACGCCTTATTTCTTCAGTCTTCTTTAATGCTTCTGTTTTGACCTTCTCGATCTTCACAAAATGATCTCTTACATCATTCACCCTTTTGTTCGTGTCCTCCCTTATTCTATTCAGCTTTTTCCTGTGCTCATATTCTGAAGCTTGGCCCATTCCTGCACCCTCACCGTACCTCGGTATGTTGCAAAGTCTAATAAGCCTTCTTAGACTTCAAACAAGCCTTTGCATATAGGGCGCAACCGTAACAATCGCGGAACAAGAGGCTATCATTTCGTCACATGGACAGCATCAATGGTACGCTTAGTCGCTGCTTCTACCCCGAAGATTCCAATCATCAGTAACGTATTTTTGTCTGCAAAGTGCTTCTGCAAGCTCACGTTCATGGGATGTCAGTTCCCCGCTAACTAGTTTTATGCCCAAAGCCTTCTGAAAACCTTCGATCAAGGCTTGATTCATCTCTTCTGCTGAAACGTTTTTCCCGAGTTCATTACGCAGCGAAGTGATTTTTTGTCTTGCGACGGCTACGACCTGCACGCAGTTTTTGGCCCAAGGAACGCGGAGGCATGCGAACATTTTTTCCAAGTTGACGTCGGCAAGAATTGTTCCATGCTGGAGGACGACCCCGCGCTTGTGGCACTGAGCGCTTCCAGAAATTTTCCTGCCATTAACCGTCAGGTTCGGGCATGCCTTCGCGCTGCCTTCATTGAAGTCTGCAGCTACACCCAGAACACCCAGCGCTTCAGTTAGGCCAGAGTAGATTCTTGCATAAACCTCGGCTATGTCGTTCGCTTTCAAGCTCTCTTTGCTTGCTACCACGCTGTAGGTGATCTCGTCTTCAGCGTCGTGGTACACCGTGCCTCCTCCCGTAATCCGCCTTACGACGTCGATGCCTCGCTCCGTGCAGTTTTCCAGCTGCACTTCCTCCTCGACCCTCTGGAATTTTCCTATGGAAACAGCGGAGGGTTTCCAACGGTAGAACCTCAAAGTATCCGTGATGAGACCTTCAATTCTGGCGTTCAGAATGGCCTCATCGATAGCCATGTTCATGAACGCGTCGTATGTTTCGAGTTTTAACAACCGCCAATCATCCAATGCGAAAACTGTCCAGAGAGAAAAAAACAGATTACACTTAATTGGGTTTTGATCCCAACACACTTTGACGCGCCCGAGCCATTAACAGGAAAGAATAGCACAGAAAAACGATTGCACGCCATATTGCGTATTATTTTAGCAGTCGTCGTCAGGGGAACTGGACGACTAATTGGATTGAAACATTATGGGGGTCAAGGTATCGTTATGATTATCCAATAGGCCAAAAGAATGTAGCACTCGTTCAATGATTGCGACATTTTTCACCTGAAATAGCGTTTTGAAAAACCTAATAGACAAGAAGAAGGTACTTTGAGTGGGGATGTTAATTGTCGAAATGTCCAAAGTGTGGAGGAGAAATCGGAGAGGGAGACAGCTTCTGCAAACACTGCGGAACGAAGCTAATCGGATTGCCTGAAAACCAGACTGGGGCTGGGTCGTCCATGGAGGATGAAGTCAAGAACGTCGTAGTCAAGAGACTTGACGGGATAAAGAACAGAGATGAAGGTGCAGTTAGAGCACTAATTGATGAACGTTATAACAAATTTGACGACTGGCCTCCTTTTGCGAGACAGGAGGCTTCGCAAGCTTTGGAAAATGAGTTCGGGGCATTCAAGGTTCTCTCCAACTATAGCTACGAGTTGAAGGATTTTGCAGCAAACGTTCTTGGAGACACAGCCGTTGCCACTTTTACTACACATTATCAGGGAGTAATCAGAAACAGGCCATTTGACGTAACTTCACGTGTTACATCTGTCCTGACGAAGCAAGATTCAGGATGGAAAGTGGTTCACGAGCACTCCTCCAGGTTCCAAGAAGAGACAAGGCAACAACAATTCATGTCGCCTCGCCGTACAATGCAACCCTGACGCAAACGCAACCTCACCTCGCGCACTGATGCCGCATTGATGCATCATCATTAAACAGCGAGCGCGCGCTGAGCCACATAAGTACTTAATTGAAACAGAATGAGCGTGATCTTGCGAGTGATCAAGGGAAAGAAGCTTCCGTCAAAAAAGGCGCGGACCAAGCTTCTCTTCTTGCAAGCAAGACACAGTCCCAAGTTTTTCGCTTCAAAGGGTTGCCAGGACAAAAGATTATGCGTGAAAGTGTATGGACCTACAGCCGCGACCGTGAATAGGAAGTATTCCGCTCCTGGACATATAGCCTCGCTGTCATCATTCTAAACATCGAAATCTGGCTTTTAAACTCTGAGGAGAATGTTTTACTTGATCTGCAATGTTTGAAGAGCTGTTCCAAGACTCTACGCGCACAATGATCTTGCTTTTTTGGTTCATGCTAGCTATGACCATAATACTGGGTGCCCTGTGGACGCGCATGAGTCGAAGAAATTGAGGAAAGGAGAAGGCCCTAATACACAAAGAAGGCCAAGAAAAATGACTTTGCAAAGAAAGCTAACTCAATTTGACGATGAACTTAGAGAATACTGCGAACGGGTGGAGGCTGAGCCGTTCGACCGCAGGAACCGTCTTGCAATGCCAGAAAAGCAAGAATACAACCCCGCCCCCGACTCAATTTTTGGGGCAATCTTTTAAGAGCTGAAACACAGGGCAAAACACGAAAAACACAAGATTATATGAGAGTATTATTAGCGTGCAAGTCGAAATGCTACGATCGATGAATTTCAGCGCGGGTACTTGAAACTGAAGCCTTTCCGAACTTTTCTGACGCTGGCTGTCAAGAGCCTGATGGCGTTGACGACATCATTGACATCCAAGACTTCGTATGAGTGGGCATATCTCGTTGGAATGGATATCACACCACTGGGAACACCCTCCCTGGTCAAATGAATCGTGGCGGCGTCAGTAGAACCCCGTGGCAGGACTTCCATTTGATACGGAATTTTCTCCTCCTCCGCGGTTGAAACCAGAAGCTCTCTCACCTTTAGATGAGAGATTAAACCCAAAGCGCCCCCAGCGACATCCATAACTTTGATTGCCGGACCTCCGCCAAGCCTTGTGATTTGATCTTTCTCGGCGATGCCTGGAATGTCTAATGCAGGTGTTATGTCGACGGCTATGGCCATGTTGGGAGCGATCTTGAAGGCTGCAACTTGCGCTCCACGGCAGCCAACTTCCTCTTGGACATCCGCCACACCGTACACGTTCGCTTCAAGTTTCTCTTTTGCAATGTTTTTCATAGTCTGTACTATCACGCAGACGCCAACACGATCGTCAAATGCCTTACTGGCAAGAATGTTTCTCCCTCCGAGAACTTTGAATGGGCGTTCAAAAGTGACTGAATCTCCTATTCGGACACCTAGCTTCTCAGCCTCGGCCCTGCTCTTGACCCCTATGTCAATGAAAAACGTCCTTACCTCAGGCATCTTGTTGGCTTCTTCGGGTGTTTCAGGAGGCTTGCAGTATGTTAAGCCACTCACAGGACCTTTCTTACAATGGATGGTCACAGGCTGAGAAAATAAGGACAGTGGAAAGACTCCGCCAATTCTTTCGAAGTGTAGAAAGCCCTTTTCATCAATGTGTTTAACGAGAAGCCCAATCTCATCCATGTGCCCTGCAAGCATGATCTTTGGGCCGTCCTTCACACTGGCCTTTTTCAGCGATATCACGTTGCCGAAATTATCTGTTTCAATCGAATCGACATGTCCTTCAAGCTCATGATAAATTATCTTTCCAACATCCATCTCGTATCCAGAGACACCAGGCGCTTCAGTCAGACGTTTCAAAAGACCCTTTATTTCGTTCTCCAAAGCAATCCAGCCCC
>Ga0187886_1001269_pt1 | contig 23793 bp, 21 predicted proteins | sample June2016WEW_20_1_FD_133001 | JGI IMG/M metagenome (GOLD analysis project Ga0187886, IMG submission 133001) | Peatland microbial communities from SPRUCE experiment site at the Marcell Experimental Forest, Minnesota, USA - June2016WEW_20_150 | ecosystem: Environmental > Terrestrial > Soil >... | reverse complement strand
GACGATCTCCTCCTTCGATCCGATCCGCCGCGAGGTGGCCCGCCGCTCGCTGGCCAAGCTCATTCTCGACGGGCGCATCCATCCGGCGCACATCGAAAAGGTGCTCGAAGATTCCCGGAAGGAGGTGGACAAGGTTGTCATGGAGGAAGGCGAGCGGGCCTCCTTTGAAACCGGCGTCCCGGGGCTGCATCCGGAAATTCTCAAGAAGCTCGGCACCCTCAAGTTCCGCACTTCCTACGGTCAGGAACAGCTTTCCCACGCGATCGAAACCGCGCTGTTGGCCGGCGTGATCGCCGCGGAGCTTGGCGCCGACGTGGCGGCGGCCAAGGCTGGCGGATTGCTCCACGATCTGGGCAAGGCGATGGATCACGATGTGGAAGGCACGCACGCGGCGATCGGCGCGGACTTCGTCAAGCGCCACGGGGTGCCGGAGAAGATCGTCAACATCATCGCCGCGCATCACCACGAATCAGAGCAGGAAAGCGTCGAGGCGGTGATCGTCGAGGCGGCCGACGCGATTTCCGGTGCGCGGCCCGGCGCCCGGCGCGAGAACCTCGAGCAGTACGTCAAGCGCATCCGCACTCTGGAAGAGATCGCCCTTTCCTTCGAGGGAGTGGCAGAGGCGTACGCGCTGCAGGCTGGCCGCGAAGTGCGCATCATCGTCCGGCCGGAGAATTTGGACGACCTGGCGTCGGTGCGGCTGGCGCGCGACGTAGCCCGCAAAGTCGAGGAAGGATTGCAATATCCGGGGCAGATTAAGGTGACCGTCATCCGGGAAACCCGGGCGGTGGATTACGCGAAATAACGATATCTAATTACTGTAGCCGCGATCGAAAAAATATTGTAGCCGGGATCGCCGATCCCGGCTACATTTTTACCAAATACGTTTGCAAGGATTGCCGATCGCGGCTACTGATTTTTTGGCGGTTCCACTTTTTTCTCGTTCGCTTCCAACACCTTGCGTACCGCTTGCAGTAACGTGCTCAGCCGGACCGGTTTCATCAGGAATCCGTCGCCGAGGATTCGGCTGGTCACCTGATCCTCGGGCGAACCGCGCGCGGAGAAAAACAGAATCGGCGGAGGATCCGCCATCGTGGTCTTTAACCTCTGGGCGACGGTAAAGCCATCCATATCCGGAAGCATAATATCCAGCAGGATAGCATCCGGGCGCTTCTTGGCGATTTGTACGAGCGCTTCTGCCCCCCGCTCAACGGGCAGCACCTGATAGCCGGCGCGGCTCAGAATGAGCGTCACCAGCTTCAGGGTGTCGGCATCGTCTTCCACAACCAGCACATCCGCCATACGACAATTTCCTCCCTCACAAAGTTTCATCGGCCCCGGCGACCCACGGGGAGACCCGACGAATCGTCCCTATTTTATTCATATACCGGCAAATGCGCCAGCGCGGTTTGTCCTTATCTCCCCGCAGAATGTCATGAATCTCCGTCCGGACGCCCTTTTTCTATTGTAAATACCAGGCTTCCCACCACCATCCCAGCCCGCTGTCGGAGGATCCGACCTCGGGAATCTTCATGGGATCCGCCGACCTTCCGAAGATACGGGGCGCCGTCCAGGCGAAGCATTCTCCGTTCCGCCAAGTAAACCATCCGTAGGATTCCGCCATCCGAGTCGATTCTTCCCCGCCCGTGGTGAGAAATCCGCCGCCGACGGCGACCGGCGCGTCGCTGGAAGCGCAATCCACCTCGCGCCACCCCTCCGCGATCACAACATGCGGCTTGGGTTTCGGATTCAGCAAGTCGGGCGGCAGGCGGTTCGGTTCGCCCGGCGTCGGCGGGAAGCCGAGTCGCAGTTTGCCTTCCCCGTCCGGGAAGCGGTCCCACCCGCTGTCGGGCCAGCGCGTGCGGGTGTACAGCATGCCATCCACGGGGCGGCCATCCGGCGCGAGGAGCCACACCCCGTCGCCCTCGTCATTGAGCGCAAGATGCGTCTGGCTACGGAAGAACACGAGGTACTCCTTCGGATGAATCATAGTTCCGGGATGGATCACGTACCGCCGGCTTCCACCGCTGAGCGCGTCGTCGAGCATCCATCCTCCCAAATCGACCGGGATGGAATTGGTGTTGAGCAGTTCGATGAACTCGTCGTAATAATCGATGCTCCCGTCATGGTTCCAGTCGCTGCCGGGCTTGGGAACAAACTCATTGATCAGGACTCCCTTTGGGATTCGGGTGGCCGTCGGGGTGGGGAACAGCGCGCTATTGGCCCGTCCTGGCGTGCCGCGGATAGGCTCGCCGCGCGCATCGCGGCCACACATGACCCAACCGGTATTGGTCATCCAGGAAGGCGGGTCGATGGTTGCTTGCTCCATGCTGGCGTACACCGGAGACGCGGCGCCCGCCGGCCAGCGTGCACCGCCCGCGCTGTCGATGACGTTCCCAGCCGGATCCCAGAGGCGCAGCTCCTCCCCCGAATTCGATAGCGTTCCGGTATAGAGCTGACTTGCGGTAAGATCGCTCACCGATTCATCGCCGCCGCGCTCGAGAAGAAAATATTCGCCCGGCCCAATCGATCCCTCCAAATGAATTTCGATGTCGTTTCCATCGGTGAGCACCCAACCGTCCAGAGGAATCGATTCCGAACCCGGATTCCAAAGTTCGATCCACTCGTCGTCGGCCGAGGCCGCCGTGCCGGCCCATGCCACTTCATTAATAATTACGGAGTACGACGGATAGGAAATGAGTGCGGTAGTGGGAGTGGGAGTCGTCGTCGGAGTGCGGGTCGGGGTAACTTCCCCGCAATGACCTGAGAAGGCGGATCGCGGCGTGCCGTTGATCGGATTCCCCGCTGCGTCCGCGCCGTTCCGGTGCAGCCCGTCGTTCGAGCACCAGGAGGAATCGGATTCCGCGCCGCCCGATACGTGTTCCATGCTGAGGGGGACAGGCGCGGAGGAACCAGCGGGCCAGGGTCCACCGTCGCCGTTGGCAGTGTCGATCATGCGGCCGGATGGATCCAAAAGCTGGAGAATTTCTCCGCCGTTGGAAAGGCCGCCGGTGTAAATCTGGTCTGCCGCAATATCGCTCACCGTGCCGTCATCGGTGCGTTCCAGGAGAAAAAATCCGTCCGGCTCGATCACCCCGCCGAGCGCGATATGAATGTCGCCGCCGTCGGTCAGTGTCCAACCGGAAAGGTCAATCGGCGCGGAGAGGGGGTTCCAAAGTTCGATCCACTCGTCGGAGGAAGATGCGGCCGTGCCCGCCCAGGCCACCTCGCTGATGATCACACTTTGGGGATCATAGGGTGCGGTGGTTGGGGTTGTTGTCGGCGTACCCGTCTCCGTGGCGGTTCCGGTGCCGGTGAGCGTCGGCGTGGATGTGGAAGTGCGGTTCGGAGTCCGGCTGGGAGTCGGCACGGCGCAAAAACCGGAGAAGGATTGGCGGGGAGTTCCGTGGATCGGATTGCCGCCTGCGTCCAATCCGCTTCGGTGTACGCCGTCGTTGGTGCACCACGAAGAATCCGAAGCGGAACCGTCGCCCGTGCGTTCCATCGCCGCAGCCGATGCCGCTTGTCCTGCCGGCCACGGTCCGCCGTCGCCGTTTGCGGAATCCGCAATCTTCCCCGTCGGATCATACAGAAAGAGCGACTCACCGGAATTCGAAAGCGCCCCCGTGTATATCCGGTCGGCCGGTATGTCGCTGACGGTGGTATCGTCGCTGCGCTCCAAAAGATAGAACCCGCCGGCGCCGATGGTTCCTCCCAGGTCGGCGTGGATATCTCCTCCGTCGGTAAGCATCCAGCTTGTCAGGTCCACGTCGGCCGCACCCGGATTCCAAAGTTCGATCCACTCATCGGAAGAAGAAGCAGCCGTGCCTGCCCAAGCCACCTCGCTGATCACCACCCACGGCGGAGCGGCCGGTGCTGTCGGAGTATTCGTCGCCGTCATGGTTCCCGTCGGTGTTTCGGTCGGCGATTCGGAGGATGTTTCCGTAAGCGTTGGAGCCAACGTTTCCGTAATAGTTTCCGACCGGGTCGCTTCGATCGCATCGGTGAGGGTTTCGGTTTCCGTCAGCGCCGCCCACACCGTCTCGGTCGGAGTCCAGGTCTCCGGCGGAGATTCTGTCTCCGTTTCCGTTTCGGTGGGAGTGGGAAAGAAAAAATCCGAAACGGTCGGCGTTGCCGATTCCGTCTCGGATTCCTGTGGCAGAGTTCGTATCGAAGCAGTAAAGGCGCTCAGCAGCAAACAAAAAACCAGCGCCGATAGAAAATATCCTCCCCCTCGCTTCATACCATCCCCCTTTCATCGATCCGGCCTTTTTTACCGAATCAGCCGATCGCAGTATATCACAGGTCGATCGGCTTGCCCTCGGCCAATCTCGCCTTCACCAGCCCTTCGATCCAGGTATACGTGCGCGCCAATCCTTCTTCGAGCGATACCTTCGGTTCCCATCCGAGCATCTTGCGTACCAGGGTATTGTCGGAATTCCGTCCGCGCACTCCCAGCGCGCCGGGCACGTGCTTTTTCTCGAGTTTCACCCCGGCTATTTGCATGATCATGTCCGCCAATTGGTTTATGCTCACCAACCGGTCCTGCCCAAGGTTGACCGGCCCGGTGAAATCCGAGTCCATCAGCCGGCGGACCCCCTCGACACAATCGTCGACGTAGCAGAAGGTGCGGGTCTGTTCGCCGTCGCCCCAAATCTCGATGGACTTCTCTCCTTTGAGTTTGGCCACCGCCACCTTGCGCGAGAGCGCCGCGGGCGCCTTCTCCCGCCCGCCTTCCCATTTCCCCAAGGGTCCGAACATGTTGTGGAAACGGACGACGTGCGTTTGGATCCCATAGGTCTCGCGGTAATGCATGCACAGCCGCTCGGTGACGAGCTTCTCCCAGCCGTAGGCGTCCTGCGGTTGGGCGGGATAGGCGTCCTCTTCCTTGAGTGCGGGCGAGTGCACGTCGGTTTGCTTGAATTCGGGGTAGATGCAGGCCGAAGAGCTGAACAGGTAGCGCTGGATGCCGTTGATGCGCGCCGCTTCGAGCGAGTGTGTGTTGATCAGGATATTGTTGTGCAGGATCTGGGCGTGGAACTTGGAGATGAACCCCATCCCGCCCATGTCGGCGGCGAGGCCGTACATCTCCTCGATCCCGCGCGTGGCCTGCAGGCAGTTATCCCACCGGCGCAAATCCAGGATCTCGAATTCGTCCGCCGGGGAAGATTCGTATTCCGGATACTTCAGATCCACGCCGCGGACCCAGTAGCCTTCTTTTTTAAGCCGCTTCACCAGATGGTGGCCGATAAACCCGCCGGCCCCGGTGACCAATACTTTTTTCGTTGGCATATGTTCTCCGTTTATCCATTGGGTTGTAGCCGCAATCGCCGATCGCGGCTACAAGAAATATTCACCCGGCCATTATATCGTATGGAAGAAACCGGCTCTTTCGAGCCGGATTCCACTCACGACTGGAAATCCAGCCGCCGGCTACATGTCTTTCAGGAAAGAAAAAATCCTGTCGTTGGCGCCGTTGATATGTTCGTGGACGAAATCTGGATAAATGTCCATCCGCTTGGGCGAGGTGATTTTGTTATAGGCGGCGAACTGGCTGGAGGGCGGGCAGACCGTGTCCATCAGCCCGATGCTCCATAACACCTCAGCGCGGATGCGCGGGGCCAGGTGCTGGATGTCGATGTAACCGAGCGTTTCGAACACCTTTGCCTCGTCCTCATGCCGCGGATTCGAGTGGCGGAAGTAATCCTTGATTTCCAGGTACGCGTCCTTGGCCTCGTCCATATCCCATACGCGCAGGTAATCGCTCAGGAAGGGATACACCGGCGCCGCCCGTTTGATACGCGGCTCGAGCGCGGCGCAGGCCACCGTCAACCCGCCGCCCTGGCTCCAACCGGTGGCGCCCACGCGCGCGGGATCCACGTCCGGCATCTCCATGACGATTTTCGCGAGCTCCGCCGTGTCGAGGAAGATCTGGCGGAAGAGCAGCTTCTCCGGATGACCCCGCAGCGCGTCGTCCAGACCGCGGATGATGTGCCCATGGACGGTGTTGCCGCTCACGATGCTGCGGTCTTCCGAAGGGCCCCCCTGGCCGCGGACGTCCAATGCGGCGACGGAAAATCCCTGCGAGACAAAGCCCAGCTTGTCGGACCAATCGCCCGAGTCCACGGTGTAACCGTGAAAGATCAGCAAGGCGGGATGCGGACTCTTCGCGTTCTCGGGCCGCAGGAATTTTGCGTGGATGCGCGCTCCGTCCACGCCGGTGAAATACAGATGAAAGCATTCGGCTCCGTGGGCGCGGAATTCCGCGGGCTTTAGTTCCACCTGCGGATCGAGCGACCGCATTTCCGCCAGCGACCGGTCCCAAAATTTGTCAAAATCAGCAGGACGCGGGTTGGATCCCAGATATGTTTTGCATTCTTCTAAAGTGAAATCAAAGGTTAGCGGCATAGGCGTCAGCTCTTGACCTCGGAATCACGCTGCGCCCGTTTCCCGCCGAAGGCATGGATGGTGCGCGTCCCGGGGATCCGGTCTCCGAAATGCGGCACGCCCTTGGGAACAAGGAACTCGTCGCCCGGCCGCAGAGGGAAACGTTTGCTCCCCATGCACAGCGTGTATTGCCCCTGCACCACAACCATATATTCGTCGAAAGGATGCATATGTTCCGCGGCAACCCCGCCGTCGCGGCAGGTCCAGAAGGCGATCTGGCTGCCGTCCGCGCCATCGTAAACGTAACCTTCCAACCCGGCGATGTACTCCGACGTCGCGTGCACCCTATTTATGGGATTCTTCATAAACTCCGGAAAATCGTTCATGGCGCCTCCTCGGAAAAAGCTTCGAAATGGCAACCGTCCTCCCCAGCCTCTCCTCTCGCCCTTTCGCGCGAAAAAACCGGCGTTCCCGGATGCGGGTGGCTTAATCATACAACGATTAATGCCCTGATCCATCCCCCGGATCCGGCGCTCCCCGGCAAGGATTAATCCGGTTCTCCAATGTATACAAACAGCCCACCGGCCCGCGCACACCAGTACTCAATATTTTTGGATCACCCGTTCCAGCGCATCCAACCCGCGTTCCAGCTTTTCCATTTCCGGCCCGAAACTGACGCGGGAGTAGTGTTCAAAGCGCGCATGGAATCGCCGTTTGTCGGGGTTGACATCGAAGAAAATGCCCGGAATCGTGATCACGTTTTCCTTCAACCCCTCCTTGAATAAATTCATCCCGTCGTTGAGCGGGGCGGGAAGTCCTTCCAGATTGGCCCACACATAAAACGTGCCGGCTGGTTCGGCTTCCACGCGGATGCCCATCTCGTGCAGCCGGTCCAGGGTATATTGGCGTTTGGCGCGGAAATGTTTTTGGATGGCAAGCGTCTCTTGGCGTGCGTGTTCCGGCTTGAGGAGTTCCAGGGCAACGGTCTGGAAGGGATGATTGGCACCGCCGTCGAGGAACGAGCCGGCGCTGGCGATGGCCTCGATCACATCGCGCGGTGCGAGAGTCCAGCTGATGCGCCAACCGGGGTAGCGCCAATTCTTGGTCAAGCCGTCAACGACGATCACCGGATCGCTATCCACGTCCTCCACGAACTCGGCGGCGGAAACCGTCCGCCCCAGTTCGCCGCGGTAGAGATAGTGCGAATAAAACTCGTCCAGTATCAGGGAGCAGCGCGTGTTGCGCGCCATCCGGCACCAGGCTTCCAGCTCCTCCCCTTCGACCACCTGACCGGTAGGATTGCATGGGTTGCTGATCAGCAGCGCACTGAGTCCCCGCCCCAGGATTTCCTTCTCCAGATCGGCGGTGGAAACCTGATACCCGCGGCCGGCCTCCAGCAAGATGGGGATGGCGCTGAAGGCCTTGAAGATTCCGAGCAGCTCCTCATACGCCGTGTAATCGGGGATGAAATGCCCCATGTTGATGTTTCCGAGAGCCGCCGCCAGACGGGTGAGCGCCATCCGGCCGCCGCTGGCGATGCTGACGTTCTCCGCGGTGAATAGCGAAGCCTTGCCGCGCCGGTAACGGTCGTTGTAGTAATCGGCGACCGCCTGGCGCAGCGCGCCGTTGCCTTCGATGGGCGAATACTGCCTATTGGGCGCGGGAATGGTAATGGTCTCGATCCGCGGCGGCGCGCCCGGAATCTCGCCGGTCTCCGGCGAACCCTGGCCGAGGTTGGCCCATTCCGGGCTGTCGTAGGAAAAGCCGAGCTGCATCGCCTCGTGCATGACGTAAATCACGCCGGTGCGCGGGACGAATCTAAAACCTGGGGTGGGAGATTGGTCGATCATTTATTTTCAAATGCCTTCCAAATAAAATATCCGGAGAATTCTTTTTACCACGGGGTATGCCCTCCGGAGGGCTCATTCTACCCGAAGGTAATGGATAAATAAATGGAATGATCGTCTATCCCCCTTTCATCCCCCCATTTTCTTTTGGAAAATGGGGGGATGAAAGGGGGGTCGGGAATAAATTCGATTACTTGAGAATCCCGTTCGCCCGGGGCTAAAGTCCTGAGCTTTCAACGGCGCCCGGCTATCGCCGGGCTTCAGACCAGATTCTGCCGGAATACGTTCCATGTATTACGGGAACGGGCGATTGCAAATAAAAGGCTCGTGAAGGTCCGTTTTCCAAAAGTCTCTATAATTAACTGGAGGCCAAAATCTCTTCCAATATTTTTCCGGCCGAGAGGACAAACAACGGGCACCGGTTCTGGAACACTCCCATCTCCCGCGCGCGTTTCAATTCGTCGGGGTTTTTTAGATTGAATGAAATTAATTCCCGGCAGAGCACCGTGTGATTTTCCCGTTGAAATTTTTCAAGGAGCTCATTTGCCACCGCATATGCCTTCTCCCGACCGGCGGTATCGGCCGGATCGGTATTTCCGTACCTGGCTCCGATCACCAGCGCCGCGCCGGAAAGCGCTCCGCAAACGTATCCGTTGCGGCCTAGGCCCGCTCCCAGCGAGGCCGCCATTTTTACCGCGGCCTGTTCGTCCACGGTCAATTCCGATGAAAACGCTTTTACGATCGATTGGGCGCAATTGAAACCCTTGCGCATATTATCCGCGGCTGCTGCCGATCGATCCATCGATGCACCTCCTGAATTAAAGCTCCGTCCTTTGTAGAGCGGATTCGGATCTACTTCCACACCTTGAGATTGTAGAGTTTTGTGTATGCCGCGATCACGTTCTCATTCCCCAAAAACAGGATGCTCGTTCCCGCCGGAAGCGCATCCTGCCGGATGGCCACCGTGCGTGAAGCCGAGGAGAATGCGTTCCACAAGCCGAACGCGATCTCCATCGTACTCCGGTCGGAATGGGTCGGGATGATCAGCCGCGGCTTCACCTGGTCCATCAGGTGGAACCCCTTGCGGTTGGTTGCATCCATCAGGCTGAAGCTGTTGCTGAACTGGGTGATGGCCAGATCGACCTTGCCGATCGTCGCGAGCTGTTCGTCGGTCAGCTTCTCCTGGCCGATATCGCCGAAATGCACGATGCGCAGGCCACCCGTTTCGATCACGAATATATAATCGGTCGCCGAATCCGCGCTGATCGGGTCGGTGGGCAGGTGCGCGGACGCAATCGTGGTGACCGTCACATCCGGCAATCGGATATCCCCCATCGCCATGATGATTTGTTGGCCCGGGAAGGATCCGGCGAATGCACTGTCGTAGTGGTCGGGGTGCATGTGGGTCGTCAGGAGAACGTCATCGGCCGTAGGTTGCTTGGTTAAAAAGCTCGTATTCCAAATATCGATGTAGACGTGGCGGCCCGTCGGGGTGACCAGTTCCACCTGGGCGTTGTCGCCGTACGTCAGGGTGATCCCGGAAGGCGATGCGGTTGTCGCGGTTTCCGTGGGCGCGGTTGTCGGTACGACCGGAACGGTCGGTGTGTTTCCGGCCGCGCTGCTGCAGGAAGCCAGCAGTACGGTCACGGAAAAAAAGAAGGGAAATTTGATCGCGGGATTCATTTGTGGATTCCTTTCTGGACGGAAATAATTGTGACGAACGTCGAGGTCAGGCAAACGGTTCGTCGTATTTTTCACGGTGGATCACCTCGGAGACCGGCTTCCGATTCTTCTTGCCCCGCCCGAGCTTCCGCACCGGATATCCGAATGGGACCACGGCGATCACGTCCATCGCCTTCGGGATATTCAGCAGCGGCTTCAGCTCGTCTATTTTCATAAACCCAACCCAATTCGAGCCGACCCCTTCCGACCATGCGGTCAGGATCATCGATTGTATCGCGCGGCTTGCGTCGGATATCGCGTAGACGGTCTTGTCGATCGCCACGACCACCGCCAGCGGCGCCTGGGCGACGTACGGCCCGGTGCGCAGCATTCCGCCCAACTGGCGAAGCGTGTCGCGGTTCTCCACCACGATGAAGTGCCAGGGCTGGCCGTTCATGCTGCTGCCCGTCAACCGCGCGGCTTCAACGATCCGCTGAATGGTCTCCTTTGGAATCGGTTTATCCTGAAAGCTGCGGACAGCCAGGACGGTGCGGACGGCGTCAAAAACTTCCATCGTTACTCCTTTGCCTTAAGACAGCGAACGAATCGCTCCGAATCGCCGATCGAAATTTATTTCCCGGGCCGGAAGGTTTTTTCCAACCCGCTGCCCGACTTGAGAAAGACCGGTACGCGCTTTAGCGGCGCCTCGACGCTGCGCCATTCTCCTCCCGGATGCGGCGTCCCTTTTTCCGCGTCTGTCCATTCCGTTCCCGCCGCAAGATAAACCTTCCGTCCGCGCGAAATCTTTGCGCAGATCGATCCATTGCGAAGGATGGCCGTCTCTTGCCCAAGTTCGATCGTTCCCTTTGTCCTTGCGGCGGGTTCGAACAGCGCTTGCGGGAGGGAGAGCCGCTTGCCGGCCAGGTTGGCCTGAACCCGCAGGCCGTTCACGCCCTAGGGTTGCAACCAGATAATATGTTGATTCTCCTGCCAGACGAGGATTTGATCTTCCTGCGAGAACGATCCCATTGCCTTCCTCCTCGGTGGAATCTGCTTACCGAGAAAAAATTATCTTTTTTTTCGGTGCGGCGCTTTCACGCCACGATTATGGCTCAATTCTTCCAGCGCGTCCATCGCCTTTCGCCGACTTTCCCATGGGACGAAAAGATGGTCATGATAATACGCCGAAACGGGATTCACGCTGATGCCCGCCTGCGCCAGCCGGTCAAGGATCGCGGCCAGAAAACCGACGGCGAGAAGCGAGGAATGGACCGTCAGGGTGATGCAAGCCCAGGTTGATTCAAACGGTAAATTCGAATCCCGCGCCTGCCGCTCGGTAGCGATCAGCGTAATGCCTTCCGGTTCGCGGAAGATCCCAAACGGTGCAAACGGCATCCGGTTGGTATCCTCCGGTTTCAATGTGCAAAAAACATAGGGAAACTCGCCAAGGACGGGATGCATTTCCGCGATCAACTTTTTCAGCTCCGTTTCTCCGGTCATCGTCCCTCTTCGCGTTTCGCTTTGACTCAAACCCAGCCAATAAATAATTGTAGCCGGGATCGCCGATCCCGGCTACAAAATATCACCGATCCCGGCTTCAAATCATCGGCGATCCCGGTTGCGACCCTTCGATTCCCTCCTCCAATCCTTCTCACGCGAGGCGCTTTTCATAGAAGATACTCAGCGGATCTTCCGTGTACGACCTAAAAGGAGGTATCCGCCGGTATCCGGATTTTTCATAAAGGGAAATCGCTTCGTGCTGAAGGATTCCGGTTTCGAGCCGGACAACGGAGATCTTCTGCGCCCGGGAATACGCTTCCAGATGCCGAAGCAGGATTTTTCCTAACCCGTTTCCGCGGTGCGACGGGCGGATATACAAGCGCTTGAGTTCCGAGTATTCGTCGTCGAAAAATTGCAGCCCGCCGCAACCGGCGGGCAAGCCGTCGCATCGCAGTACAAAGAAGGCCACCTTCCCCTTGACCAATTGGTCGACGTTCAATCCATGATGGCTGGCGGGCGGATAGAGGGGAATAAGGTAAGCATCCAGTTCGGCCACCAACGCGGCGGCGTCGGCCGTATCGGGCCGTTCCGGCATGATGGAAATATTTTTCACGGATGCGAAATACTGTTTCCGATTCTCATCGATTTTTCACTTCCGGCGACGGACTGGATTCTTCTTCCGCTGAATAATCCGTCAAGCCGCCGGCCCGGTTGCGGCAGGCCGCCCCGCCCGGCGCAGGATCGTTGCCGCCTGGAGCGACACCCAGCGGTCGGTTTTTTCCCGTCCGCCCAGTTGCTTCCAGGTCCGCTGCCGAAATGGACTTCGCCCGCGCCACCGTCCGTTCCGGCCGCGCAATCCTTCCAACCAATCCAAAGCCGGCTGCACGTCGGGGTGATCCAGTGCATCCAGTTCACCCAGCACGCGCAGCGTGAATAAAAGATCGGCCTGATAGAAGAGCGGGAAATTCAGCTTGAACCACAGCGGATTGGGAGGACGGTTCCCCGGCGTGGGATAACCGGCCCGTAGCAATCGGCCGTCTTCGGTGAGGAAGTCGATCCCATGGGCGATGGCCGATCGAACCTCGCGCGAACGGCGCGGCGCTGGAATCGCCGCGAGCCCGTACAGGGACCGCACGACGCCCCACGCGCAGGGTTTGCCGTAGTTATGCTCACAACGGCAATTTTCATTTTGGATCGACCCCACAAGCAGGCGGACGAGGTTTTCCACTTTCGGGTCGCCTGCCCAATCCGAGCGCAGCGAATACCGGAGGAGATTGCTCCAGAAGCAGGACCATCCGAAGTTATTCTCCTGCAGCTGGCGGTCGAGTTCTTCCACCGTGGTCTCGAGCATAAACTGCACTCCCCGGCGGTAGCGTAGATCGCTTCCGTCCGCGCGCAGTTCCTCCAGCAGCAGCATGCACCAATGCGTGCTGAAATATTTCGGCGTGTAATAGCTGCGTTCGTTTTTCCAATTTCCCGCCGCGGTCTGGCGTGAGAGAATCGCCTTCCCCGGGCCCGTTTGCATAATCTGCCGCCGGGCGGCGACGACGCGCCGGTTGGAAGATGGCAAATCCAATAAATCCTCCATCGCGATGGAGCGGATGGAGGGTGTTTCGGCGCCGATCAGCCAGGTTGTGAATTCATTTGTTTTCATCGCGCCGCCTCTTCCGAAGTTTGCCTATAGAATGGATCGACTACCGTCCACCGGACCGGGATCTTCTTTCCCGCCGGCGCCGGTGGTTTACCGGGAAATTATCGCATAGGAAGTCACTAGAAGAATCAATACGTTGCCCGCCAGGCCGATGATGCCCACCACCGATTTCTTTTCATACTGCCGCAACGCAAGAATCCCCGAAATCAATCCCAGAAGGGGCAGAACGAAGGAACCGAACATCAGGATCAGGCCGTTGATGATCACAGGGTCGATGCCCAATCCGAAGGGATTTGTGCTGGCGGAAAGTTGCGGATCGATAAGGAACAAATCCAAATAGACGATTAAAACCGCCAACATAGCGAAGGCATAAGAAAGAATTCCATAGCTGGAATAAAGCTTTGGTTTTTTTGGCGCGACAGCCGCCCGCTTCTCCAAACCGGGATCCATTTCCAGGATCGCCCGATGCGCCGGAGACTGGAGCGCTTCCGCTGCCGCATTGCGCACAGCCTCGTTGTCGTCGAACTCGCGCGCCCGGATTAATGCGGTCACCAACGCCTCGTTGCTGACGGATAATTTTGCAATTTTTTCCACTGCGTCCTTGCGGTTAAACGCCAGCCCACCCTGCTGCAAATCCTTTATTAGTCCTTCCGCTTCCACCGGGAGTTTCACATCAGGCATCGTCGACTCCTTGAAACGATCCGCGGGAAAAATCTTTGGCTGAAAATTCGTCTTCCTTTAGCGCATTATATCGTGATCCATCGGCCGATGGCTCCGGGATTAACCGAACGATTGTCTGGTTTAGTGGAGAGGTGGAAATAGATATTGAGTGAGGTAACCCAATAACAGTCTGGTCCGCGCAACCTGTTGATTCTGAACGATTTGGAAGAAACGTATCAAAAAGTAAGAAGAGAAGCGTAGACGGGTTTCACGTTTTATCAAGGACAAGAATAAGTTGGATTCAGCTTAGTCGCTTTCACGCAATTTGTAATTATCGCGGAATTTCTCAATGAAGGATGGATCTAGGAGCGGCATCGGATTCGTATACAAATCGATCGGAAGCAGGTAATTATTCCGGCAATCTGGACAAGTCCAATTGGAGGGGTGTTCGCCATTGGTCAGTGAAAACGTGTATCCGCATTTGCAGACCGGGCACCATACTTCGATGGCTTCGTAGGTGCAATGCTGCAAATAGCACGGCTCTTCCAGGTCCTCGCAAAGATATACCGACTCTTTTTTACACGCTTGACATCGAAACAACACTAGTTCGCTCATGATGCATCCCCGCCGAAAACAATCTTACGCTTATTCATCATCGTTCGATTCATCCAATGCAGGGTCCATTCATCCGCTCCGCCGGATGGGCCAATCATACCAATATTCTACACTGTTAGCCCCGCTGAAAGTACCTAACTTTAATCTTTTTCCATTCCGGCTGCTAATCCATTAATTGCGCACAAACGGACTTTCTGGCTCTTTTTCATCCCCCGTTGGCCAGAAATCCAAACCTCCTTCTTCGAAATCGGACCTAATCGGTTAATTTTCACTCGGCACGGGTTTACCACTCCGTACGACCAGCTCTTGAATTCCCTCCCTGTCTTTTATAGTTGTTAAGGATGAACAAAGCCGCCGTTTATTGGTACCGACAGCCCTTGGTCGGTAAAAACCGTTTACTAGCTTTTATAAATTAAATCACCATTATCACTTTATCCAGGGCATTTAATTCCTTATACAGTTTCTCGATATATTCGCGGTCTTTTGCAATAATATTGATAGTCAATGACAGATATTTCCCACCCTGACTAGATTTTCTGCCGATTTGTTCGGAATTTAAATCCTCTACATAGTGTTTCATCACCGCTAGAACGGCGGATTCGAATTCGTCGCAGCATTCGCCGACGATTTTGACAGGAAAAACGCACGGGTAGATTGAAGGGGTTTTCTCGCTGTCTGACATTTTTTCCGAGTATCCTTATCCGGCAATTATATGTTCCCGCGCCTCCCGCAAGCATTCCCGATCCTGGCTTTCCGATGCCTTCGGTATCGCAGCGGAACTTTAACGGTTTATTTCATCCCCGGCGCGGAAAATTGTAATTTCGGTAAATTCAGATAATATCGGTATGAATTCCAAGATCGGTGCAGCTTCTTGTCTTTTCATCATAATCCAGCGTTGAGAAACATGCTGATTTTTTATAAAAAATAGGTCAGTATAGGATACTTGCCATGCCCCCAAACTATCTCGTTCCGTGGGATTCAAGCGTTGGATTAATTTTTGATATTATTGATCTGGTTTCTCAATGAACGTGGATCGCTTTATATAGATTATTCCTTGGCTGATTCTTGCCGAATAATCAACCTTCCAGTGGTATTTTTTTAGAATGGCAATTAAAGGTCTTATTTTAAAAAAAATTCCTATTGACATAGAGTTCAAAATCAGTATATCATTTAAGCGCTTCGTCGAAGCGCTTCGTCGAAGCGCTTCGACGCTTGAGCAATTATCGGTCCTTTGAGGTAATTCGTTGACCACAATGCTGGACGTAGCCAAACGGGCAAAAGTTTCGCTCAGCACAGTCTCCTATGCGCTGAACGGGACTCGACCGATCTCCGAAAAGACGCGGCAGAGAATAAGTAAAGCGATGAAAGAGCTGGGGTATCGTCCGCACCCTCTCGCCAGGGGGTTGGCCAGCAAGCGCAGCCGCATTCTAGCCATCCTTTTCCCCACCATTGAACGCGGCTTGGGAATTACAGAACTGGAATTTGTCGCCGGCGCAGCGCATGCCGCCAGCACGAACGGATATCATCTGGTCGTGTGGTCGGCGGAGACCAATGATCCCGATGAACTTCGCCAATTAACAAAGCAAGGGCTGGTGGACGGGGTCATCCTGATGGAAGTTCATATCAACGACACGCGCGTGAACCTGCTGCGGGAGTCTGGGTTCCCGTTTAGCATGATCGGACGATGCGATGATGATCGCGACGGATATGTAGACATAGATTTCAACCAGACTATTCGCGAAGCCCTGGAATACCTCTCCCGATTGGGTCATACCAATATTGCTTTTCTCAATCAATCCCAGGCATCCTATGAATCGGGATACGGACCGGTTGTTCGAACCAAAGCCGCATTCGAAGAATACATCCGTTTATCCGGCTTGAAAGGCGTGATGCGTTTTTGTCGCCCCTCGCCTCGAGACGGATATGAGGCCTTTAACGCCTTTCTTCAGGAATATCCCGACCTCACTGCGGTTGTATCCATGAATGAACGTGCGATTCCGGGAATCATGCGCGCAATTACTGAGCGCGGCTTGAAAATTCCGGATGATTTTTCTTTGGTTGCGCTGGTTTCCTCTGTGCGAATGACCGAGATGATGGTACCGAAAGTAACCACCATGGAACCACCCAGCGCAGAATTGGGCCGGCTTGCAACCGAGCTTTTGATTAAACACCTGGAAGGGAACGGTGATGAAAATCCACGGATTCTGATCCCATGTCGATTAGTCGTGGGAGAGAGTTCTGGTCCCTGCCGTAGATTTTCCAGTAATCAGGTCAGTAAGGAGGAAATTATTCGGGAAAGATTTTAATCGACACCCTTCATCAGCGGGTTGAGGCACATTAAAGGAATGGGAGATACCGGATTGCTTGGCCGCAGACGGTATCTCCCGAAACAGGCAAAGCACGCAGGAAATCGGAAGGGATTCCGTCGCTACGCGTCTGCCTTTACAGATTATACCCTGAGTGCGTCTACTTTCCAATGGCAGTTGCATAGGCGCATACATTTTTCTGGGATCAGATCGGATTTTCCTGCAAAGACTTTGTCCAGTGGAGCATCCAGAATTTTGTAAAGAGGGCCATAAGAGAAGGAGGTGAAATTAAGGAAATCAACTTTTCATTGACCGTCGATCATTCGGCTCATTACTCACCTTTGTAAGGAGGATAAGATGTTCGCCAAAAAGTCAAAGATGTTGTTCATGTTAATGGCAGCCGGCATGATTATGGGGTTGGTAGCTTGCCAATCCGCAACCACCCCCGTTCCGGCGACGGAAGGGCCTGCTGCAACGCAAGCAGTTGCTGCAACGCAGGCGCCTGCAACAAATACGCCGCAACCGGCCGCCAAGCGCGTTCTGAAGATTTGGCACTACGAAGGCGCGGATAGTGCGATGGGGCAATCCTGGAACGGTGCCATGACGGATTATCAGGCTGCGCACCCGGACGTCACGATTCAATTCGAACTGAAGACCTTCGACCAGATCCAGCAGACGGCTTCGATGGTCTTGAACTCGGCGGATGCACCGGATGTCTTGGAAATCAACAAAGGCAATTCCACTGCCGGCCTGTATGCCACCCAGGGACTGCTAACGGATCTGACGGCTGAGGCGACGAAGATGGGCTGGGATAAACTCCTGCCACCCAGCATCCAGACTACGTGCCGCTACGATGCTACAACCGGCATCATGGGTTCAGGTCCCTTGTGGGGCGTTACAACCTATGGCGAGTTCGTAATGGTCTACTACAACCAGGATATGTTCGACAAGCAGGGGATTGCGGTGCCCACCAACTATGATGAATTTACCGCAGCGGCCGACAAGTTCGTAAAAGCGGGTATTACACCCATTGCCTTGGGTGGTCTGGATAAGTGGCCCGTGACTCAGAACTTCTATGAACTGGCACTGTACAAGGCTGACCGCAGTTTCGTAAACACCTATGAGCTGTTTCAGGGTACTCTCGACTTCCATGGGCCGGTGTTTACCTACGCGGCCACGGAACTTCTTAGCCAGGTGAAGAAGGGCTATTACGGAAAGAACGCCACCGGCACGAGCTACAACGATGCCAATGCGGCCTTCACTCAGGGCACCTACCCAATGGACCTGACGGGCAGCTGGATGTTCGGAACGTTCTTGACCAGCATCAAGGATTTCAAGTGGGGGATCTTCGTCATGCCGGGCAAGACGCTGAACACCGGTTCTGGCGGTAACCTGTGGGTCGTCCCCGCGGGTGCGAAGAATAAGGACCTGGCATACGACTTCATTGACCTAACGCTTCAGGCCAAGGCCCAGACGGTCATGGCCAATGCAGGCGGCATCCCCCTAAGCGCCGACCTAACCCAAATCACAGACCCGCATGTCAAGGCGCTCAACGAAGCCTTCAGTACGATTGTGAAAAATGACGGCTTGGCGTTCTACCCCGACTGGCCTGTGGTGGGGTACATGGATACGCTGGGCGGCGCCTTGCAGGAATTGATCGGAGGCACGAAGACCCCGACCCAATTCCTCGACACCATTGCCAGCCCCTGGAACGATTTCAAAGCGACCCTCAAGTAGGGGCAGATTAAACTCTTAGCGTTATGCTAAAAAACCTAGGGGCAATGCTTTGAAAACATCCGCAGAGCATTGCCCCTAGGAGAGGAGAAAGTCGTATGGCAAAAAAGAGCTATTCCCCATATAAAGGTCTTGAGGTATTTCTCCTCCCGGGATTAATTGTCTTCCTAGTTCTGATTGTATTCCCTTTTCTGTCCAACTTCGCGCTTAGTTTTACCAAATGGACGGGGGTGAGAACACCCCTGTGGGTCGGCTTGGCCAATTACCAAAAAGCCCTGACGGATACAGTTTTTTGGACTTCATTCAAGAACAACCTGTATTTAATCATTACCCTGACGACCATCCCCACGTTCATCGGGCTGTTGCTGGCAACCTTTCTCTACGAATATATTTCGAAACAGTTTGGGACGAGGATTTCCAGCTTTTTCCGAGCCGGGTTTTATGTCCCCCAAGTCATTCCTGCGGTGGTATCGGCCCTCGTCTGGAGGTGGATTCTCCAGCCGGATTGGGGGGTGTTTAACTACATCCTGAAAGCCATCCATCTGGATGCCCTGGCTCATAACTGGTTGGGCGACCCTAAAACCGCGCTTGCGGCAATCATCGTAACGATGATCTGGTTCCAAATCGGCTATCCCATGGTTATCTTCATGGCCGCCCTGCAACGGATTGATCCGGAATTGTACGAGGCGGCGTCCATTGATGGCGCTTCTTGGATCCAAAAATTTCTCTGGATAACCATTCCCCTTATCCGTCCCGAGATGTTTGTCGTGATCCTGACCACCACGATTTTCGCTTTGAAAACCTTCGGCCAAATATTCGCGATGACCTTGGGCGGACCCGGGAACGCGACCATGGTCGCCTCGTATTTTTCCTATAAGAATTTCTTTCAAAATTCCGCCGTCGGCTACGGCGCGACCATGTCCACCGTCGTGACCTTTATTATTATCGTGCTCACCATTTTCTGGGTCCGGGTTCAAACGCAACAGGAACAACGGGAGGAGCGTTAAGATGAAAATCAATTCATATCAACTCACCCGTGGAGTGGGCAAGTATCTTTCCCTGACCTTTTTAAGTGCGCTTTTTTTGGTAATGGTTTTTCCGTTGCTGATTATATTGTTCACTTCTTTCAAGACGGAAAGCGAGTACTACGCCAACGGTCCGCTGGCCCTTCCGAAAAGCCTCGATTTCACGATGCTTTCCTATACCTGGAAAGCCACCGATTATCCCAGATTGCTGATGAATAGCGGGATCATTAGCATCTGTTCGGCGGTCATCGCTGTAGGGTTGTCCATTTCCACCGCGTATGCACTGGGCATTGGAAAGATCAAGGGAAGAGCGGTCATCCTGTTGTTTTTCATGATGGCGATGACATTACCGGCTGAGTCGTTGATCTATCCCGCCTATTATTTCTTCAAAGCGATCAAATTATACGATAATCTATTGTCGGTCATTCTACTGGAAGCGGCGCTGTCCGCATCCTTTGGCACATATTTACTCTACTCGGTCTTTCGGACGTTCGATAAAAGCATCATTGAATCCGCCATGATCGATGGGTGCAGCAAATTGCAGATATTAATCCGAATCCTCATCCCGCTCAATCTTCCCTCCATTGCCGTACTCCTGGTGTTTTTCTTTGTCGGCGTGTGGAATGACTTCTTTATCCCCTTGATCATGTTGATCTCCAGCAAGAATTATACGGTTCCGGTTGCCATGGCCATGGCGCGGGGAGAGCACAATGTAACTGTCACGCTCCAGAGCTCGGCAGCTCTGCTTGGCGTTATTCCTTGTATTCTTTTCTTCCTTCTCTTCCAGAGATCTCTGACAAGGGGCCTTACGGCAGGAAGTATTAAATAAAAAATCCGGATTTCTCTTTCATCGCAACAACGCTGGTGATTAGTCGAAAGTGTTAAAATGTTTTTGGAGGATGGCCCATGGGATTGTTTTCACGTGAGGGGAATGCTCTCATTTATCAAGAGAATCAAGAAAAAGTATGGCTACAGCCCTGGGGAGAGAATGGCCTGCGGATTCGGGCCAATCTAGCCGGCAAACTGCTCGACTTGCCTCAGGCACTCCTTGAGCTTCCGGGCGATTATTCTCCGGAAGTTTTAATTGAGATTGAAAACGAGAGAGCCAGCATCCGCAATGGCATGATCCAAGCGACAGTCTCCCGCAACGGGGAGTTGTCTTTCCTGAATGCCTTCACAGGAAAAATATTGCTGGAAGAGCCAAAAGGGAAAATTTTCGCCTCCCCTCCGCCCAATCGCCATTTCAAGTACAGGAATGGAGGCCTCCATAAAATAGAAGCCTGGTTTAGAGCTCAAGAAGGGGAGCGCTTTTTCGGACTTGGTCAACATCAACATGGCCTATTGGATCAAAAAGGGTGTGTCATCGAGCTTCATCAGCGGAACACAGAAGTATCAATTCCCTTCCTGGTTTCCAGCCGGAAATATGGCTTTTTATGGAACAACCCGGCGATCGGCCGGGTGGAGTTGGGACGCAATGCAACGCGCTGGGTCGCTGAAGGATCCCAGCAATTGGACTACTATGTCAATTGCGGTGAATCATACGCGGATATCCTCGAGCATTATGCAGGCGTTACGGGAAAGGCACCGCCTTTTCCTGCCTGGGCATCAGGGTTTTGGCAAAGCAGGTTACGGTATGAAACACAGGAGGAATTGTTGAGCGTTGCGCGCGAATATAAAAAGCGCGGTCTCCCTTTGTCGGTTATTGTCGCCGATTTCTTCCACTGGACTCACATGGGAGACTGGAAGTTCGACCCTGTGCGCTGGCCGGACCCGGCTGCCGCGGTGCGTGAACTGGAAGCAATGGGCGTGAAGCTGATGGTGTCTGTTTGGCCGACCGTCAGTCCCATCAGCGACAACTACAAGGCGATGAGCGAACAAGGTTTGTTGGTGAATAATGAATATGGCGTCGATGCTCAACATGTTTTTATCGATAACGGTCTGATCGGCCCGGCGTATTTTGCCTACTATGATGCGACCAATCCCAAGGCTCGCCAATTTATTTGGGATTCGATCAAGAGGAATTATTACTCTGCCGGCGTAAAGCTTTTCTGGCTGGATAATGATGAACCCGATATCAACCCCTGGCATCCGGAGAACCTGCGTTTCTTTCTGGGAAATGGGATAGAAGTGGCGAACATCTATCCTTTACTTCACCAGCGCGGATTTTACGAGGGGTTAAAGAACTCGGGAGAAACAGAGATATTGACTCTCTCACGCTCTGGTTGGGCAGGCAGTCAGCGCTATGGCGCAGTATGGTCTGGAGACATCGAATCAACCTTTGAAAGTCTGCAAGCCCAGGTAAGAGCTGGCCTGAATGTGGGCATGAGCGGTATTCCCTGGTGGACAACCGACATCGGCGGTTTCTACGGCGGCGATATTACAACAGATTATTTTCGTGAATTGATCGTTCGCTGGTTCCAGTACGGCGTCTTCTGCCCAATCCTCCGGCTTCATGGATATCGCTCACCTTTTAGTGGACCAATGCCCAAGAGTGGCGCCGAAAATGAAGTCTGGTCGTTCGGAGAGGATGTATATAAGATTTTGCGGAACTTGTTGGCTCTCCGCGAGCGGCTGCGACCGTATATCCAAGAACTGACGCAAATTGCCAGCGATCATGGCCTTCCACTCTTGCGGCCTCTTTTCCTGGAATATCCGGACGATCCCTCGTGCGAGGCTATCGAGGATCAATTTATGCTTGGGTCGGAATTGCTAGTGGCGCCGGTGCTCCATGAAGGTGTCCGCCAGAGAAGGGTTTATTTGCCGGCCGGGACGAACTGGATAGATGCCAGGAATGGAAAAGAATATCCAGGAGGGCGGAGCATTGAAGTTGCCGCTCCATTGGATACGATCCCAGTCTTCCTTAGATCCGGCAGTCGTTTGATATCCATCTTTCACCGTTGACAAGAAATTATCTCACGGAATAAGGCTTTGAGATTTTGTCCCACCAAAGACCGGGAGATCGTAAACCCTCTCGCTTCGCGAGAGGGGCAAGGTTTTGCGGGCCGTGGTTCAAGAGGACGCGGCAAGACTTTGACGGGCTATTTCTTCCCCGGCGCGGGTTTCCGCTTCAGCGCGACCAGTTTCTGAATATCCTTTGCGTCCTTCGCGGTTTTTACGGGCGCGTACAACCAGCGCCCGTCGTGGAATTGCGACGCCTTCGAAAACACTTCCGCCACACGCTTCCCCAATTTCAATGACCGGACTTTTTCGATCTGTTCCTTCCCAAGAACAACCTGGGCAATGCAAAACCCATTCTGAGGGAATAAATTAAGCAGTGTTTTCCCGCTCCTTCGAAACCATAAATTCCATCCGTAATTCTTCCCGCCGTACGATAGTTTCCCATCCAGCTGGTAACTCCGATTCATGAAATCGATCAGCGCCTTATACAGGCCGTACCTCTTTCCCAGGGCACAGTCGATTTCCTTTTCGGTGGGACGATGTTCTTTATCGAGGAATATTCCCACGCTCATGGTTTCGACTTTTCCCCGAAGAATTACGGCTGGGAGCAGGAACGCTCATTTGTCTCCCAATTTGCGGACGCTGCCCAGTCCGCTGACATCCTTGTTCACCTGCGGGGAGCCGTAATAACTCACCGAACCCGTCCCGCTGATATTGGCCGTCAGATGGATCTTGACCCATACGGTGGCGCTGCCCAGGCCGCTGATATCCACCGTCGCGTTTTGAGCTTCCAGCGCCCCGCCGTCGAAACTGCCAAGTCCGCTGATGTCCAGTGCGATCGTCTGCGCCGTGCCGTCGGCGGTGACTGACCCCGCCCCGCTTAAATCGAGCGTCATGGATTGAACGGTCAAATGCGAGAGGGCCATGCTTCCGGCGCCGCTGACGGATATTTTTAGCGCGACGGTATTTAAACCCTCGACCTTCACGCTCCCGGCTGAAGAGAGATCGATCTGGCCCAGATCTTTCACCGTCAGGTTGATCCGCACTTCCCGGCTGGGGGTGACGCGCCGGCTCCAATCGATTCCCGTCGACCCGATTTGAAGCGTTCCATCGACGACGCGTGTCGTCAGCTGTGGCAGAAGATTGTCGTCTGCTTCCACCGTGACGGAAGGAGCATCGCCTTGGCGGATCGTGACGACGGCGGGATAATCGATCGATACACCGTCAAACACCGGAACGGTCCGTGTTTCCGAGACGATCACGCCGGATCCGCGAACCGACCCGCCTACGCCGGTACAACTCACAAACGGGGATTCAGTCCACACACATCCCCAGTTGGGGGGCGTGGTCCATCGTAGCGGCGCGGCGAATACGACCGCGAGCACCGCCCCGCCAACGACCAGGACCGAGACGATCTGCCGCGCCCAAATCCAGCGCGAGCCCAAAATCAATCCCACGCCGAGCGCCATTAACGCATACGGGATGACGTAGAGCAGCGCCCACAGATT
>Ga0187886_1001268_pt1 | contig 23794 bp, 21 predicted proteins | sample June2016WEW_20_1_FD_133001 | JGI IMG/M metagenome (GOLD analysis project Ga0187886, IMG submission 133001) | Peatland microbial communities from SPRUCE experiment site at the Marcell Experimental Forest, Minnesota, USA - June2016WEW_20_150 | ecosystem: Environmental > Terrestrial > Soil >... | reverse complement strand
GTCCCCAATTGATCCGCCAGCTTCAACAGGATATTGGCGATGCGCTGCTCCACCCGGTCCACGGCCAGACTTTTGATGGTGGCGTGGGCTTCTCGCAGCTGGCGGCCGAGTTCCATGATCATCTCCGTGGCGACGAAAGGGTGACGACCGAAAAAGAGGAGGAAGTCTTTGCGGGAGAGTTTCAGGATGGTGCTGGGTTCCATGGCTTGAGCCGAGGCGGGGTAGGGTTTATGATCAAAGAGGGAGACCTCCCCGAACATGTCCCCGGGGACGAAGATTTGCAGGATGACGTCTTTGCCGGTGTCCGAGTGCTTGACCAGCTTCACCTTCCCCTCTTTGATGATGTGAAACCACTCGGGAGGGTCGCCCTCAAAGAAGATGTAATCGTCCCGTTGGTATTTCTCTTCTGTAAATAGCCGGCTGATTTCCTTCTGGGTGGCTTCCGAAACAGAGGAGAAGAAGCTTGATTTCTTTAAAATTTCCAGTCGATCCATAACCCCTCGCCCATCGTCCAGAAAAGCATTAACCCTGGCCTCATTTTAGAACGGGGCTTTTTTTTATGCAACAAATTTTCCCGTATGGGAACGGCCTTTTCTAGGATTCACCGAGCTTCCCCATTCCCTTCGCGGCCGGGGCTGGCACCGCGGACAGAAAAAGCTGCTCCTTCCGGCCACCCGCTCCCGGACGATCGGTGCGCCGCAGGATCGACAGGCCTTTCCCTCTCTGGCGTAAACCCGCAGGAAACGTTGGAAGCCCCCGGGAGACCCGTTGGCATCTACATAGGTGCGGACAGAGGTACCGCCGGCCCGGATGGCCTCACGCAAGATGCGTCGCAGGGCATCGTAGAGGCGGAGAAGGGTTTTTTCTGGGAGCGCATCGGCCCTCCGGTGGGGGTGGATCTGAGCCTGGTGGAGAGCCTCATCGGCGTATATGTTTCCCACCCCAGCCAGGAATCTCTGGTCTAGCAGAAGCGGCTTGATCGCCCGGTGTTTTGCCCGGGCCCGCTGGATAAATTCTTTGGCAGAGATCTCGAAAGGCTCGGGACCCAAGTCGGCCAGGGAACTCAGGTTGTCTCCGGCCTCTTTCTTCTCCACGAAGAGCCTGCCGAATTGACGCTGGTCTACAAAACGAAGTTGGCAAGGATGGTTCTTGAATGAAAAGATAACATGGGTATGCTTTTCTTGAGGCCTATGGGCAGGTAGGAACCTCAACCTTCCAGTCATGCGTAGATGAACCAGCAAGGCAGCCCCGCTACTTAAGCGGAAAATGATATTTTTCCCACGTCGTTCCACGCGGAGGATTTTTTTTCCTCTCAGGGATGCGAGGAGTGACCTTGGCGAACCGCGAAGGCATTTCTTCAGGTGTACCTCGACTTTGGAAAATTCCAGGTACCTCAATTTTTCCCGCAAGCCGCAGACGATGGTTTCCACTTCCGGCAGCTCGGGCATGATGGAATTCCTTTCTCGCTAGAGATTTCAGACTCCCTTCAGAATTATTGATGGACCGCTTGATGATAAGTCTCTTAGGGACCAAAGGATTGTAAAAAGCGGGATGAATCGATATTCCCTTTTGGCTACGGATCTCCCCGGTTAGGCGAATCGGCATGCCCGCGCCCATAAAACGGAGTGAAGGATAAAGCGGGCTGCGATTTAATAATGGAAGCAACGCGGACTTAAAAAGGCATATGGGGGATTTCTTTTCGCCGTCTCCGACCGAGGAAGGCCCTCAACCCCAGGCTTCCGATGCTTATAAGAAAAAAGAGGCCGGCAGCCACCACCCAGTAGACGTCCAAAGTTCCCAGGTCAATTTTATGCACCAGGAGGGAGTAGAACAGGGCACTGGGAACCTGGGCAATGCAAACCAGAGCGATGAACTCCCAGTACGTTAAAAGTGTAAGGCCCGCGGCATAGCTGATGACATCAAACGAAATGACCGGAACGAAACCGAAGAAGAGGATGATGTACTTTTCATATCGGCGCAGGGCTACATCCGCCGTTTCCAGGTGCACTCGATTGACCATCCGATGGACCACTGGCCGCCCCAGGGTCTTGGCAATGGCAAAACAGGTGATGGAACCCAGCACGGCGCTGGACCAGGACAAAAGCAATCCCCAGAGCAGACCGAAAACTAAGGCATTGACGACAAAGATGGGGAAAGCAGGAAGGAAAAGGATTACGGATTGGGCAACCATCAAGCAGGCGGAGATTAGAGGGGCCCAGATGCCGTAGGAGAGGACAAAAGCTTTGAGACGATCGATGTTGCCGTGGATCGCCATGCCGTTTAAGTAGGAATAGATCTGGGACCAGTGGAAAAAAAGGAAAACCGCCCCCCCTATGGCCATCGCCATCAGGCAGATAAGGAAAACAATGAATATGGCTTTTTTGAATCCCAATCGCCAGCCGAGACACCACAGGGGTTCTGCTCGCAGGGTGGGCGGTCTCTGTCCCCCTTTTCAATCGATGTCGGAAAGAATCTTATCCCCCAGCTGTGCTTTCACTTTTTCGAATTCCTGCATCAAGATTTTCTCATGTTTTTTTTCCTCCTCCAGCAGGTACTGGAAGAGAAACTTTACCGCCGACTCTTTGGCCTCTTGAGCTCTCTGGGCGTATTTTTCCTGCTGCCCGATCTCTTCATCTAGGGCCTCTTTGAGTACAACCAGCAAGCGCTGTTCCACGTAGCTCATCTCAATCCAATGCGCGCTTCCAGACACACATCATCTCGCCCAGATGGTACCCCAGTTGGATCAGCTCCCATCCACCTTTCCCCTCTTCGTTGAAGGCTTCCCGGATCATTTCCGCGGCTGCTTGCGAGGTATCGTGGAGGAAGCATTTTCCTTTGCTATCGCAATGAAATACCTCCCCCGAAAATTCTTCCCCTTCTTTAACTAGCTCCTGCATTTGGTATCGGGTGATCCGATATTCCCACTTTCTCATCTTGTCATTCCTTCCTCTTCGCATTCATTCCTCTTGTTGGGTCCAGATTTACGGTCCTACCAGCATGACCATCGGATTCTCCGATGAGAACCAATCGGGGAAACGCTTCAGAGCCTTCCATTCGGCTTCCAGGCTGCGCTCATGGCTTCTCTCAAAATCCGCCAGGTATTCCAGCATGAAACTCCCGCTCCGATCCATGGATTTTTGGGCTTCCCGCTGGTAGAAATGGGCCGCCTGTCGTTCCATTTTAATGGCCATTTGCAGGACTTCTGCTGGAGTTAAGCTTTGGGGAATCGGCCCTTTGCCTTCCGGCCCCCCCCGGGTGGGCAGGGGAGGGAATACCTCTCCCGTGCTCTTTCTGTATCTTTCCTCGAGAATCTGGCGGTGCCTTTTTTCTTCCGCCGCTAGCCTGGACAATTTTTCGCGCAAAATCGGGTTTTGGACCCTCTTTAAAACCTGGGTATAAAACCGATGGGCTTCTACTTCCGACCGAATGGCGATTCCCAAAACTTCCAAGCCAGTCAACGATCGTGAGACTTTTTTTTCTTTTCGATTCATCAAATTCCCACCTCCCCGATGCTGTAAAAAACCTGTTCGCCCTCAAAGATGGCCGCTTCACCCAGTTCCTCTTCAATCCTCAGGAGCTGGTTGTATTTAGCCATCCGGTCGCTGCGGCAGGCAGAGCCAGATTTGATCTGCCCTACATTCGCAGCCACCGCCAGGTCGGCGATGAAAGAATCTTCGGTCTCCCCGGAGCGATGGGAGACAACCGCTGTATACCTGGCCCGTTTAGCCATCTCGATCGCCTCCAGCGTCTCCGTCAATGTGCCGACTTGGTTCACCTTAATCAGGATAGAATTGGCCACACCCCTCTCAATCCCTTTTTGAAAGATTTTGGGGTTGGTCACGAAAATATCGTCCCCCACGATTTGCACGCGCTTCCCCAATCTTCTGGTTAACTTCTCCCACCCCTCCCAGTCACCTTCCGCCAGTGCATCTTCCAGGGATTTAATCGGATAACGTTCCACCAAATCCTCATAAAAATCGATCATCCCTTCGCTAGAGAGCCTTTTCTCTTTGCCCGTCTTGAAAACATAGCTACCGCCTTTGTAAAAAGCGCTGGCCGCCGAATCCAGGGCCAAGAAGACATCTTTCCCGGGCCCATAGCCAGCTTGAGTGATCCCTTCCATGATCACTTGGAGGGCTTGCTCATTGGATTCCAAGCGAGGAGCGTATCCCCCTTCATCACCGACCGAGGTAGGGTAGCCTTTTTTCTTCAGGATCTGGCGGAGGTGATGAAAAACCTCTGCGCCCATCCGTAGCGCTTCGGAAAAATTCTTCGCCCCGGCGGGAACAACCATGAACTCCTGAATGTCCAAGGCGTTGTCCGCATGGGCCCCCCCGTTGATAAAATTCATCATAGGAACCGGGATCTCTCTGGCCCCCGGGCCCCCCAGATAACGATAAAGCGGAACTCCCAAGGCCTGCGCCGAAGCGCGGCAGGCGGCCAGGGAAACGCCCAGGATGGCATTGGCTCCAAGTTTTGATTTGTTTTCCGTTCCATCCAGCTCAATCAAAAAATGGTCCAGGCCTACTTGGTCCGTAGCCTCCCTCCCCTTTACTTTAGGGGCGATGATCTCTTGCACATTCTTCACGGCTTTTTGCACACCCTTGCCCAAGAAACGCTTCGGGTCGCCATCGCGGAGTTCCAACGCCTCCCTCTTTCCTGTCGAAGCCCCGGAGGGAACAGCCGCCCTTCCCTTCGCACCCCCGGAGAGGTGGACTTCAACCTCCACCGTGGGGTTTCCGCGCGAATCGAGAACCTCCCTGGCCTTGACCCCAATGATTTTCGTCATCCCCACCGCCTCATTCCCCATTTTTTCCATTACCATATTTTCCCCTTCAGAAAATGATATGCATCATTCGCCCGGAAATTGTTTAAGGAGGGCTTCCTCTCAGTTCTTTCCACTCATCTGCGAAACATGCCCCCATCAGTGAGCAAAAATAAAAAATGATCCTGGGTAAAAAAATTCAGAAGGTCACTTTTTTGACTCCTTCCACAGCTGATTATACCACTTCGGCACCCTTGTCTTTTGGGGAAACTCATGGCGAGGGGAAATGGGTTTGATGTCGATCACCGGCGTACCATTTAGGGCGTCTAATCCCCGCACCTTGAGGACGTTCTTTTTCCGCTCCAACAATTTTACCAAAGTCAAGCCGATGGGGTTTGGCCGGTATTGGGTACGTGTTCCAAAGATCCCAACCAGGGGGAGATCCTGGCGGGATTTGGGATGGATTTTTTTCATCTTCCTCCCGGCCTCTCGCACCCGGCTTAGCCAGAAGAGAATCAGGAGGTGGGAGTATTCTTCAACTCCCTCCAATGCCTCCTCAAACCTTTTATCCAGGATGACTTCTGACATCACCGACTCCCATCCTTCCCTCCTAATCTTTCGGACAGAGTTATGGACCTTTCCGATGGCCTCTAAAGAAATTTTTCGCAAAAAACCCTCCAGGTTTTTTTTAGATACTGCTGGCGCTGCAAGCCCGAATGGTTCATGGGTTTTCTTTTATTTTCAAATAGATAGTTGAAGGAAGATTAGTGCTCCCCGATCTAAAATATTTATATACCATGCCTGATATTTCCTTTTCAAGATGAAACATTTTTATCAAAATTTATTAATGACTTAGGTTAACGTTTTTTTAAAAAATAAATTTTTAAGGAATGTTGAAATTTTTCCAGATGTATTTAAAAAATTGTGCATTTTTTACCTCAACCCCCCTTTTAAGCCCCACCAAAAAAAAACTGCCTGGAGCTTTTCTTAGCCCCAGGCAGTCTTAGCTAACAGAATTTTCTTGGAAGGCCTTCTTAAGGAGCTTTTTTTCCCCTCAATTCATACTGATTTTATCTTTTAAGGCGGCTGGAAAGCTTATTCCCTTACCTTTCTGCCCCCCCCTAATCTCCTTGGATTTGGAATTTAGATATTTTCTCACCAGATGCATAACTTCTTCTTCTTTTTCAGGAATTTGAAGATCAGCGTCCTGACTCAGACGGTGCAGGAGGATAACAGGATCCAGGATCTCCCCGCAGATAACACAATGCCACCCGAAGAAGACGTTATTCACATCATAAAACTTTTCGAAAATCATTCTTCCACCACATCGCTGACAATGCATCCCATTTTTTCTTTTATTTCTAGTAGCCATGATGGTTACTTTTTTCTCCTTTTCTCAAATTTAAACTTTTTGATGCAATTTTTTTGCCAAAGATTCTTCTCCATTACAAATAAAATATTTAAAAGATCAAAAACCCTAAAAATCAAACTTTCGGCCTCAGACCAAATTTGTCAAAATTTCCCTCCCCATTGGTTTTCATCTAACCCCAAACCTTCTCATTTTCTCCTCAAACTCATAAATAATATAATTAATACAATTACTTAATATATGAACTGATTAATAATTTCTTTGGCAGGAACTCTTGGCAAAATGAACCACCCTATTGAAAAAAAATAATTAAAGTTTATAATATTATTGACGATATAGTATTTGAAAAAATGCATTTTCAGATGCCATAGGATTGATCCTAAATACTTTATTCTTAGGAGACAAAAATGGCTCAAAAAGGTTCCATCCTGATCGTGGATGACGAAGTGGGTCCTCGAGAATCTTTGCGCATGATTTTCAAACCCATTTACGAAGTTTATACGGCCGCAGATGGACAAGAAGCACTCCAGTGCATCCAGAACGCAGATATTGACGTTGTCACTCTCGACCTGAAAATGCCAGGAATATCAGGATTTGATGTGCTGCGGGGAATCAAGAAATTAAAGGCTGACATTGAAGTCATTGTCATAACTGGGTATGGCACTCTGAATAATGCCCAAGAAGCAATTCACTATGGGGCCGGAGACTTCATTTCTAAACCTTTCAACATCCCAGATATCATTTCCATCGTCAGTAAATCCTTTGAACGACGGACCTATAACTTGAAAATTGGTAATTTGGTAGAGAAAATTAAAACCCTCCGTGCTATGGAGGAGGAAAATACGGGGGACGATATCTTCTCAGGTTTTGGTGAAAATATTGAGCCTGGCCGGGAGAATTTCGAGCATTGACGCGTCAGAAATTTGACCCTAAACCGTAACGAAATTGAACAATTATATCTTCTTATTTGTACAAAAAAGGTCAAATTCCAGCCCCTTATATCTCTCCTTATTCCCCACCAATCATAAAAATATAAAAATATCATATACTTATACAAATTCAGGGGGCGGATACTCACCAAGGCACAAAGTTTGCTGAATTATTTAATTATTCCAATGGGCAAGAGGTAAAAATTTCACCCTGGGAGTAAAAGATGGCACAACAAGGCTCCATATTGGTTGTGGATGATGAAATTGGCCCCAGAGAATCTCTGCGCATGATTCTCAAACCCATATACGAAGTCCATACGGCCACCAATGGGCAGGAAGCACTTGAATTCATAAACAGGGAAAAAATAGACCTTGTCACCCTCGACCTAAAAATGCCCGGGATTTCGGGGATCGATGTTCTTCGGGAGATCAAGAAACTTCAGGACGACATTGAAGTGGTCATTATCACAGGATATGGGACTCTGACCAATGCCATAGAAGCCATCCGTTATGGAGCCGTGGACTTCATTTCCAAACCCTTCAACGTCGCCGAAATCATCGCGATCGTCAGTAAATCCGTTGAACGGAGGAACTTTAACCTAAAAATTAAGAATCTTATCCAAAAAATTAAGGGGCTTCGCCTTATAGGGGAGGATGGACAGGGAGAGGCTTTAACCGACGTGGGGGGGAACGTGGACCTGCCCCCAGGAGCCAATGAGATCGAAAGGGAGCTGAAGGAATCCATCCGGGATTTGGAAAACTTCCGTATGCAAAAGGTCTCGGTGAACTACTTAGATTTTCTCAAAGTCCTCATATACATCCTGGAAAGTAAAGAACCTTACACCCATGGCCATTCTGAGCGGGTCTCTCAATATTCTGAAATCATCGCCCAGGACCTCTTTCTCTCCTCCCAAGAAAAAGAAGACCTGCAAATTGCTACCCTTCTCCATGACATCGGTAAAATCGGCTTGAGCAATCGCCTTCTTAAAAAGAACGACCTCAGTCAGAATGATTCTCTGGAGATCCGGCAGCATCCAGTCAAAGGCGTGCACCTGATCGAACCTTTGGCTTTTTCCCATGCCATCATTTCGGCCATTCTCCACCATCATGAGCGCTGGGACGGAACGGGCTACCCAGATGGCCTTTCGGGCGAGAAGATTCCCCTGCTGGCTCGCGTCATCGCGTTGGCGGATTCCTATGATGCCATGGTCTCAGACCGTCCTTACCGACACGGCCTCTCCATCAGGAAGGTTCAGGAAGAGATTGAAAAGAATGCCGGAGTCCAATTTGACCCCCATATGGTTTCCTTGTTTGCCAGGCATTTGAAAAGCGGTGGCTTCCTCCCCCCCCTCTATCAGGCGGCCAGTTTGCATTGAAAAGCGGAGATCCATTCTGGAGAAGAAAAATGATTAAAAAACTGATTCGCTGCATAAGGTGCAATCGAGTGATCTCTCCTTTTGGAAGTCTTGCAGACTTGGATGCCTCCTCTTTTCTCCCGGGGGTAGAGTGGTCCGCGGAGGATCTCGAAAATCAAAAGGAGTTCTTCCGTTGCCACCAGGAACATCCCATCGAAGAACTTCTGGTGGACCCCGATACATACGTCAGCGATAAGCCTTCCTATGAACCCAAGAAGGTTAGCTATTTCGAGGCCAGCAACGGCCAGCAAAGGTTTCTGGTCAGGCGGGCGAAGGAGGGCCTAGACCGACCGGCTTTCTACCAGCTTATTCCCGGAAAGTTACAGGTCTCAAATGTCTCTCTCAAAATTCAGGAGGAGGCTTTGCGCAAACAGATGGCCGCGCTAAATGGCTCCTTCCCCTTACCGGAGGAAAAGATACAAAAATTCATCCAGGCCTTCCAGGAGGAAGTAGAAAGTATTTCTCCCGAAAAGTTCGCGGAAGAGGCAGAGACGATCCAGGAAGGAGAAACCTCCCTGTTGGCCTACGGGAAACTCAAAGAAGTCCATTGGGAAAAGGTGCTAGGGCGATGCCAGAAAGACTTTCAAAAAGACGAGATGACGCAGATTAAGCAATTCATCAGTGAGAACAGGCAACCCAATGATGTCCTCTCGCTCTTGATCAAACGGAAGGTTTCCATTCTTGCTCCCATGAGCGAGTTGGCCATAAGCCCCTTCGAACCCCTCCTTTCTTAATCCCTTTCCTGGCTCATTCCACCAACCAGCCCAAACCTGGGAATGGGCCAGCCATGCTCTTTCTTGACATTCCCCTCGAATCTCTTCTATGATATTTTTTAATGGAAGCTAAGAAGCAATAGGAAACCTCGAAGAGAGAATAAATTTCCCTTCTGGGGAAAAGCTGGGTAATTTTTTCTCGAATTTTAAACCCAAACCTCTGGGATTGAGAGTTGCGACCTTCCGACCCCATACCTCGAAAAAAAACCCGCCAGATCTTTATCGGCCGTGTCCCTGTGGGAGGTGGAGCGCCAATCGCCGTCCAATCGATGACCAAGACCGATACCCGCAGTGTTTCCTCTACAGTCGCTCAAATTCTGCTCTTACAGAAGGCAGGATGCGAAATCGTCCGGGTGGCCGTCCCAGACCGAAACGCTGCGGAAAAATTGGGAGAAATTAAAAAAAGGATCACCATCCCCCTCGTGGCTGACATCCATTTCGACCATCGCCTGGCCCTGGTAGCCATTGAGCAAGGAGTGGATGGCTTGCGCCTGAACCCCGGGAACATCGGCGGCCGGGAGCGTATCGCCCGCGTGACCAAGGCCGCCCAGGAAAGAAGGGTGCCCATTCGGATAGGTGTCAATGCCGGATCTCTGGAGAAACCGCTCCTCAGAAAGTACGGGTCTTCCTCGCCCGATGCACTGGTGGAGAGCGCCCTTCGCCATGTGCGTCTGTTAGAAGATCAGGGCTTTGACCTCATCAAAATCTCCCTAAAAGCATCGGACGCTTTATCCACGATTTCGGCTTACCAGAAGATCTCTAAGCTTACCGATTATCCCCTCCATATCGGGGTCACCGAAGCCGGCCCCCCGTTTTCCGGGGGCATCAAATCGGCCGTGGGCCTGGGAATTCTCCTCCACCAGGGGATTGGTGACACAATCCGTGTCTCCCTCACCGCTGACCCCACCCTGGAGGTGAAAGCCGCCTACCATATTTTGAGAGCCCTAGGCCTTCGCCGCCGGGGCGTTGAGATTGTCTCCTGTCCTCTTTGCGGGCGAAGTGAAACCAACCTGGCACCTATCGTTCATGAAGTGGAGGAACGCCTCGCTGAGTGGCCCGAACCCATCCAGGTGGCCATCATGGGCTGCTGCGTCAATGGCCCCGGCGAAGCCCGGGAAGCCGACTTAGGCATCGCAGCAGGAAGGGGAGTGGCGCTGCTCTTCCGCAAGGGGAAGATCATCCGCAAAGTCAAAGAAGCGGAAATGGTCGCGGCGCTGATCGAAGAAGCAGAAGTGTTTCGAAAAAACCATGGAAAGGGAAAATGAATGCGCTTTTCCAAAACGCTGCTCCAAACTTATAAAGAAGACCCGGCGGATGCCGAAGCGATCAGCCACAAGCTGATGATCCGGGCGGGGATGGTCCGGCAGCTGGCCGCCGGGCTTTATATCTATCTTCCCCTCGGCCTCCGGGTTCTGGAGAAGGTGAACGCCATCATCCGGGAAGAGATGAACGCCATTGGCGGGCAGGAGATCACCATGCCTGTGCTTCACCCGGCAGAAATCTGGCAACAGACCGGGCGATGGTATGAAATCGGGGATGAGATGTTTCGCCTGAAAGATCGAACGAAAAGGGATATGGTTCTGGGTATGACGCATGAAGAAGTCGTTGCCTGGCTGGCCTCCCGGGAAATCCGCTCCTATCGAGACCTCCCCCAGATCTGGTACCAAATTCAGACCAAGCTTCGGGATGAAGCCCGGCCTAAGGGCGGCGTGCTGCGCACTCGCGAATTTTTGATGAAAGATTCCTACAGCCTGGACCTAGATTCTGAAGGATTGAACCACAGCTATCAACTCCATTATGAGGCCTATGGCAAGATCTTTCAGAGGTGTGGGCTGAAGTATTACGCCGTAGAAAGCGACCCGGGAATGATGGGCGGAGCGGGCGCTCATGAGTTTATGGCTCTCAGTCAGGCCGGGGAAGATGAGGTGGCTCTTTGCGAAAAATGCGGGTATGCGGCGAATATTGAGTTAGCCAACTCTCAGCCCACGGCACCCTCTTATCCTACTTGGGATCTCGAAGAGGTACCTACCCCTGACTCGCGGACCATCGACGAAGTCTCCGCTTACCTCGGGATCGACCCACGGCTGACGATTAAATCTCTGCTCCTGATGGGCACGGAGGGTCCCATCCTGGCCTTAGTCCGGGGCGACCAGAAGCTGCACGAAAAGAAATTCAGGCGGGTGGCGGGGGAATTTCGCCCGGCCCACCGGGAGGAAGTGAAAGAATATACCGGCGTAGAAGCAGGTTTCCTCGGACCGGTCGGCCTGCCGCCGGGAGGCAAGCTTTCCGTAATCGCAGATGTTTCACTCCGTAAAGGAATTTTCGTCGCCGGAGCCAATCGGGAAGGGTTTCACCTGCGCGGCGTCGTCCCGGGGAAGCACTTCACTGCTAAATTTGCCGACCTCCATGTAGCCATGCCGGGGGATTTCTGCCCTACGTGTAACTCCCCCCTGCGGGTGGAAAGGGCCATCGAAATCGGGAATATCTTCAAGCTGGGAACGAAATACTCCCTCCCCTTGAGAGCTCTCTACCTTGACCGTCAGGGGGAAGAGAAGCCGATCATCATGGGAAGCTATGGCATCGGGCCCGCCCGCATCATCGCCGCAGCGTTAGAACAGAGCCATGACAAAGATGGGATCATTTTTCCTCTCCCCCTGCGGCCCTTCGATGTTCACCTATTACCCGTTAACCTCAAGCAGGAGGCCGTTCGCCAAGAGGCTGAGAAATTCTACCAAACCCTATCGGAGGCCAAAATTGAAACGCTTTTCGACGACCGGGAGGAGGCCCCCGGCGTGAAGTTTAAAGACGCGGACCTTATCGGCATCCCCCTGCGCTTGACCCTAAGCGCCAAAACCCTGAAGGAAAATGCCGTTGAGGTCAAGGTCCGCCGGACTGGGGAAGTCCGGATGATTCCACTCGACCAAGCCTTCTCCTGGGTGAAAAACTGGTTCAATTCCCAGAAGAAACAATAGTTTGGGGTTTCGGCTTTCAAGTTTTTGACTTTAAACTTTAAACTTTAAACTTTTCTTAGATGATTCGTCTCAACGATATTCTCGAAAAGATGGGCCGTTATCTTCCAGGAGCAGACTTCAGTCTTATCGAGAAGGCCTACGTCTTTTCGGCCAAAGTCCACCAGGGCCAGGTTCGACTCTCCGGTGAGACTTACCTAACCCACCCCTTGGAAGTGGCGGCTATTCTGGCCGACATGAAAATGGATATCTTCACCGTGGCCTCGGGTCTCCTCCACGATACGGTTGAAGACACATACACGACCCTCGACGAGATTATGCAGACTTTCGGCCCGGAAATCGCCTCCTTGGTGGACGGGCTGACGAAAATAAGCAAGATCACCCTGGCCACCCATGAAGAGCAGCAGGCGGAGAATTTCCGCAAGATGCTCCTGGCCATGGCCAAGGACATCCGTATCGTCCTCATCAAGCTGGCCGACCGCCTGCACAACATGCGAACTCTGGAGTATCTGCCCCCGGAAAGTCAGGTCAAAATCGCTCAGGAAACCCTGGACATCTATGCCCCTCTGGCCAATCGCCTGGGTATTGACCGGATCAAGACAGAGCTCGAAGACCTCTCCTTCCGTTACCTTTTCCCGGAAGAGTACCGCGACCTGATGAGAGAAGTGGCCTGGAAGAAAGAAGAGCGGGAAAGATATATTCAGGAGGTCAGCTCGATCATCTCCGAGAAGTTATCTTCTTACGGCTTAGTGGGAAAGGTCAGCGGCCGGCCCAAACATTTTTATAGTATCTATAAGAAGATGAAAGCCCAGAACCTGGAATTCCAGCAGGTCTATGACGTGATCGCTTTCCGCATTATCCTGGCCACGGTCAAAGACTGCTACGAGGCTCTGGGAATTATCCACTCGCTTTGGAAGCCTGTGCCGGGCCGCTTCAAGGATTACATTGCCATGCCCAAGGCAAATGGCTACCAATCCTTACACACCACAGTCATCGGTCCATACGGAGAGCGGGTGGAAATCCAGATTCGCACGGAGGAGATGAATCGCACGGCCGAAGAGGGCATCGCCGCCCACTGGCAATATAAAGAGGGAAAGGGGATTGCCCCTAAAGACAGCAAGCAGTTCGCCTGGGTCCGCCAGCTATTAGAATGGCAGCAGGATCTGCGGGATCCCAGAGAGTTTCTCGAGACGGTGAAGATTGACCTTTTTCCCGACGAAGTCTATGTTTTTACGCCCAAGGGAGATGTCAAACAATTCCCCATCGGTTCTACCCCCGTGGATTTTGCTTACAGCATCCACACTCAGATCGGCCAGCAGTGTGTGGGGGCAAAGGTGAATGGAAAGATCGTTCCTTTGCGTTACCAGCTCAAAAACGGTGACATCGTCGAGATTGTCACCTCCCCTGCGCATCAACCCAGCAAGGACTGGCTGAAGTTCGTCAAGACCTCCCGCGCCCGCACCAAAATCCGCCAGTGGATCAAGGGGGAGGCCCGGGAACGTTCGGTGGATCTAGGAAAAGAGATCTGTGAGCGGGAGTTCAAAAAGTACCATCTCGACTTCGCCAAACTCATCAAGTCCGAGGAGATGAATAAGATCATCCGCGACCTCTCCTTCCAGTCCTTCGACGACCTGATGGCGGAAGTGGGCTACGGAAAAGTCTCCTCCACCCAGATCATCGGGAAACTCATCCCCGCCGAAAGGTTTGAAAAAGAAAAGCTCGAAAAAGAAATGAAGGCGGAATCCCGCCTTAGCCGCCTGGCGAAAAAAATCCGCCGAGAACCCAGCGGCATTCAAATCCGGGGAATCGAGGATATGATGGTTCGCTTCGCCAAATGCTGCAATCCCCTGCCCGGGGATGCGATCTCGGGTTACATCACCCGGGGTCGGGGAGTCACGGTTCATACGGCTGACTGCCCCAACATCCTGAGCAGTGACCCCGAGCGGCTGATCCAGGTTTCCTGGAACCTGAAAGAGAAGGCCATTCACGCTGTCCGGGTCCGGGTATTCTGCAACGACAAGAAGGGTCTGCTCGCCGAGATCAGTTCTGCTTTAGCTTCTTCGGAAGTGAACATCATCCGGGCAGGTGTGATTACCACGGAGGACAAGAAGGCCATCTGCAACTTTGAATTACAGGTTAACGACCTGAAGCACCTGCAGAACGCCTTCCGGGCGCTGACCAAGCTCAAGAATGTCTTGAAAGTGGAACGATTGCGGGGTTTACCCTCGACGGAGAAAGAAGAGAGAAGGGCTGAAGCCTGAGGGGTACGAGTTTCCGGTCAAAAGTTTCGAGTTCCGGGTTTCAGGTTTTTTAAACTTTCAACTGGAAACTTCAAACTGTCCCGATTCAAACTGCTTTGACCACCAATCCCGAACGAAGGCAACGCGTGCACACCCGCATCCGGCGTGACGTGCCATTCTGGATGGCGTGAACCCGCTGCAAATTCGGGTACCAACGGCGTTTGGTCCGGTTGTTGGCGTGGCTCACGTTATGCCCCACCCGGGGCCTCTTCCCACAGATTTCACAGACCCGAGCCATTGAACTCCTCCGATAGGAAAAATAAAGAGCAGGGCTTTTCCCCTGCTTTATTTTTGTATACCACAAGCAAAAAATTTAGGCAAGCAATTTATTTCCCTTGCCCCCTTTCATAAATCAAAAATCTTGGCTGGCGGGTTGATCATAAAAGAGTCCGGAGCCTTGGGGAAGCCCTTGGCCAGAACGCGGCGCCCTTGAACCTCCAGACGTCCTTCGGCATAAAGCTGAATGGCCTGCGAGAAAATTTTATGCTCCTGTTTCAAAATCCGGGCATTCAAGGTTTCTGCCGTGTCATCATCGTAGACCGGCACCACAGCCTGGATAATGATCGGGCCGGTGTCCGGGCCTTCCTCCACGAAGTGCACCGTGCAGCCGGCAAACTTCACTCCATAATCCACCTCGGCCTGCCATACGTGTGTCCCCGGAAAGGAGGGCAGCAGAGCCGGGTGGATGTTCATCACCCGCAGGGGGAACGCCTTTAGAAACACGGGGGTGAGGATACGCATGTATCCGGCCAGGATCACCAGCTCCACTTCATGAGCCTGCAAGACCTCCACCAGCTCTTGGTCAAAATCCTCCCGTTTCTTGTATTCCTTGGGGCTGATGACCCGGGAGGGAATCCCGTGCTTCCTCGCTCGCTCCAGGGCAAATACACCCGAAACGTTGCTGATCACGATCTTGATCTTGGCGTTAAGAGACCCTGCTTCGATAGGGTCGATGATGGCTTGCAGGTTCGACCCCCTTCCCGAAACCAGAACCCCGAGATTGACCATATTTCTCCTCACTCGAATTGGATCGCGCGCTCTTGCGCTTTCGCGCGGATGATTTCGCCGACCGGGTAGGCCTTCTCATTTAGGCCTTCCAGATGGAGGATGATATCTTTCGCTTCCTGGGGTGGAACCGCCAAAATCATTCCGATCCCGTTGTTGAATGTGCGGAGCATCTCCCCCTCGGAAATCTTTCCTCCGTCCTGGATCACCTTAAAAATGGGAGGGACGGGCCAGGTGTTCCTGCGGACCACCGCTTTGCACCCGGAGGGAATAATCCGAGGGATATTATCCGTGAAACCGCCGCCCGTGATATGGGCGATCCCATGGATATGAAAATCCCCGAGCAAGCTCAGGATGGGCCGGACATAAATGCGCGTAGGGACGAGCAAGGCCTCACCGATTGTCTGGGAAAGGCTTTCCTCCCGATCCGTGACTTTTAAGCCCATGCGCTGGAAGAGCACCTTTCGGGCTAGGGAGTACCCATTACTGTGCAGCCCGCTGGATCCCAGGCCAATCAGTTGGTCGCCCCCGCAAATGGAAGAGCCATCGATTACTTTCTTCCGCTCCACTACTCCCACGGCGAAGCCGGCGAGATCATATTCCCCCCGTTTGTAGAAAGTAGGCATCTCCGCCGTTTCCCCGCCGATCAGGGCGCATCCCGCTTCCAAGCACCCCCGGGCAACGCCCTCGATGATCTGGGTGGAAACTTCCAGGGAAAGCTTGCCCGTAGCTAGGTAGTCCAGGAGAAAGAGGGGTTCCGCGCCCTGCACGACGATGTCATTGACGCACATGGCCACCAGATCAATGCCCACCGTGTCATGCTTTCCCACCAGAAAGGCCACCTTCAGTTTCGTCCCCACCCCATCCGTGGAGGAGACCAGGACAGGGTTCTTATATTTTTGGGCGTCGAAGGAAAAGAGCCCCCCGAACCCTCCGATGTCCGTGATCACCTCCGGCCGGAAAGTTGTCCGGACCAAGGGGCGGATCATTTCTACGAACTTATTCCCGGCATCAATATCCACCCCGGCGCTTTTGTAAGTTACCCGTCGTTTCAAAACCTTTCCTCCCACGGAAAAGGAAATGGTAAATAGCCATTTCTAATGAAGAACTTTTTAATTGTCAAGGTTTGATAATTTAGGCGGCTGAGCCAAGATCATATTTCTCCTTCTTCGGATACCCCTACGACCTTGCTTCGTCGCTCCACCAGAACGACGTCTCGCCAAGTTCCTGCAAGCTTCCCAGAGCTCATTTTGCCCACTTTTTCTCTTCGACCAACTTCTCTGAAGCCATGCTTCTTGACGAGCCTGAGGCTTGTAGCATTCTCAGGAAAGATAGCACCCTGTAGGGTCCATATTCCTGCCCTTTCTGAATCAACGACCAAGGCCACAAGCAGTGCTGAGCCAATGCCTACACCCCGGTATTGGGCGCCCACGTATAGACTGACTTCCCCAACTCCTGAATAAACCCCACGACCCGAAACGGGGCTCAGCGCACCCCACCCTAGAATCCGTTCTCCTGCTCTGGCAACCAACCGTGGTTCCGGCAAATGGTCTGAGTCCCATTTTTCCCAGTTCGGGGCGTCGACCTCGAATGTGGAATGTCCACTCGCAATGCCTTCAAGATAGATTAAACGGACTTGCCCCCAATCATCTGAACTCATTTTGTCTATCTTGTATTCCATCCGGTTGTTGGCTCACAACGTGCTTGCGGCTGAGCTGGGGGGCGAAGGCCCATCCGCTCCGGTAAAAAGGGGCGGCTTTGCTTTTTCGCTAACCCCATCGAACCATCTTCCTAGGGCATATTCTCCAGCAATGCTTTCGTTCCATGACCCCAGGCATCCCCAGGCAAATGCTGAAAGAATGCTTTCGCCGCTGCTTGTCGGGCCGTGAAACATGCTTATTTAAAGTACCCCCACCAAGATTTAACTTTGCTTTTTCTAAATCCTTTTCAGCCTGCTTTAACCCATCCATGCTTCTCTCCAGCATTGCCTGTGCCCCGTTTCCATGGCCTAGTAAATGCTCCCTTTTTATACCATAAATCTCTCGGAAAAAATAGAAATTCCTGGACCTTAGCGACTACTTCCTATGTTTTTTGGGTACCTGCTTCCCTCATAATAGTTTTACTTTTCCTCTTGCTCGCGGCGAGAAATTTTGCTACCAATAAATTGATATAGCAGCAAAATCTCCCTCATAGCCGCATTCTATGTCCTCTCCAGAACTCCAACAAATCCTTGAGGCCATCGAAAAGCCCCTCCTCTATGCTTCCCAGAACGATTATGCCCACCTAAAAACGTTGAAGGCGTTGGAACCCTACATGGCCCACTGGCTGGAAAAAGCTTCCGCCCTTCCACTGAGCCAAAGGAGGCAGGAGGTAATCCACCGATTGAGGGCTCAGGTTAAAGGCTTTGACGGAATGGACCTGGCCCTGAAGAAGGCCCAGCTCCTAGAATTCAAAAAAATATTTAACGAACTCAAGTGCGAAGATTCAGCTCCTGTACCCTGTCAGCCTTGGCCGACTCTGGCCGAGTTTCATCAGTTTCGGAAGGAGCTGCAAACCCCCATCCAGTTCATGAAAGGCGTGGGGCCACGTCTCGCCGAAATCCTGAAGAAGAAAAACATTCAGACTGTAGAGGACGCCCTTTACTTCCTCCCCCGGCTCTACGAGGACCGGCGACAGATTAAGACCATCTCCCAGCTCACGGTGGGCAAGATGGAAACGGTGGTGGGCACAGTCTTAACTGCCGAGATGGCTTTTCATCGCCGGCGACGCACCTTTGAAGTGCGGGTCGGCGATGAAACCGGCACCCTGATGGCCAAATGGTTTAACTTCAACCCCCATTTCATGAAAGGAAGGTTCCGTAAAGACATGCGCCTGATCCTCTCCGGAGAGGTCCGCCTCTATCAGTTTCAGAAGGAGATCCATCATCCCGAGCTGGAGATCCTAGAGGAGGAACCGGAGACCCGGGATGGAACGGGCAGCCAGTCGCGCCTCGAAGATTCGCTCCATTTCGGGCGTATCGTGCCCATCTACTCAGAGACCGAAGGCCTTTACCAGCGTCAGCGCCTGATCCGCCGCATCCTGAAAAACGTCGTTGATCTCTTTGCCGATAAGGCTTTCAGCGGCATCCCGGATGAGGTGTGCCGGCGGCAGAAGCTCATCCCCCTGTCCGCAGCCTTCCGGCGGGCTCACTTCCCGGACCCGGAAGATGATATCGCTTTGCTCAATGAAGGGAAATCCCCGGCCCATCGGCGGCTGATCTTCGATGAGTTTTTCTTCCTGGAGCTAGGACTGGCCTTGCGCCGGAGCGGGACGCTGCTGGAAAAAGGCATCGCCTTTCCCATCTCCCACCGTTACACGAACCAACTCCGTAGCCTTCTTCCTTTTGCGCTCACGCCGGCACAGGAGCGCGTCCTGGCAGAAATCGAATTGGACATGCGGCAACCTCATCCCATGAATCGCCTCCTCCAGGGAGACGTGGGAAGCGGCAAGACGATCGTGGCCCTGATGGCCGGGCTCATAGCCATCGAAGGGGGTTACCAGGTGGCCATCATGGCACCCACGGAGATTCTGGCCGAGCAGCATTTTCTGGGCATCCATCCTCTGGTGGAAGCGCTCGGCCTACGTACTTGCCTCCTCACCAGCAGCCTGAAGAAATCCCCCAAAGAAGCCCTTTACAAAGAAATTGGGGGCGGAAAAATCCACATCTCCATCGGTACCCATGCCCTCATTCAAGAGGGGGTGGAGTTTAATAAGTTGGGCCTGGCCATTATCGACGAGCAACACAAGTTCGGCGTCATCCAGCGGGCCACCTTGAAAAAAAAAGGATACAACCCCGACGTCCTGGTCATGACCGCCACACCCATTCCCCGTACGCTCTCGATGACCCTCTATGGAGATCTGGATGTTTCCGTCATCGACCAGCTCCCGCCCGGCCGGGGGACCCTTACCACCCGCGTCTTCAACGAAAGGGAACGATTCCGCGTCTACCGCATCCTGAGGGATGAGATCTCTCAGGGGAAACAGGCCTACGTAGTATACCCACTCGTAGAAGAATCCGAGCGCCTGGACCTCAAGGACGCAACCCAGATGGCCCAGCACCTGCAGAAGGATATTTTCCCGGAATTCCGGGTAGGCTTAATCCATGGCCGGATGAAGAGCGAGGAGAAAGAAACGATCATGGCCGACTTTAAGGCCAAGCACATCCACATCCTCGTCTCCACCATTGTCATCGAGGTCGGCATTGACGTGCCCAATGCCTCCGTCATGGTCATCGAGCACGCGGAGAGGTTTGGCCTCTCTCAACTTCACCAGCTTCGCGGCCGAGTGGGCCGGGGAAAGGACCCATCCCAATGCCTGCTCATCGCCCAGTACCGTAGGACCGACGACGCCGACCGGCGTCTGCAGGTAATGGAACAGACCACCGATGGCTTCAAAATATCCGAGGAGGATTTGGCTATCCGCGGCCCCGGAGAATTACTCGGGACCCAGCAATCCGGGCTTCCCGACTTCCGGGTGGGCAATTTCCTCAAAGATATGACTCTGCTGAGTGAAGCCCGGAAAGAGGCTTTTGTCATGATCTCCGGCGATTCTTCTCTTTCCCGCCCGGAGCACATGTTTATCAGAGAGACCTTGAAGGAACGCTGGAAAGGAAGACTCGAACTGGCCATGATTGGATGATGCCCCCCCCTGCCGCCTCTTCCTTTTGGACGGAGGTTGCCGAGATTCTCTGACGATGCCCCTTAGCCCTTAACCTTCTTTTGCATATTCTGGTAAAGCTTCTGGGCTAGAGATATTCCCAGTGAAGGAGATAGGCGGTTCATCCACCAAAACAATTTCCACCAGGACGGTATAATGATAATGGCCTCGTTTCTGGCGATCGCGTCTAGCGCTTTTCTCGCAAATATGTTGGGAGCCATAGGCTTGAACCTTTCCCAGATGAGACGTTGTTGTTCAAGTGAAACCTCTACAAGATTTTTGCCATATTTGCCTCCCTCCAGAATGGGTGTGCGAATAACACCCGGACATAGAACGCTAACGCGTATGCCGGCCGGTGCTGCCTCAGCACGTAGAGACTTCGAAAGACCGACGACGGCATGCTTAGTGGTTGCATAGGAGGATACTCCGGGTGAAGGCACAAGCCCCGCCATAGAGGATGTATTGACAATGTGGCCGAATCCTTGATTCAGCATAATCTTGTATGCCCCTTGAACTCCATTTATCACCCCCCGCAGATTGACATCTATAATCCGATTCCAATCTTCAATGCTGTGCAGATGGACATCCCCACCAATCCCAATTCCTGCGTTGTTGAACATATAGTCCAATCGACCCGTACGCTCAACCGTTTCTCGCAGTAGGCCCTCCATAGCCGAAAAATCGGCTACATCTAATTGCCATGCTTTTGCTTGACCCCCAGCGACGCGGATTTCTCTAGCCGCTTCCTCGGCCAATTCGATCTGAAGATCCGCCAAGACAACCTCACCTCCACGTTTGGCCAGTTCCTCAGCGAGGGCTCGCCCGATTCCAGAGGCCCCACCGGTGATAATCGCAGTCGCCTCTTCAAAAATACGAATTGCTTTGTTTGACATGATCGTGCCTCCCTCCGAAAGGATAGTTCACAGAAGGTCCTAAATATGGGAGACTTAGGGCCAGGCCTGGAAATATCACTTTTCGCCTACCGCTGCCTTCGTTATCCCCTTTATCATAACCCCAGGAGCCGACGGGCATTCTCCCGAAAAATTAGCTGCTTTTCTTTTTCCTGCAAGGGGAGATCTTTGAACCACCGGATCTGAGGGACGGGGTCGCTGGTGACTGGATAATCAGTGGCAAAGAGGACTTTTTCCGCACCATGTCGGCGGATGAGATCCACCACCACATCCGCCTTGAGGCTCTGGATATTCGGCCCCCAACAGGTATCAATATAAATATCCCCGCCGATAATCCACTTCCGCGCCTCATCCAGCATGAAGAGACCACCGAAATGAGCGGCCACGATCTGGAGAGCCGGGAAGCGCTCTTTGAGATGGGCGACATCTTGAGGGCCGGTCCCGGGAGGATGGGATGGGTTAACAGGGTCCTTGCCCACGTGAAAATAGGCAATCATACCAGCTTTAGCCATCGCATCGTATATGGGGAAGAGGTTTCCATCTCGGGCTCGGATGGGCTGGAAAAGGGAATGAAATTTGATCCCCTTGATCCCCTTTTCCTTAATCCTTCTTACCTCTCCGAGAGGATCCTCCATATTCGGAAGAATGGTGCCGAAGCTGAAGATGCTTTGGTTATCCATGATCTCAATGAGAAAGTTATTCGCTGGAATCACCACTTCAGGCCTTTCCGCCACGCAGAAGGTCACTACCGCCTCGATTCCGCATCTTTTCATGTAGGCTTTTAAATCTCTCAGGGTGAAGTCTCCCGCAAGGGGAATTGCATCCCCCACCGCGGCCTGAAATCTTTGAGCGGCTTTGGCAGCAATCTTATCCGGGAAAATGTGGGTGTGTGTATCAATCACTTAAAATCTCCTCGGTAAAGCGCGAGGTACGTGCAGTTGAGAATTCTAAACTTAGTGGAAACGGTCTCAGGCCTTGAATCGTGAATCGGAGCTCTTATTTCAACTTTCAAGGCTTGACACCTTATTCGCGTATGACACCTTACTCGCGTAAACTACAAAAGTAAAGGGCGTCCCTGATCGCCTAGGTCCGTAAAGGAGCTATAGGGGTCGGGCTAAAAGGCTCTTAATGAATCCTCCTCAGGCAAGAGTTATATTCTTCTCTTTGGAGAAGGCGGTCAAAATCGCCTCTGTGATTTCATTGCGCTTACTTATAAAATTTTGGATGCCGTTCGGGTACTGAAGCGAAAGGAGGATCCCTTTGCTTTCTATGCTTGTTTGGATCACCGGCTTGGGTTCTTGAAGGGTGTATTTTTTCCTTTGGGGATCTTCCTTGTTCTCCACGTTCCTTCTGGCAGAGAGTTCTGTATTTTTTTTATTCAGCAAATCAAGCAATAAATTGTACCCGCTTCTCCAATCGCTCTGATGGCTAAGATAAACATTGATCTTATCCCAGACATACTTATTTCCCCAGCTATAATTATAGAAAATCCAAATCCCTTCAAACCTTTATGCTTACGGACCCGGGGGTTACACACCCCGTAAGGAAAATGCCTGCCGGAATCCAAACCAATCAGATTGAACGCCCCTCTTCATTCTTTGGGCCTCCTTCGATCGTCTTTCATCATTCCTACGCCCCTCATCTGCTCAAGAAATTTATCGGCATTATTTGCCCAATAATTAATTCAGGTTAACCAAATGAAACCCATATTCCTCTATTTCTTCTTTACCCCTAAATTCCCGGGAGATTAATTCCTGCTTTTTCCTATTTCCTTCTCAGGAAAAGCCTGTTAGCAGGATTAGGGTCATAGAGGATTAGGGTCAGGCTAAAGTAATAAAGTATTATTCTCCTACCAGAAGAAGGAAAGCGCGGAAGGGGCCATAGGGTCGAAACGTGTTCGGCTAACAATCTCCGATAGCATCCTTTTCTGCGAGGTTAGATGACTACGGAAAAGCGTATCCCGAAAATTCTGCTTTCAACTAAAAAAGCAGTTCGGAAATTTCAGCAGGAACGTGCCGTTTTCCTTCATGGGGGATATCGATAAGCGAGATTGTGCGGAATTTGGGGGTGATAACATCCGCCACCGCTTAGGCTATAGCCAGCGTTGACTCCAGAGTGCAAACTTAATGAAATAAACAACGTTATATATAGAAATGAGGAGGGGATATACTCCAAAGGGTGACATAAGAAAAAATACTATTGTATGTTATCCGATATTTCCCAAAAAAGAAACCTCCTGTAAAGAGATAAGAGTAAGTTCCACCAAACTCAAACTCATAAACAGGAGGTTTCCCATGAACGAAGCAGATCGTACCAGACTGGAGGAGTTTCGTCAATTCAAAAAGGAGATTCGGGGATCGGGGGAGTATTTGATCGTTGGCATAGATGCGGCCAAGGATCGGCACGTGGCCTTTTTTGGCACGGCCATGGGGAAGACGCTATTTCGGCGATTGGTCTTTGACAACAACATAGAGGGGTTTGAGAAGCTTTTGGTGCAAGTGGAAGCGCTGAAGGTACAGCACGTGCTTGAGAAGGTAGTCTTTGGTTTGGAGCCGACAGCGAACTACCATAAGCCTTTGGGCGAGCATTTGATCCGGTGTGGGCATAAGGTGGTCTTGGTATCTGGAGTGGCGGTGAAGGAGAATCGGAAGTCTTTGGATGGG
>Ga0187886_1001267_pt1 | contig 23815 bp, 21 predicted proteins | sample June2016WEW_20_1_FD_133001 | JGI IMG/M metagenome (GOLD analysis project Ga0187886, IMG submission 133001) | Peatland microbial communities from SPRUCE experiment site at the Marcell Experimental Forest, Minnesota, USA - June2016WEW_20_150 | ecosystem: Environmental > Terrestrial > Soil >... | reverse complement strand
CACGCTCCCTTCAAACCTCACCGCAAATACAGCCAAACTCAACGTAGAGGCAAGCGCAGTTTCAAAGCTAGGTAGCCAGGTTGTTAGCGCCATAAACGACTTGTTCACACTCCTGGGAATCTCCCAAAACAAATAATCTAATCCAGGTAATTTAAACTTACTCCTCCCAAAATATTTCTTTTCTCGCCAAATCAATTTTGGAAAGTGTAAAGATCACCTACCACAACAAGTTCGAAAAAGGATGAAGTAAACTACCTCCCAAGTAACCCAAACGGCAAGAGCAATCGCAATTACCAAAGCAATCCTCTTTAATGCAGAGATTCTCTTCATCGTTTCCTTAGGAGAATTTTTCACTTAGTAAGATTTCAACTGGCGGAGAGGGTGGGATTCGAACCCACGAGGCGACTTTCGTCACCAAAGGTTTAGCAAACCTTCGCCTTAAACCGCTCGGCCACCTCTCCACTTGATTAATTTTACCCCAATCCTCCACAAAAGCTAACGACCCAAGCCCACACTACCCTAATTCTTTTTATAGTTACAGACTGATGCGATAAACTTTGCTTCCAGAAAGGACGAAAAGAGTTTTCTCGTTAGCGGAAACCCAAAGATCCTTACCGTCAGAGAGAGCACTTCCCTTAAACTGGCGCACAAAATTTCCAGTCTTATCCAAAACAACAACTCGCTGGTTTGCTTTATCCAGAATATAGATATCCTTTAGCTGAGGACGGGTAAATATTTTGCTCGGATCTTGAAGAGGGGTGGAGAGATTAGAAATCGCAAACGATACCTGCTTACCTCTAGAGAGATGGGTAATTGTCCCATCCGTCTCAAGAAGCCAGAGATCACCATCAATGGTAAGATCCACCACTCCTGTCATCGAAACGCTCTCTTTAACCCAAGTTACTGCTCTTGAGTAACCACCGGCAAGATTCCAAAACTTGTAAACTTGCTCCTCTTTAGGAACAAGGAGGTAGATATTACCAAGATACGTATCCAAATCAATCACTTTAGTGATTCGATCAAAACTAATAGGCTCATCTACCTTTTTTGTGGAAACGTTCAGGCGGTAAACCTTATCACTACTGAGAAGATAGAGGTAATTACCCTCAGCGACAACTTCCCTCGCCCCTAAGATCTTTCCCTCCCCAAGAGCCGTGGCTTTAGGAAGCTTGCCGGAAAAGGTGAGAGCAAAAACTGCGTCGCGCGTTTCCTCCAAGGCATAGACGGTTCCTCCCGCACCGGATAGAGATAAGCCACTAGCTCCTTGAGCTTGTAGAGTAAGGTCGTAGACCAAGTTGTTCTCACTGACTGCAGTAATCTTTTCAATCGCGTTGTAAATACTATCTGCTCGGGAAAGAAGGGCATCAATACGTGAAGTATCTGAAGAAAGCCCCCGAGCGAGTGTCAAATCCCCCCTTGCCTCATCGATCAACTCTTTCGCCCGCTCGTTAGACAATCCCACCAAACCACCAGCTTGATCTAAATCTTGCGTAGATACACTTAGCAGCCGTTCAAACTCCGCCACCTTGTTGTTCTGCGCCTGCCGCCAAATAGTAAAAGCAATAGAAGCAGTAAGAACAACCGCTAGAACTGCGATCACGCGTCCTAGCGTAATGCCTCGGATCTTAGGCCACTTTATTTTCATAGGCGGAGCAGAAACCTTCGGTTCGGCAACTGCTTCCGCGCCAGACACGACAGCTACTTTCTTTTTGGCAGCAAGTTCCCGACCGTGAGAAATATGCTTTCCCCAAGCCGCAACAACCCTCTTCCCTAACTCCGAAGGCTTTCGCAGGACGCCAGGAATCTGCCTTACAAATCCCACGACCCATCCGAAAAAGAGATTAAGTCTCTGCCACAGCCTACGCAAAACCAAACGCGAGGATTGAGACCTTCGCACCGCGGCTTCCCGAGCTTCCCGAGAACTCCCCACTCGTAATAGGAAGGCGGCAAATCCTGGGATTCCCCCACTTTCAGCGAACTGTTTTTCCAAGAATTCTGTACGAGGAAGGCTTTCGGACGGAAAGTTCTTTGCAAAAATCGGAGAGCCTAAGACCAAAACATCACCTTCCTCCAAAATCTGCGATCCTATACTCACTACCTCCTCACCCATCAGTAAATTGGATGCTTCCAATCCGCGACGGAAGTAGAGCGCGGGATGTCCCAATCGAGCAAAGTAGGTTACTCCTTCCCTTATAGCAACTGCACCCAGATCAAGCGTCGCAGTCGGGGACAGCGAACGGAGCTTCTCCCGCACAGCATAAACTGCCCGCTCCAACGCTTGGATGGGTGTTTCTTCCTCGGGGGCGTAGTATTCTTCGGCAAGAGTATCCCAAACCAGCTTTCCTCCAATAGCAGGATCTGCAGAAGAACCAATCATCAGATCCAGCACGGCAAAGAGCTTTCCCCGATCTGGGGAAATTCCACTACCTTCGTGGGGGATAAACTCAAAAGCTTGAACAAACTTTCCGCGTTCAGAAACAGGGGAACCTTCCAGTTTGGAAATCCTCACCTCGAGGCCGTTTTCGGCACTACTCTGATCGGAAACTTCCTGAGGCATCAGGATTATGATAGCAAAAATTACTTAAATACAGGGCTAGTACAACTTGAGCTGGTGCAGGATCCAATATCAAAACGATAAGTCCAAGGAATCATTAATGTACCGCGCGCCCGCAGGTTAAAGATTGCCAAAAAATCCCTGGCCGTGAACTGATAAGTAACAGAGGAGCTGCCTGAAGAACCGTACACATATACATACTGTGTATTGGCTTTACTGCTAATAAAGGTAACCAAAGCTTTTGAGACTGATGTTACTGGGTTGCTAAGCATACTCCTGACCTTGCTCATACTCCACCCACCTTGGTCGATAGGTGAAAGACTTGGCATATAAGAGCAGTTCGCCACGGTTTGACCGCCCGTTGTGCAAAGGAGGAGAACATTAAAGATATCGGCAAACTCCTCTTCCGTCAACCAAGGCTGGTATTCTCCTTTGGTTCCGTTCCGCGAGCCCCAACCAGTGTGGTACCAAGGAGCATTGGCAACTTGCTCGTAGGCTTTTCCTTTATTTGAGCCACAAGAGTCGGCAGTGCAGAAATCCGAAATCCCATCGTTGTAATCCCAGTAATTAATCCAGGTTTTAGTTGAAATCGTGTATCCCCCGGCGGTCGAGTGGTAAAAGGCCTTAAGCGGAGAACCGTTGTAAATAATGGTTTTGTTCTTCGTTTCATCTACCGCTTGGTTCCAGTAGCTTCCCTTTTCGTGGCCAAGCCAAACTTGGCAATTCGTAGAGGGGCAAATCGTACCACCGTTGCCATTGGCATAAGCCCAAGCGAAGCTTCTCGCCGCCACCGCCTGCGCCTTAAGCGCTTCCATCCCCCCAGTTCTACCCCAGTCAGTCGGCATTTCTCCCAAGCCTTTAATGTAGCTTTCAAAATTAACGTTTTTGTCGTACCAGATGTACCCCTTGTTCTGGCAAGTGCTTTTGCTCCAACCGCCGGAAATCCAAGGTGGGGGACCAGAACTACAACCCTTTATGTGAATGGTGCTGCTGGGTTTGTAATCCTTAATACTGGACGCCGAAACTTTAAAGTAAGCCGACAAGATTTCCTTATAATCCTGTCCCATCTTCGCTCGTCCATACGCCCCGTATTGGCTCATCCCAATCCTATGTGCGTAGCCATAGGACCCAATCATAAAGGCCGGGCGTCCTGAAAACGAAGGGTTAGGAATGCTCTCAGAAGGAGGGGGATTATCTCCAACAGTTTCACTCCCCCCACCGGCAGCAAATTTTGCCAAAATAAGTTGCTCCTGCTTAGCAGTCAAGTTTTTGATTGTAGATTTTACTTGGGAAAGTTGGGCGGAGGTAGATGACAACTGACGCTGGGAAGAAGCAAGGCAAGCCTGGTACTGGGAGCGGAGTGTTGCAAGATCGCCGCGCAGCTTTTCGGCAGACGCTTTATTACCTTCAAAAACAGTAACTTCCTTAGCAAGGAGAACAATCCTTCCTTCCAAACTGTTGAGATTCTCGTCGTAGTATTGCAACTGCTTGGCGGATTCTCCCAAATCGTTGGAGGACAAAAAAACCTCGAGCAAGGAGGTACGGCTTTGTTCGTAAAGCATCCTAACCAGAGAATTTCTTCCCTCTTCCCACTGCGTAAGCTCAGTCTCTTTGCTAGTAAGGTCCTTCTCGATCTTGGTAAGTTTCGTCTCGGCGTCGGATAACTCGGAAGAAACTTGGGAAAGAGACGCCGAACAGGAGGAAACCTCGCTGGAAAGTTGTTTCTGCTTTTTTTCCAAATTTGAAAGCTCCTGTTGTTGCCGATTGAGCTCTTTAGTAACGTCATCCAACTCATCTGCCCGGGAGAGGCTGCTACCAAAAAGAACGATTAAAGAAGTAGTTAAAAGGAGAATCCCAAAGGTTAGGAGTCTGTGCATATTGGGCAGTCTAGACAAACCACTCTACTCTATGATATCAGTTCTGCTAAAATTACGAAGAAGATGAAAAAACTGTCCATTATCTTATTTATAACCCTCACCCTCTCCGGCACCTTTTTCCTTAAAATAGCTATTCCCGCTTACGCCGACGGAACTTGCTCATCTGGAACTCCAGAAGGCTCCGCAGAAGCTTGCACAACAGCCTGTGGCGCTGATAAATGCACCGCCGACAGCACTGGCGTCAAACAGTGTTGCTCCGAATGTCCTGGCGGTGTTGACATTCTCGGCGTCTGCCTCCAAACCGGTCAAAAAGCCTCTGTTTATATTCCAATACTTGGTTACGTCTCCACTGACATATCAGATTTCGCCCAGAAAGTTTTGCAATTCGGGTATGGTATCGGAACCATGATAGCGATCCTTTTCCTGATCATTGGGGGGTTTGGTGTTACTACATCCGCAGGTGATCCTGAAAAGCTTGAGAAAGCCAAGATGCAAATCACCTCTGCTGTAGAAGGTCTTCTCTTCATCTTGTTATCTGTAACGATCTTGCATATAATCGGAGTAGATATAATTGGAGTCGGTTCCAGTTTTCCTTTTTGATGGGAGGTGAAAGTTAATGTTCAAGAACAAAGTTAAAGCAACAATTGCAGCAACAGTCGCTCTTGCTCTTTCAGCCGTTCCTGCTTTCGCCGCTATTGACAATCCAATTACGGTAGCAAGTGACATTCCTGGACTCGTTGGCGTAATTTTCAAATTCATCTTAGGAGTAGTTGGTGCACTCGCACTTATTCTTCTCGCACTGGGAGGAATCCAATATATGACTTCAGGTGGAGATAAGATTGCTGTAGAACAAGCGCGAGGAAGAATCACCGCTGCAGTAGTAGGATTATTGATCGTTTTCGGCGCTTGGATAGTAATCAACACTATCGGAAGTGTGTTGACCGGAAAGGCCTTAATTTAGGAAGGTAAGTCAATGCGAATAATGAAGGCGATTTTATCGTTACTGTTTATTGCACCTATTGCGCCGGGTACCGTATGGGCAGCACAAGGTGGCACCCCATTATCCTCTGGTGTCACAGTCAATGACATCATTAGCAGATACCTAGGGAGCTTTGGTAGTGGAGGTTCCTGTGCTCAATTAACAACAGCAGGAATACCCGAAATAACAGGGTTGTTCTGCATACTCAACAACATCATTAATTACCTTCTCACTATCGCAGGAGGAATAGCTCTTATTTTCGTCCTCGTCGGAGGACTTCAATATATGGTTTCAGGAGGAGACGAAAAGGCTATAACCAGCTCTAAATCAACTATCACCTACGCAGTTTTAGGACTTGCAATCACTCTTGGCGCCATCCTTATCCTCAACACAGTCCTGTCTATCTTAATAAAGTAGGAGTAAGAAGAAGCCAAACCTTCAGAATCACAGAACCTCCGAAAAACTCAAGAACGGTGTTCTGGTAAAATTTATCTGATGTTGATTCGGCAAACTCATCATAAAGATCTTCCGTACAAATTTCTCATTCAAATTCTCATTCTTGCCTTTTTAGCATTGGGCACCCCTTCCCTATCTTTTGCCACAACTTCAACTTGCCCAATAAGGAAAGGGGCTCCAGCTCTCTCCGATGAGACAACCAACACCAATGCGATTGGGGAAAAGGTGGGATTGGAACTTAGTGCCTGCACACCAAGCTTACTCTCTGGTGGCATAGTCACGTTTAATTGCATCGATATTGGTCTCCTCGCAGTATATACAAACAGCGAAGGAAAACTAACTTTTAGTAACCCCACCAGTATGCCTGCCGACCTAATCACGGCAATAAACCTTGCACTCTCTGGTGATCCTACGTCTAAAGAACCTGGGGGACTAACTGGAGCAATTCCCAAACTCCTCGCTCCCGGCTACATGCAAGCAAACGAAAACGGGATAGAGGTAGATCCCGCAATAGCACTTACCAGAGCAGAAGGGCAGCCCGTGCAGGGCTGGGTAGTCCCAAACGAAATGCAGAAGCAGACAAACCTCGTACCAGGGTCAGAAGGTGGGAAGATGGAGGCTAATGGGGACACAAGTACAAAAATTCCTTACTATGATGTGCGAACAGCAGGGAAGACCGATCAAATAAGTGACAAAAACTACCTAATTGAGGGGACTTTCGGGGAAGTGGCACCTCTCTACGACCGTTACGGTCTTTTAAGTCAGGGTCTGTCTTTTCCCACCGAAAATCCAGTGGAGCTCCCCGACGTAAACTGCCCTACCACCACCAACAATCTACGCCAGATCACTATCCCAGAGACAGACAGCTCAGGGAACACTAACCCATCCCGCAGTTTGATTTGGCGCGCTCAAGAGGTAACTGGCAAGCTGGAGAATAAAGCAACATGTTCCGTTTTTGATCTCTCCTGCATCTTAAAAAACATTTCTCCCATTAAAGTTATTGAAGCTAAGGGGAATTTAGACGTTGCGTCAAAAGTTTCCCTCGCCGGTGAGGCTTGGTCAAACATGGCAGGGCCGAGCGGGGCATTTGCTACACTCCTTCCCCCACAAACAATCTTTAAAACTAAGGATAGTGAAAAGCCAACAATTGACTTCGAACACCAAGGAGGAAACAGCGGACCAACTTTTTCCGCTTCCCACACCAAAGCGGCATCTACTTTAAAAATCTCCTCCCTTGGAAACGTAGGATCGGCCGTGAACTGTATGATCTACGGCCTAACCGCCCACCCCGCAAACGCCCAACCCAACATCTGCGACGAGGTACTCGCCAGTGGAACGTTCTCGGGTTGGCCAACTGAACACGGATGCATTACCCAAGGACCACATGGTAGCTTTACCCACAAAAACGCGGAAGCAATCGATATTGGCGGGAGCAGCAGCTTCGACATACTAGGAACACCAGCAATGTCTACCGTATCTGGGGTAGTAGAAACAGCATGCAACGATGAGGGGGGGTGTGGCTCAATTGCTACTATGACAGGGAGCTGCACGGGGGTCTCTTCCTGTACTGGGAGGTGGGTTTCCATAATACCTGATGATGGGGGATATAAGATCTGGTACTTCCACCTTGACTCTGTCAATGCCATTCCAGGACAAAGAGTCTCGCCTGGAACAATTATAGGAGCGGTAGGTTTTTCGGGAAATGTCTTCCCAAGGGGAGTTGGAGGAACACACCTGCACTACGAATTCAAGACGGCCCCAATGGCTCCACCGAAAATCCCCGAGAACCCCGCAGAAGGGCTTTGCTGGTAAACAATGGTGTTAAACGATCTTAGAGAATTGATTCTTGGGAACAGAGCAAAAATAGTTGTTTTCGTAGTAATTTTGGTCTTAGTAGTCAGCATAATTTTGATAACTGAGAAAGGTCAAAAACCCCAAACCAATCCAGAAGAAGGAGGGCAAGAAGAACAGTTTCCGGAAGGATCCCAACCCCTACCAACCAATATAGATCTTTCTAAAGTCACAAATCTTACTAAAGAAATACCCCAGGACCTTATTACGTATAAGATTTCCTCCTCTCAGACCCCTCTTTCCGAGGAAGAAGTTTTGACTCTAGCTAAAACACTAGGATTCAAAAGCACATGGACAAGCAAGGGAAATATTGAGCTTGGTACAAGATACATCTTTGTTCAAAAAGGTAAAAACCTAATCATCCAAACCAATCCTCCCACGATCACTTTTAGTACAGATTCCTCCCTACCCAAAGGGACAATCCCAACGGAGGAGCAGACTATTGCAAAGGGGAAAGCTTTTCTTGCCCAGATTGGAGTAACAACCCTAGTGCCACTTCCCAGAAGCTACAGACTTCTTACGGTAAATGGGGACCTATTCTTTGCCACCCAAAACCCCGCATCTGCAAAGCTAGTTTGTATTACTTTCGCCCCAGAGAAAGACGGCTTCTCCATCATAGGAGACACGCCCGCAACCTTTTCGGCAACACTCTTCTTCGACACAACCAAAACAATCATTTCGCTACAGTACTACAAAACCAATTTCCAGTTTGAGCCGAGATCCGCAGCAGAGTTAAAATCGCTAGACACAGCTCTATCCGACTTAAAGAGCGGAAAAGGAATGGTGGTTGGAGCAGAACCTTTCAACGAACTAAGTCCAGATTCCAACCCAAACGTACTAAGCAGCTTCTCCCCAACCTCCGTTTATCTCGCCTATTACTTAAATAAATCTTCAGTTCTCACACCCGTCTACGTATTTGAGGGAATAGGAATATTGAAAAGCGGAAGTGAGAAAGTCATCGCCACCGTGCACCTACCAGCGACCAAATAATCAAAGGGGGCCCAAACCCCCTTTCAAAGCGAGGTGCGCTAGTTTAAAAATTTTCTGGTTTCAACCGAGGCGCCTTCGCCTGGCTTAGCACCCCTAAAGTTCAATCTTGGGAAATCGCAAGGAGGTAAAGGGAAGCAAAAACATCCTCACCCTGCATTTTTCCAGCCCCAGAAAGCAAATAAACCGGGTAGAGGAATTTGGAGTTCATAGGTTGAACAAGGGCAAGCTCAATCTCATTGGGGACAAACTCCGTCAAAACTGGAAGAGCAGGAAGTGCCCATTTTGAAACGTCCGCCTCTGGGCGAACCAATACCACTTTTCCCTCTCGGTTAACCTGCGGCAGAACTGCGTCTAAGCTAAGCAGGGGTACATCCGCAACCTTGCTAAAGGTAGTATCTGGATAATCAAAAGTCAAAAAGGCAATTTTTCCGCTCGGATCAAAGATAACCCGCGCTGCAGCTTCGGTAGGGCTTTCTCCAATTAGAGGAAGGCTCCCAACTAGCCGCGCAAAGGAAACTTCTACAAACTTGGCCTTATCTTCTCCCACGACGGAAAATCGCCCCTGCAAGTCTCCCAAGTACTGAACCCCAAAAACAGAGAGATCAGAAGTTGTAAGCCCAACCGAGGAAAGAAACTCTTTAGCTTTTTGAGAGGCTTGACTTTCTCCCCAAAGGGATCCCGATCCATCTGCATTACTCCGAGAGTAAGTAATTTCGCGTGGCTCAGCACTCACCATCAAAGTCTCTTTACCTTTCACAAACGTGTAAACCGCTCCATCCGGAGTGGTGGCAACGCTAAGGATACCTCCCAAACCAAACTTCTTAGCCAGAGCACGCGCCTCTTGCTCACTCATTATTACCCCCAAACTCGTCCCCTCATAAATAGCAGCGTGAGTAGGGAAGGAAACTGCGGGAAGTTTGGAAGAATCTAATATTCCACCCAACGCCCCCGTAGTAGCGGAGAGATTAAATGAAGGAACCCCCCCACTCTTAGTAGCTGTGGGGTAAACCTCCCGGTAGACAAAACTTAAAGCTAAAACCCCTACGACCAAAATTCCCCCAAAAATTAAAAGTTTTCTCTTGTTACCTAAAATTATTTCGCGAAGATCTGTTAACGTCATTTTTTACCAACAAAGATGGCAAGAATCAGAATCACACCCGCGAATCCCATCATCTTTGGGGATATATGGCTCCTTCATCGGCAAACCCAAAAACTCGTAGTGGAGGTGAAACCCCGTAGAGTTACCAGTGGTTCCTACCGTCCCTAAAACCTGCCCCTCCTTAATCGGATCCCCAGTTTTCACACTTACGGTAGCAAGATGCCCAAAAATAGCACTAAAGCTTCCATCCAAAGCTCGCAAGCGCACGTAGTTCCCATAGCCATTCGGCTCACAACCACCACTCCCAGGTACCCAACAAGCATAACCAACGTAGCCAGTAAAGGTAGCATGAACGGGCTTTCCCGCAACTGCAACAACATCAATGTCAATCGCCTCTGCCCCCGCGTGGGAAAAGGGACCGTCTGGACCTTGGGCCAAACAACCGTGATCAAGCGGCCAGCCTGAGGGAAAGCTTACTGGGGGGTTGCCTAAAATAATTAACCCCACACTCTGCTCCGAAAGATTAGGCTGCGAAAGCGCAAGGGTAGCAGTATTAGTAACGATCTCATCTTGGCCAGAAATGCTTTTGGTGCAACTAAATTCTTTTTGTTCTCCCGCAGTCAATTCGTCAATCTCTTCCGAAATTCCGCAAGCTTTATCAGAAAAAGAGAGGGCGTCAATAGAATTACCACTCACATTCTTTACCGTGATTTTCCACTCCACACTATAACTGCCGTTGGTGAGCTTAAGGGGGTTGGCAAAATTTGATCCCCCCGCCAGAGCAGCTTTCTTATCCACCCGTACCATATTTTGCAGCTTTGCGGCACTACCTCCCGCCTCCCAAGGGTAGGGAGTATTACTCAAGACTATCGAAAGCAGGACAGTCACCCCTATGGAAAACAAGATGAGCGAGCCTACAACGCCAAGCAGTAAGTAAGCGACAAATCGGAAAATCGGAACCACAACCTTCCCAAGCTCTTTAAAAAGAAGGTCTCCAACAAACTGGATTGCCCCTCCGATGGCGGCCCCAATTGCGGTTCCTGCCACGGGAATGGCACTTCCAATCGCCCCTCCCAAAGCTTCAAGCCCAAGTTTCTTTCCTAAGAAACCAAGAATTTTCTTAGCAGCCTTACTTGCGGTTTCAGACCACACCCTGTCCACCCAAGTCTTAAGGGTTGTAACTTGATTTAAGACGGGCTTAAGGACCCATCCCACTGCCTTCTCCTGAACTTTATTAACTGCATGCGGTAAGTAAAGGTAATAACGCCACGTTCCTTTTTCTCCGAAGGCAGAATTTACAAACTCTTTCCAAAGGTACGTCGTTGCAACTCCGCCCAACCCATCCTTCTTGTAAGTGTGGAGAAGGTTAAGGGTCTGGTAATGAATATTGCGCAATTGCCAGTAGCGCCAAAACCGAGCTTCTGGAGTTCCTTCAAGAGGTTCTCCTCCTCGCGCAAGCGCTTCAAACTCTCCTATTACAACATCCTGGGAACCTTTAGACTGTTTAACCCACTCTTTCTGGAGACCCTCCGCTTCTTTGTAAAACCCATCTGCACTTCCCTTAAACCCTTTCCAACGCCTAAAATCCCCAGCCTCCCATGCGGTCTTTGCTGCCTCTTCCGCTTCCTCTGCCTTACTCAGGACTCCACTAACTCTTCCCTCCCAATCACGTGCCACATCAACGATCGCGGCAAGCGGCTTAATTTTCCCCTCCATTAGAGCGTTTGCGATTTGGGGTGTAGGCGCATGGGAAACCTCACTATAGTAGTGTGCGAGCATTCGGTTACCCATCATAAGAGTGAGTCCCGGATTTCGCCGAATGCCATATTTTTCCGCTGCAAGGCGTGTTACGCGTAATTCCGCTTTTTCGTTCCAGCGCAAAACTGCTTGCTGAAGTGAATACGGAACATCTACCCGCCCGTTGGGTCCTTCCCAACCTGAACCAAACATCTCCTCCCAAACCTTACTCTCCGGCTTTTCCCAAGCGGCACTCAAGGCAGGAAAACCATACGTGAAAGATTTGTCCAGCGTTGTCCAAGCGGTTTTTAGAGGGTTGGAAACAAGATCCAAAACATTTGTTTTTACAGGCGCAACACTGCCCGGTTCGTAGCCAGAGGGAGCTTCCGCTCTTATATCAAAAGCACCTGTAAGATCCTCTTTTAAGCTATTTGCAACTTTATCAGGGACATTAAGAGCGTCAATCGCGGCAAAGGCCTTTTCCAGCCCCGCCACCACCGCCATACCCTGCGGCGTTACGACAGGGGGAGTGGGAAAGCGCCTACGGCTAGGGAGAAAAAAATTAAAAACACTTTGAAAAACGGCCATTGCCTAAATCTTAACATTCAAAGTATCTTATTTTCAGGAAGTTGACTTAACGACGCATTTTCCCTAAAATTAAGCCGGATGATAAGAAGAATTTCACTTTTTGCCACTCTCCCCCTTGCCTTGGCACTAACAACCCTCCTCCTAGTAGCCAAACCCGCTCACGCTTGGTTCGGGAGTGATCTTTGGAAAAATATCACCTGTGTTGCCGATATCAATTGCACAGTACGGGCCGCATCCACTGCCGCCCTTAACTTCGCCTTCAATCTCACCGTCGGCCAGGACTACGACAAGCTTACCGACGCTGACATCATTCAAATGGCTAATGGCACTTGGCAGGGGGGCTTAGCTTCTACTCTCGGTCAAACCCTCGCTTCCGCCTACACCACCCCTCCCATCGACAATCTTGCTTCCGTGATAAAGGGAGGACTGTCCAATAACATCCTCAACAACCCCGTCTCCGCCGCCGACACCCAGGAAGCAGGAAACCTCCTCCTACTCCCCGTACAAAACGTTTGGAGTGCGATACGGGATCTTGCTTACGGACTTTTTGCAGTGGTTATGGTTGCGATCGGAATTATGATTATCGCCAGAAAAGAAGTTTCCCCACGGCTAGTAGTTACTTTCACAGGCGCCCTGCCTAAAATTGTCCTGGGATTAGTTCTTATCACTTTCTCCTACCCGATTGTTGCCTTCCTCGTGGACTTAATGCAGTACGCAACAGAAGCCCTCTTTTTCCTAACTTGGAATGCCCTTCACTCCCAACTCACCGCAAGCGCTTCCGTAGGGGGACTATCTACCCTTCTTACTGGGTTCTACTCCAACATCATGGGGGGTGCCTTGGGAACCCTCAATAGTAATGCAATAGTTCAAAACCTTGGGGGACTGACGGCAGGCGCCTTGGCAACCATGTGTGGAGTAGTGATTCTCTTTGTGGGGCTCATCATTGTTGGTTTGATCCTTGTCGTTAAGCTTATTTTCGCCTGGGCTTGGATTCTCATCTATACAATATTCTCTCCGCTTTTAATCTTGTTCGGCACTCTTCCTGGCCAAGAAGGAACAATCACCGACTTGGGAAAGAAGATTCTAGCCAAAGGTTTACTCTTTCCTATCACTGTCTTCTTTCTCCTTTTAGCTTGGAGCTTCTCAGTCAAGCCAATGACCTTTCCACTGGAGACACTCACAGCAGGAGCAAACGTTCCCGTAACCTCAGGAGTGCTCTCGGCTTTCGCAGGACCTATCTTAACCCTTGCAATGATCGTCGCCGCATTTAAGGCGCAGAGTTTGGTGGAAGAAGCCCTTACTGGTGGTGGGGGAGGAAAGAAGAAAAAATAAAAACCCCCGGACCAAATTCATGACCCAGGGGTGAACAAAGCTCCGAATTCCTTTCCCTATATCTTTGCCCGCAACCGATTTAAGAAAAGGGCGAGTGCTCCAAACAGTGATCCCGCAACAATCCCTCCCCCGATTAGAACCACTGCTGAAAATAACCCCAAACTTCCGAGATGAATAATAGTTAAAATCACCCCGAGGAAGAAGTATAGGGAGACTAAAAGAGAAGCGAGAAAGAGGAGGAAAACAATCACTTCTACAAAGCCCCGTATGATTCCTCCAATAACCTGTAGGACTCCTCTCTTTTTCTCTTCTTTTGGTAAAGCTGCAGAAGTTACTACATCTGCCTTCGGTCTCGACTGCGGCTTAACTTGTACTTTGGCCAACGCCGCAAGGCATGGGATGCAAAGCGTCTGATCGTGAAGGGCTTGGGCAAGCTGATCTTTTTTCAGATGAGCGCCTAAAGAAGAAACCTTCCACCGTGGTGAGGGATTTTTTCTCCCTCTGCAATTCTTGCAATCTGTGGGGTGGGCGGTGAACGCCTCCAACCCTTCGGGGATACTGCCAGAGAGGATTTCTTCGGCCCAACGACTCACCAAAAACCAGCTCGGCTTGCCGTACACTCTTTCCTTTGTCCAAGCAACTCCATTCTTGATGGCATCTAGAACACGCGCAAGGACACTTGGGCCGCGGCGAACTTTAGAGGATTTTAACTTGCTGGGATGAGACTGATTTCTCACAGCCCAAACCAAAGCTACCCCCAAAATCGCGGCTGCAACCCAAATAAGTACAACAGCAATGAGCAACATCTTTGTCTCCTTTCCTTTTGATGGTTAGATTTTAGCTATAGGATATCACATCGGGGAGAAAAAATCAATCAGAACTTCCGAAGTACCCATAAATCTGGTACGCTTTAACTAGTTACTGGCGACTACCTACTAGAGTAATGGCCGAAGAATCACTTGCAACCAAACAACATCCCGTCCCCCAGCAGGTCTTTGGGGTCCAATTCAGGTTGGTCGGGAACCTTACGATCCGCCAATTTGTGATCCTGGCAGTCTGCGGCTTCTTTGCCTACGTTTTCTTTGTCTCCGGCCTCTTTATCGTCCTACGCATCTTCCTTTCAGGAGCTTTTCTTCTTGGCGGAGTAGCATTTGCCTTTGTTCCAATCCAGGACCAGCCGATGGACCAGTGGATCACGGCTTTCCTCCGCGCAGTTTACTCTCCCACCCGGCGCATTTGGGAGAAGGATAAGAAACCGGTCGAGTTCCTTACCTTAGAAATCCCAAAAATTGTCCAAACGGAGGAACCTGGCCTTTCTCCGGAGGAATCCCGTCGCCGACTGGAAACCTACCTCAAAACACTGCACGAAGAACGGGAGCTGGGCCCTCTCGATCTAGCCGAACAGCAGTATCTTGCGTCAATTAACACCATTGCTCACAAGATGGTTACTCACGAAGCACCTCTTCCCACTCCTAAACCTATTGAAGCTGCACCTTCTCCAACACTTACGCTAGAAGAAGTACTTGCCCATCCGCCTGTTCCCAGCCCAGAGGAGGCAGAAACGCCCCACCCCAAATTTGTAGAAGCAGAAAAGAATCCCTCCCTAGCCTCAGCTGTTAACTTTAGCGAACCACTCTATAAAGTCCAACGGGGAAGGGTCGCCAGCTACTTCGCCGCCCGTCGAAACGTGCGGGTTGGACGCCGCTTAACTCCTCTGGCAATTGCGGGAGCAATGGTTTATGCTCCAGCCCACGAACAAATTATCGCCCCAACTTTACCCCCAACTCCAATCGTAGAGGAGATACCATACGGGAATCCTCTTCCACAAGCACCCCAAGTCACACCCGTCCCTACACCCATTGCACTACCTCCTGAACCAATTGTACCAGCGCCTCAACCGGTATCTATCCCAACTGCACCACCCCCAGAACCACAGCCCATATCTACTCCCAAACCAACGGCTCCTCTCGCACTTCCGCCAATCCCAACCCCTACTTCCACTCCAAAGCCAACTGTACAATCTCTTCCAAAACCCTCTACCAAAAAGGTTGCCCCACCCAAAGAAGGAACAAACATAATTGCAGGCACGGCCCTCGATCCTAGCGGAGGGCTCCTTGCTCAAACTCTCATCGTCATCAAAGACCAAAAAGGCAATGTAGTTCGGGCAACTAAAACCAACGAATTAGGAAAGTTTTTTGTGAGTCCGCTTCCCAACGGATTTTACGGTGTAGAAGTTCAGAAGACTCCCTTTTCCTTTGCTACAATGAAGGTTGAGCTTACAGGATTAGGACTGGAAGAACTGGAATTAAAAGCAAAAGAATAATGGTTCAAGTAAAGATACCCAAAACCCAATCCACAACTCAGGAACATCTTGATATCCTTGATATCCAAGGAGATCTTGTCCTCCTTAAAAGCGGAAACGCCGCTCTGGTCTTGGAGACCACCTCAGTAAACTTTGATCTTCTTTCTGAACGGGAGCAGGATTCCATGATTTCCGCCTATGCAGCGATGCTTAACTCACTCTCCTTCCCAATCCAAGTATTGATAAGATCCCGCAAGCTTGATCTCTCTAACTATCTTTCTTGGATTGATGAGCAAGCTCATGCCACTACCCAAGCCAACCCGTATCTAAAGGAAAAAATCTCCTCTTATAAGAACTTTATTATCTCCCTTGTCCAAAAGGGAGAAGTATTGGATAAGCGCTTTTACGTCATAATTCCCCACACCGAAAGGGCAGGCATTTCCTCACCCTCTTTCTTAGACTTCTTGCTTGGCCGAAAACCCAAGGAACTGCGAATCAACAAAGCCGCACTCTTAGACCGCGCCAAAATTGATCTTGCTCCCAAACGTGACCACCTAGTAAGGCAACTGGACCGATTAGGAATCAAAACCAAGCAACTTACCACTCCGGAATTAATTGGACTTTTCTATGAGATTTACAATCCTGAGGCCGCGCGCGTTCAGCACATCGCCGGTGGCGCAGGCAACTATACCTCGGTTATGGTTGAACCGGCGGTAGGAGAAGGGCAGCAATGACCGAGTACGCACCCGGAACATATCTTCCCACGGCGTCCACCCCTCCGGTAGGTACACCTGGAGGAATGGCTCCCGGTCCTTCAACTCTTCCTCAACTAGCGCAAACGATTGCCGCAGGAGCGGTCTCTGTGCAAGATATCATCGCCCCACCTTCAATCGATGTTGATTTTAACCATCTTAAGATCGGAAACACTTTCGTACGTACCCTCTTCGTCTCCGGTTACCCCCGTTTTGTCGGGGCAAACTGGCTCTCACCCCTCATTAACTTTAACCACACCCTTACTCTTTCAATGTTTTACTACCCAGTAGAATCCCGTGGAGTACTAGACGATTTGCGCCGCAAGATCGCAGAGCTCGAAGCAACTATAAAAGAGGATGAAAAATCGGGAAGAGTTGCAGATCCTGCGGTTGAGGCGGCATATGAAGACGCCCGTACCCTCCAAGAACAGCTCGTTAAGGGAGTTGAGCGGTTCTTCCAATTCTCCTTCTACATCACAATTAGCGCGGAGTCACTGGAGGAGTTAGATTCGGCCACAAAGAAGGCGGAGTCAACGCTAGGATCGCTTCTCTTGCTATCCAAACACGCGACGCTTCGGATGGAGGAGGCCTTCCAATCCACCATCCCCACTTGCCTGGACAAACTTAAAATTATGCGCAATATGGACACAACCTCAATCGCAACCACTTTCCCCTTAACCTCCTCGGAGCTTACGGCTAACGAGGGAATCTTGTATGGAATCAACGAACACAACGGCTCTCTAATCGTCTTTGATCGTTTTTCGCTTGAAAACGCCAACACAGTTGTCTTCGCCAAATCCGGAGCAGGAAAATCCTATATGGTCAAGCTCGAAGCGCTCCGTTCGCTGATGTTTGGGACGGAGGTAATGGTAATTGACCCAGAAAAAGAGTATGAGCAACTCGCCCGCTCAATCGGGGGGGATTTTGTTACTTTTTCACCAACCTCCGCAGCAAAGATCAATCCGTTCGATCTTTCAGGTACTTACGAAGAAGGAGAGAATGAGCTTGCCTTAAAAATCCTTTCCCTTCACACCCTCTTCAAGATCATCATGGGGCAACTTGCCCCTGCCGAGGAAGCCCTTTTGGACCGCACACTTTTGGAAACCTACGCTAGGAAGGGAATCACGCAAGATCCCGCCACCCACCAAAACCCCGCTCCAGTAATGGCAGACTTGTATGAGGTTCTAAAAGCAACCGCGGAAGGGAAGCCGCTTGCCGATCGTGTTGAGCAGTACGTAACTGGATCTTTAAAGGGGATCTTTGATCAGGCTTCAACGGTAGATATCCGTAATACCTTCACCGTATTTTCCACGCGGGACTTGGAAGATAAGGTTCGTCCAGTTGCAATGTACATCATCTTGGACTTCGTTTGGAGCAGAATTCGCCGTGACATAAAGAAACGCATCCTCGTCGTAGATGAGGCTTGGTACTTAATGCAATACCCTGACTCTGCAGTATTTATGTACTCAATCGCAAAAAGAGCTAGGAAGTACTATCTTGGGTTAACAACAATCACACAGGACGTTGCAGATTTCTTACGTTCAGATTACGGGCGGGCAATCGTCACCAACTCTTCAATCCAAATCCTTCTCAAGCAGCATCCCGCGGCAATCGATGAGGTCTCAAAGGTCTTTTATCTCTCCGAGGGAGAAAAGCGCATTCTTCTTTCCGCAAACGTAGGAGAGGGTCTTTTCTTTGCAGGGCCAAACCATGTTGCAATGCAGGTTGTTGCCTCCCCAGAGGAACATCCTCTTGCCACATCATCCCCCAAGGAAATTCTCGCAATCCGGGAAAAACTGGAGCAGGAAGCCAAGGAAAAAGGATTGTCCACCGAAGCAACATCACCTACCTCTCCCACCCCTACCCCCTAATCAAATGGCCTTTGAGACAGTCGGAGATACTCTCAACCAATCTTTCCACCGTGGACCAATTCACGCCACAGTCTTGGCCCTAAAAGTTGAAGTAGAGGCAAAAAAAATTCTTCCATCTTGGGCAACAATGATCTCATTCCGCGAAGGGCGCTTACTTGTATCAACACCCTCTCCCAGTCACGCCCAAGAGCTTTACCTTAACTCTGCAGTACTAATAAGAAATATTAATGAGGCGTTAGGAGGAAAGGTGGTTGAGAAAATTTCATTCCGAGCGGGAGCCGAGACTTCTACTCCTGCAAGCGAACAGGCATAATCACGTGACGATAGGTTGGATCTTTTGGAGAAGAGAAAAGAACCGGATCTAGGGACGAGTTCAAAGAAAGATCAACATCCCCTCCAAGCAATGCTCCCAAGGCGTCACTCACGTATCGCGAATTGAAGGCAATCGTACCTTTCTTCCCCTGACCTGAGATCAGAATCTCAATCTTTGCTTCTCCTCTCTCTGCTTCCTGGGAAGATACCTCCATCCGCTTCTTCTCCGGATCATAATTCAAAACAAGGATGCCTACCCCACTATCGGAAAATACCGAGGTCAACTGAACCGCTTTAGCCAGCTCTTCTTTCTCAAAGCTAATTTTGGTCTCAAAGTTGGCTGGAATAATCTGTTCATATTCGGGGAACTCTCCCTCCAAAGCCTGGGTAAAAATCATAAAGTCAGCGGTTTTAAAGAAAAGCTGTCCCTCTGCAGAAGAGGAAAGCTCTACATCCCCCTCAACAAGGCGAGATGCCTCAACTAATGAGCGCGCCGGAACTACCGCGGTAAGTTCTTCTCCTGCCATCTTCAATCGTTTCTCTCCTAACCGGAAGCCGTCCACACCCACCAAAGTAAGGGCACCGCCGCCAAGTTTGACCAAGACACCGGTAAGGATTGGGCGGGATTCATCTTGAGCTGTAGCGAGGGAAACCTGGTTAATCGCTTCCTTCAGCTCTTTAGCCGGAAGGGTAGCAATCACCTTTCCTTCTGAAGCAAGCGTCGGAAATTCCGAAGAAGGAAGACCATTAATCTTCGAGGAAATTCCTTCTGCACTGACGGTAAGGATATCTTTCTCAACCTCAAGGGTTAATTTTCCTGCAGGAAAATTGCTGATTAATCCCACCAAAGTTCGCGCGGGAATCGTCGTGGATCCCTCTTTCTCTACTTTTGCTCCAACTGCAGTTTTTATACCTGTTTCCAAATCAGTCGCTGCAAGCTCAAGTACACCTTTCCCTGTAGAAAGAAGGATATTTTCCAACACCGGCAAGGCTGCCTTAGCTGAGGCTACCCGAGCAACCGCGGAAAGCTTAGGCAAAAGATTCTCCTGAAGAACAGTAACCTTCATGCGCGCGCTCCTTCCGGAAGAACAACCACGTGCCGTTCCCGTCCCTCACCACGGCTTTCGGTACGTACTCCCTTCTCTTCCTCTAAGGTAATGTGGATGATTCGGCGTTCGCTCGCAGGCATTGCAGGAAATGCTACTTCTTTAAGAAGAAAGCGGGTCTTATCCGCCGCCTCCAGCGCTCTGCGGCGAAGCTCTTCCTCACGTTCCTTACGGTATCCTCCTGCCTCAAGCGTGAAAGGGGAGAATTCCTTAAACTTTCTCAAAAGTGTTACTCCCAAAACGGTTTGCAGGGCGTTAAGAGTCTGTCCGTGAAAACCAATCAGCAAAGGGCTATCCGCTTCATCTTTCGGTGTAAGGTTAACAAGCGCCCGTCCATCTTCTTCAGTAAATTCAACCGTAGTTTTAATCCCCATCAAATCTAGGATCTCTTCACTCTTTTTTCTGAAGAATTCTTGCTGTTGTTTAGTCATAAGAAAATCAAATGCCCCACTACGCTCACGCTTCGCAGGGCAGGCCCCATGCAGGGTAAATCTGTTTTAATCTAACACATCTTCCTAAGAAGAGCGAGATACCTTTACGAACAACTGCTGGGGGATCTGCAGAAGAACGGAAACGAACCAATAAAGCATCAAGCCCGCTTGGAATTGCAGTCCCAAAAGCAGGGTAATGATAGGGAAGATATAAAGGTTTTGCCGCTGTAGTGCTGAAGCAAAATCTTCTTCTTTCTCCTTAGCTTTGTGGGTAACATCATGCTCTTGGGAAACGGCGGGAAGCATCATTTTTGAGAGAACAAACTGGGCCGCGGCAGCTGCGATAGGAAGGATAAAGTAAGGATCTTTCTGAGATAGATTCCAGATTAAAAACTGTTGATTTAGGCCACCGTTACGCAAATTAGAAATAAAAACGTTATAAAGCGCAATAAGGATAACTAATTGAAGGATCTGGGGTAAACAACCAGAAAAAGGATTAACTCCTTTTTGCTTAAAGAGTTCCATTTGTGCAGCTGCAAGACCTTGCCGATCACCTTTATATTTCTTCTTCAACCGCGCAAGATCAGGTTGAATCTCTTGCTGCGCACGCATTGACCTAAGTGCGGGGAGGGAAAGAGGGAAGAGTATCACGCGCAAAATGAGTGTCAAAGCAATAATGGCCAAACCTAAATTCTGTCCGAGCACCTGATACAAAAATAGTAGGGCCGTGGTAAGAGGTGTAATGAGAAGAATGTTCCAAATATTCATAGTGCGCTAAAGTTTACCACGCTTGCTGTTTTTTAGAGAAGGAACTGGGTCAATTCCTCCCTTTGCAAAAGGGTGACAGCGAAGCACTCTCTTTACCCCAAGCCCCAACCCCCTTCGAACCCCAAACCGCTCCACCGCCTCGTACGTGTATTCAGAGCAAGTTGGTTCAAATCGACAGGACCCTCCAAAAACTCGACGGCCAATAACACTGTGGTCCGGAGAAATTGTCCTTTGATATGTAGAGATTAGAAGCAACACAAACCCTCTCATCATTACTAATGATATATCCAGGCGTCCCCAAGTACCTTACGTACCTGTTGGCGAAGGATTTCTGGTGAGATTCCCAACGCCTGATCCTTAACCCAAAAAGCAGCAAGAACTCCCGGTCGAACTTGTGAAAGCGCCTTCTCTACCTCATCACGCAAAATACGCTTCAGCCGATTTCTCTCAGTGGCAAGTTTGCTCACTCTGGAAGAAACAACAAAACCAAAACGGGAGGAACCGCGTTGGTTGAGCAAAACAAATAAGGTAAAGAAAGGACTGGCATATCTGGCGCCTTCACGGCGTAAACGACGAAAATCAAAATCAGCAGAAAGACGGTGTTCCCGAGAGAGCATTAATGGGTCAGGACGTGGCGCCCCTTGCGTTGACGTCGCTTAATTACTGCGCGACCACCCGGCGTGCTCATTCTACGCCTAAATCCGTGGGTGCGAACCCGTTTTCTTTTCTTAGGTTGATAAGTCCTTTTTGGCATGAGTAACTTTGGTATTCTTTAAGTTATAAGACTAGCCTTCCTCCTGTATACCATCGGGAAGATGACCCCTTAAAAATACTTTCCTACTATAACACAACGAAAAGACTTCAACAGCCCCCTTGACACACCTTACCCACATCAACTACTTAATTAAGTTAGCGTATCAAGCCTATTTTCCCCTGCCTAAGTAATCCTGCCAGCCCAAAGCTCAAATGTACGAGAAAGACATCTGGAACAACGTCCTGACATTTTTGGAAACTGACCTCTCTAAAGCAACCATTGCAACGTTCTTTGGCGGAACGGAGCTTTCCTCGTTGGAAAATGGAAAAGCTAAAATTCTGTGCCCTAGTCGTCTCTCTCTAGAGCATCTCAAAATGCGCTATGGAGGAATGATTGCCGAAGCACTACGTACAACCTCCGGCAAAGAGTGTGAGCCAATCTTCGAGCTGAAGCCGCTTGCACCCAGTAAGGTTCAAGAACTTGGACCAATCTTTAGAAACATTGAGCAGACGGGATTAACATCCTCCTATACCTTTGAAAATTTTGTGATTGGAATTTCCAACCAACTTGCCGTAAGTGTCGCCAAAGCAGTAGTGGAAAGGCCTGGGCAACTCCACAATCCTTTCTTCCTTTACTCCGGAGTAGGACTGGGAAAGACGCACCTCCTCCACGCGATTGGAAATCGCATCAAAGAAGTTAATCCAGAAGTACGAGTTCTTTACTCCCCAGCGGAACATTTTACAGCGGAGTTGATTAGGGCAATTCAAGACCGAAGAACTACAGCAAGCTTTCGGAAAAAGTTTCGCGCGATAGATGTTCTACTGATTGATGATATTCAGTTCCTGGCGGGAAGAGAAGCAACCCAAGAAGAATTTTTCAACACCTTTAATGAACTTTATCTCGCGGGCAAGCAGATTATTTTAACTTCAGACCGCCACCCCAATGAGATTCAAAAGCTTGAGCAACGGTTGGTTTCGCGATTCGCGGGCGGAATGGTTGCAGATATCCAGGAACCTGATGTAGATATGCGTGCCGCGATCCTTCGCGAGAAAGCATCCGCCCGGGGAGCAGTCTTGCAAGAAGATGTGATTCTCACCCTGGCAGAAAAAATCCAAGGAAGCATCCGCCAATTGGAAGGAACTTTAAATCAACTCCTAACTGTGGCAGCCACTCAAGGAATTTCTCCTTCCGCCGAACTTGCGCGAGGACTATTAAGAAGTTGTGCTCCCGCGGAACAGGTCATATCCTCGCAAGACGCTCTCACCGTCGTTTGTCGCCGGTTCGATGTTAAGAGGGAGGATATTTGTTCGGCCAAAAGAGTGCAGGAAATAGTGGTACCCAGACAAGTTGCCTCATACATCTTAAGGAAGATAAACGGCGCCTCTCTTAACCAGATCGGATGCATCTTGGGAGGGAGAGACCACTCCACAATCCTTCACGGAATCAGAAAAGTTGAAGAAAATTTAAAGAAAAATCCTTTCCTCCAGAATCAGGTAGAATCGATTTGTGGGGAAATCTTGGGGAAAAACGGTCTATAAAAGCAAGGCAAGCACTTTTTTTAAGAGTTTTCCAAAAGTAATCCACATCTTTCCACAACTTTTCCACAAGCTAGAAAATGTGTTTTTCAGGATTGGAGAGGAGTTTTCCACAACCCCTACCGAGACACTACTACTCCTCTTACTCTTATTGCTCTTCCCATCCAACTTAGCAAAGCATTTCATTCTTCCCCAAAGCTACGTTCTAGGCATTGTTGTTGACTACCTTATTCCTACAATCTACCTAACAGAACTTCTACTACTACTACTTCTTATTTCAAGTGCATTAAGGAAACGGAAACACCGTGTCAAACAATCTTCTCCGCTCGCCCTGCTGATACTTCTTTTTCTCCTCTCGTTGCTTCCTTCCTTCTGGGTTGCAACTGAGAAGGTGAGTGCTTTATTTCGCTTTGTGGAAATCTCCCTATGGTTTTGCTTCTCTTTTTGGGTTTCCGAAAGGATCTCCTGGGAGAAACATCATCGAGTCTTTCAAGTTTTGGGGTGGGGAGTGTTTTGGGTAT
>Ga0187886_1001266_pt1 | contig 23836 bp, 26 predicted proteins | sample June2016WEW_20_1_FD_133001 | JGI IMG/M metagenome (GOLD analysis project Ga0187886, IMG submission 133001) | Peatland microbial communities from SPRUCE experiment site at the Marcell Experimental Forest, Minnesota, USA - June2016WEW_20_150 | ecosystem: Environmental > Terrestrial > Soil >... | reverse complement strand
GCGCAACCTGCGGAACACCACTTCAACCGCATCATAAGTTCTGTCCTGCATGCGGAGCTGCAGCACCCGTTCCGAGCGTGATGGAGACAAAATTATGTATAGTTTGCGGAATCCGTATTCCGGCAACAGCAGTTTTCTGCGGAAGTTGTGGCGCGAAACAAAATTAAGCGATTCGTTATGCAATCTGCCTTAAAAGTTATCGAACAATACAAAGGCATTGTAGAGGCCGAACTGGAGCGACACTTGCCACGCGATGGAGAGCCATCAGAGTTCTACGCCTCAGTGTGGGAACTGCTTGATCGTGGTGGAAAACGCTTCAGGCCTGGACTAACTTTCTTAGCATGCGAGAGTGTAGGCGGTCGACGGGAGGAAGCGGTTAATGCTGCCGCTGCTGTCGAGCTGCTGCATAATATGACGTTAATTCATGATGACATAGAAGATAAGAGTGAACTCCGTCGTGGAAAGCCGTGTATCCATAGAATCTATGGGATTCCGACAGCCATAAACGCTGGCGATGCGATGCTAATCAAAGTCTTCGAAATTGCGAACTCTAGCATGATTTCATTTGATCGTTGTAACCGACTTGTGAATCTCATTGCCAAGCGGGCCTATGATATTACGTGGGGTCAAGCGTTCGAGTTCAATTTATGGAAGAGAACTAAATTCAGCGAAGATGATGTCATACGACTTCTAAAATCTAAGACTGGTGCACTTACTGGTCTCGCTACCGAAGCGGGAGCAATTGCTGCTGGAGCGGATAAAGATCAAGTAAGAGCACTGCGCGATTTCGGAGAAACTATTGGAATCGCTTTTCAAATCGTTGATGATCTTCTAAATGTAGTTGGCCAAGAGAAGGAATACGGGAAAGAAATCGGGGGTGACATTAGAGAAGGAAAAAAAACTATCTTGGCAGCCCACCTGTTGAGTGTTGCTGATGCTGCGGATAAGCGAACGTTCAGGAGGCTCTTAGGAAAAAACGTAATCAAAAAAATTGAGATCAAGAAGGTAATTCAACTCTACAGTAAATATGGATGTATGGATTATGCTAAGTCAAGAGCAGACTTCTATCTGCAGAAGGCTTTGAAGAACTTGGATATTTTACCATCCACTGAAGCGAGGGATAACTTAGCATTGGTAGCTAAATTCCTAATCTCGCGAAGCTACTAGAGTGAAAAATGTTTGACACCAAAAATGCTCGTCCAATTACATACTTACTATCACTATGAAAACGCAGGAGATAGCAACACTCGTAATTGGGTGATGTGGTGATTACTTGACAAAACTATTGCATCAAGCAATTGGCCGGCTGATAGTGATTGACGGAATTGATCAATCTGGGAAGAAAACTCAGACAGGATTGCTTGTTAAGAGAATTCGACAACAAGGATTTCATTGTACAAGGTGGGACTTTCCAGTCTATCAAACAACAATTGGAAAACGTCTCAAAGCCTACCTGGGCGGAATGGAACGTCCGGATCTACATGTTGTTCACCTCTTATATGCAGCTAACAAATGGGAAGTAGCACGAAAAATTGAGGACCAATTGCGTCGAGGTTGTATTGTAGTCGCAAACAGATACACGCCCTCAAACCTAGTCTATGGGAGTGCTCATGGTCTTTCACTCGATTGGCTCCATGCGCTTGAAACTGGCCTGCCGAAACCATCATGCGTCATCATCTTAGATATTTCAATCGATACTTCGTTTGATAGAAAGAATCGAAGTCGCGATGTCCACGAAAAAGACTTACCATACCTTGAAAGAGTTCGGAGGTCGTACATCCAGATTGGAAAGAAGTATCGGTGGAAAATCATAGATGGAGGAGCGGCCCCTGAAGAAGTTAATTCAAAAATTTGGAAGACGGTTGCGCCAATACTCAAATCTGTAAGAGCCCGCCGTTACAAAGCAAGATTATTCCGATTAAGGGACTTGGCTTGAAGATGAAGTTAGGAGCATCGGTTGGTACCAGGCTCGTTAGGAGTAAGAGTTGATAGATAATGTCTCTTAACAAGTCTCACAATGCGTACTGGGGCTTCGTTAAGGATCCAATCTATGGCTATATTCGGCTGACGGAGACAGAGAGGAGTGTTATAGATACTCGAGCGGTCCAGAGGCTCCGCAGAATCCGACAGTTGGCTGGTGCGGAATATGTTTATCCAGCGGCAAACCATACTCGATTCGAGCATGTTCTTGGCGCCATGTATCTGGCAGGCGTAGTAGCGGACAATTTACCAGTAGATCTATCTTCCAACGAAAAGCAAAAAATTCGTTTGGCTGCGCTTCTGCACGACGTTGGTCATGCACCTTTTTCTCATCTCTTCGAACCCATGCTTCTCAAGTATCTACACAGAAGCCATGAAGATATGTCAAGTTGGATTATCGCCGAGTCAGAATTGGCTGACGTAATAAGTACCTTGGGCTTCAACCCGAAAGAATTGAGTGAGTTGGCGGTTGGTAAATCTGTGACCAATCGAAAATTCTTCAATCAAATTATTAGCAGCTCTTTTGATGTGGACAAGATGGATTTTGTTGTACGTGATTCCTATCATGCCGGAGCGGGTTACGGTTCCGTGGATGTTTTCAGATTGATTTACACAATGGACGTTCTTAACGATGACTTGGCAGCGGACATTACTGCCCTCCCAACATTGGAAAGTCTAATTCTGGCAAGGTTGGAGTCCTTCCGGACAATCTACTTCCATAGAGCATGTCGAGCCGTTCACATGATGCTACTACGAGCACTGAACTACGCTAGAGACGATTTGGAGATTCTGCAGATCACGACGCCGGATCAATACTTGGAATGGGATGACTATAATGTCTGGTCGAAACTTACCCAAAATCCAAGATCGCGAGAAGTGATGTTAGATCTAGCTCAAAGGAGACTGCTAAAATGTGCATATGAAAGAACCGTCTTTGCTAAGGATGAGCTTGTATCAAGCGTTTTTACGAAAGAGAATGTGCGATTGAAGCTAGAAGAGGAAATCGCAGACAAGGCTAGCGTTCCTGTTGAAGACGTTGGAGTCGACGTTCCATCACTTCCTTCAGTGCCGTACCATTATGCCATGGAAATAGGTCCGATCAAAATTCCGATCTTCTCAAAAACTAAGACGGGTGAGAAAATTCCGCAGAAGATAACCGAACTCTCGAAAATACTTGACGTGCTGCAAGTATTCATGAACATAATCAGAGTATACACTAAAGAAAATTATAGAGAGAGAGTGAAAGACGCAGCGAGTGACGTTCTCGGAGAATCTCCACTATCAGATCTTGACTGAGATCTCAGTCAGATCTTGTCCAGCAACTTTGAGTAAATTCGAAGCGCCTCCGTTTCATCAAGCAAAGTGTACAAGGAAATGATTGACATCTTTCCCGTCTTTCCAGCTAATTTCTCCGCTAGCGCTCTTGTTGTCATCATATATTTGCTGCCGACCAAGACCGATGAACGTCCAGAAGCTATCTCTCCAGATCCAGGCATTGCTATGGCAACTGTTCCCATTCTCGCATTGTCTTCGAAGAAGAATGCCAGCATGGCATTTTCAAGCTCAACATGATTTAGCTTAAATGTTCTTGAGTTGACTTGTAAGCTGGCTTCTTGAAAATTCATTTATCTTCACAAACAAGGCAGGAGCTAGTGTAGATAAACGATGCTTCACAGATCCAACAAATTGCTTTGTACAGATAGGGTTGAGTGCCTTTGGTCCTAAGGTTTTGACGTTATAATGCAATACCTCCATGGGTATCCTGATATTGTAATTGGGTGAATAGTGTGTTTAGGGAGTTGTCTGCGTGGTAATCCCCTAAACGTCGCTGACTCACTTATACCAGCGTATGGTTTAGCCCATGAAGCGGCCGAACAGAAATTCGTATAACCCACTTTCTTTTCTCAACGCGTATTTCCTTGACAGTATTATCAAGATTGACAAAACGTCCTCTCAACTAAATATTGAAGCAAGGTCTGGATCTATAGATGCATCGCTTAACCCTACGGTTCGGAGTTTGATGGGATGAAAGGCACCCTGGCAATATGTGAGCGCGACATGCGCAAGTACTTCAAAGAACCGAGAGTAATGATAGCCACCATCGGCGGACCATTCCTAACGTTGATTTTGCTCGGTAGTGCGTATGGAGGGGCAATCACGCACGTGCCAATCGCAGTTGTACGAGAAAGTTATGGACCCTTTTCGGCAAAACTTGTCGACATATTACGGCATCAACAAAATTGCGCTTACGGCGGAATAAATTGCCAAACTTCGTTTCAGATAACAGACGTCCCCAGTGTGGACGCGGCGCAGGATATGTTGAGAGAAGGACTGGTTAGGGGGATTATCTTTATCCCGCTGGGCTTTGACCGTTCATTAGGCCGTGACTCCAACGTTACCATAACAGTAACCTTAGACAATACCGATCCTTTGAGTGCTGCCTCCATTGGAACCGAAGTTTCTCAAGCAAATCAGCAGTTTTCATCCCACGTCCAAATATCATCTCCCCTTAACACGAGATCAACCGTCGACTTGGAAGACGCTTATAGAAATATCTTGTACATTGAATTCATGGCGCCCGGTACCCTATGTCAATCAGTTATGTTCGTTTCAATTATCGCAGGGGGCGTTCAACTTGTGCACGATAAAGAGCGTGGAATAATCGAAGGCTACCTGGTCACACCGTTAAAACGATATGAAATCGTCGGTGGCGTACTGCTTTCAGGCGTCATTAAAGCGCTCATATCAATCTTAGTGTTGTTCGCATTGGCGATTATAGTGGCAGGCATTCGCCCAATCCCAGACATGTTGAGAATTACGCTGGTCATCTTCACACTCTTCCTCACATCGCTTGGTATTATTGCAATGATGACTGCCTATGCGGTTAGGTTTTCCTCTGCCGATTTGTACAGAGTTAGCACCTTTCCATTCAATTTAGTTCTCTATTACACGAGCGGCGCCGTATACCCACTAGATGGGTTCCCGACCTGGATGCGGCAAATATCGATAATCAATCCAGAAGCATACGCAGTACATGCATTACGATTACTGATGTACAGGGAATCAAGGCTATCATCTATCGCAGGGGATTTTACCTTCCTGATAATCTTCACCGGTTTGATGATGGCACTAGCCGTAGTCGCGTTTAGGCGTTCATTATAATCTAACAGGCCTAATTATGAAACATAATTTTGGCTCCCTTCTTCGTATTGAGTATTTAATGGGAGCGAAGAATTACATAATCAATATCCATGGGGCTGGTTTCAATCCTTAAGTCGCGATATTGCAAGATAATCAGCGGCTTCGCTAAGATTCACGGGAACCAGTACGATGCCAGATATCCCGATGGATGCGTAGCGTTGTGCAATTCTAGCCAAGTTTTCGGGTGTAGAAGTTAATTTGTAGATCATTTCGTCGCTAATTGCTCGCTGAGCATCCAACGAATTTTTGTTAGTCCAAGCTTTCGACAACTGTTCGCTTTCTGCTGTGAATCCGGAAAGTTTGAACATCTGATTGTAGGATGCAGCGGCTCCATAGTAGGCGAGTCTACGAGTTATGAATTCACGATCGCGGCCTGGGTCAAGTGAGAAAATCAGTGCGGTCCTGATCTCAATTTCATGACGATTTCTTCCAACCTTCTCGACCCCTTGAATTACCCGGTCAACCAGTCTTTTCGCATATTCAGGAGTTGCACAATTGAAAATTAGACCGTCCGCTAATTCACCTGCAAGACTTGACATCGCCTCGCCAATGGTTCCAACGAAAATTGGAAAGGACGTTTGGAATGGTAAATGAAACTCAGGGCCTTCCTTGGAAGGTAATTGGGCTATGCGTAGATTCTGGATTGCATGTCGTAACTGTAAGAGGGGTTCGTGAATGAATAAACCATGCTTTTCGAGAATGTTGTTTGTACTCACCCCTATCCCTAAACTGAAACGGTTTCTTGAGATGAGCTGAAGCGTAGCAGCCGTCATGGCGATCAGTGGGATGCTTCGGGTGTAAATGTTGAGGATCCCTGCACCAAGCTTCAACCTGCTGGTTCGCGCGGCTATTGCTCCGAGAATGGAAACGGAATCAAGATCAATCGTTTCCGGTAGCCAGAAACGCTCGACACTCTGATCTATCTTTCTAGCAGCGTCAATTATTTGCCAAGGGTCACGTTCGCCCCAAACAGCAACATCGAAGTTCATTATATTCAGCCAGGAGAAGTTATCTTACACAGTATAGTATGAATTAACGAAAGCGATGCGCATAGTCTCTTCGACCACTTTCCTTCCGGAATATCAATACGAGACAGAGGACCTTCTAACTAAACTGCCTCTTCGATTATCTGAAGAAACCTTAAAGTCGATTAGGAATCTCAACGTTCAATCACGTAGATTCGCATACCCCATCTCAACTATTATAGATGGTTCTTTCCGCTCAGAATATCCGGATCGTTCATTTCATCTGGCAAAAATGGCCAGCCAGAGGATCATACGCGACGCTGATGATATCGGATTTCTCATAGCTTGCTGTAATGCGCATGACTACATCTGTCCGAACCTCAGCAGCATGTTACTTCGAACTCTGGGACTGCGACCTGAGACTAGACATTGCACCCTTCAAGGATATGGTTGTACTTCATTTATCGTCGCACTCCAATTAGCCGAGGATTATCTTGCAAAAAACCACGACAAACAAGTTTTGATAATTACTTCAGAGGTAAACTCGATGCTCTTCGCTAGTGACCTTAGGAAAATTGTCGAACAGAAAATTGAACTGAAAAAAGGGACTCAAGATTGGGTCACACTAGTTGAAACGATGCTGTTCGGCGATGGAGCCGCAGCGACACTTATTTCTGATAATGAAGGTGAAACGAATATTAAGCCCATGCTACACGTGACAAATCTCGAATCTAACGATTACAAACTTGGAATAGCTGGACCAAACTTCTATCTGAGTTCAGAAATTCCATCAGCAGGAATTCGCTACACCCGTTTCCTCCTAGAACAACTTCAACTTAACCCGAAATCTTTCCGTAAAATTATCCTCCACACTGGAAGCAGCAAAATACTTGATTCTATACTCTCAGCAATAGGACAAGAGCCCGAAGTGGCATCGGAGTCTTATCGAGTCTTGGAAGAGCATGGAAATCTCTCCGGAGCGAGCTTGCAATTCATAATGAAGGAAGTACTCTCCAGATGCGTACCGGGGTCGGCATTGATGTTAGGTTTCGGGCTAGGATTTCATGCGGGAGCAGCGCTCATAGAACAATCCTAGAGTAACTTATCAGCACAACAGATTAGAGAGGCTACAGCACAGGTTCGCGTGACAAATCGAAGCTTAAAAGCTGAACTAGATGACTAGTTCAGCTTTTAACCGTGTTTTTCCTCTTGTATGCGAGAGAAAACCGATATGAGTGATAATTTATCGTTTAAGCAAAAAGCGTACATGTTGATACGTATTCAGCCGGGGACAGAAAGCGAGTTTTATGCAGAGCTGAAAAAACTTCCAAACATCGTCGGGGTTGATCTCGTGCATGGACCATATGATTTTGTAGTTGTGGCGGAGGGTAAAGCCAGTGACATAGACAAGGTTGTTCTCAGAATTAGAAGGATTCCGCATATTCTCACCACTGAAACAATGACCGCCTTCACTCTCAGTTAGGATACTGCGCATCTAGATAGCCCCCATCTGTGCTAATAATGCGCGCACGCTGGGTACGATAGAGTTTTTCTCGATCACAAGTTGTCGGTTATGGCAGTTCCGGTTTTTGATTTGGGTTTCAGCTTTGCGTACCGGCCTAGTGATGAACGCCTCGATGGTTAATCCTATTGCGTCCCAACAAGCACTTCAGCTACCATCCGTCTGGGAGTAGGTCTGATTCTCGGGCCGTAGCCCATTCGGAGCAATAGCTGCGGATAGCCTCTTCTGTCCATTATTTCACTCAACTTGATCCTTAATTCGGGAACTTCGATGGGTTGATTCAAGAAGGATGCTGAGACTCCGTCTGCGCAGGCTCGCAATAGGACCCTTGACAAGGCCTGACCAACCGACAACCAAGCGGATGAATCATCCCTATCAGTCCCTAGGACTGCAAGAACCGGAGAACCAGCCGCAAGCTCCCGATCTTTCGCAGCCTGACCTCTTCCTATGTCAAATGTGCGAACCAGCAGCGTGGCAACGCTAGAAGCTAAGTCGCCGTATCCAAAGGCATAGCCCGGTAGGCCATCGCGGGTGCTGCTTCTGTTTGAATGTATCCATGCTGCTAGTTCACGGCGAAACCGTCGATCAGCCATCTGGATGCGATCAGCCTCAGCAATCAGATCAGCAACCTTGTGTCGTTTATCCTCTAGATGTATGATGGAGAGCCAGGCCTCTTCCTCAGTTGCCATTGCTTCCAATTCTGTGAGCAATTTCTCTTGAATTTGTCGAGGTTCGAAAGGCATGCGGTTGGTTCGTCGCTTCACGATTGCGTCGAAGAGCATTTCCTCTTCAGATCTTGCTTTCCTTTCTTCACCCAAGCGGACGCGAGCAAGTAGATCATTATTATTCTCGGGACTGAACCACGAGACAATGCACGAATGACCAAAATGACTCACAGCCATACGAAGATGAAATAGTGCTGATCCGCAACTGATGATTAATTCTCGATCTTCCGGGTCAACAACAGGGAGAGCCCGTGCCCGGTCAGCATACAACTCCACGCCGTCGTCGATTACTTTGAACCGCCATGGCTGGGAATTGTGTGACGACGGAGCGAGCATAGCATAATTCAGAAGATAACGCAGTTTATCAGAAGATGAACCTTCTCTCGGAAATTCGCTGTCGGAAACTTTCCACGCATCCCAACCCAACAATCTTCACCAACTCGATTGAGTCATTGACAATCGGTCATTCATTGCTGTGATATTCTAATCATTCTTTCACTATTAAAACACCACTGGGTCAGCAAGGTAGCTATGACACTGGTACGAGCAACGAGACACTAGAGGTCTATGGCCAGAGGTCTACGATCTTGACATTCTAAAATTACCATCTGACGGTCCACTTGTAGATGTAAAGGTCTGCATCATCAATAGACGGAGGATTAGTAAATGTCTCTAACCAAGATGCGACCAGAATGCTTCAAACACCCTGATGAGTTCCTCTGCTACGTTCACCGAGCACGTAGCAATGGAAGCAACAGCCCCGAACCTAAGCAGTATATAGATACAACCATGCTGGCTACATCAAGCGCTTCAGCATAAGTAATGCAATACATCTTATGACCAAATCTGTGTTGAGCTCTTACAGTACGAGGTTAGAGCTTTGGCAATGCTCCCGGATGATATGAAGCACCTCATCAACTATGATGAGAAAGTAATATTGGCCTTGCGTGGAAATGAGATCGTAGTACTGAGTAATCAGCGTTTAATTATTAGAAAATCCGGAGGGCTCGGTCTTAAGAAGAGCTTTGTGGATTATCCCTACTCTAATATGGTAAATATCCGATTGGAGAAAGGTGTGAGGAGATCCAGTGTAGAGATTCTAATGCGGTCAGGGGTGCAAAGCGTCAAGATCGGTGGATTGACAAAAAGCGATGCCTACCAACTACATCGAATTGTTAGAGAGAACATTATCCGATCTTCCGAATCTCAACCTGGTCATCCGTTTCCTGTAATAATTAGTCAGAAAGACTCTGTTCAAGTAGATCAGAAGTGTACAGCATGTGGACATAAGATTTCAAGAGACTTCTCTTTATGTCCGTTTTGCGGCTATGCACTCAAGCTTGAGTGTCCGGAATGTGGGAAAAAGTCTGATCGGAAATACAAGATCTGTCCGTATTGTGGAGAAGATCTCTCCTATGTTGATGAAGAAATTAACTTGAAGTTTTAAATCTGCTGCAGAATTGTTGTAATAGAATGATATGCGTGAGTACCACTCTTAGCTGAGTATACACTTCCCCTAAGAAGAGAAACTCAACGCATCACCATGTTGATTCAATGAGGAATTCTTTTAAGTCGGAATCAGGAGACAGTCGAAGTTAACTGAGGGATGCTAGATGATCCACAGAAGTGGTCATATTTTCGGTGATCACCTTTACGGTCACCGGATCCAATTCGCCCCTGAGTCAGCAGACTAACTCCTCCTCAACACTCCAAACACTGGTGGGACAATCTGGGCTGAATTCTGCAAATTCTAAACGGCTTGTAGTGAAGTTCGGTGGGTCAAGCCTTGCAGATCGGAAGCGCATTGAACACGCTGCGCATATGATATCAAAGGAGAGCAGGAAAGGAACAAAACTCGTTGTTGTAGTTTCAGCAATGGGAAAGATGACAGATCAACTGATCAGTCTCGTAAACCACTCTGATAAATCAGATCTCGATGATGTGCTGGCAATGGGTGAGAGGACCAGCATCCGAATCTTTGCTGCTGCCTTGAAGGCAGAGGGACTCGATGCAAGGTACTTTGATCCTTCTGACGCTGAATGGCCGATTATTACGGACGATGAATTTTCCGATGCAAACCCAATGGTGGAATTATGTGTCCAAAATGTCCAAAAACATGTTCTTCCGCTTCTAGATTCTGGTACGATACCAGTAATAGCTGGTTTCATCGGCAGGTCTACTAAGGGTAGAGTAAGCACAATTGGTCGCGGAGGGAGCGATACTACTGCATTCATAATTGCCAAAGGCATCGCGGCAAACGAAGTAATTCTAGTTACTGACGCTGACGGAATACTTTCGGCTGATCCTAAGATTATTCCTAATGCAAAGAAGCTAGAGAAGATCGATGTCAAAACCCTAATTGGTCTCGCTGATTCGGGAACAAAGTTCATTCACAGAAAGGCGCTACGCTACAAGGATGCTGATATCCCTGTACGTGTAATCGGTCACCATAAAGATGATCTGGACGCAGACGGCACGGTAATATCTGGAAGTATCTCAAATGAGATTGAAGTTACCTTCGCAAGTAACAGTCCAACGATGTCGGTGACAGTTGCTGGTCGAGGGATTTCTGAGAATCCAGCAATAATATCGGAGCTTTCTCAAGCTATTAAGGAAAATTCTATGCTGAACGGTCTCTCAGCCGATTTCGACTCCATAATATTCTATGCTCCTCAAGACTCAGATACTTTGCTTGACAAGGTCCATTCTGCCGTCACTAAACATAGCGAGGTCGTGGCGATAGCTGTCCAGCGGGATTTAGCGTTCTTGCGAATCAAAGGAGTAGGATTAGAAGATACACCTGGTATAATTGGGAGAATTTCAATGCTACTTAGAGAAAATCGAATTAACATTTTTGGCATTTTAACGCTTGCTTCAGGAATCTTGGTCTTCATCTCCTGGGGAGATAAAGAGAAAGCAATGAATCTAATGAAACAAGTTATCACGGAGAGCTTTTAATGAGAAGAAAAAATGAATACATTGGCCTTATGACTCGGCAGCATCTTCTCTTGAACAAATGTACGATGTTGATCGGGACAATGGCTGGAATCTTAAGAAGGACAGAAATCACTGAGGGTAATGTAATGATGCGTGAAATTAGTGGAAAAATTGTATGCGGAAAAGCAGTGTCAATTGACGAAGGAGAGAATGCTTATGGGCGGTGAGAAATGTGGAATCGGGAAAAACTCGTAGATTAAGACGCATTATGAGAGCGGATTCGAAAACCCTCATCATCGCAATGGATCATGGAATAACGATCGGACCAGTCAATGGACTCGAAGATATGCAAAAGACAGTGAGCCAAGTGGTGGCTGGCGGTGCTGATGCAGTGCTTTTTCATAAGGGAATCGCAAAACATGTCGACACTTTAGGGTCCGGCCTGATAGTTCACGTTTCAGCATCAACAATGCGGGGTTCTAAGCCGAACCTTAAGGTTGGAGTTTGCACGGTACAAGAAGCCGTCAATCTAGGTGCTGATGCTGTTTCCGCACATATCAACGTCGGCTCAGAGGAAGAACATGTGATGCTCGAAGCTTTAGGTTCGCTATCACGAGAATGTGATTCAGTTGGAATGCCTCTCCTGGCTATGATGTATCCAAGAGGACCTAACATTAAGAATGATCACGAATATGACGTAGTCTCCCACTCGGCCCGCATCGGAGCAGAATTAGGTGCAGATATCGTAAAGACTGTATACACTGGTGACGTGGACAGCTTCCGGCGAGTGATTAAGGGCTGCCCGGTACCAATTGTCGTGGCTGGTGGGGCCCAAATGAAAAATGACATGGAAGTGCTTGAACTCGCGGAAAACTCACTCAAGGCCGGCGCCGCAGGGCTTTCCTTTGGTAGAAATGTATTCCAACATTCTAACCCAGAGATCATGAGTAAGGCGTTGGTTGCTGTTGTCCATAGTGGAGCTTCAGCGAAGGACGCGAATAAGATCCTAGAGGTCGTATGATGAAGCAACTCTGGCTCCGACTCAACTTTGATACTCCTGCAAAACTCAAGTCGGAACTATTGCAAAGCGCAGAGGGCAGATGCAGTGCGGTGATCGTGGCTCCAGAAGATTTTGAACTTGCGAATCGTTCAAAGCTCCCCACAGCATCAACAGATAGTAAATCTGACATAAGGCTCGTGACCCCAAGCGATTACGAGGGCGGCAAAAACCCGAACGTGAACAAGTCGGCGGTAGAGATTGTTGTCAAAGACGCGTCGGATGAAACCAAGGTAGTTGAACTTGCTGATCTTGGCATTCAATACCTGATTGTGCAATGCCCAAATTGGAAGGTCATCCCATATGAGAATTTAATCGCTAAGACAAGAAACAAATCAACCCTCTTGGCCGACGTGTCCAGTCTGCAAGACGCCAAACTGGCATTGCAAACTTTGGAATTAGGCGTAGACGGTATAGTGCTCGCGGCTAAATCTGTTGAGGACCTACTTGAGATGGATCGCATTATGCGCCCGCTCCAGGACGCCTTGCAGCTTGAGTCAGCGAAAGTACTGTCCGTGAAACCCCTTGGGTCAGGAGTTAGAGTATGCGTTGATACTTGTGAACTGATGTATTCTGGGGAGGGCATGCTAGTAGGCTCCCAATCAGCTGGACTGTTCCTCGTTGAAGCTGAAGTTCACAGGAATCCGCATGTTGATCCTCGTCCTTTCAGAGTAAACGCTGGACCAATATCGTCTTACATACTAACTCCAGGACTCAAAACTCGATACCTCTCCGATCTAAAAGCAGGCGATGAAATCCTTATTGTCGATCGCGAAGGCAAGATTAGAACAGGACACATCGGTAGGGTCAAGATCGAGCGTAGACCAATGCTACTGGTAGAAAGTGAAGTAAAAGGAAAGTTATATGCACTTATTGTTCAAAATGCAGAAACGGTAAGACTGGTATCTGGATCCGCATCCAAATCTGTATCCGAATTATCAGCAGGTGATGAAATGCTCATATTCATTCAGGAGGGAGGTCGACATTTCGGTACGCTGGTTACCGATGAAATGGTGATTGAGCGGTGAGCAAGATTTGCCTCTCAGTAATCCTAGAACAAGATAGACCCATGGAAATAATTGAGAAGGTATTAAAGAAAAAACCAGACCTTGTAGAGTTCCGTCTTGACTCTTTGCAAGATCCTTCTCTTCTTAAAACCATCGCGAAGAACAAGTTTTGTCCAATAATCGCTACTGACATGTCGCATCGAGACCCATTAGACTCTGAGAAAATGTTGCTTAATGCTGCGGAAATGGGGTTTGACTTCGTTGATGTTGATTTGGCTCATCCTTTCGTGGATAAGATCGTTAGACAATCGAAAGCGAGCGGCGCAGAAATCATCATCTCTCATCATGACTTTGCCGGGACGCCTACCAAAGATACTCTAATGAGAATACTGCACTCCCAACTAGATGCAGGCAGCGACATATGTAAGATCGTGACAAGTGCCACTAATACTGATGACAATCTCACCATTCTGGCCTTTGTAAATGAAGCTTCCCATGACGCCAGAGTAGTCTCTTTCGCGATGGGTAAATTAGGTGTTCCTTCGAGGGCGATCTCACCCATCTTCGGAGCTGAATTCACATTTGCTGCAATGAATGAGGAATCAAGAACAGCGGCTGGTCAACTAAGCATTGACGATCTCCGAAGAGTGTGGAGACTGCTTGACATCGCCTAGGATTTCAGGTAAAACTACAATCTACGGAATTATTGGAGATCCAGTTGACCATTCGATGAGTCCTATAATTCAAAATGTTGCACTCCGCAAGATGTGCATTGATGCCATCTATGTTCCGTTTCATGTTAAGAAATCAGATCTAAAACGAGCGGTAGAAGGATTGGTTGCAACCAGAATCAGAGGCTTCAATGTTACGGCTCCCCATAAGGTCAGCATAATCCGCTACCTAAGTAGCCTTGATCGCAACGCAAGGGACATTCAATCGGTGAATACTGTCATTAACCGAAATGGTGTACTAGAAGGTTTCAACACGGACGGAATAGGCGCTCTAAGAGCGATAAAGGCCAAGCGTCTGCATAATGCTTCTGTTCTACTCTTTGGTGCTGGTGGAGCTGCGCGTGCAATTGCACACGCATATGCCCCTGAAGTAATCGCATTACGTATTGTCAATAGGACATTGTCAAAAGGAAAAAAGTTGGAGCGCTCGATAAAGAAGAAATTCAAACGGAAGATCAAGATTGAGGCAGTTTCGCTTGACGACAAACGAATTGCTGAATATGTTCGGAGCGCAGATGTTATCGTCAATGCTTCATTAATGGGAATGAACGACAAGAACAAGTTGCCTGTCAAAGCAGACTGGTTTCAATCACGTCAAGTGGTTTTCGATATTGTCTATAACCCCGTTGAAACCGAACTTCTAAGACTTGCCAAGAGTGCAGGTGCCGGAACCGTAAATGGATTAGAAATGTTACTGAACCAGGGATGCTGCTCCTTCAAACTGTGGACTGGGCTTGATGCTCCTATCACCGCAATGCGCCGAGTAATGATTGACCAGTTGGCAGAAATGTATGCCCAGAGCTGAAGCCGTCAGCCATGGAGCTATTACCATTGTAAATGCCATGGCCACTGGTAAAGGGGCAGCACTTGGAGTTCGTTTGTTGACTAAGGCGAAAGTAGAACTAACTAACGAAGCAGGACGTATATCTGGTCGCATCATTCCTGATTCGGGAGAAAAGCCGTCGCTATTGTATGCAACTGTAATGCGAGTACTTCGCAAATATGGGGTGCATCGCAAATTTGGGGCCAACGTAGAAACCACCTCGAACATTCCGATAGCCGTTGGACTGAAAAGCAGCAGTGCCGCGAGCAATGCAGTCGCTTTGGCAACTGTTTCAGCGCTCGGACAACACGTAAACGATCTCGAAATTGTGCAGCTTGCGGTTAGGTCAAGCTTAGATGCAGGAGTTACGCTTACTGGCGCATTCGACGATGCCAGCGCTTGCTATTTTGGAGGGCTCATAGTAGCCAATAATAGGAGGAACGAAATATTGAAACGATTTCAACAGATCGATAGTTCTCTTCATGTTTTGATCTATATCCCTCGTGGAAAGAAGTATAGTGGAGCCATCCGGAGTGATAGATTTAAGAAAATTGAAGGCTTAGTCGATTTCGCTCATGAGGAAGCCATTAAAGGGAACTACCCGCTTTCAATGACTTTGAATGGGGTTGCGTATTGCAGAGCTTTCGGTTACGATATCTCTCCAGCTACTGATGCCCTCCAGGAAGGTGCAATTGCAGCAGGTCTATCCGGAAAAGGTCCGGCAATTGCAGCAATTGTCCCAAACAATATGACCAAGCGTGTGCTCTCAGCCTGGGACTGCTACCCTGGCAAAGTCATACAAACAAGATTTAATTTTGATAAAGCAACAGTGAGAGTGACCTCTTGAACGTGAAGATTAAGCCGAGCCCCCATCTAAAAGGTCACATAACCGCTCCTGCCTCAAAAGCTCAAACACATCGAGCCCTTTTCACGGCACTGCTGACTAGTGGAATAACGAAGATTGTTAACCCGCTATTATGCGACGACACTAAAGCTACCGCGAACGCGATTACCGCTCTTGGAGCAAAAATTACCAGTTCAACTTCCGAGCAATCAGTATTAGGCTTCGGGAAACCCCAGCCTCCAACAGCAGCCTTGAACTGCGGCGAATCGGGTGTAACAATGAGATTTGTAATTCCAATTCTCAGCTTAACTGGTGTCGAATGCCAAGTCAGAGGTACAGAGTCGTTGATGCGTAGACCCATAGAACCGTTAGCAAATGCGCTGAAGCAGCTCGATGTTTCGATAACCATTCAGAACGGATTATTGTCTGTACGTGGCAGTCCACCTGAAGGTGGAGAGATAACGATTCGTGGCGACGTGAGTTCCCAATTCATTTCAGGTTTGCTTCTCGCTGGAACATTAATGAAGAAAGGGTTAGTGGTGAACGTCACTTCACCACTCGAATCACGTAACTATGTGCTCCTAACAATTGAAGCTTTGAGGAGGCACGGAGTGAATATTCGTATTGTTGAAAACATGACACGCTTAGAAGTACCTGAAAGTCAAAGATTTTTGCCAGCAGTTCATAAAATTCTAGGAGATTTTTCCTCCGCATCATGCATTCTAGCAGCGGCAGCTATCACTAGATCGCCACTTGCAGTTCACAACTTAAATCGAAGTTTGGAACCGGATTCAGTTTTCATTGACATTCTATCTAGCATGGGAGCAAGAATCAAAGTGGAACAAGATGAAATAAAAGTTGAGAGCGGAAAGTTGAAAGCAGCCAATATCAACTTGAGAGATTGCCCGGACCTCGGCCCAATAGTCGCTGTTCTTGGTTGCTATGCTGAGGGGAAAACGGAAATTACGGGCGCCGCAAGATTACGATACAAAGAATCCGATAGGTTAGCCTCTATGCGAGCAGAATTGCATTCATTAGGTGCTGATATTGCTGAAACCGACGACGGTCTCATCTTGAAAGGACCAGCAAAATTGAAAGGTGGCAGCGTATGCGCGCATAATGATCACAGAATTGCAATGGCCCTCTCAGTGGCTGCGTTAGGCTCCCAAAGAGAGGTTGTTATAAGAGGCGCAGAATGTGTCAGCAAGTCATACCCGAACTTTTTCGAAGATCTGCGAACAATAGGAGTCGAGGCTGAAATAATTGGGTGATAACTCGTTCGGAAAGATGTTCTCAGTCACGGTGTTCGGAGAGAGTCATGGCCCAAGCGTAGGCGTGATGGTAGACGGTTGCCCAGCAGGTCTCCGACTTAACGTCCAAGATGTCCAGATCGAACTTGACCGGAGATTGCCGCCAGATGTTAACTTGACCTCGGCTAGGAGAGAAAAAGATGAAGTGCAAATTCTATCAGGTGTTCATGACGGCTTCACTACGGGTGCTCCACTCGGATTGCTTACTTGGAACAAAGATATACGTTCTCAAGATTACAATAAATTGAATGACGTCGCTAGGCCTGGACATGCGGACTTCCCAATGCGAATCAAATATGGAAGTTTCAATGACTTGAGAGGGGGTGGACGCGCTAGTGGAAGATTAACGGTTCCATTAATTATGGCAGGGGCGATAGCGAAAAAGCTTCTGAAACAATTCGATATCGATATCTTCGCTCATACAATCCAAATTCATAACGTACGTGTAGAAAAAACATTGACGCGGGAGGCAATCAAGCGTGATACATTCACCAATTCTGTGAGATGCGCTGATCCAGATATTGCAGAGAAGATGAGGGAAGCTATCATGAAGGCACGAGAGCAAGGTGATAGCTTAGGGGGTATTGTCGAGTGTATTGCGGGGGGTGTCCCTCCTGGTGTTGGGGACCCATTTTTCGACAATCTAGACGGGGATCTTGCGAAGATTGCATTTAGCATACCCGCAGTAAAAGGATTCGAAGTCGGGCTTGGATTTATTGCATCATCAGTCAAAGGGTCAGAGAACAACGACCCATATACTACTCATAATGAAAAGATCGTGACAACGACAAATAACGCAGGCGGTATACTTGGTGGCCTGTCAAATGGAATGCCAATTGTAGTCAGGTTGGCATTCAAGCCCCCTTCGTCGATACCGAAGGAACAGCGTACAGTAAACCTGAAGGAGATGAAGGAAACAAGCGTCCAGGTTACGGGTCGGCACGACCCATGTATTGTGCCCAAAGCCGTTCCAGTTGTTGAGGCTACAGTTGCGATAGTACTTGCCGATCACTGTATTCGCTCTGGTAAGATTCCGCGAGTCTTGGGTATGAAGGAATCACGGTAGTGATGCTTGAACAGCAGCGTTGAATCGCCTGTAGGACGTTGCGAACTGTTCATGAGCTTCTACAAACCGCCGGCCTGATCTCAGCAGTCGCCCTAAACTTCTCGGCATGTTCGCCATTTTGAGTACAGCCTCCGTTTGTCTATTATACTCCTCAATTGCTTTAGTCTCACAATCTCCGAGAATTGAAATTTCATTACCGAAATCTTCGTTATAGATAGCTTCTGCAAGTAACAGTTGCAGTTGGAATGTCGAACCTGCGACTAAACTGATCTCATTCAATTTTACTCCCAATGACTTCAGAGTCTCGATCAAGCTTATGTTAATGAAATGTGGCAGGGTGAGAATTGTGGATGCTAGTGCATCATGCTTCTTCAACGTGCAGCGAATTATTTTAGCTCCCTTCATCCGGAATATGGACAAGATTCTTCTAGCTTCGTAATTTTGAGTTCTTGTTACTACAAGTATGCATCTGCCTCTAAGTGTGGTTGTGCCAGACCCGAACATTGGATGAATGCTTAGTACGGCTATCCCTTTGTTCTGCAGTTTGCGAATTGTTCCGATGATTGGGCGTTTAATTGAAGAGATCTCAACGATAAGTGCGTTTGGCTTCAATGTGGGTCCTATTTGCTGAAGAACATCACTCGTTACCTTCGTAGGGGTAGCTAGGATGATTACCTGAGCCTTGCTAGCAGCTTCCAGTTGATCGCTTAAGAATTGGAAGCCATACCTTTTGGAGAGTGTCTCTGCAGCTTGCCTATTCTCGTCGGTAAGGATGACTGTGTAGCCGTTTGCCTTTAGAAATCTGGCAAACCAGTTTCCCATCCGTCCAGCTCCGCCGATGACGTTTGCTATGACCAATGTTCAACGGCCTTACCGATTGACCTAATTGCATTTGGAATTTGCGCTTCTGGAAGTGATACCGCTAGTCTGAAGAATGCGGGATAATTTCCAAATGACTCTCCAGGGACAACGCTGACATGCTGTTCCTTGAGAAGTTTAGTTGCGAACTTGACTGAGTCAAAGTTAGGTTTATTCGATCTCGGAAATACGTAGAAAGCGCCATCCGGCTTGTAGAATTCGACATCAATCTTGGATAGCTCTCTGCAGGTAAGGTCTACTTTCCTTAGAATTGATCTTCTGTTACGCTCAGCATCAGATTCGCCTTGCTTTAACGCAATAAGCGCAGCTCTCTGGATAAATTCAGGAACGCAAGTCACGGCAGTATGGATAATTCGTCTAATTCGTTTGGCATACTCCTTACTTGTCACTAAGTATGCGATTCTCCAACCTGTTAGCCCAAATCGTTTTGAAAAGCTGTTAACGTAAATTGAATTTGTGTATTCCTCATCAAGTATGCTTGGAGCTTTCGAGTGAACGTACCTCTCATACACTTCGTCAGAAAGAACAAGAGTGTCATGTTTGCGGGCAAGTTCTACTAAGTCATGGAACTTGTCTTTGCTAATCACCTTTCCGGTTGGGTTGTTTGGGCTATTCAACACAATCATTCTTGCACCCTTTCGTAATTCAGCTTCGATTTTCGAGAAGTTCAGTTCCCAATTATTGTCCAGCGATGCAGCTACAGGAATTGCACGCCCATGTGTGAGGCTTACGCACTCTTCATAAGCCGGAAAAGCGGGTTGAGGAATAACTACTCTTTCAAGTTCGGACACGAAACTCATGACTGTCGCGAATATGGCGAATCTGGCTCCTGGAGTTATAACGATCTGATCCGGGTCTATTCTTACATGGTGTTCATTGGATAGCTCAACAGCCAATTTTTTCCTCAATTCTGGTAACCCCACCGCAGCTCCGTAACCGATGATTTTTTTCTTCTTGAAAACTGTGGTAAGTTCGCGAATCACTGGTTGAGGTGGTGGGAAGTTTGGTTCACCGATTTCAAATCTTGCAATTTTCTTACCATCGACTAACATTGCTTGCGTGAGCTCGATAATCTCCTTCAGATTTTGATCCTTTGATTTTTTTGCTGGTTGTCCTGCTGATCTGTGATTGTTTTGAATCTCAATTGTCTTTTCGATGAGGAGTTCTCCTAATTGCCTTGCAAAAGAAATATCTACTCCAAGCGCTGCAGAAGTTCTCACCAAGTTATCCATCGCTGCCTGTTCGGCATCAGTATCGATTATGGGTAAGCCCAGAGAATGCTTAATTTCAGATAATTTGATTCCAATATTCAATCGATCCTTGATCAGAGTTAGCACTCGTTGATCTATTTCCCGTATCTGATGTCGATATTCTTCGAGTTCACTCAAGCCGGAATCACATCCGGGAATTCATGCCTACTTGCTCATTGATTAAATAATCCTCTCGAGCATGTAAGTTGTGACTCAACCTCACTCGAAGTAGTCTAGTTCAGAACCATTGGTAGAAATTTTCACGTATCCAAGCTCAACGCTTTTGACGCCTTGAACAGATCGTGCAAATACTCGTAGAGAGCCAGCATCCAGTTTGATCAAGACTCCGATGTGCATCATAAATCCCCGCTCGTTGAGAAGCCCAATAATGAGATTATCTAAATCTGAGCTTCGGAAACGAGGGATTGATGGGCGTCTATTCAAGCGGTTGAGAGGGATAGTGTGTACGATGCTCCCTTCCAAGAATTTTCTGTAGCCACAATTGCGTAGTTCTCTCCTTGCGTTTCTTGATCGCTGGAGAATAGCGAGTGACGGTTCGATGGATATCCAATCTGCCTGAGTTCCGTTCATTATTGGTTGAAGATCGGTTTTTGACCCGATTCCGATCACTATCTCTGGTTTTATCATAGAAATCATCCTGCACTTGTAGCGTACCGCATCTGAGTCAAGCGTCCATCCATCCGTGTTTATGATGGTGAGTCGTCTATCATAACAATCCATAATCCGCTTTATTCCACCTATCACGCGTGATTCAACAACGCTAGGGTTAGTATGCCCAATGAACACCATTCGGTCAGGCTCAAGTTCCGCGAGGATAGGGATAGGTGCAGTGGGAAGTGTCGAGGCAATAGTTGTCGGCGGTCCAACATCAGTCTGACCAATGTCAGCATCTATAACGACGGGTCTAATCGTGCGATTCAAAAGTTCATTCATTAAATATGTACACAGGGTGCTCTTTCCCACGTCTGTAGGTCCTACAATAAGTGCAGTGCCCTCATCCAATAGGGTCAAAGCGTCAACTGCTGCGATCCAAGATTTTGGTAGACTGGTGTAATCGATTTTTACCACTCGTCCAGATTTCCACAGAATTATCCCGACTTCTGATTCCGACCTGGCTTCTATGGGTATCTGTTTCTCTGCACTTACAATGAGTTTGCTATTTAATGAAGCGCCGAGTACACTCACGCAACCATTTAGAGGGACGACAGTAGCAGGGCCCTTGACTATTATCGTATCGCCAGCATGGACACGATACCGCAATTGCTACCGTTAACGTATCATTAGGAATTGATATTAAATAGAGCGCTAGTCGCCAGACCATATCGCTAAATAGGAAAAGCATGACTCAACGATCGGTGAGCGCCGTGCCTGTGATTGACAATTACGAAGTTCGCGAACGCATGTATTATACCAAAGAGCATGAGTGGATGAAAGTTGAAAATGGGATGTGCCGTGTGGGTATCACAGACTACGCACAGAAAACTCTTCACGAGGTTGTATACGTTGACCTTCCCCCCCTCGGTCAGAAGGTCACTCAAAACGCGTCGTTTGGAACTGTTGAATCAGTTAAGGCAGTGTCAGAAATGTACTCTCCCATATCAGGAGAGATCGTGGAGCGAAATGAAAAATTGGTCAATTCACCTGAAACAGTGAATGAAGATCCTTATGGTTCAGGCTGGATTGTGGTAGTTAAGGCTTCGCATCTTGATGACGAGCTGAAGAATCTCTTGAGCCATGAAGCTTACGCAAAATATATTGAAGAACTTATCAAGAAGAAATAAAGGCTGTTGTGACGGTCGGAACGATTATTTCATCGAACGTGCATTAATTTAAAAATGTGTAATGAGATAAATCCGTGATTGGAACCTGCATGGACTTCAACAAGAAATCTACTATCAAGGATCGATTGTCGCAGTCTCGGGCCTTTAAGCAGGTAGTCCTGCGAAAGTTACAACAGAAGAGATTGCAGCGTGAACGAGACAATCCGAAGGGGCTGTACTCGACTATTGTTTCAGAATTTCTGAGTTTGCCTTCTCTGGATAATGTTGATAAATTGTCAACTCTGTACGGTTACGCAAGGGTAAGGATGGCTATCAGTCTACTCGACAATTTAGTCTTCGAAGAATTCTTCTACGGGAAATTATCCATGTATCCACTATGGATGAAACAGTTTGCACGATTACTCGACGCTGCAAGACCGCGGGCTATGGTTCGTGAACTGATGACGAGTTCGGGTAACTGAGCAACGAATTTCATTCAAACCAGAATTTTACAAATTCACCTTATCATAACTTCCTTTTTAGAAGGGTGTCTACGTTGATTACGATCTATGATACATAGTTGATGACGTAGTGATTATTAGTCGAGAGCAAGGTTTCAGTGATTGGAAATCAATTCCTATAATCTCTATCTTTGCGGAATAATCAGAGCGGTCTGAACACTCTATTATATTGGGAAATAGTTTAACCCTGATAAGGAAGTCGATAACCATCTAACTTAGGCCGCATCTATTTCTAAAGGTGGTTGTAGTCTACGCAAGCGATATCTCTTGGCTGTAATGCTTTAGATGGATTACTTCGAGGAGGAATAGAGAGAGGAGAGATTACTCTCTTCTATGGAGAAGCAGCGACAGGAAAAACCACTGCAGCAATTCAAGCAGCGGTCTTTGCGGCAGCGAAAGGACTTAAGGTCTTGTTCATCGATTGTGATAATTCATTTACCCCACAGAGATTCTACCAAATTGGCGGGGATGATGCCAAGTCTATTACTGAACACGTAATGCTGTTCTTTCCAAATACATTCGAAGAGCAGCGTATGCTCGTAGAATCGTTAGATAATTATGTAACACCAAATCTCGGATTGGTTATAGTTGATTCTATCTCGACACTCTACAGAGTTGAATTTCAGAGAGTCGGCAGTATATTCGATCTGAATAGAGATCTAACGAGGCAGCTTGCCTATCTTGCGAATCTAACTCTAACAAAAAAGACTGCATGTCTCATTACCAGCCAAGTCCGTGCACGAATTAAGTCACCAGGAGACGGAATTGAGCCAGTAGCTCGTCGTGCTCTCATGCATTTCCCTAGAACCATCATCAGAATACAGAATTCCCCAAATCCGAGAGTGAGAGAATTCATCTTAGAACGGCTTAAAGGAACTCATACTGAAGGGCGTTGCCTAGTGGAAATTACTGAACGTGGATTATCAAACATCTCCTCCTAACCATTTTAACAAGTAATAGACAAATTACACTTGGTGAGATCGTTGTGGCCGTCGACGCAAGACTGGATTTCAGCGCTATACATTATCGCTCCGATTTATTGTACCAACGGAGCGCCCGTATTGTTCGGAGGGGGAATGCCGATCGATCTAGGCAAAATCCTTCCCGATGGCGAACCAGTGCTAGGTGATCATAAGACAATACGCGGATTCCTAAGTGGTCTTTTAGTTGGTGCTATAGTTGGGTTGATTGAATCCATGCTTTCAGAAACTTCACTATTCGGAATGGCGATTCTTGC
>Ga0187886_1001265_pt1 | contig 23865 bp, 22 predicted proteins | sample June2016WEW_20_1_FD_133001 | JGI IMG/M metagenome (GOLD analysis project Ga0187886, IMG submission 133001) | Peatland microbial communities from SPRUCE experiment site at the Marcell Experimental Forest, Minnesota, USA - June2016WEW_20_150 | ecosystem: Environmental > Terrestrial > Soil >... | reverse complement strand
TCGATCCCGCTCCTGGACCAGGCGGCGATCGACGCTGTCCGCCAGTGGGTGTACGAGCCGATGATCATCAACGGCCGGCCCCGGCCCGTCATCTTCACCGTCACCGTCAGATTCCAGCTGAAATAGCAAAGCTAGAGAATGGCTTTCGATATCTAAAAGGAGGTATGACCTATGCAATTTGGTCTCATTGAAATGTGGCAGCAGATGGGAATGGTGGCCAAAACGGTTTCGATCATCCTGATCGGTCTGTCGATCGTTTCCCTTTACATTTTCATCGAGCGACAGATGACCTTCGCCCGGGCCAAGAAAAGGTCCCAGGAAGTGGCCCCCAAGCTCGCCGACCTGCTGAAGGCCGGGAACATCCGGGACGCCCTGTCCCTCGCTTCGAAGAAGGACAACAAGGCCAGCCACCTGGCCCGCGTCACGGCCGCCGGCATCCAGGAGTTCATGGAAGGCAAGGAAGCCCGGCTCTCCCCTGAACAGCAGGTGGAGACGGCCACGAGAGGCTGCGAAAGAGCCATGGTTATGTATGACCAGGAGCTCAAGAGAGGCCTGGCCATCCTCGCGACCATCGCCACCTCCGCGCCCTTCATCGGCCTGTTCGGGACGATCTCCGGCATCATCAACGCGTTCCGCGGCATGGCCCTGACCGGGTCCGGCGGCATCGGCGCCGTGGCCGGAGGCATTTCCGAAGCCCTGGTGACCACGGCGTTCGGTATCGCCGTCGCCATCATCGCGCTCTGGTGCTACAACACCCTGAACACCCGAGTCGAGGTCTACGGCGCCGAGATGACCAACACGACATCTCAGGTCGTCGACTTCTTCATGCGCACCGCCGAAGCCAAGTAAATCGAGTCCCGGCAGCCGAATTGCCGGACGAACGAGAGGCATATCATGGGATTTTCATTATCCACGCGCGGCAAGGAAAAGATCCGCTCCGAACCGAACGTCGTCCCTCTCTGCGATGTCTTGCTCGTCCTGCTTATCATCTTCATGGTCGTCACGCCCCTCGTCCAGAAGGGCATCGACGTCCGGCTTCCCAACGCTCAGTTCACGACCGATGTGCCTGAGAACATCCCAGTCGTCCTGTCCATCCAAAAATCGGCCTCGGAGCCGAAGGGGTTCAAGATGTACATCAACAACGACCGGGCGACCCTGGAGAACCTGCAGAACGGGCTGGAAGAGGCCTTCCTAACCGTTTCCGAGAAGAAGCTCTATCTCAGGATGGACCAGGACCTCCAATACGGGGTCCTCGCGGAGTCCATTCTGGATATCATCAAGAGCGCGGGGGTCGAGGTCGTCGGCATCATCACGGAGAAGAAGACCGAAAAGGGCGACTGAGCGCGGCCCCGAGCCCCGCTCATCCTTGACGCCATCGTCGGACACGACGGGGGAAGGAGAGATGGGAAGGTTTCCCTTCCCCCTTTTTTTTGCCGCCAACCTCCCAGTGTCGTCCTCAACCGGGCTTTTCAGCGTCCTTGATCCAATTCCCCGGCGAGCTTGCGGATCTCGTCGATGAGCTCCCCGACCATCGTCTCCCCCTGGACCTGCCTCAAAAGCCGGCCTTCCCTGAAAAGGACGCCGCCCCCCCGGCCGCAAGCCAGCCCGATATCGACCTCCCTGGCCTCGCCCGGGCCGTTGACGGTGCAGCCCATGACGGCCACCTTCATCGGCGTCCGGAGGCCGCGGACGGCTTTTTCCACGTGGGTCACGATGTCCATCATATCGACCTCCGTCCGGCCGCAAGTCGGGCAGGAGATGACTTCGACACCGCGCGTCCTCAGCCCCAGGCTCCGCAGGATCTGGTAGGCGACGTCGACCTCCCGCTCCGGAGGGGCCGTCAGGGAGACGCGGATGGTGTCCGCCAGTCCCTCGGCCAGGAGAAGCGCCAGCCCGGCGGCGGACTTGACGCTCCCGGGGAGCAACGGGCCCGCTTCCGTGATACCCGCGTGGAAAGGATAATCGACCTTTCCGGCCAGGAGCCTATAGGCCTCCAGGGTCCGGGGGATGTCGGACGCCTTGAGGGAGATCTTGATGAGGGAGAAACCACAATCCTCGAGGATGCGGACATGCCTCAGCGCGCTCTCGACCATGGCTGCGGCCGTTACCCCCCCGTGCGCGGCCAGGAGGTCCTTTTCGAGGGAGCCGGAATTGACCCCGATACGGATGGGGACCCGCCTCTCCCCCGCCGCCCGGACGACCTCCCGGACCTTGTCCAGGGAACCGATATTCCCCGGGTTGATCCGGAGCCCGTCGGCGCCCGCCTCGAGCGAAGCCAAGGCCAGCCTATGGTCGAAATGGATGTCGGCGATGAGGGGGACCCGGACCCGGCTCCTGATCTCCCGGAGGGCACGGGCGGCCTCGCGGTCCGGGACCGCCAGCCGGACGATCTCCACCCCGGCTTTTTCCAGCCGGCGGACCTGGGCCACGGTCGCCTGGACGTCCCGGGTGTCCGTCTTGGTCATGGACTGGACGACGACGGGAGCGCCGCCGCCGATGGCGACCCCGCCGACCAGGACCTGCCGCGTCCTCCGGCGTTCGAACATGGACGCCTCCCCGCCTAAAAAGGCAGAAGGCTCCCCCACCCGTGGGGGAGCTGGTTGACGATGTCGTTGAGGATGACGAAGGCGATCAGGGCCACGAAGATCACGAAGCCGATCTGCATCCAGATGGTCCGGGCCTTGGGGCTCAGGTCGCGGCGGAAAACGGATTCGATGAGAAGGACAAAGATCTGGCCGCCGTCGAAGACCGGGATCGGGATGAGGTTGAGGATACCGAGCTGGAGGCTGATGGCGGCGATCCAAGTGATCATGGCCAGCCAGCCCATCCGCAGGGCGTCGTAGGAGAAGCTGGCGATCTTGAGGGGCCCGCCGAGCTGCTTCGTCGAGGCCTCGCCCGTGAACAGGTCCTTCAGGAACTGGACCACGAGGAACGTGTTCTTCAGGTTCTCCCGGACGCTCTGGGAGATGGCCTCGAGGAAGCCGTATTTCTTGAGGACGGACTGGGGGATCTGGGCGATCCCGATCTTCCCGACGTTTCCCTGTCGGCGGGGGGTCACGGGGATGGTCAGGGTCCGGCCGCCGCGTTCGACGCTGAACTGGAGCTCTTTCCCGGCGCTCCGCTCGAGGACCTGGATGAACTGATAGAAATAGACGGGCTGGCCGTCGACGGCCTGGATGACGTCGCCCGGCTTGAGCCCGGCCTGCTCCGCCGGCGAATTCGCCGTGACCATCTGGACCTGGGTCAGGGCCCTGGCCCGGAATCCCGCGTAGCCGAAGGAATACCGGCTGACGGACTCCGTCTGGAGCTCGACGGAGGCCGTCTGGCCGTCCCTCAGGATGTCCAGCCGGATCTTCTTGTCCGGCCGTGAGCCGACGGCGATCTCGACGTCGCTCCAGGTCTTCACCGGACGCTCGTTGATCCGGACGACCTCGTCGCCGATCCGGAGCCCGGCGTTGGCGGCCGGCGAGTCCTTGTCGATCCAGCCGATGACCGGCTTTTCGTCCTGGTAGATCGGCCTCGGGACGCCCACGCCGTTGATCACCGCGACGAGGACGACGGCCAGGATGATGTTCATGATCGAGCCCATGGCCATGACGAGGAGCCTCTGCCAGCGGGGCTTGGCCATCATGTCGTCGGGGTCAATCGCCCGGCTCGGCTCGAACATCCCTTCTCCAAGGAGCTTGACGTAGCCGCCCATGGGGATGAGGCTGACCCGGTAGTCGGTCTCCCCTTTCTTGAACCCGAAGAGCCGCTTGCCGTAGCCGAAGGAAAACACCTCGACCCGGATACCGACGAGCTTGGCCATGAAGAAGTGGCCGAATTCGTGGACGAAAACGAGGATACCGAAGACGATGACGAAGGCGAGCAGTGTGCCGAAGATGGTTGCCATGGTCCTACCTTTGCTTCAGGAAGCGCCGGGCCGAGCGCCGCGCCTCCCGGTCGATTTCGAAAATGGCCTCGAGGGTATCCGCCGGGACGCAGGGGGACCCGTCCAAAACCGCCTGGACGACGGCCGGGATGTCCACGAACGCGATCCTGGCTTCGAGAAAGGCCCCGACGGCAATTTCGTTGGCGGCATTGAGGGCCACGGGCAGGCTCCCGCCCTGGGCCAGGGCCCGGCGGGCCAGGACATAAAGGGGGTATCGCCGCTCGTCGACCTCGAGGAATTCGAGGCGCCTGAGCCCGCCCAGGTCGAGTCTGGGCAGGGACGTGTCCAGTCTCTCCGGGAAGGTCAGGGCGTATTGGATGGGAAGCCTCATGTCGGCGGCGCTCATCTGGGCCAGCATCGAGCCGTCCTCCAGTTCGACCAGAGCGTGGACGGCGCTCTGGGGGTGGATGAGGACATCCAGCCGGGACGGTTCCAAGCCGAAGAGCCAGCGGGCCTCGATGAGCTCCAGCCCCTTGTTCATGAGGGTCGCCGAATCCACAGTAACCTTCTTGCCCATCTTCCAGGTCGGGTGGCGCAGGGCGTCGGCGGGGCTTTTCGTCCGGAGGTCGCTGAGCGGCGTCCTCAAGAAAGGGCCGCCCGAGGCCGTCAGGATGACCCTCCGGACCTGGGTTTTCTTCAGGCCCGCCAGGCACTGGAAGACGCCGCTGTGCTCGCTGTCCACGGGGATGATCAGGGCTCCGGAGCGGGCGGCTTCCTTGCGCAGCAGGGCGCCGCCGACGACGACGGACTCCTTGTTGGCCAGGGCCACCCGCTTGCCGGCCCGGACTGCGGCCAGGGTGGGCCGGAATCCATCGATTCCCGTGATGGCCGAGACAACGGCGTCGGCCCGGCCGTCCCGGGCGACCTCCTCGGAGCCGTCCGGGCCGGAGACGAGCCTGAACCCCCGGCGCCGGGCCAGAGGGCGGAGGGCGTCGGCGTCCCGCTTCCTTTTCACGGAGACGAGGCGCGGCCGGTATCGCTCGACCTGCCGGACGAGCAGGGACAGGTTCGAGCCGGCGGCCAGCGCCGTCACTTCGAGCCGGCCGGCCATCCGGTCGACGACATCCAGGGTGCTCGTCCCGATCGAACCGGTCGAGCCCAGGATGGCGATCGTTCGGATCATGGATCCCTGCCGCTCACTTCCAGAAATACTTGACGATGAAGTAGAACAGGGGGCTGGCCAGGATCAGGCTGTCGATCCGGTCGAGGAAGCCGCCGTGGCCGGGAAGGGCGTTGGAGGAGTCCTTGACGCCTACGGCGCGCTTGAAGAGGGATTCGAGAGGGTCACTTACCTGGGCCGCGGCGTGGACGAGGACGGCGCAGAGGATGGCCCTCCAGAGGGGGACCGACCGGAGCAGGATCTGCTGGGCCAGGACCGCCCCCCCGATCGCGAACAGGATCCCGCCCGCGCTCCCCTCCCACGTCTTGTTGGGGCTGGCGACGGGCGTCATCTTGTGGCGCCCAAAGGCCTTGCCGATGAACATCGCGCCCGTGTCGCCCAGGAAAACGACCGAGAAGAGAAAATACAGGTAGAAGGGGCCGTCATCGAGCCGGATCTTATAGATGAAGTTAAGTGGGAAGCTGAGGTAGATCGTTCCGAGGATGGTGATGGCGAAGGACGCCGGAAAATAGGGCAGCTTCTCCGGGGTGTTGAAGTAGGCCACGAAATAAACGGCCGAGACGAGGAGCCCGCCGAAAAGCGCGACCTCCAATGGGAAGGATGTGAAATAAAAGGCTGGGCTCACGACCAGGGCCAGCCCGATCCCGAGCGCTTTCTGCGGCAGGAGCCCCTTCCGCTCAGCCAGCTTGTAGAATTCGACCAGGGCGGCCACGATGAACGCCTGCTGGAAGATGTAGAGGACGATCTTCGGGGCGTATTGGCAGACCACAAAAACGAGTCCGATCAGGATGATAGCGGTGGGGATGCGTTTCCGAAGGCTCATGTCAGCTCACTTGATCTCCGATGGTTTATTCGTGGGACGGGCCGGCCTGCAGGTCAGCCCCGGACTTTTCGTCATGAATGAACATCCCCGAACCGCCTGTCCCGCTTCTGGTAATCGACGACGGCCCGGAGCAGGTCGTGCGTCCGGAAATCGGGCCACAGGACCGGCGTGATCCAGATCTCGGTGTAGGCGATCTGCCAGAGGAGGAAGTTCGAGACCCGGAGTTCGCCGCTCGTCCGGATGAGCAGGTCCGGGTCGGGGATCCCGGCCGTGTCCAGATAGCCGGCGAAACGCTCCTCGTCGAGGTCCTGGGGCCGGACCCGGCCGCCCCGGACGATCTTCCGGACGGCCTCGACGATCTCCGCCCGGCCGCCGTAATTCAGGGCTAGGATGAGCGTCATCCCGCTGTTCGTCGCGGTCGCTCTCTCGACCCTTTCGAGCTCCTTCAGGACCGGCCCGGGGATGCCTTTTTTCTCCCCGATGACCCTCAGCCGGAGGCCGTTCTCCATGAGGGCCCGGCCTTCCTTCTTCAGGTAGTCGCGGAGGAACGCCCAGAGGCGGATGACTTCCGGACGGGGCCTCTTCCAGTTCTCCTTGGAAAAAGCATAAAGCGTCAGGAATTGGATGCCCATTCTGGCGCTCGTTTCGATCGTTTCCCGGACCGACCGCGACGCGGCCTTGTGCCCCTCGATCCGGGACAGCCCCTTCTGCCGGGCCCAACGGCCGTTGCCGTCCATGATGACGGCCACGTGCCGGGGAAGCCGGGAGAAATCAACTTGGCGGACGAGGCCGTCCTCCTCGCTCCCGGGCCGGATGTACCCTTTGAGGCTTTCCCACATGGCTGATTATTATATCATGCGGGGCGGCGGAAATAAACGCGCGGAAAGCGGGTCTGGACCGGGCCGGGCGCTTCTGGTAGATTAGTTCAGAAAGCGAGCGGACAATGTGTCTGGCGGTCCCGGCCAAGATCACCCGGCTCGAGGAGCAGGGCCTGGGCCTCGTCGACTACCTCGGCAGCGAGGTCAGGACGAATTTTACTCTCCTGCCCCAGGCCAGGGTCGGCGACTGGGTCATCGTCCATGCCGGATTCGCCATCTCCATCATGGACGAGAAGGAAGCCCGCAAGACACTCCGCCTCTTCCGGGAGCTGGCAAAAACAAGCCCATGAAAGAGCTCAGGGACGAAAAGGCCATCCGCCGGCTCCTCCGCGACATCTCGGAAAGGACCTCCGCCCTCCCTTCTCCCATCCGGGTCATGGAAGTCTGCGGCACTCACACAATGTCCCTCTTCAGGCATGGCCTGACGCCCCTCCTGGCCGAGGCCGGAGTCGAGATGATCTCCGGCCCGGGCTGTCCCGTGTGCATCACTCCGGACGGCATCCATGAGGCCGCCATCGACCTCCTGACAGGAAGAGAGGGCCTCACTCTGGCCACTTTCGGCGATATGACCCGGGTCCCGACCCGGAAGGGGTCTCTTCAGACGTCCGTCCCGGCTAGGAATTCGAGAGCCAAGGTCGTCTATTCCCCGGAGGAGGCCTTGGAAGAGGCCCGCCGGGATCCTGCGCGCGACGCGGTTTTTTTCGGGGCCGGCTTCGAAACGACCATCCCGGCCATTGCCGTGACCGTGAGGGAGGCGGCTGCGGAGGGTCTATCGAACTTTTCCGTGCTGCGGGCCCTCTGGCTCATCCCGCCCGCCCTTAGGGCCATCCTGGAAGCGGACGAGGTCGCGGTGAACGGCTTCATTTACCCGGGCCATGTGAGCGCCATCATCGGCCTTCGTCCTTATGAATTCGTGGCCGAGACGTTCGGCGTCGCCGGGGCCGTGGCCGGCTTCGAGCCCGGGGACATCCTCCTGGCCGTCCGGTCCGTCCTCGAACAGGTCCTTGAAGGGAAGCCGCGCGTCGCCCTCGAATACTCCCGGGCGGTCCGGACGGACGGAAATCCTGCGGCCCGGGCCGTCATGGATGAGGTCTTCGAGCCCTATGACGCCGCGTGGAGGGGCCTGGGGAGGATCCCGCAGAGCGGTCTCCGGTTCAAAGAGAAATACGCTTCGTTCGACGCCGAAATAAAGTACGGCCTCAGGATTCCCGGGGCCGGACGCCCTCTCCGCGGCTGCCGCTGCGGCGAGGTTCTGAGGGCCGTGGTCCGGCCGGACGGCTGCCGGCTGTTCGGCACGAAGTGCACCCCGGAATCTCCGCTCGGCCCCTGCATGGTCTCCTACGAGGGGGCCTGCCTCATCCATTACAAGTACAACCGCGCCTCCGGGAGAGTCCCGTGAAAAAGATCAGCCTGGAGCTCGGCAGCGGCGGACGCCTCATGCGCGATTTCGTCGCCGACCAGATCCTTCCGTCCTTCAAGAACCCCATCCTCAGCGAGCTCTCCGACTCCGGGCTCCTGCCGGGGGGAATGGCCTTCACGACGGACAGCTACGTCGTGGACCCCCTGTTTTTCCCCGGCGGGGACATCGGGATGCTCGCGATCAACGGCACGGTCAATGACCTCGTGGTCTCGGGCGCGGTCCCGAAATACCTTTCGCTCTCGTTCATCCTGGAGGAAGGCCTCGAGTGGGATGTCCTGGAAAAGATCGTGAAATCCCTCCGGTCGGCCGCCCGGAAGGCCGGCGTCCGGGTCGTCACCGGCGACACCAAGGTCGTCCGCCGGGGCCAGGGCGACAAGGTCTACATCAACACGGCCGGCATCGGCGCCTCGCTCGGCCGGCCGGCCGTAGGGAGGATCAGGCCCGGCGACAAGGTGATCCTGACCGGGACGCTCGGAGATCACAGCCTGGCCGTCCTCGTCGCGAGGGGGGATTTCGGCCTGAGGTCGAAGGCCCGGAGCGACTGCGCCCCGCTCCTCTTCCTCCTCCCGCTCTGGAAAAAGGGCGCCCTCTGGATGAGGGACATCACCAGGGGCGGGCTAGCCACGGTCCTCTCTGAGCTGGCCGAACGGCTTCGCTTTCCGGTCCTCGTCGACGAATCCAGGATCCCCCTTTCCAGGGCCGTCCGCGGGGCCAGCGAGATCCTGGGAATCGACCCCCTCTACATGGCGTGCGAAGGGAAGGCCGTGGTCATCGCCCCGGCGCGAAAAGCCGGCGAGTTTCTCGGGCGGGTCCGGAGACATCCCCTGGGGCGGAAGGCCGCCATCATCGGGGAGGTCCAGGACCAAGTGGGAAAGCCTGGCGAGCTGCTGCTCCGGACGGTATCGGGAGGGCTCAGGCTCCTCGAGCCCCTGACCTCTGAGCTCCTGCCCCGAATCTGCTGATCGGTCAGGCTTTGACGACGTTCCGGTGCTTCCTCTTGATGGCGTGCCTCGTGTCGACGACGAGCGGGGCGTGCTTCACGATCCAATCATAGTCGTACGCGGAGTGGTCCGTGGAGATGATCACGGCGTCCGTCTTCTTCAGCCGTACCGCCGTCAGCGGGATGGACTTGAGGTCCATGTCGGGGTATTCCCGGAAGGCCCTGGCGCGCGGGATGTAAGGGTCGTTGTAAGAGACCTTGGCCCCCTTGCCCTGGAGCAGGCTGATGATCTTGAGGGATGGCGACTCGCGGGAGTCGTCGATGTCCCTCTTGTAAGCCACCCCGAGGACGAGGACCCTGGCGCCCTTGATCGATCTCCCCCGCTCGTTTAAGGCGGCGACCGTCTTTTCCGTGACATAGTACGGCATGAAAGTGTTGATCTCGCCGGCGAGCTCGATGAACTTCGTCTGATAATCGACCTCCTTGGCCTTCCAGGTCAGGTAAAAGGGATCGATCGGGATGCAGTGCCCGCCCAGGCCGGGGCCGGGATAGAACGGCATGAAGCCGAAGGGCTTGGAGGAGGCGGCCCGGATGACTTCCCAGACATCGATGCCCATCCGGTCGAAGATCATCTTCAGCTCGTTGACCAGGGCGATGTTGACGGAGCGGAAGATGTTCTCCAGCAGCTTGGTCGACTCGGCCGCCTTGGTCGACGACACGGGGACCGTCCGGACGATGATCTGGTCGTAGAGCGCCTTGGCCAGCCGGAGGCAGTCGGCCGTCAGGCCGCCGACGACCTTGGGGGTCGTGGCCGTCGAGAAGTTCTTGTTCCCCGGGTCCTCGCGCTCGGGCGAGAAGGCCAGGAAAAAGTCACGGCCGCCCTTGAGACCGCCGGCCTCGAGGATGGGGAGCATCTCCTCGTCGGTCGTCCCGGGGTAGGTCGTGCTTTCGAGGACAACGAGCTGGCCCCGGCGGACGTGTTCGGCGACCGTGACCGTCGTGTTGAGGACGTAGGACAGGTCGGGGTTCATGTGCCCGTCGAGGGGCGTCGGGACGCAGATAAGGATCGCATCCATGTCACGGAGGCGCCGGAAGTCCGCCGTGGCCCCGAATTTTTTCCCGGCCAGGAAGCCCTTGACCTCGGCCGCCGAGATGTGGCGGATGTAGCTCTTGCCGCGGTTGAGCAGGTCGATCTTCCTCCGGTCGATGTCGAACCCGGTGACGGTGAAACCCTTCTGGAGGAACGTCTTGATGAGGGGCAGGCCGACGTAGCCTAGGCCGATGACGCCGACGCGGGCCTCCTTCCTCTCGATCTTCTTGAGCAGCTTCAAGGCTTCGGAATTCATGATCTCAGCTCCTTTTCTTGTACCAGGCTATGGTCTCCTTGAGACCGTCCATGAAAGAAACGCCGGGCTTGTAGCCCATGAGGCGACGGGCCTTGCCGACGTCGGCGGTCGAGTGCTTGATGTCGCCGGGCCTCGGGTCGGCGTAGACCGGCCGGATGTCCGTCCCGAGGACCTCATTCACGGCGGCAAGGAGGGCATTGACGGTCAGCCTCTCGCCGCAGGCGATGTTGATGGACTCTCCCCTAACCGCGCCGCCGGACTCCGCCGCCATCAGGTTGGCTTCGGCCACATTCTTCACGTAGATGAAATCTCGCGATTGTTCGCCGTCGCCGTAGATCACCGGGGATTCGCCCTGAAGGACTTTGGTGATGAAGAGCGGGATAACGGCCGCATACTGGGAAAATGGGTCCTGCCGGGGCCCGAACACGTTGAAATATCGAAGGGCGACCGTTTTCAACCCAAAAATGTCGTGGAAGACCTCTCCGTACTTTTCGCCCACGAGCTTGTGGATGGCGTAGGGCGAAAGGGGCCTGCCCTCTTTCCCCTCGAGCTTCAGCGGGCTGGACTCATCCCCATAGACGGCGGACGAGGAGGCCAGGACGAAGCTCCGCGCTCCGGCGTCCCTGGCCGCGACGAGCAGGTTGAGCGTGCCCGTGACGTTGATCTCATGCGTCAGGAGAGGGTTTTCGACCGAACGGGGGACCGAAGGCAGGGCGGCTTCGTGCAGAACGTGGTCCACGCCCTCGACCGCCCGCCGGCAGGTCTCGAGGTCCCGGATGTCCCCTTCGATGAACCGGACGCGGTCGGCGAACGCGGCCATGTTCTCCCGCTTCCCCGTCAGGAGGTTGTCGAGGACCCGGACCTCGTCCCCCCTGTCGACAAGGGACTCCGCGATGTGCGAGCCGATGAAGCCCGCCCCGCCCGTCACGAGATAAATCGCCATGGTTCCCTTCTCTGTGTCTCTTCGGCCGAAGCCCGATTATACGGAATTTCGCGGCCGGGTCAACTCCGGCCCGGTCTAAAGATAGCCCAATTCGCCAAGCTTCGAAAGGACGTTCTGGACGCTTTGCTCGAGTGTCTCTTTGTCGGTCTCGAGCACGATCTCAGGGTTCAAGGGCTCCTCGTAGGGGTCCGACACCCCGGTGAACTCCTTGATCTCGCCCCGGAGGGCCTTCTGATACATCCCCTTGACGTCGCGCTCCATGCAGACCTCGACCGGGCACTTGGCGTAGATCTCGATGAAGTTGGTGGCCTCTCGCCGGGCCCGGTCCCTCATCTCCCGGTAGGGGGAGATGAACGACGTCAGGACGGCAACCCCGTTCCTGGAGAGCAGCTTGGTGACGAACGTCACCCGGCGGATATTCTCGTCGCGGTCCTTCTTGGAAAACCCCAAGTCGCGGGTCAGGTCCTGGCGGACGACATCGCCGTCCAGCCGTTCCACGCGGAGGCCCCGGTCCTTGAGGATCGCGGCGACCCGGTTGGCCACGGCCGACTTGCCCGAGCAGGGAAGGCCCGTGAACCATAGGGTGAATCCGGCCTGTTCTTGGCACATGTTGTTGAGCTCCTTTGCGTTGACGTCAGCTCTGCGTTCTGGCGATCATGTCAAGACTGCGACCTGAGGATGACCTTGCCCTTCAGGCCCTCCGGCCTCGGGATCCCCAGGATGTCGAGGACCGTGGGGGCGATATCCAGGATATCGGCGTTCATGCTCTTTTTCGTCCGGACCCTCGGGTCGGACAGGATGAAGATCCCCTGCTGGGCGTGGACGGCGTCGTCCGGCCCGGTGTCGTTCTCGAGCAGATATTTCGTCCCGTATCCCAGGGTCCCCGCCGACCTCCAATACAGGTCGTCGAAATAGACCATGAGGTCCGGGTATTCCCCTTCGAGTTCCTCGTAGTATTCCTGGGGCTTGATGACCTTGGTCGCCCAGGGTTCTCCGTTCGGCCCGCGGATTGCCAGGAGCCGTTCGATGAGGGCGTCCCGCTCCTTCTCATAATCTTCGGGAGGGATGATGCCCTGGGGCTCACGGCCCTCGACGTTGAGGAAGACCCGGGCGTAGTAGCCGCCCCAGGCCCAGGCTTTGGTTTTGGCCCAGTCGATCGGGAGGTCGTCCAGGCTCGTCGGCTTCCCCGGTCGCTCCTTGACGGCGAGGTCACCCTGCTCGATGAGCCACTCGTTGATGCAGAAGGCCCCCTTCATTCGCTTTGCGCCGTGGTCGGAGACGACCAGCACGACTGTGTCGTCCCCGGCCCGGGCGATGAGCCGCCCGATCTTCGCGTCAAGGAACTTGTAGTAATCGATGATGGCGTTCTGGAACCTGCTCCCCGGCTCATGAAGGTGATGGGCGGCGTCCATGAACTTCCAGAAAGCGTGGTGGACCCGGTCGACGCCGATCTCGACGAACATGAAGAGGTTCCAGGGCTTCTCGGCGATGAGCCATTCCATGACCTCGAACCGCTTCTCGGACATGGCGTAGATCTCGGCGAGGATCTTGTCCCGGTCCTCGGTCCGGAAGACGACGTCAAAGATGTAGGGGCCGAACCGCTCCTCGATTTCGTTCTTGAGAGCGGGGGGGAATGTGTACTCCTTGCCCGGGCCCGGAGGGGTGATGAAGCAGGAGATCATGTTCCCGGCGACGGGATAGACCGGGTAGCTCGGCGGGACGCTGACCAGAGTGCTTTTCCCCCCCTGCTCGCCGATATAGTCCCAGAGCTTTTTCTCCCTGACCGCGAGGGAGTTGGCGATCCACATCTTGTCGTAGGAATAGCCCTTCCGGTGGCGGAAGCCGTAGAGGCCGAGGCGCCCGGGGTCGCGGCCGGTCGCCATGACCATCCAGGCCGGGATGGTGATCGGCGGGTCCGAGCTCCTGAGCCTTCCGGAGACGCCCCGGTTGATGAGGCTCTTGAGGACCGGCAGCTCGGAGCTGCGGTCGAAGACGATCTCCCCCGGCGCGCAGTCCAGCCCGACGACGAGGACTTTTCTTCCGTTCATGGCATGACCTCCGGCCCCCTCTCTCCCGCTATTCGTTGAAGGGGTCCTTGAACTGCATGATGACCTTGGCCACTTCGGGCCGCATCAGCTCGGGGGGCGGGACCTCGCCCTTGACCAGCATGTCCCGGATCTTCGTCCCGCTGAACTGGATCTGCTCGGAGGGCGGGTGGGGGCAGATCTTCTCGTTGACCACCGAGCCGCACTTCCGGCAATAATAGAAGGACCTGAAGAACAGCGGCATGATACCCAGGTCCGGGAATTCCTCGAAGATGTCCTGGGCGGCGTAGGGCTGGTAATAGCTCCCGACCCCGGCGTGGTCGCGGCCGATGATGATGTGGGTGCAGCCGAAGTTCTTCCGGATGACGGCGTGGTGGATGGCCTCCCGAGGGCCGGCGTAGCGCATCTCCATCTGGAGGATGGCCATGACCGCCCGCTCCTTCAGGTAATAATGCCGGATGAGCTCCTCGTAGGAGGCCAGGATGACTTCGTCCTTGAAATCCCCCTTTTTCTTCCGTCCGATGACGGGGTTGATGAAGATGCCGTCGGTGAACGTCAGGGCGGCCTTCTGGACATACTCGTGGCCGATATGCGGGGTGTTCCTCGTCTGGAAGCCGACCACAGTCCGCCAGCCCTTTTCCTTGAACAGGACCCGCGTCTCCTTGGGACTGAGCTTCCACCGGTCGAAGGGCGTCGGCGTCGCCTCGAGGAGGTCGACGGGGCCGGCCAGGAGGACCTCTTTCATCGCCCGGACCTCGGCCACCCCGGGATGGGCGGGGTCCGTCGTCCCGAAGATCTTTTCGGCGGTTTCCTCCTTGTCGAACCCGTAAGCCTCGTCGAGCCGCATGAGGGCGACGGGCCGGCCGTTCGCCCGGAGGATAAGCTCCCCGCCGGTTTTCAGGCCGGCGGCCGTCTGCCGGTCCACGTCGAGGACGATGGGGATCGTCCAAGGGAGGTCGTTCCGAAGGCGCATCCCGTTGAGGACGTTCCGGAAATCCTCCGGCCCCATGAACCCCTCGAGGGGGCTGTACACGCCCGTGGCGATATTTTCGACGTCCGAGACGAGCTCTGAATCAATGGTGAGACTGGGGAGGCCACCGGCCAGGGCCATGGCCTTATCTTTCTCATCGCCTCTGAGAACCCTATCAACGAGCCTGCCGCCGTGGGGCTGGATCATGGTCTCCTCCTTGAATTGGTCCGGATCGTCGTGCGGGACTGCAGGAAAAAGCAGGTCTGCCCCTTGCGGGGATCAATCGATATATCCCAAGGCCTTCAACCTCTCCTTCACCTTCTCCTCCTCGTCCTTGGTGAACGCCTCCGTCGCGGGTTCTCCCTTGGAGAGGCTCTCCCTGAGGACTTTCGTGACGTAGCTCGAGACGGAGCCGTACTCGGTCCCCTTGATGAATTCCTCGATCTTCTTATGGAGAGAGGTCGGGATGGTCACCGTCGTGAACTCTTTGTCCATGGTGTCTCCTCGCGGCTCCCGGGAGGGCGGGGGCCGCCGCCGGAAGCAGAAGAGATTTATATACCAGGCGGGCCTTTTTTTCAACTCTTTATGGGGTCAAAACGGCAAAAGTGAGGGTTTGACCTCATGGGGTCCGGCTTGACAAGAGCGGCCGATTAGTGTTCTAATCTCCCCTGATAATGGCTGAAACCGAAGACCCACCTCCCCCGCAAAGCAACCCATGGAAAAAATAACCCACCCCGGCACGGCCAGCTCCGTCTTTCCCGGCGTCCTCGACAAGAACCTTAAGAAACTCGAGGGCCGGCTGGGGGTCAGTCTGGGCCTCCGCGGAGACCAGATCATCATCGACGGAGACGGGAAAAAGGTCGAATTCGCCAGGCATTACTTCGAGAAGATCGGGGAGCTCGCGGACAGGGGCCACCACCTGAAAGAAGAGGACCTCCTGATCGCCCTCGACCTCCTGGAGGAGGGTACGGCCACCGCCCTGGAGCAGTATTCTCCCTCCGAGCCCCTGAATTTGTCCCGGAAGTCCGTCAGCCCCAAGAGCCTCAACCAGAAGGCCTACATCCAGGCGATCAGGAGCCAGGACCTGGTGTTCGGGATCGGCCCGGCGGGGACGGGGAAAACCTACCTGGCCATGGCCATGGCCCTTTCGTTCCTCCAGAACAAGATCGTCAACCGGATCATCCTGACCCGGCCGGCCGTCGAAGCCGGCGAAAAGCTGGGCTTCCTGCCCGGCGACCTCGCCCAGAAGATCAACCCCTATCTCCGGCCGCTCTACGACGCCCTCTTCGACCTCTCCCAGTATGACCAGGCGACACGGCTCATCGAGAAGGGGATCATCGAGATCGCCCCCCTGGCCTTCATGCGGGGCCGGACCCTGAACAGCGCCTTCATCATCCTCGACGAGGCCCAGAACACGACCCGGGAGCAGATGAAGATGTTCCTGACCCGGACCGGATTCGACAGCAAGCTCGTCATCACGGCCGACATCACCCAGATCGACCTCCCCCAGCCCCGGAAGTCCGGTGTCCTCCAGGCCATCAAGATCCTCTCCCCCCTCAAGGAGATCGGCTTCGTCTATTTCAACGACCGGGACGTCGTCCGCCACCCCATGGTCCAGAAGATCATCAAGGCCTACCAGAAGGCGGAAGCCGGGCCGGACTGAGTCCTCCATGAGCCTGATATCCTTCGACAAGATCAAGCTTTTCAAGGGGGCCGAGATCCAGCCCCGGAAAGCCCCCGTCGAGCCGGCCGAGGAAGAAAAGGCGGTCTCCCCGCTCCAGAAGTTCCTCAAGAGCCGTTGGACGTTCCTCGTTCTGACCGTCACCCTGATCTCCCTTTTCCTGTCCTACCTTCCCCGGAGGAGCCTGACCAGCCTGGCCCTCGGCGAGATCTCGCCTTCCGACATCGTGGCCCCCTTCGACCTGACCGTTCAGGATAACGAAGCCACGAACCGGTTGAGGGCCGGAGCGGAAAACGCGGTCCTGCCCGTCTACACCTTCGACCCCAACGTTTTTGCCAACACGGAGGATAAGATCCACCGCCTTTTCGTCATCGGATGGGCATGGGTCCAGAAAAACCCGGCCGGCCAGAGGGCCGAGGAACTGCGGACGTCTTACCTGGACCTTCTGGGGATCGACCTCGACGCCGAGGACGTCGCGGCCCTCGTCCGGCTGAAGTTCCCGAAGGAGCTCGAAGAGACCCTGGTCGGCATCTCGGCGAAGATCTTCGGCCAGGGGATCATCCTTTCCAAGAACCTCTTCATTCACGGCGAACAGGACCGCGGCCTGACGCTCCTCGCCCTCCAGGATGGGGAAAGAACGGTCAAGGTCGGCGACATCCTGGACCTCAAGGAGAGCGAGGTGCGGTTCGCGGAAGAGCTCGGGAAGATCGAGATCCCTCAGAAAACCAAGACCCTCCTCACGGGACTGGCCCAGATCTTCCTGACGCCCAATATCACCTACAACAAGATCGAGACGGAGAACCGGAAGTCTCAGGCCCAGGCCCGCATCGCCACCGTGACCACCACGATCAAGAAGGGTCGGGTCGTTGTCCGCAAAGGTGACGAGGCCGGCCCCGAGGCGGTGAGGATCCTCGATCTCTACAACCAGAGGCTCCAGCGGAGGTCGAGCTGGCTTCCCGATTTCGCCGGCAGCTTCCTGCTCTTCTTGCTTCTATTCGGCGCCCTCTGGCGCTACCTCATCGTCGTCCATAAGAGAGACCAGGCGGAGAGGAGCTTCCGGATGACGGGCATCTTCCTGGTCGCGAGCCTCGCCCTCTATAAGATCTCGCTCCTCCTGGCGGCGACGATCAGCGGCTCCATCAGCTCGAACTCCTTCGCCCGGATCGAAACCTATCATTACGCGATCCCGTTCCAAGTCGGGACCCTCATTTTCGCCTACCTCCTGTCCGACCAGCTGGGCCTCAGCTACGCCGTTCTCAACAGCCTGGCCGCGGGGTACCTCCTGGGGGCCAATTTTTACCTCATGTTGTTCTGCCTGGTCGGCGGGTTGGCCGCCATCTACGGCGTCAGATACTTCAGGAAAAGCCAGCGGGCGGCGACGCTCCGGGCCGGTTTCCTGCTCGTCCCGCCGGCGAATGCCGCCGTCATTCTGATCGTCCATCTCGTCGAGAAAAGGAGCGGCCTCGGCCCGTTCTCCGCGGAGGTCTTCATGGGCCTCATGGGAGGGATCATCAGCGGGGCCCTGGCCTTCCTCCTCCTTCCGGCCGTGGAGACGGCCTTCGGGTTCATCACGGCTTCCAAGCTCCTGGAGCTGACGAACTCGGACCTCCCCGTCTTCCGGCAGATGTCCCAGGAGGCGCCCGGCTCCTACCATCACTCCCTCATCGTGGCGACCCTCGCCGAAAAGGGCGCCGAGGAGCTCGGCCTCGACACCCAGCTCGTCAAAGCCGGGGCCCTCTACCATGACATCGGCAAGACCAAGATGCCCGAGTACTTCATCGAGAACCGGACGGGGGAATTCGACCTGCACAAGGACCTGACGCCCGCCATGAGCACCCTGGTCATCATCAACCACGTCAAGGAGGGCGCGGAAATCGCCAAAAAGCTGAGGCTGCCGCGGGCCCTCCGGGAGATCATCGAGCAGCATCACGGCAACTCCCTGGTCCGCTTCTTCTTTAACAAGGCCAAGCAGACCTACGACCCCGAACAGCAGACGGTCGGCGAGGAAAGCTACCGGTACCCGGGCCCGCCGCCCCGGACGAAGGAGGCCGCCCTGGTCATGCTGGCCGATTCCGTCGAGGCCGCTTCCCGGAGTTTGCGGTCACCGACCAAGGACAACCTCAAGCGGGTCATCACCGATATCTTCAACACCTACCTCCAGGACGGCCAGCTCGACGACTGCGATTTTTCGCTCCGGGACCTCCGGGCCGTCGCTTCCTCTTTCCTGACCATCCTCTTCGCCATCTATCACCCGCGGGTCGAGTACCCCGGGTTCGATTTCGAGGTCAAGAAAGCCCGGAGGCCCGCCCGGCCACGGAAAAAGGACAATGATCGAGATCATCAACCGCCAGAAAAAACACCCGGTCCGGACCAGGGCGTTTAAGCGCCTGCTCGAAGACCTGGTCGCCCGCTACCGCCTCGCGGACCCGGAGGTCACCCTGGCCTTCGTCGGGACGAAAGCCGTCCGGACGCTCAACCGGAAGTTCATGAAGAAGGACAGGCCCACCGACGTCCTCAGCTTTCCTCTCGGAAAGAAGGGCGCAGACGGCCGATTCTACCTGGGCGACATCGTCATCTCCGTGCCCGTGGCTTTCCGCCAGGCCCGGAAGAAGGGCCACGGCCTCGAGCGGGAGCTCAAGGTCCTCGCCATCCACGGCTTCCTTCATCTCCTCGGCTACGACCACTTCGCGGGCATCGAGGAAGAGGAGCAGGCCGCGCGCGGGCTGTACCTGTGATGACGATGGACGCCGTCAGCGGAGCCGGCCTCGGTCTGAGCTTCCTGGCCGTGTCGCTCTTTTCCATCTTCCATATCTGCCTCGGCTCGTTTTCCAAGATCTCGCTCAGTCGTTTCCTCGAAGACCGCGAGAAAAGCGACCGGGCCAGGATCCTCCGCGATTTTGACGGAACCAGGATCGCCGTCGAGTACCTCAGGAATATCCTCCTCCTCGTCTTCCTCGTCGATCTCTTCACCCTTTTCCCGCGCCTCCGGTTCTGGCCCCTGTGGTTTTTCCTGGCCGTCCTCGCCGTCTATTCCGTTTTCTTCGACTACCTCCCCCGGCTCCTCAACTCCCTGGGTAAGAATGCCGTCCTGAAGGTCTTCCTGCCCGCCTTCCCGCTCGTCCGGGCCCTCGGCGCCCCTGTCCTGGCCCTGTCCCGGAACCTCCTCGAGCGCGAGGAACAGCGGGAGGACCGGGAAGAGGGGCGAGAGGCCTCGGATGAGGAGATCGAGACCTTCATCGACGAGGCCACGGAGGAAGGGATCATCGACAAGGGCGAGAACGAGCTCCTCCGGAGCGTCGTCGAGTTCGGCGACACCGTCGTCCGCGAGATCATGACGCCCCGGGTCAACATGGTCTGCATCCGCAAGGACGCGACCATCGACAACCTCAAGGACCTCATCATCCGGGAAAAATACTCCCGCGTCCCCGTCTACAAGGACCGGCTCGACAACATCGAGGGCATTGTCATGGCCAAGGACCTCCTTGAATACGCCGACGAGAAGCACAAGGTCCAGCCCATCGAGGCCCTGGTCCGGCCTGTAGCGTTCGTCCCGGAATCCATGGCCGTCTCCGGGCTCCTCAAGGAGTTCCAGAAGGCCAAGCAGAAGCTGGCTGTCGTCGTCGACGAGCACGGCGGGGTCTCGGGCCTGGTCACGATGGAGGACGTCGTCGAGGAGATCGTCGGCGAGATCCAGGACGAGTACGACACCGAGGAGGCCCAGATCACGGAGAACGGGCCCCTCGATTTCACGGTGTCGGGAGCGGCCGAGGTCGAGGAGCTCGAGAAGCTATTCGATGTTGAGCTCGCCGAGGACGATTTCATCACGGTCGGGGGCCTCATCACCCACAGCCTAGGAAGGCTTCCCCAAAAGGGCGAAACCCTGACCGTCAAGGGGCTGAGCGTCGAGATCCTGGACGTGGACCAGAAAAAGATCAAGAAGCTGAGGATCCGGAAAGCCTGAGAAGGGCAGAGGGGGACCCATGCCGAGAAAAGCCTCGACCGCCACGGACAAGCCGAAGAAGGCTGCGGGGACCAGGCCGGCCCGGAAGAAAGCCGCAGAGAAGACGGTCTTCAAGACGGGCACCGTGGCCCTTATCGGCCGCCCCAACACCGGGAAATCCACCCTTCTCAACGCCATGCTGGGCCAGAAGATCGCCATCGTCTCCGACAAGCCCCAGACAACCCGGATCAGCATCCTGGGCATCAAGACGACCGGGAAAGGCCAGATTATCTTTATTGACAACCCAGGGATCCACAAGCCCCTCCACACCCTCAACAAGCGGATGATGAATTTCGTCACCTCCGCCCTCGAGACGTCCGACCTCATCTGCCTTCTCATCGACGCGACCGAGAAATTCGGCCACGGGGACGAGTATGTCCTGGAGACGCTCAGACGCCTGACGACACCCGTCCTCCTGCTGATCAACAAGGTCGATGCCGTCCGGAAAGACACGGTCCTGCCCATCATCGACCACTACAAGGGCATGCTGCCGTTCAAGGAGATCATCCCCGTCTCGGCCCTGAAGGGCATCAACCTCGACGTCCTGGAAAATCTCATTTTCGACGCGCTGCCGACGGCGGAGAAGATCTACTCCGACGAGGAGATCTCGGACCAGTCCGAGCGCTTCCTCCTGGCCGAGATCATCCGCGAGAAGATCCTGAAATACGTGAAAGAGGAGCTCCCCTTCGTGACCGCCGTCTATATCGAGACGATCGAGAGGAAGGAACAGGACGACTGGAAAAAGCCGGGCGAGAGCCGGCCGTTGACCCACATCCGGGCGTCGATCTTCGTCGAAAAGGACAACCACCGGGCGATCGTCATCGGCCGGCAGGGCCGGCTCATCAAGACAATCGGCATCGAGGCCCGCCGCGAGATCGAGGAGATCCTCGGGACCAAGGTCTATCTGGACCTCCACGTCAAGGTCCGGCCGGGCTGGCGGGATTCCGAGGACGTCCTCGACCTCATCGAGGGACAGAAGGGCTGAACGGAATTTCATTTAGGAACGCCCCCCTTATATTGACAACAATCCCCAAGGATGGGAGAATTATGTCCCTCGAACGGCGGTGAGTGTAGCTCAACCTGGTTAGAGCATCGGACTGTGGATCCGAATGTTGGGGGTTCAAATCCCCTCACTCACCCCACCATATTTTCCTGTTTTCCTCTGGCAGATGAGTAATTTAGGGCTTTCCCTCTTTTACGCTCCGTTAGGCCAAGTTAGGCGAGATTAGGCAAAAGTTGTGACCCCCGTGTGACGCGGCGGAGAGGTCTGCTCCGCTCGCTGAACCCCATCGCTGGGCCCGACGGGGGGCGTAGCCGTTAACTCTCCCCGGCCTGAGAGCGCCGGTCCCGCGTGTTCCTGGGCGACTGGATCCACCCCGTTATGATTATCGACATCAAGGACTCTCGCCCGGGGTTGGCCTTTGTATCCTGGGTCCATGGGGCGTTATTTTGGCTCAGGACCTTCTGGTTGGCCGGAAAGCCCGTTTCTACTTGTGTTGCTCTAGGTGTCATTGACATATTCTAACCGCGTGAGTTATAAAATGTCCGATCAGCAAAGCCGATGGCAATAACTACCCGAGCAGTCTGTAATTATCTAGAGAGGTACATTGAAGAGTATCGGAAGGAATTTGCACGTTTCGTGACACCTGCACCGAGCGGCGGTGGCTATCCGCCGCTGGAAATATCTCCATATATAAATTCGAAAAAAATACAATGCTGGGTTACGCAAGATGGGACTGTCATATACGATGAATCTCGAGAACCTGATAATTCTTGGTGGATAGCTGGGGGGCCCGCCTTCGTGGTGGATATCGAACCGAGTTTAATACCCTCCGAAGTTATAGATCTTCTCAAAAGAAAAGGCCTCTATAGGAAGAATATCGGAAGGTACAGAATTGTCGCAAAGCAAGGCGTCCCTGCTGAGATTTGGAAGGGTGAATTAGGTGACGTAACCGAGGAGGCCGAAGCGCGAGTGATGGATAGTGTGATAATTGTGAAGCGAATGCCGCTTGATCTAAAGGCGTTTCTTCAACGGTTTACGTTCGGGGCATTTCAGTTAATTTTGGATCTTCCCTTAAAGCGGCCAGATGAGAGCTTTTGGACCCCTTTTATTGTTCGTGGGTTAGGAATCTGCACTGCGGACCTCAAACACCGCAGATTCTTAAACTACCTAGAGGTGTCTCCACACCTTGAGGAAGCAGCTTGGGACACACGAGGAATATATGTGCGGGTACAGACAGACGTAAGGCGCGATTTTGCCCAAGCGTTCACCGCCCTACAAGCAGGTGCTCAGGGCCTAATTTCTACGGGAGGAGAGTCCATTTGGATTAAGCCTTTTTTTGACCGGCTCTCTGTCCTCTCGGAAACACTAGACAAGTTCGCCGCCCTTCTTCGTGAAGCGGGCGATGCAGAGGAGAGTATTTTCCACGATTTCTTGAGGGCCCACTCAATAATTCTGGATGTCTATGCAGATGCTTTATCTAAGCCTCGCTTCGAATATCCAAATGGTGAGAGATCTCCGTTAGGCAAGGAATTTGTGGAGCCAGATTTTCTGCTTAAGTACTCAAATGGTTCGTATAAATTAGTCGAACTAGAGCGACCGAGCAAGCCGATAGCGACAAAGCAAGGACAACCCCGAAGCGAATTCACCCAAGCTGCTTTTCAAATTGCCGAATTTAGGGATTTTATTTCCAAGCACTACAGCACGATAAAAGACGAATTCCCTGGCATATGCACCGGTACGGGGGCAATGATAATACTTAGCCGTAATACCGAAAAGAGTTTCGGAGGGAGACAGAATATTCAAGAATATAAGACATTATTGCGAGCAGATCGTCCGGACATTGAAGTATTTACATATGATGATCTTCTCGATAAAGCAAGATATGCTTATAGCCAGCTTGCGACCTTGGTAGTATCCAGATGATTTTAGAGAAGGGTGTCGAGATTTGGGCTGTGTCTGGGGCTATCAGGGACTCACTATCCCTGACTCGGACTCACATCGCGGCCGGACCCGGCTGAGCGTGGAAGTCCCTAATAATCCAGAGATTCCAGGGGAGATTTGAATGGCATGCCAGAGAGGATTCAAACCTTCGAATTTTGGATCCGGAGTCCAATTCTCTACCCTCCTGGACATATGGGGAAAACCCAATTTCCAGGGGAAGATTCCTTGTTTTCCTTTACGCACCTTTAGTCAGAATTAAGCGGGTTTACGCATTTTTTGTGGCATGGATGTGACATGGCGGGAGGGGTCTGCCTAAGCCTGGTGGCCGCGTCAGGCTCATAGAGGGTCCGAAAAACCACCCGTATGTCCCCATTGGCGAGTTAGCGGGAGATTAGGCCCTCAGGAAAATATGATACCTAGTGCGGCATATGGGGTATCTGGCTTGACATAACCACATTCCAAACCGATATTCAAGTGTGGCAGCGGGGAAAGAAAATAAGGGGGAACAAGCTGAAGAAGCAATGCTCTTTGAAATATCTGGCCGTTACAGGCCGTGAACATATGGTACGTCTTAGCTCCAGTCCGCCAGATCATTTGAGGAGGTAATTGTCATGCTGACGAAAAGAAGTCATCGTCTCATCCTAAATGTTGGTGCCGCTCTCGCATTGGGGGTTGCCATAATTGTGGCCGTGGGGGTGATGCCACTGGTGAGAGCAGATACCTCTCCCTCGGCAACGCCCGGCCGGGCAATTCCTGCGTTCTGGCGCTTCGTAATACTTCCCCAGGTGCTCGTCGGGATGGCGCTATTTGGCATCTCTTTCATA
>Ga0187886_1001264_pt1 | contig 23869 bp, 23 predicted proteins | sample June2016WEW_20_1_FD_133001 | JGI IMG/M metagenome (GOLD analysis project Ga0187886, IMG submission 133001) | Peatland microbial communities from SPRUCE experiment site at the Marcell Experimental Forest, Minnesota, USA - June2016WEW_20_150 | ecosystem: Environmental > Terrestrial > Soil >... | reverse complement strand
TTAATTGAGTATTTGTTCTTTGATTTTTTTATATGTTTGATTTGGGAAAAGAGACATTCTTAATTGCTATTTTTCCTACATCCTTATTTGCCAATTTTCCTACATTGTAAGTTGCCGCTTACACAGCGCCAAAGTTGAAGGAATATATACTTCTTTAGCTGTCTTTAAACCAACAACTTTTATTAATTTTGATTATATACCAACCTTAAGGGATTGGAATACTAAACAGAAAGCTGCTCTCCAACAACAGAGATTATTTGAAGATGAAGATAACATTGAAGTCGTCAAGAAGCTTCCTTTTAAATTTCGATATAGCTTTACTGATATAAATGGAGAAGAAAGCACTTTGATAAATGAGGATTGGGAATTAGGTGCTTTATTTTGGAATTGCCTTAAAAGTAATGGTGGAGATGAATTAGCTGCATGTGAAGATGTTAAAAGAAAATATTGGGATGATTTTGTTCAAACCAAAGATTTATATTTCTTCTTAGGTACTACAAGACAACACCATTTGAGAGCTAAAAATCCGTTTATTATTATTGGAACATTTTATCCGAAAAAAGAACCCAGCTTGAATTTAACTTATAATTTGCAACCTTTATAAGCCTCTAAATTGACATTCGGATTTGCCTAATTTGTAAATTCATGGAATTCATTAATTACAGAGAAAATAAGAGATTTCAACGTCGATTATAAGTAATAATATAAAGAGAACTCCATATTTCGTTTACACATATAGATGATGGCTACTTATCTAGAAATATTGAGAATTTTTCATTTATACTCTGATTGAACCACTTATCTATAATTGACTTCTTAAATCTCCACTCCTTTCCTAATTTTGCAGCAGGAATATTCCCTTTTTGTGCCCAAGCATAAATAGTCTGAGGTTTTAGTTTTAAGTACTTTGCAACTTCTTCAATAGTCATAATATCATCCATATCTTATTTTTTCAAAAGATTTAAAAGATTAGTATCACTTATCTGGGAATTGTTCTTATCCTGATATTGAAGAGGTTTTTTTATTTCTTCCTTTTGCTGATTATCTCCCTTTGATACTAGTTGTTGAACGGAATAAATAATTGCTGTATAAAAATTACCTTCATATTTCCTGAATAATTTAAACTCCTCATTTTTATTTGCTAAAAATGGTCGTAAATTCCAGGCCAGCTGAATACTAGCGAAGGCTAGAATTATAATCCAAATTCTGAATACGGCAACTCCAATGTGTGGATAAATATCTTTCTTTTCACAAGCAAATTTCAATGCTGCAATCATTAGTCTCATTCCAAAAATGCCAGCAAATAAAAATACTGCTACATGAAGCAATTGCAAAAAATGATAATTACCTCCAGTAATCTGAAAGAGAATAATTATGGGTGAAAAAGACAATGCTATTTCTGATGTAAGAACAAATCCACTTAAGACAATAATTATCATTTGCTTTAAATTCATCTTAGAACCCAATACTTGTTGAATTACATAAAATGATGGAAAGCAAATTATTATTGTACATAAAAACAGAAATATGATTTTTAGTCCAGCTATAATAGATTGAAGAAAACTATAGTAACTACCCATCACTACACCATAAATAAATGTAAAAGTGCAGATAATTAAAATTTGATTAAGAATTAATTTGTTTGATTCCTTATTACTTCGTTCATCAAAATATGTTTCTGTTTCTTGAAATATTTTAAATACTTCCAGTAATTTGATTTGATTTTTCATAACAAATAAATTTTGATCATACTGTAAAGATAAAAAAATCTAATATATAATGCTATTTATTATTGTTTATTATTGTTTAATATTATATATTACTATTAAATATATATAACTAGTAGTCACTTTTTGAAGGAAATTCTACTTTATTAAATTTCAGAGGAAAATTTTAATTATACAATAAATAAAAAAGGGCGTTATCCTGGAGGGTTGCCCTTTTTCGTAAAGCTTCGGGAACGTTCTTGTTTGGTCAGTTGCTTAATTTATTTGCAATTGTCGTGCAAACTGACATTTTTACAATATTATACCTCAAATTTACAGAGTTTTGCCGTTTTTATATGAGTTCACTGACGGCGACAAATAGTTGATTTAATAACTTTTATTATAAATTCATTTTTAATATCCAAAAATTAAGAAGCTCTATGTTTTTTGCCCCCCAATAAGCCTCCCTAAATGTAAAAGCCCCTGATATTCAGAGGCTTTAGTGTGTTGTTTGTGATCCCGGGGCGACTCGAACGCCCAACCAACAGAACCGGAATCTGCCATTCTATCCATTGAACTACGGGACCGGATCAACATCGCAAAAGTATAACCAAAAGCCGGTTTTTACAACTAATCGACATAGTTTAGATGAAAGTGATTGCCGGCCTTATCATAAACCTCTGTATACCAACAATACAAGATTTCTATCATCCCCGAATTGCTGAAAGATCCGGGAATATTGATTAACGATTATCAGTTTTTGAAGTTCATATCATTGAAAAACTTCCTATGCCTTACGGATTTCATCTTTTAATCGTTGAATATGTCCGCGGCCAAGTCCCTTTACTTCGCAATCGAGCTGGAAATAGCGTCTGATTTTATCATCTGATAAGATCCCAAAGCAATCAATAATGGCAGCAGGGTGACCGATTGTTTTTATCAGCTCATCAGGATCAAGATTAAGATATGCCTGATGTGGTACAGCAAAAATAACTGCTTCCGCATTAAGGAGTGCTTTATTCAGATCATGTTCTACCCGGATCTCTTTTAATTTTTCCTGATTACGGAAGAATTGAGCTTTGCTCTGGCCAACACCCGGATAAGTATCCTGTTGCTCAAATTCCCACCAATGGTCAACATAGGGATCATGCACTCTTATCTCAGCACCCATCTCAGCAAGTTTCCGGATAACAATTTCCGAACCGCTATAACGGGTATCACCTACATCCTCACGATAAGCTGCACCGAGAACTAAAATATCAGCAGAGGCAATCGGCTGGCCCATATTGCGAAGAGCGTCGCGCGTAAGCTGCCCGACATGTAAACCACGGGTATCATTTATATCAATTGCCAATGGTGTAATTTTGAAAATATCATCTTCAAAACCCAGAATATGTTTATATGCCCAAACACCAAGGCCACCATCTTTTGGAAGACAATACCCTCCGATTCCAGGTCCCGGAAAGAGAATATTACTGTGAGTTGGCCTCATTTTAATTGCTTTAATTACTTTAATCAGATCCACTCCGTTACGTTCGGAATATAAGCTCCATTCGTCAAGAAAAGCCAGTATGGTTGCCCTGTAACTGTTTTCGACAATTTTAGCTGTTTCTGATTCAATGGGTCGGTCCATAACTGTCAGTGGGTATTTATCTGTATTCAACACTTCATTTAAAAATTTCACAACCCTCTTTTTCGCTTCTTCATTGATTCCGCTGCAAACCCGCCAAAAATCGCGAATACTGGCAACATAGTTACGTCCGGGCATGACTCTTTCATAACTATGAGCTAACAATGGATCGGATTCAATTCCCCGTTTCCTGAATACCTTTTTCATTATAGGGTAGGCAACCTGCTCTGTAGTTCCCGGAGCCACTGTAGTTTCTATCAAAACGAGGGCACTTGGAGGTATGTTCTCAGCAATAACACCAAGGGAAGACTCCAGAGCAGCCATATCGGTTTGTCCATTACGAACATTCCCTAAATCTTCTTTTATATAATCACATTGTACATCAACAACTACAACATCAGCCAGTTTCAGAACATCAAAAGTAAAGGTCGCCATTAATGTCTTTTTCTTGTTCACACACCGGTCAATCATAGGATCCACTTCAGGATCCTCTGCTTTTACAGGAGAAATACCTCGATTTAACAAAGGAATTTTCCAAAAACTCCTGGCACTTGGACGCTGCATTCCAATAACAAATTTAGAAGGCTGACCGTTTTTGTCAACAGTATCGGCAACAATAGCAGCCATTACTGCACCAACAAAACCAACCCCCATTACCACAACAATTTCACGATTCCTGATTCGTTCCTGTTCAACACGTTTCTTAAGATTTTCAAATTCAATTTTATAATCCTCTGGTTTTGGCAATGGAAATTTTTCTCCACTGGGGCTGATAGATAAATTTTCGCTCATGATGCATCCATGATTTTAGTTAAAAAATTAAAAAGACTCTTAAACAGTCCTAAATATACAAATAATGCTGATTATTCGATTTTGCTCTTTGATTTTAATATAAATGAACTTATGAACATATCAGGTACGTACATTAATGATATTTGCCAAAGATTTTCTATTTTTGCCGACTTATAATCAGGATTATTTTTTATCAAGCAAAGAACAAGATGGACTATAATTTCCACGAGATCGAAAAGAAATGGCAGAAATACTGGGAGGATAATAAAACATTTAAAACCCCTGAAGATCTGACAAATCCGAAAAAGTGCTATATACTCGACATGTTTCCGTACCCGTCAGGTGCAGGCCTTCATGTGGGTCACCCTGAAGGCTATACAGCAACAGATATCTTCAGCAGGTACAAGAGAATGAAAGGATTCAATGTCCTTCACCCAATGGGCTGGGATGCATTTGGTCTCCCTGCGGAACAGTATGCCATACAAACCGGAACCCATCCTTCGATCACTACAAAGAATAATTGTGACACCTTCAGAAGACAGATAAAAGAGCTCGGACTCAGCTATGACTGGGAAAAGGAGATTAATACCACAGATCCAAAATATTTTAAGTGGACACAGTGGATCTTCATCCGTCTGTATAATACCTGGTTTGATGATAAATTACAGAAAGGAAGACCAATTTCTGAATTAAAGATTCCGTCAGAATTAAATGAGAAAGAAAAAATTAAATATATTGATTCAAAGAGATTAGCCTATTACGACAATGCACAGGTATGGTGGTGCCCAAGCTGCCGGATCGTCTGTTCAAACGAAGAGGTCCTGAATGATGGCTCTCATGAGAAATGCGGTAACAAAGTCGAAAAGAAAAATCTCAAACAATGGATGCTCCGTATTCCTCTTTATGCCGAAAGGCTGCTAACAGGCATCGACAAACTCGACTGGCCCGAAGGTATAAAAGATATGCAACGCAACTGGATAGGACGTTCAACCGGCGCTGAAGTAGATTTTAAAATTGAAGGTCTGAATAAAAATCTGACAGTCTTTACAACGAGGCCCGACACTTTATTTGGAGCAACCTATATGGTGATTGCACCTGAACATCCCCTTACCGATGTCATTACAACAAATGAATACAGAAGTGTTGTTAACAACTATATTAAGATCACTTCTCTTAAATCCGATCTCGACAGGACAGACCTGGCAAAAGAAAAAACAGGAGTCTTCACCGGCAGATATGCTATTAATCCTGTAAATAAAAAACAGATCCCGATCTGGGTAGCTGATTATGTGTTAACCAGATACGGGACCGGGGCAATTATGGCTGTTCCTGCTCACGACACACGGGACTTCGAATTTGCACAAAAATTCAAATTATCGATAGTTTGTATTCAGGATCCCGATGTTACTGATCCTGAGCAGAAGAAAAGAATTCTTAAAGGGAAGGAGTGCTGGACAGAAGATGGAAAATATATAAACTCATCTGATAGAACGACCGGTATTGATATAAACGGATTGAATAAGGAGGCAGGCATTACACAGATAACCAAATGGCTTGAATCCAAAAGCCTGGGTACATCAAAAGTTAACTATAAACTTCGTGACTGGCTATTCAGCAGACAAAGATACTGGGGCGAACCATTCCCTGTGATTCATTGGGAAGATGGAGAAGTTACAGTAATGAACGATAATGAACTCCCGCTTGAACTGCCAAAACTTGAAAATTATCTTCCGGGAGAATCAGGAGAATCGCCTCTTTCCAATTCGGATGAATGGCTGAATGTAACTGATAAAAATGGCCGTAAGGGAAGAAGGGAAACCAACACTATGCCTAATTGGGCAGGATCGTGCTGGTATTATCTGCGTTTTATTGACCCCAAAAATGATAAGCTGATTTTCGACAAGGCAAAAGAAAAGTACTGGATGCCGGTCAATCTTTATATTGGCGGAGCGGAACATGCAGTTCTTCACCTTCTTTACAGCCGGTTCTGGCACAAAGTATTATTTGATCTGGGAATTGTGTCAACTGACGAACCTTATCAGAGATTATTCAACCAGGGAATGATCCTTGCATTCGCATATGAAACAGAATCGGGGTCCAAAGTATCCGGAGATCTTGTTGAAGAACGTGAGGGTAAATATTTTCACAAAGATACAGGCGACGAACTCAGACAGATTGTCGCCAAAATGTCGAAATCACTTAAGAACGTAGTTAATCCCGACGATGTGACATCAAAATATGGAGCAGATTCCCTCAGACTATATGAGATGTTTATGGGACCACTTGATGTTATAAAGCCCTGGGATGATAAAGGAGTAAAAGGAGTTTTCGGATTCCTTGGAAGAGCTTTCAGGTTCCTGTCAAATCCGGAGAATCTCTTCAGAGGAGAGGAAGATGCAGAGATTTTAAAAGGACTCCACCAGACCATTAAAAAGGTTGAATGGGATATTGAGAATCTCCACTTTAACACTGCCATATCTGCTATGATGATCTTTCTCAATCTTATAACAAAGAAGGGCAAAATAACAACTGATACTGCCTGCACATTTGCTCAGATACTTTCACCTTTCGCACCACACATTGCTGAAGAACTGTGGCAGATTCTGGGTAAAAATAAATCTCTCGCCTACGAACCCTGGCCCGGCTTTAATGAAGAGTATCTGATAGAGGACACTTTTAATTATCCGGTCTCATTCAATGGTAAAATGAGGTTTAACATTGAACTGGCTGTCAGTTTAACAAAAGAAGATATCATAAAGATTATCCTGGCTGATGAAAGAGCAAAGAAGTGGATCGGAAATGCAACTCCTTCCAATATAATTTTTGTGCCGAACAGGATCGTTAACATTGTCATAAAAAACTAAATGATTGGAAGTTATAAAGTGATTTCCCCCCGCTTGAAAACCATAATAAATATTGCACTTGTTATTCTTTTTGTTTCCTGCAACAATTCAGAGAATACCAAAACTGAAATGGTCATAGTTGCATCAGATACGAGTAACGTTCAGAAAATTAAGGAACCTGTTTTTATGTACGGGATTCCATCCGATTCATTCGACCTGGTCTCAGGTCATATTAAACGAAACGGATTTATTTCAGAAATTCTCCTCAAACACGGGGTCAGCATGCAGGAGATTGATCAGGCATTAAAAAACTCCAGATCTGTTTTTAATGTAAGGAAAATCAGGTCGGGAAACAATTATATTCTTTTCTGCGACAGAGACAGCAGTGCCAGAGCCAGGTACCTTGTCTATGAACATGACCCTACAACTTGTTATGTGTTCAGCTTTAATGATTCGCTTAATATTACTCCTTTCAGAAAAGAGATTAAAAGTGAAATTAAATATTCATCGGGAACTATTGAAACGTCACTTTGGGACGCAATGATTAACGGGGGCCTGCATCCTTCTTTAGTCGTTGAGCTTTCTGAAGTCTTTGCATGGACCGTTGATTTCTTCGGATTGCAAAAAGGAGACTGTTTTAAAGTTATTTATGAGGAGTTTTTCATTGATGGCAAATCGTTAGGCATAGGTAAGATTTACGGGGCACAGTTTAACAGGATCGGCTCTTCAATAACTGCTATTCCGTTCATTCAGGATGGGAAAGAGTCTTTTTTTGATATTGCTGGTAACAGTCTCAGGAAAGCATTTCTGAAAGCTCCTTTACAGTTTTCAAGAATCAGCTCTCACTTTTCCTCAGCCAGAATGCATCCTATTCTGAGAATCGTACGTCCACATTATGGAGTTGATTATGCTGCTCCTATAGGAACTCCGGTTCATGCAATAGGTGATGGCAGGATTACATCTGCTACAAACGAGGATGGATCAGGAAGGATGGTCAGAATCCAGCACAACAGTGTTTATGCGACTGGTTATATGCATCTGAGCCGGTTTGGAGATAGCATTTCACCCGGTAAATTTGTTAAGCAGGGTGATATTATAGGTTATGTTGGCAGCAGCGGACTTTCGACAGGGCCCCATCTCGATTTCAGGTTTTATATGAACGGCTCACCTGTAGATCCGTTGAAAGTCGATGCACCACCTGTAGAACCAGTTTCAGACGAGAACAAAGGTAAGTTTGAAAAGATAAAGACTGTTGTTTTAAGCCTCCTCGGGACCTTTAATTAAAAAATCAGGTAACTTTTCCACCAGTCCCTCAATAATCTTTGGATAATGCAGATATTCAAGGGCATGTACTTTTTCAGCAAGTGAGGCCGGGGTATCTGACGGATCAACTTTGCATCGCGTCTGAAAAATTATATCTCCTTTATCATACAATTTATTAACATAATGAACTGTGATTCCTGATTCTATGTCATGATTGGCAATCACAGCCTTATGAACGGTATCTCCATACATCCCTTTTCCGCCGTAAGCTGGCAAAAGAGCAGGGTGAATATTTATTATTCTTCCTGGAAATTGTTCAAGAATATTTTCAGGTACGAGCCATAAGAAACCCGCCAGAACAATAAAATCCACCTTATATAATGCCAGGTAGCGAAGCACTTTCCCCGTGACATAAAATTCCTTACGTTCGAAAAAAACTGTTCGTATATTATGTGCTTCAGCCCTTTTTAGAACCATAGCCTGACGCTTATTCGACAAAACCAGACTTACTTTGGCGCTATTTTTATTCGAAAAGTATTTAATTATGTTTTCTGCATTAGTACCGGAGCCGGAGGCTAAAATTGCTATGTTCCTCATAGTTTGATAATTAGCATATTTGTCAACAATTATTATTAATTCCTTAAAGTAAGTTTATTTTTCTAATTATCAACACATTAAACTGTAGCATAAATAAAAAAACATCAAATCACTTGAAAAATATGGTACAAATATATTTCTTTGCATGGTTCTAAAACTAATATTAATTAAAATTTATTATTATGTCGGACATTGCCACAAGAGTAAAGGAAATTATAGTTGACAAACTTGGAGTAGACGAATCGGAAGTAACTCCGGAAGCAAGTTTCACCAATGATTTAGGTGCGGACTCTCTTGATACAGTTGAATTAATCATGGAGTTCGAGAAAGAATTCAATATAGGAATTCCCGACGATCAGGCAGAAACCATCGGCACCGTTGGTGATGCTATCAAGTACATTGAGGAGAATGCAAAATAATTTGCATTTTTAAAAACCCATTTATGAGAAGAGTTGTAGTGACAGGTCTAGGAGCTTTAACTCCTTTAGGAAATAATTTGCATGAATATTGGGAAGGATTAAAAAACGGTGTCACCGGATCAGTAATGATTACACGGTTCGATACTGAAAAGTTCAAAACCAAATTTGCCTGCGAATTAAAGGACTACGACTCGGCTAAGTATTTTGACAGGAAAGAAGCTAATAAACTAGATTTGTATTCTCAATACGCTCTTATTGCCACTGACGAAGCTATTATTGATTCAGGGTTAAACCTTGATAAAGTTGATAAAGACAGAGTTGGTGTGATATGGGCCTCAGGTATCGGGGGACTTGAGACCTTCTTTCTGGCTATTAAAGGTTATGTCCTAGGGGATGGGACACCCCGGTTTAGTCCATTCTTTATCCCAAAGATGATTGGGGACATTGCAGCCGGAGTAATTTCAATAAAATACGGTTTCAGAGGGCCAAACTTTGCAACTGTTTCGGCATGTGCATCTTCCACTAACTCAATCATTGATGCAATTAATTACATACGTTGGGGAAAAGCAGATATTTTCATTACCGGTGGGTCTGAAGCAGCTATTAATGAACCTGGAATTGGTGGCTTTAATGCCTTACAGGCCCTGTCAACAAATAATGCTGAATTTCAATCTGCTTCCAGACCCTTCGATCGCACCCGTGATGGATTTGTCCTGGGTGAAGGTGCAGGATCATTGGTTGTTGAAGAATATGAGCACGCTAAAGCCAGAGGTGCAAAGATCTATGCTGAACTGGTTGGTACCGGACTAACAGCCGATGCATTCCACATGACAGCTCCTCATCCCGAGGGCCTTGGTGCACGAAATGTTATGAAACTTGCTGTTAGTGATGCCAATTTAAAGGTTGAAGATGTCGATTACATTAATGTTCATGGAACAGCAACCCCACTTGGCGATACCTCTGAAACAAAAGCAATTGTAAGTGTTTTTGGGGAACATGCATACAATCTTAATATCAGTTCAACAAAATCCATGACGGGGCATCTTCTGGGTGCAGCCGGTGCTATTGAAGCTATTGCTGCAATCATGGCAGTTGTTTACGACACAATTCCCCCTACGATTAATTTCAAGATTCCTGATCCTGATATTGATCAGAATCTGAACTTAACACTCAACAAAGCACAGCACAGAAAAGTCAATATTGCCATCAGTAATACATTTGGGTTTGGTGGTCATAATGCTTCTGTCGTTATAAAAAAAGCTGAAGTTTAGTGTCACTATTTCAAAAAAGAACAAATGGTACATATTTACTGGATAAACGGGAACTGAATTCCCGTTTAAAAAAAATTTTGGGTTTTAGTCCGGGAAACCTGAAATTATATGAGATAGCTTTCATTCACCGTTCAGCCACCTTTACACTTCCGAGCGGTAAAAAAGTGAACAATGAAAGGCTTGAATATCTTGGTGATGCTGTATTGGATGCAATTCTTTCTGATTACCTTTTCGAAAAATTCCCTGATGGCAATGAAGGGTTCCTGACAAAAATACGTTCCCGGATTGTAAATCGTGATGTTCTCAATCAACTCGCTGTTTCAATGGGGATAAATAAAATCTTGATCAGCAACATAAGTTCAGTTCATCCAACAAAAAACCTTTATGGAGATGCTTTCGAGGCACTCATAGGATCGGTCTTTCTGGATAAAGGGTTCAAAAAAACAAAAAAACTTTTTATAAAGAATGTGCTTAATAAATACCTCGACCTGAACATGATTGTTAAAACTGATACAGATTTTAAAAGCCTTGTTTTTGAATGGGTACAAAAGCATAAATCAAACCTGATCTTCACATATAACGAGGAATATGATTTCAATCTGAAAAAATCTGTCTTCTCCACAACGCTGTTAATTGATAAGGAGGAATTCGGAGAGGGGCATGGCTCCTCTAAAAAGGAGGCAGAACAGGAAGCTGCCAGCCAGGCATGGAAAAAGCTTAAAGATAATTTCAGTGGTTAATGATTAGTATCTCTTTTTTTTCTAACTTTATCAGTTTCTGTAAGGTAAGATGGGGAGTACTCAAAAAGTCACACGGGTAAAACTTAAAATCAACCAGAATAATGACTTTATCCTGTTGGGTCTCGTATCTGCAGAACCTGATTATAAACTTTCACTTTTATTAAATAAAAAATTCAGGATTTCTCTGAAGAATATATCACCAATCAGACTTACTGGAGATAATGTATCTGAACTGGCATTCAGCAGGTTTTCAGATTCTATCAATTCCACAGATTTGGTTTTTAATCTGGTTTCAAACCGATCTGGTAAAAACTTTCTTCTTAATAAACTTAAAAATATAGATTATCTTCTTCAGGTGCAATATTCAGATAATGAAATCAACCTTAACAATATTACTTCAAACCTGAGGCAAATTGACTCAATTACAGCAGTTTTTAATATCGACATAAATACGATAAAGGACAAGAATTTACAATATCTAACCCAATAGAGTATGGAAAAATTGTACTATAATCTGTCAGAAGAGGAGTTTTCAAAAGGAAGAAAAATTCTTTTATGGAGTTTTGCTGGATTATTTTTCCTTGCCGGAGTATATGTATTGGTTGTAAGTCTCATTTTTGGACAAAAAAGTATACCTCCGGTACTTTCAGTAGCTCCCTTTGGAATTAGTCTTGTGGTTTCCGTCATATCCGGTTTCGCAACTTTTAAAGGAACAGATCTGTTCTTTTCAATTGATGATGATAAATTAGAGTACAAGTTTGGAATGATCAAGCCTATGACACACTCATTCAAATGGATTGATATTAAAGAGCTTGTTATGCCTCGTAAACAGAAAAAAGTCAAGCTGATTTTTAAAGATGGGTCAACATTTGTTATCAATCTCACGTGGATGGAGAGAAAAAAATCAAGCCATATCAGGAAGCATCTTTTCTATGTGGCCAGAGAAAAGGATCTGAATGTAATAAAAGTCATTAATCTGTCAAAAAAGGCTTAACATTAAGTACCTGACATTTCATCTCAGCTACTTTACTGTTGCTTAGTATGTTTTACTGTACCTTATATAAAAAGAAGTGAGCCGCGAATGCGGCTCACAGTTTTGATAACCCTAAAACTAACCTAACCTATGAAAAAAACCTATATATCTTCAGATTCAAATATCGTGCCAAATCCTTTACAAATATATTATGAGTTCTCGGAATAAAAAAATATTTTTATCTAAATAGCTGAAAATTAACAATAATTTAATGATAAGTTAAAATTATTTGTTTTTTGCTCCAAAGGGAATCCTGGAAGAATCGCATGAAACAGCTATAGTTGTTAAAGAAAGTTAAAGCGAGCCAATATAAGATATATACAAGTACTTTTGCATTTGTATGAAGCGGACAACCATTGTATTACTAGCCATCTTTTTTTTTCTGGCTATTTCAGGTCTGATCCTTATACAATTATACTGGATCCGTAACGCAATTGCTATTACTGATCAACAATTCCGTTACCTTGCAAATAAAGCTCTTGAGTCTGTTGTTCTTAATCTTGAGGAGAAGGAATTAATCAAAAACATTGTAGAGGATATTGATCCTTCATCAACAGATTCAATTACAGCCATCGTTCCGGCTAATTCTCCTCTGGCCAGAAAATTGCAGGGATATCAGCCAAACTCAGCTCTTCTTGAAATGTATGGGATCAATAATCCTGGTGAACCGATTGCTATAACCAGTTCAGGTCATAAAATATTCATTTCAGCCGAAAATATCTCACCTTACTCAATTGACGAAACAACTGAACCTTCACCACAAATCACAAAATCAGAAATAACCGGAAGGGTAAGTAACAAGATTGTTTTCCTGGAGAAAATAATGGAAAAAATTCTACGCAATACACCCGATATCAGAGAAAGAATTAATCCGGAAAACCTTAATCAGGAACTCAGAACAGCCCTTAATAATGTTGGAATTTTCCTCGACTTTGAATTCTCAATACGGTCAGGTCGTTATGGAAATATATGGAAGACCCCGGGATTTACTGATAAACCCGGGACAAATAAATTCATCATTCAGCTTTTCCCGAACGATCCGGTTCCAAGTCAGAATCAGATTGTTCTGTATTGTCTTCAGGAACAACAATATAAATTTGAGAAAATCGGAAACCTTGGTTTTTTATCTTTGCTTTTTACCCTGTTGTTATTGATCCTTTCTACAGGAACTTTTATCGTTATATTCCGACAGAAAAAGATTTCAGAAATCAGGAGCGATTTCATCAACAATATGACTCATGAGCTTAAAACACCTATTTCAACTATCTCTCTTGCTTCTCAGATGATGGCTGATAAATCAATTCCTGACAAGGATAAAAATATTAACAGCCTGGCTAAAGTAATTTCTGATGAGAGCATGAGGCTCAAATTCCAGGTTGAAAAAGTCCTCCAGATGGCAATATTTGAAAAAATGAAGATAAAGCTCAAAATGGTCGAGATGGATGTTCATGGCATACTTGATAAGGCTGTGGAGAATTTTGCACTTCAGATAGGAAACCGTGATGGTCTCATATCTACAGACTTTCAGGCAACAATATCTCTTGCTTTCATTGATGAAATTCATTTTCTAAATTCAATCTCAAATCTTATTGATAATGGAATTAAATACTCAAAAGATAATCCTTATATAACCATCTCAACCAGAAATAACAAGAAAGGTATTCTGATTACTATTGAAGATAAAGGTATAGGTATTGGTAAAGAAAACCTGAAAAGGATTTTTGACAAATTTTTTCGTGTCCACTCTGGAAATGTTCATAATGTTAAAGGGTTTGGCCTCGGTTTAAGCTATGTTAAGAAAATAATCGAAGAACATAACGGATCAATCAAGGTTGATAGCCAGATTAATAAAGGAACAAAGTTCACTATTTTTCTTCCACAAAACAGATTAAGATGAATAATATCAGAATCCTTCTTGCAGAAGATGACAACAATCTGGGCATCTTATTAAGGAGCTATCTTACCGCTAAAAACTATGAGACTTCCTTGTTTATAAACGGCAATCTGGCTCTTGAATCATTCTCCACTGAGTCGTATGGTCTGTGCATACTTGATATTATGATGCCTGAGATGGATGGGCTCACCCTTGCAAGAGAGATCCGTTTTATAAATCCGGAGATACCCATAATTTTCCTTACGGCAAAAAACCAGAAAGAAGACGTGATTGAAGGCTTTAAATCAGGAGCTGATGATTATATCACAAAACCATTCTCAATGGAGGAGCTGCTCTACCGCATCGAAGCAATCCTGAGAAGAATAACTGTTCCTATTTTGAACAAAAAACGTGAATCCTATATAATCGGCGGATATTCCTTTGATCCGCTGAAACAGATGCTTGTTTACAAGGATCAGCTGATAAAACTAACAACAAAGGAATCGGAACTGCTTGAACTGCTATGCCTGCATGGGAATGAAATACTGGAGAGAAACTTTGCATTAAAAACAATCTGGATTGATGATAACTATTTTAATGCCAGGAGTATGGATGTTTATATTACCCGTTTAAGAAAATATCTCAGAAAAGATCCCGAAGTAAAAATCTTAAATATTCACGGCAGAGGTTATAAACTTATCAGCTAAAATAATTTTAATAAAAAGCCCACCACCTCTCCCTGACGCTTCGGTCAGGGTACTCCTCCTCCACGAGGAGGAGAAACTTACAATACATAACATGAGTTCTCCCCTCCTTTTGAAGGAGGGGTGTCACGTCGCCAGGCGTGACAGGGTGGTTGATTAAGTATACAAGATAATTATTTAATCCAGCTTCAAAACCGCCAGGAATGCCTGCTGTGGAACTTCAACATTTCCTACCTGTCTCATCCGTTTTTTTCCTTTTTTCTGTTTCTCAAGGAGTTTTCTTTTCCTTGTAATATCACCTCCATAGCATTTAGCGGTTACATCTTTTCTGACTGCTTTTACCGTTTCCCTGGAAATAATTTTTGCTCCTATGGCTGCCTGTATGGCAATGTCAAACTGTTGACGAGGAATCAGCTCTTTTAATTTGACACACATTTTCCTGCCAAAATCGTAGGCATGTCCTTTATATATCAGAGTGGAAAGAGCATCCACCATTTCACCATTTAAAAGGATATCAAGCCTTACCAGATCTGCCTTCTGATAAGTAGTATAATAATAGTCAAAGGAGGCATATCCTTTTGAAATACTTTTCAACTTATCATAAAAATCAAAAACGATTTCTGCCAGAGGCATTTCAAAAGTTATCTCAACCCTGTCTCTTGTAAGATAAACCTGGTTTTTCAAAACTCCCCTTTTTTCGATACAAAGTTTCATAATTGAACCTACATATTCGGATAAGGTTATTACCTGAGCAATAATATAGGGTTCCTCGATACGATCTATATGATTAACAGGGGGTAACCCTGATGGGTTATGAACATCAATCTCTTCTCCTTTTGTTGTATAAACCTTAAAAGAAACGTTTGGAACCGTTGTAATTACATCCATATCAAACTCCCTGTCCAGACGTTCCTGTATGATTTCCATATGAAGTAAACCCAGGAAACCACACCTGAAACCAAATCCAAGTGCAGCCGACGATTCAGGGATAAATGATAGCGACGCATCATTCAACTGCAGCTTCTCGATAGAGATTCTCAGATCCTCATACTCATCAGCATCTACAGGATACATTCCGGCAAACACCATTGGTTTGACATCCTCAAATCCGGAGATTGCCTTCTCGCAAGGATTTTTTGCATGTGTAATGGTATCACCCACTTTGACTTCTGCAGAAATTTTAACTCCTGTGATAATATAACCGACATCCCCCACTCCCATTATATCACGGGGATCCTGTTTAAGTTTTAAAACTCCTATCTCTTCTGCATTATATTCATGGTCAGTATTGACAAACTTCACTCTGTCACCCTTTCGTATTGTTCCATTTACAATTTTGATATAGGCTATAATCCCCCTGAATGAATTGAAAATTGAATCAAATATCAGTGCCTGTAAGGGAGCATCCGGACTTCCTGCCGGTGGAGGGATACGATTAACAATATCACGGAGTATCTTTTCCACTCCGAGTCCGGTCTTTGCACTGGCTTCAATAATATCTTCCCTTTTGCATCCGACAAGGTCAACGATCTGATCCTTAACCTCATCAGGCATTGCAGCTGCCATATCCATCTTGTTCAGTACAGGAATAATTTCGAGGTTATGAGCGATAGCCATATAGAGGTTCGAAATTGTCTGCGCCTGTATGCCCTGTGTTGCGTCGATAACAAGTAAAGCACCTTCACAAGCAGCAATTGAACGGGATACTTCATATGAAAAATCAACATGCCCGGGAGTATCAATCAGATTAAGGATATATTTTTTACCATCGTGAAAATATTCCATCTGAATTGCATGACTCTTAATTGTAATACCTCTTTCTCTTTCAAGGTCCATGTCGTCCAGTACCTGTGCCTGGTATTCCCGTTCGGTTATTGTGTTGGTCTTCTCCAGTAACCGGTCAGCCAGTGTACTCTTACCATGATCAATATGAGCTATTATACAGAAATTCCGGATATTGTTCATCGGACAAGCTTACTTTAAATCAGGTGCAAATATATAAAATTATCGGCTTTATGATATAAAAAGAGAGCCCTTCAACTTATCGATGAAGGGCTCTGTAGAATACTATATTAATTTTACATCATTCCTGGCATGCCGCCACCCATACCACCTTGTGGAGGACCTGCCGGATGTTCTTCTTTTTCCTCTACAACAACAGCTTCTGTGGTAAGGAACATACCGGCAACTGAAGCAGCATTTTCGAGTGCAACGCGGACAACTTTAACAGGATCTATAACACCCGATCCATAAAGCTTTTCATAATTATCGGTTTGAGCGTTGTATCCGTAATCCCCTTTGCCTGATTTTACATTCTGGGCAACGACCGCACCCTCCTTGCCTGAATTGATAGCAATCTGACGTAATGGTTCTTCAATCGCACGTTTAATAATTTCAATACCGGTTGTCTGATCTTCATTATCACCTTTTAGTCCCTCAAGTGCACTTATTGCACGGATATAAGCGACACCACCGCCGGGAACAATACCTTCTTCAATTGCAGCACGTGTCGCATGAAGAGAATCATCAACGCGGTCTTTCTTCGATTTCATTTCAACTTCAGAAGCAGCTCCGATATAGAGAACGGCAACACCACCTGCCAATTTAGCCAGACGCTCCTGTAATTTTTCTTTATCATAATCAGAAGTAGTAGTAGTCATCTGCTGTCTGATCTGTGCTACGCGTGCTTTGATCATCTCTTTGTCGCCGGCACCGTTTACAATTGTTGTATTTTCTTTATTTATTGTAACTTTTTCTGCTGTACCAAGCATGTCGAGAGTTGTGTTTTCGAGTTTCAGGCCTTTCTCTTCTGAAATAACTGTACCACCTGTCAGGATGGCAATATCTTCAAGCATCTCTTTCCTTCTGTCGCCAAATCCGGGAGCTTTTACTGCACATACCTTGAGAGAACCGCGCAAACGGTTTACAACAAGAGTTGCAAGAGCCTCACCTTCCACATCTTCTGATACAATTAACAATGGACGTCCGGTCTGAGCTGTTGCCTCAAGAACAGGAAGCATATCCTTCATAGTAGAAACTTTCTTATCGTAGATAAGTATATATGGATTTTCAAGTTCAGCTTCCATCTTCTCGGCGTTGGTTACAAAATATGCAGAGATATATCCACGGTCGAATTGCATACCTTCAACAACTTCAACTGAGGTTGTTGTTCCTTTTGATTCTTCAACTGTAATAACCCCTTCTTTATGAACCTTACCCATAGCTTCAGCAATGAGTTTTCCTATCTCCTGATCATCATTGGCAGAAATTCTTGCTACCTGTTCAATTTTACCAAGGTCGTCACCGATTACTTTTGCCTGTGATACAAGATGTTTCACAACTTTTTCAACTGCTTTGTCAATACCTCTTTTAATGTCCATAGGGTTTGCACCTGCAGTAATATTTTTCAGTCCGACATTGATAATAGACTGAGCAAGAACTGTGGCTGTAGTAGTACCGTCACCTGCAATTTCTCCTGTTTTTGATGCCACTTCTTTAACCATCTGGGCACCCATATTCTTATATGGATCGGAAAGTTCGATATCTTTCGCAACGGTTACTCCATCCTTGGTGATCTGGGGAGCTCCATATTTCTTCTCAAGAACTACATGACGTCCTTTAGGACCAAGGGTTACTTTAACTGCATCAGCCAGCTGATCGACTCCTTCCTTAAGAAGGGCACGTGCTTCGATATTGAATTTAATCTCTTTTGCCATATCATTTTGATTTTAAAAGTTTGCTATAAATTATGCTATAAAAAGAATATCTGTCTGAGAAACAAGCAGATAATCTTCATCATCAATAGTCAGTTCCTGTCCTGCATACTTTCCGTAAAGAACAACATCACCTTTCTTTACTTCCATCTCTTCATCTTTCTTAGCTGCGCCAACAAGAATTACTTTACCCTGGCGTGGTTTTTCCTTTGCGGAATCAGGGATTATTATTCCACTTGCAGTTTTTTCTTCAGCTTCATTAGGTTTTACAAGAACCTTGCCTGCTAAAATTTTTCCTTTCATTTGTGCCATTTTATCTAGTTTTAAAGTTAAACATCATTTACCGACTTCCTATTTGAGCATATTCCATGCCAAATTGGGAAAAATGCCATTTTGTGTTCACTTGCAAAAAAAAAGTGTCGGTATGTGACAAACTGACACTCTTCCAAAATATTCCATTCAATCATACTATTTCCCAGGTTTATCCTTGCTGCTTGGTGGAGTTGTTGTTGACGGAGGAACAGCAGTCGGAAGTGTTGGAATTGCATTAGGATCAACAGTATTTTTTATCTGATCCTCAATTCTTGAACGTCCTGAAGTTGTTCCGCGTGGTATTGTAGCAGTGGCAACGACACAAAGGATTAAAATTGCAGCTGCAAGGGTCCAGGTTGACTTCTCAAGGAAATCAGCAGTTTTACGGATACCCATTGATTGGCCCGCTGAAGTAAAATTAGCAGCTAACCCTCCTCCTTTGGAGTTTTGAACAAGTACAATCATTATCTGGAGAATGCATGCAATTATTACCAGTATTGAAACAAAAATATAAATTCCCATCTGTTTACTTTTTTATGTATTCTTTAACTTTTTCAATTTGAAACGCAAAGTAACTGCTTTTTTCCGGAAACTTCAAACTTAATTTTTCATAAATATCTATTGCCTTTGAGTAATATCCCTGATTAATGTAAATTCTTGCAAGAGTTTCCGTAACTAAACCAACTGCTTCCTCAACAAAAGGCTTTGAGATATCATCTGTCAGAACGTTTGTTTTATCCTTATGTGGCTCAATCTTCGGATTGGTAATAATGAATTTATCGATAAGTTCCGACTGCATCTGCTTATTGGAATTATTCCCTGCCAAGTCCGGGTTTTCCTGGCTATTGTCTGTACCTAAGGATAAGTTTGTTTTGTTTTCATCAAGATCAAGTTCCAGAAGATCAGAACGATCCGGAAATGAAAATCCGGGATCCATAAAGAAAACTTTATTGTCAAAAGGAGAGGAATCCTCATCCAGACAAAACATCACTCCAGCTGGTTCTATGTCATCCGACTCAGTTGCAATCATTGTTGAATGACCGGAAGTCTGGCTGAGCATATCCTGGTTTTCCCCGAGTTTTGTTTCATCGGAATTTTTTTCAATTTCGCTAATCAGATAATCACTGTTCTTTGCAGATTCGATTACGGTTTGCTGAGTATCAGTAACTATTTCAACTTTCGAATCAATAACCTGTTTGATATCGCTTCTTTCAGTTCCAGTTGAAGTTTTGCTTTTAAGCAGGTAATATAACACTTCCCTGTCGGCAATATGAATTGCACAATTTCTGAGCTGATTTTCGAATTTTACATCCGCATTGTTCTGTAAACCCTTTAAAAGCAACATATGGGCACTCTGGAAATAGGGGAAAATATTAATTAACTCATAAATCTCCCCTATCATCTGGCGGTTAACCGGAACATTATCCTCAATCATACTTAAAAAGTCATTTCTGTTCATGGAATTTACCAATTGACAAATGCCTGATTGAAAATATCTTCAACAATCATTTCTATTATTTTGGCTGAAAGGTCACTTTCAACGTCATTGAGGTTGAGGTTGCTGTTGTAGTCTTCATACCTTGAAAATGTCTGTTCGAAGCTCAGATCCGGGTTGATAGCGTTTGTGAATTTAACTCTTACCGAAATGGTAAATCTGTTTGTAGCAGCCTGTGCATCAGCTGCTACAGTAAGAGGACGAGTATTATAATCAATTATTTCTCCTTCAAAATTCATGTCACCAATTACTGTAGTGTACTTCAGATTAGTCTGCGACTTGCATTTGTCTATCAGTGCATCTGTTAAAGATTGGCTTAGCCCCGGCTGAACAACAGGAGCCCTGTTCTGGAAAAATTGTATATTGAACGTCTTTGCCAAAGGAGATATACTGGCCCCTGTAAATGAATATGTTACCTTGCATCCATAAAAAAGTGTAATAACTACACTTAATATAAAGATTGTAATCCAGCTATTTATAAGGCTGAGATTATTATTACGATTCAATTCCATACTCTTTAATCTTTCTGTAAAGGGTCCGTTCTGAGATACCAAGTTCGGATGCTGCCATTTTTCTTTTACCGTTATACTTTTCAAGAGCTTTTTTAATCATTTCCACCTCCTTGTCTGCAAGTGAAAGTGATTCTTCAATTATCTCCTCAGTGTCTTGTATATTATTCATTGTCTGATGAGACGAAAAATCAACTGATGGAGCATTATTCTTGCTGTGATCATTGTTTTCTTCCTGGGCTTCCCTGAAAAGATTCTTAATAACCCGTGAGTTGTTCTCCTGAAAGGTAACATCAATTTCTCCGCGTCTGATAAGATCAAAAACAAGTTTTTTAAGGTCGTTCATGTCGCTCTTCATGTCGAAAAGGATCTTATACAAAATCTCTCTTTCAGAAGAAAATGATTTGTCTTCGTCTCTTTTTATGACAGCCGGAAGCTTAACCCCGCCATAATCAGGAAGGTAATTGCGAAGGTTAAGAGCAACAATTTCCCTTTCGTTTTCAATGATGGATATCTGTTCGGTTATATTCTTAAGTTGTCGGACATTACCTGGCCAGGAATAATTAAGAAGAATATTTTTAGCTTCGGAATCAAGTCTTATTGCCGGCATCCTGTATTTTTCAGCAAAATCAACTGAGAACTTGCGGAAAAGAAGAAAAATATCCTCACCCCGGTCTCTCAGGGCAGGTATTTTTATCGGGACCGTATTAAGTCTGTAAAAAAGATCCTCTCTGAATTTACCATTATCAATTGCCCTTGACACTTCAACATTGCTTGCAGCAATAACCCTTACGTTTGTCTTCTGAACCTTCGAGGAACCAACCCTGATAAATTCTCCGGCTTCCAGCACTCTGAGCAGGCGAACCTGTGTTGACAATGGCAACTCCGCTACTTCATCAAGAAAAATTGTTCCGCCATCTGCAACTTCAAAATAACCTTTTCTGCTATCAGATGCACCGGTAAAAGATCCCTTTTCGTGTCCAAACAGTTCAGAATCAATTGTCCCTTCGGGTATAGCACCACAGTTAACTGCTATATATTGACCATGCTTCCTGGTACTATAACTATGAATTACCTGGGGAAAAATCTCCTTCCCTGTCCCGCTCTCACCTGTTATGAGTACGGAGAGATCTGTCGGGGCAACCTGAACAGCAATGTCAATTGCCCTGTTAAGGCCCTCATAATTACCAATTATTCCAAACCTTTGTTTAATATTTTGCAGATCTTTCATTTCCTGTTTTACAATCCTGCGAATTTAAGGTTTTTTTAAAACATTGGGAAATGCATTTTTCGTAAATTTGCAGCATGAAAAAAGATTCATCATATCAATTTGCAGCAATTATACCCGCCCGATATTCATCTTCCAGATTCCCGGGCAAACCACTGGTTCTGATTGGAAACAAACCAATGATACAAAGAGTTTATGAGCAGGCCCGTAAAACACTCGAAATGGTATATGTTGCGACTGATGATAAAAGGATTTTCGAAACAGTTCTTAACTTCGGCGGAAAAGTAATCATGACCTCTCCCGATCATCTGAGTGGAACTGATCGCTGCGCAGAAGCTGTAACAAAAATTAACAGTGAAACAGATAAAATAATCGATATTGTCATCAATATTCAGGGTGATGAACCATTTATTAAACCGGAACAGATCAACCTGGTAATGAATTGTTTCATTGATGAAACTGTTGAACTGGCAACACTTGTAAGAAAGGTAAAACCTGGGGAGGATATCTTCAACCCTAACCAGCCAAAGGTTATTTTAAACTTAAAAGGAGATGCAATATATTTCAGCCGTACTGCAATACCATTTATAAGAGATACTGAAATGAGTGATTGGTCAAAGAAACATGATTTTTATAAACATATCGGACTCTATGCTTACAGGACCGAAACACTTAAAAAGATAACTTCATTATCTCGCACTCCTCTTGAAATTTCTGAATCACTAGAACAGAACAGGTGGATAGAAAATGGATACCGGATCAGAACAGCTGTGACATTATGGGAAAGTATAAGCATCGATACACAGGACGATCTGGAGAAGGCAAAAAAACTTTTACAACACTTAGATTAAAATATTATTAACTTTAGCACAGTTTTTGATAGAGATAATTAAAAGTTTGCGTATGAAGAAAAGTTTACCCTTTATCTTCTTTTTAATTTTCACCTTAACGCTTCATGGTCAGAAGGATACAATGAATTTTGTTGGTGCTCTGCCTCAAAGAGATATTTCAAGAGATGTCAATAATATTAATGTAAGTATCTATCCTGTACCCGTAAAGGATAACAGTTTTACTATTAAAACAGACAAGGATATCTCTTTTGTAAAAATTACCAATATCATCGGCCAGGATATATTCAGATTCCAATACAATGACCCTCAGCAAGTAATAAAGATTTTTCTCGATAACCCTAAAAGGGGAATGTACCTGGTAACTATTATTTTCAGTGACGGAATCAGAATAGTAAAAAAAATAATGGTGGAAGAATCTGAATAAAATCAAAATTTGCTATTTTCGTTTTTTGTTTGAAGTTTTCGGGGAATTATTCCGCAGATTAGTACGATTCACTTAGAATCTTATTTAAATTTTGATAAACAATCCTTTCAAATGATTGTTTACTTAATTAAAGTCATTAGTGTCCACTAAAAGTTAAATATCGTTCTTTGAAATCATGAGTATATCGAGGTTGTAGCGCTTTTTAATTACGTGTCGATTTGAAAATGAATAACTACCAGGGCTTTAAGTAGACTTGAATTTATTAATTACCGTCGGCTTTAGCCAACGGCATATCAGCCTTATCTGTAAGGACTTTAGTCCTTCATTTGTGGGCTAAAGCCCGTATGTGTAAGGTATCTTGGTCCGTTGGCTAAAGCCAACGGTAAGTTAAAAACTTACAAAACTCTTTAAATTTTAAGTAACTCACCTTAAGTCAAAACTCCTCTAAAATAGCTACTTACAAATC
>Ga0187886_1001261_pt1 | contig 23885 bp, 21 predicted proteins | sample June2016WEW_20_1_FD_133001 | JGI IMG/M metagenome (GOLD analysis project Ga0187886, IMG submission 133001) | Peatland microbial communities from SPRUCE experiment site at the Marcell Experimental Forest, Minnesota, USA - June2016WEW_20_150 | ecosystem: Environmental > Terrestrial > Soil >... | reverse complement strand
CTTTCCTGACTTCACCGGTTTCCGCAACAACGAAATCCCCTGATACCACGCCCCCTTCAATCCCGGGTGGACTTAATGACACAGCGATTTCAACCTCACAGATTAACCTATCATGGAGCGCTTCCACCGATGACATGGGTGTGGCAGGTTATAAGGTATTCAGGGACGGGACGCAGATTGCCACGACGACAGCTACGAGCTACTCCAATACCGGCTTGAAGACCTCAACCACCTACTCCTATACCGTCGCGGCGTATGATGCCGTCGGTAATACATCTCTCCAGTCATCACCGGTTTCGGCAACCACGAAAGCGTCCGATTTTTCTATAACGGTAAGTCCATCTTCGCGGACGGTGAATGCAGGAAGGAGCACAACTTATACGGTCAAGCTGACCGCCATCAGCGGATACAACTTACCAGTAAAGCTTACTGTTACTGGCCTACCCAGTGGTGCCGCCTATGCCTTCAGCAAGAATCCCCTCACCCCGACGTCGAGTGGGGCTAGTGTGACGCTTACCATCAATACGAAAACAGCAAAAAGGGGTACTTATACGCTCACCATAACGGGAACAGGGACGGATACAAAAGCCACTACCCACTCGGCTACTGTCACCCTCACGATAAGATAAACAAGGGGGAAGCTCGTGTGAGAAAAGAGGACAATACGTTATGAGAGGAACGGTTCAACTTCCGTAAGGGCATTGAGATAGGACTCTGAAGCAAGAGTGAGCAGGTAAAATAAATCAACTTCTCTTAGAAAAAACAATACCCCCCTTCACAACCGTAAAGGAGGGGGGTATTGTTTTTTAAGAGGGCTGCAGGTCCTCTTAGCTACTTCGCTTGGGGGGTGGGGGCTGCGGCGGGCCGGGGGGGTTGGCCATATACAGAGCTTCGTGGGCTTTCTTGAGCCATTCCGGTATTTCGATATGCTGGGGGCATTTCTCCAGGCACTCCCCGCATTCGACACACTGGTCGGCGCGCTGGTCCTGCGGTATGCCGAACATGCCATTGTACATGAACTGCCCGGACTTCATGTCATCATACATGACGGCATCGTTATATATCTGAAAGACCCTGGGGATTTCTACTTTGTTGGGACAGGGCTGGCAATAGCGGCAGTTGGAACACGGAATGGGACTGAGGCTTTTATAGGCTTCCTTGATTTGACCGATTACCTTGAGGTCTGCGGCGGTGTATATGCCGGGGCGGGAACGGTCGGCAATTTTAACGTTTTCCACGACCTGCTCCATGGTGCTCATGCCGCTTAAAGCTACCGAGATTTCCGGCTGGTTCCAGACCCACTGGAACGCCCATTCCACACCCCTCATTTTCCGTTTAGCGCTTTTCAGGACCTGAGCGACCGGTTTGGGGGGAGGGTCTTTGCTGAGCCTGCCTCCCCGGAGGGGCTCCATAACGACCACCGCCAGACCCTTGCCGGCGGCATATTCGACACCGCGGCGGCCAGCCTGCTCATTTTCGTCCATATAGTTATAGAGGACCTGGGCGAGCACCCAGTTATCGTAAGAATCTATAATTTCTTTAAATACCTCGAAGCTATCATGGAAAGAAAAGCCCAGGCGCCCGATAAGACCCTTCGCCATCTGCTCTTCAGCCCACTTGAGCACCCCGAGGTCCCGCACCTTTTCCCAGCCTTCTTTGTTCAGGCCATGCAGCAGATAGAAGTCTATCATGCCGATATCAAGTCGCTGAATCTGCTCACCAAGAATACGATCGAAGTCCTCATACTTCTCTACCATGCGGGCGGGGAGCTTGGTGGCAACCTTGATTTTTTTACGGTAGCCATCTTTTAGAGCCTTGCTGACGAGCACCTCGCTTTTGCCCATGTGGTAAAGATAGGCGGAGTCGAGATAGTTGACGCCGTTATCGACGGCATAGCGAATCATTTTTATCGCTTCGGGTTCATTGATTTTCGACTGGTCTTCACCGATTACCGGCAAACGCATCGCGCCGAAGCCCAGCGCCGATACCTTCCAGTCCAGTTTTCCAAACTTACGATATTGCATAGCAGTCTCCCTTTGAATTGATAGTTATCAGTTGTCAGTTATCAGTTTAAGCTAAGAATATATTATAACGTGATATATCGTGATGTCTACATTAGCATTTTCGCACGTTTTTTAAAGAGATGCAAATAATAGTAGATTTAATACCTGGAAGGAAGGGAGCTTCTGACCTGACCCCCGAAAACGAGTCCAGTTTCATGTTAGAAGGTGAAATTTCATGAACTATTTCGTTTATCACCTTCTGGGGGTCGACCGGAGAGTCAAAAAAGAAAGGCCTCCTCGTACGAGGAGGCCTAAGTCATCGCCATTAACAGGACTGACTTATCAATAACCAAAGGTCCTCAGGTAGCACCAGTGGTGTTAGCCCCGGCTGCAAGCACTAGTAAGGAGTGGGTCTATATTCTGTTCGCCCCCGCAGTCTGGCCGATAACAGGTGACATCCCGGAGGGTACACTTCTTGTGGCAATAAGGGCACTCATTTGGCGGATTCGAGCGATTAAGGCAGTGCCCACATGATTCACACATCCAGTACGCCATCTTGGCTAACCCCCTTTCTTCTCATAAGATATACATGCTCGTTTGTCTCTATTTATTATTAACGCCTAATGTAAGATTGTAAACAGGCTGATTGTCGGCATTTAATATCAAAATGAACCTATTTTATACAGGACATTATTGCTCTTTTTATCCATAAAAACACCCTCATTGTCAGATCTTTTGTACTAAAATATGGATGTAATGAAGTACATAAGGCAATATCACAGGGTAAGCCCGTTTAAACAAAGATTACCCCTGCCTTCATGGCGACACTATTGGTAAGAAAAGGAAAGGCTTTAACCCAGAGTGAGATCCTTAACCGTTAACCGCTAGTGAATAAGTGATGTAAGACTAATTCAGTTAAGTATCGATGCCGACTATTCCCTTGCGCATGGCATATCTAATGAGTTCGGTACGATTGTGTAAATCCAGTTTTCCCATTATTCTGGTGCGGTGACCCAGAACTGTCTTCAGACTGATGAAAAGCATATTGGCGATTTCTCGGCTGGTATGCCCCTCGGCAACCAATTTCAGTATCTCTCTTTCTCTTGGTGTTAACTGGTCGTAAGCATCGCCACTTTGGGCCTGTTGCCGGTAATCCTCAACCAGCGCTGTGGCTGCAGAGGGATACAGAAATGATTCACCGTGGTATACTGCGCGTATTGCTGATACCAGTTCCGAGCCAAGCGCTCTCTTGGGTACGTAGCCAGCGCTTCCCGCTTTGATAGCCGATAGTATATACTCCTTGTTGTCATACTGGGTAAGAACGAGAACCTTTGCCTTCGGGTTTTGCTTCGTTATCCGGCGGGTGGCCTCTAGACCATCCATGCCCGGCATGGCTATGTCCATAACTATTACGTCAGGGACCAACTCCCGCGTCTTTTCGACGGCCTCATTTCCTTCCGATGCCTCACCCACTATTTCGATATCGTCGTGAAGACTAATCAGGGCACGAATGCCATCCCGCATTATGGCGTGGTCGTCTACCAGTAGTACCTTAATTTTATTCATCACAAACCCCGCCAGTTAAGGGAACTTCTATGGCGATTTCAGTGCCGTGGCCAGGACTTGAATTGATAACCAGGGAGCCGTTCATAAGTTCTACCCTTTCCCTCATACCTAATAACCCCAGTCCACGCAGCCCATCCTTTGAACTTATTGCTTCCTGAAAATTAAAGCCGATGCCATCGTCTTTAATACTGACTTGGATACCATCTTTTCTAAAATGCACACTCACATCGGCAGTATTGGCGCGAGCATGCCTGGCAATATTATTAAGCGCTTCCTGAATAACCCTAAAAAGCGCTACCTCTAATGTAGCCGGTAGCCTTCTCACTTTTCCTGTAGTCTTGAAGCTAACCTTGACGCCCACCACTTTTAGATGGCTATCTATCAAGGAACGAATTGCAGCCGTCAGCCCGAACCTATCGAGCGAGGAAGGGCGAAGCTCATTGATCAGCTTGTGCAGTTCATCAAAGATATTGATACATAGTGCCTGGGCCTTTTCCAGGAGCGCCCTGGTCCCATTTGCCCCTGTAGATAATGTTTCGATCGCTGCTTCCAGATAAGCAGTCAGGCTAGTAAGAAGCTGACTAGTCTCATCGTGGAGATCACGGGCAATTTTCCTTTTTTCCTCCTCTCTTACCGATTCCAGATGTGCCGAAAGGCTGCGCAGTTGTTCCAGAGAAGTTCTAAGCTGTTCCTGGGCTTTTTTGCGCGCAGTCACATCGGTCACCATGTGAAGAAAGATTCTCTTCCCATCTCGGGTCAATACCCCGGTGGGGTATACGGCGGATACGATCCAGTGTCCGGATTTTGGATCGAATAACTCACGTTCAATGGCTTGATTTTTCTCCGCAGCCTCCTCTAGCGGGCAACCTTCGAAGGGCTTCGGCAGCCCGTGTATTATCATCGGGCAGTATTTGCCAAGAATATCTTCCCGTTTTACTCCTAAATATGTGTATACGGCGCTATTAGCTTCTAAAATATAGTGATCCTTATCCACGAGCAGAACATAGAATGGGAAAGCGTCCAGAATATCCAGGATGTCTAGCCTGGTTTTGGCATCCGTGCCGCGAATCGCACTTTTCTCCACGCCTGGTCTGAGTGTTGAGTCCTTTTGTTCAACAACGGGTTGGCACATTTTCTGTGATTCGCTGGCAGTTTGCTTGTTTGATTTTTCGCCCATACTGCTCCCACTTCTCTTGGGCAATACATTGTGAATTATATATCCCTAAGTAAAATTTACCTGGTATGCGGGTGACTCTTTTTTCTCCTAATTTAAGATTATAAGAATATTATACTACATGATTTTACGTTTAACCACGTCGGACCGACAAGGAAAACTATCTGTACACAATTAGCCCATCCTAGCGCGACGAAACCAAGACATTATTTCTCCAAGAAACAGAGCATTTACGTAGAAAAATGAGGTTATTTTCTTTACAGATATGAGATAAATGTCTCATGCCAATCCAAGCAGAGCGGTGTAACATTCAAATTAGGTAGAACCACGTAAGTGTTATCAATTAGTAATTTAAAATAATTACCTACTTATTAAGTAGCAAGGGGTGGTAAGAAGGGGGGCGTGGCTATGTGAATAATGAGAAAGAATTGGATTGATGAATAATACAGGTCTTAAACGGGGCAACAATAAGGGAAAGGAGAAATAACATGACACGCAGAATGCAATATTTAGCAGTGGTGGTAGTAGTGTTGGGCATAGCAAGTCTGGTCATAGGAGCCGCATTTGTTGGTCTAGCTGCTCAGAAGAACAATTATGTAGTTAGCGCGTTGCGACAGCAGAAAGTAACTCTCGGCCTAACCAAGGAACAGATAGCTAATGGGGAAGTAGTTGATAATGCCCAGGCAGCCCAGGTTGCCGCAGAAACTTTGAACAAACACCTCCAGAGTATCGCTCCAACTTACGGTGACCTGATGAAGGCTAATAATATTGGTAAGTATGACCCGACCGACGTTAAGGATTTGACTTACACACAGGGGCTTAACATGGAGAACTCTTTTAATCTGGCTGTGCTAAGCTTCGGGGTTATCCAAGAATCTATGGCAACTGGCGCTGCGCTGATTGTTATCGGTATCGCCGTTGGTGCTACCGGATTAATATTTTTCAGGCTAAGCAAACATACGACCTAAGAATGACTAAAACGTAACCTGCTTATGTCTTGCAGTAAATATGAAGTCACTTTACTAGTATATAGAGGCAGACTTAACAATTTGACTTTCTATATTACCGCCATCTCATACGAAATTATCTTTCTTAAAATGAGGTGCGGCATTACTGTTTCGTTATTCTGATAAAGGTAACGTCCCGGCCGAATATCAAAGATAACAGCCAATCTATTATGATCCTCACCCGATTAGGTGTCCCGGTAACGAGGAAAGTGTAACCGACCAGCCAGATAAAGCGTGCCAGAAAGCCATATAGGCGCAGGCCGCGGAACCGCAACACAGCGTCGGAACTACCTAAAGAGACTGCGTCGACAGTGTTAGCATAACGGTAAGGTTTCTTTTCCCTGCCCCTGATTTCGGTCAGAATATTGTGGGCAGCCACACTAGCTTGACGCACTGTCGTATGGGCTCGGGGTGGTATTGGCCGACCTGTCCGTGGGTCTTTAAAGTGGGCACAATCACCAACCGCATACACTCCGGGCATTCCTGAAATCTCCATATACTCATTGACCAAGACCCGACCGATGCTGTCCTTTTCAATATCAAGTTCGGCAATTCGCGGATTGGCAATGACTCCCGCCACCCAGATAATGGTACTCGTGGGCACGCTTTCAACATTATTGATTTCTACACTATTTCCCCGGATCTGTGTCACCCGTGACCTTAACTTAACTTCAATCCCCATGCGCTGAAGTTGCTTCATCACATAGGCGCCAAGCTTGGTGTGCAACTCGGAGACAATCTTGGACTCAGACTCTACCAGAATAATCCGGACGTTGCTGTTATCCAATATCTTGTAAAATTTAAGCAAATTACGGAAGATGAAGTCCCTGAGCTCAGTTACCAGTTGCACACCGGTGTAGCCACCTCCACAAATAACAAAGGTAAGAAGCTGTTTCTGGTGCTCTGGATCTTTATCGACACTGGCCCGTTCGAAGAGTCCGATGATATGATTCCTGATCTCCCTGGAATCCTGCAGTGTTTTAAGGGTAAATATATTCTCACTGGTTAAGTCTAACTCCGAGGTATCGGCAACGCTACCCAGTGCCAGGACAAGATAATCGAACTCCAGGTTGCCACTAGTAGTGATCACCTTGTGCCCAGCAAGGTCTATCTTCTCTACAGTGGCCTGAATAAAATTGAACCTATCCCTCCAGTGCAGTCTCCTGACGGGATAGGCGATGTGGCGGGTCTCTATCCGACCCATAGCCACCTCATGTAATAATGGCGAAAAAAGGAAAAAATTCTCATTGCTTATCATGGTAGTCTCTACATTCTCATTCCGGTTGAGAGCCGGCACCAGGTTTCGCAAGACATAGATGCCACCAAAGCCGCTACCCAATATCAAGATCTTTTTGCCACCAATGTGCAGCCGCCTTGGACTGGCAACCCTCCGGTGCAACAGACCCATCAAACCTTCTTGAAATAGAGCCAGTGAAAGTTTACCCAGTGAAGCGAGATTAAGGGTCATTCGGAAGATGCTTCGATAACTATAGCTCCCGGTAAACATGCCCCAAGCAGCTTTAGTAAAGGGCTGTGGACCTCTGATGTTATTTTGCTCATTGGCAATTAGCCGCTGTTGAGCCCAAAGAAAGGTCCGAGAATTTTTTGTCTTGTCGTTCATGGAGAACAACAGTCGCCCATATCGGTTATCCCGGTCTATACCACGAGAGAGCGTTTCATAGTGATGCCCAAAATCCTGGCGAGATAGTCCGTGATAGACGACAGTTCTGGCGGCTTCCCGAGCGGTTAATAATGAAGAGCCGATACCATCCTTATACAATCTGGAGACAGCTGCATCACCTATAGCCACAAATCTATTTCCATAGTAACACCTGGCAGAACTAACCACTGCCCGAGGACGGCAGCCACAGGCACGCTCATAGCTGTCGGGCAAGATACTTTTCACAATATCGTAGCTCAAAAAATCGGCCACCGAAACAGGATGCTTACCACTGCTCAAAACGGAGACATTTATGAATGGCCCCTTGGGCACCAGAGTACCGAAAATCAGCCCTGAGTGTGGAATCAGAAAGGCATGTGCGGCACCACCCAGCCGTGATTCTACCTCGGCAGTGCCAGCATAGAGTTCATCCTGGGCCATCATTTGCGTCTTCGCAGGATTATATTCAAGCCCCTGAATGGGAACAGGTTTTGTATTCACACCCGATGCTAACACCACCAGATCGTATCTTAGTACTTCACCACCTACTTCTACCCGCGCCTCCTGTCCCTGGTAAATGTGGGTTACTGCTTGATTTTCCACCTTTGCGCCCTGTTTTTGAGCCTGTCTCAAGAGCCAGCCGTCAAAGCTAATAGGATTCTCATAATTGGATAGACGCGGCCCCCCACCCCGATAGACACTGACAATCTGCAACTCCTTTTCAGGGTTGCTGATAGTTATTGAGGCATAGGGACTATGAACAGTATAATGGTCAATCTTTCTCTGGATTATCTCCGCAGGTATAGCCAGGCCGAGTTCGTCCAGATTCCCTAGTAGAGACATGGAGAGAATACCGGCACAGCCCTTACACCCTTTTGGCCCGAGTTCATCAAAATTTCGTTCCTGATAAATCGTAATATCGGGTTGGATACCATTTTCCTTGGTGTAGTGCAGGAGATAAAGCGCGAAGAAGCTGCCAGCAGGTCCACCACCGATTATGGCGATCTTTGAACCAGTTGCTATTTTATTCGAATATCTGCTCATGCCGTTTATGTCTCTCATTTTCTTAAGAGGCCGCGCTCACCACGTCCTATATATAATTGTAACTTATTCTGGCACGTGATTATACTCTAGAGGCGAACCAGAAGGCTAAAGAGGAATGCCTAAGGCAATACGCAGATTAACCGTATTGATACTTGGCTGTCAAGTCATGTGGAAGTGCATCAATTCATCGGGGTAAGCACCATCCGCAGCTTGGTTGTTCTTCTTGCTGCACAAATCAAGCAATCGTACAGCGAGGAGTTAGAGGCAGGCCAAATTGCCGCTATAGTATTTCAATTTCTAGGGGGAGTTATTGGTTATTCCATGACTGACTAATTACCATTGTCTGAGTTCGATGGAAAGCCTGTTCAGTTCTTTTATTCCTGCTCTTTTGATTTTGTCCACTGCGACCACCCATCTGGTTCACAATGATCAGGATAGGTGGTAGCTAGCCTCGATAGCTACCACCTACGGGCGCCTACGGGAAAACAGGGGTTGTTACACTATTCGTCTGCAAGTTGGCGATGTGCGTGGCCGTATCGCCTATATGCCAGACGCCGTAAACGTCATTTGAGATGGTATCGGAGAGCACCTGCGTGCCGGTGATAACCCCACCCGGCACCGCAAAAATTTCTATTCCGGTCGTGTTATTCGAAACCCCGTCTCCCACGCCGCCGTTATTCGATAGCACGTTGCCGATTAGCTTGGTGCCAGAGATCACGGCCGGGCCAAAGGCGTGAAGCGAAATACCCGGTATCAGCCCACCCGTTACCACGTTATTGAGGATAACGTTGTCCATCACCTGCACGGCTCCAAAAGCACCCCCAGCCACGACTATGCCGCCGACATTCGGTGCAAATGGACCTCCCATATATCCATTAACGGTGTTCTTTGAGACAATGTTATTATAGACGCCGCCTCCCCGCTTATTCCCCTGATCATGCTGTCCTCTCCGCTCATTCCCCTGATCACTTCCTCGTTCCGTTTTGTTCTTTGAATCAAAGACGCCGCCTCCTAGGTTCTTGGCCGAGACGACTATGCCACAACTGTTCAAGTTGTCCTTGACAAGATTACCGGTTATGAGGTTCTCTGTGCCCGCGATCGGACTGGTTGTGACGGTGTTAATAGCGAAAGGATGATTAGGGCCGTCGTCAAGTACGGATATGCCGCCTGCCCCGTTGTTTTCGACAGTGTTGTCCTTGACCTGGCAGTTTGTGGTTCCGGCCAGTACTATTGCTTTATCTTCCCCTAGTTGCCCCGCCCCTTCGCCAGCGTGGGTACCAGGCGTGTTAGCGTTATTCGATATGGTACTGTCTTTGATAACGATGTCCGAAGTGTCCTGGACCAGGATCCCTTCGTCATTCGCTCCGCTGACCGTGGCTCGCTTCACCGTGACATTGCGGACACCCGGCCCGATATATATCCCGATGTCATAGCCGGTCGCATCCACAAGGCCAGAGATTGTCTGACCCGAATGTGCGACAATTTTTGCGGTAAGACCTGTATTATTCGGTGGCGTTGGCGGCGTTGTTTTCGCGCTGGCCGCCAAGGGAAATCCGACCAGAGCCAGAATCGAAGCGAGAAACATAGCTACAAAGATAAATTTAAATTTTCTCATTGCATCCTCCTTTAATTTTCTCATTGTATTCTCCTTTTTGGATGAATTTTTACCTACCTTTTTGCTCAAGATTACTTTTTAGATTGATTCCACAGACCTCCTTTCCAGACAGTTCTTTAGTTAAATACAATTAAAACTGCTATCGTTTGATTTCAAAAATATCAGTCAATACTCAATTTCCTCCACTGGTAATGAGGAAAGCGAAGTGGAATACCGGTAGCTTCTCTCCAGGATGGTCGACTGAGGCGGTCAGCTGCGGGATACGGAAATTGTTGACCTGGCTCATGTCTTCGCCTTTGTAGATACCGGGGTACAGGTCGATAAAGTGCCAGCCGGGTTCGCCTGCCGCTGGAAGAAAAACGGTCACGTCTCCCTGGCTATTGAATCCGCAGGCGTAGCCAAAGTAGGCGTTATCATACACAAGGGTATAGATATTGGCCGTTTCCGTCCACCCCACCCCTTTGAGGTGGAGAGTGATGGTAGTGCCCGCAGAGCCCGAAGCGGGCTCAATGGCAAAAGCGGAAGGGGTAATAGTGAAAGCGGTTTCCGCCACCTTCTCTCCCTTGATTTGAGCCTCGATTCGATGAGGACCGCCCAGGTCGTCTAATGCTTTAAAGGGAAATTCTATCTCCCCATTAGCACCTGCTGTGGCCGTACCCAGTGAAACCGATGTTTCCTGATATCCTTGGCCAGAGACGCGACTGCCCGTCATCCGGAACCAGATGAGTTGTATCGGCTCGCCCGATGGAAGTCCGCTTCCCTTTAAGATAACAGGCGTACCCACTATACCTGATGCCATATCTGTCCAGAGAACGGGCTGACCGGTGCTGGCGGGAGCAATCCCTCGCTCCACGGGTAAACTTTGGGTTTGGGCGGGTGGGGGAAGCACCGCCGCTCCATCGGTTATGATGAATTCGAGGGTCCACTGGGGGCGGTCCGGTTGCGGTGACTGCTGCATGTTCATATAGGGGAATGTCGCAGAGCCGTGGATGATTTGAATGATGTGCTTGCCTGGGGTGCCTGCTGCAGGAATAGTGGCTCGGGCAAGGCCATCGGTAGTAACTGATGACATCCAGCCGGTGAATTTGTTGTCATACAGGACCGTCCAGCTGTTCTCCAGCGGTCGCCAGCCAATCCCTCTAAGCTCGATGGCTATAGGCGTACCTACTGGCCCGCTGGAGGGGGAGATTGATGCCTGCATTTTGACTTCGAAGCCGGCCTTGTTCTTAATCACACCATCCTTGTTTATTACCAGGACGTCGTGAATAAAACCGAAACCATCCGGGACGGTGAAAGCGGCTTCAAATTGTCCGGCGGCGTCGGTTCTGACCGTGGTTATGGGTTGCAGGTCATCTTTAAATTGTCGGCCATGAAATGTTCCGTTGTCTGTGTTAACCTTCCATGAACCATTAACACCCTGCCAGACAATCTGCAACTCCGAGTTTGGGTTAAAACCATTTCCTGCGGCTTTTACGGTGGTACCAGCCAGACCAGCCGAAGGAGTGACAGAGAATTGGCCAACGTACGTAACTTTGGTCGGTTCTGGTGCCTTGGCTGATTGTCCTAAGGTGCTTTGAGCTGATGCACCTGTGGATGGTTGTCCCGAGTTACTCTGTCCCAACACACTCTGGCACGCTGTAGCCCCGATGACGATTAGTGCCATAGCCGCGATAATAAGGATAAACTTAGCATTTTTGACAAGCATCTCTCTCCTCCTTTGTTGCTATTGTCCCGCTACTACTGTCAATAGGGACGGAGCAACGTTAAACTCAGTGAATGTACCAGTCCGCCCGTCAACACCCTTCGCGGTAACCGTATATGGAACGCTCCCGGTGGGATAACTCGTAGGAATCGCCCAGGCTGTAGACCAGAAGTGGTCCGTCACCGGGACTCCCGGTTGACCGGGATGGCCTCCATATTTAGCAGTGAATGTCTGCCCATCCTTAAGAGAAACCATCACAGATGTTAGAGCTTTGTCATCCATCGGCTGGCCAGTGGCTGGATCGAACACTTTGATGCGCCAGACCACACTTTCGCCTTGCGGGAACCGGCTTGACACGACGCAGATATCTTGCGGATTCTTAACTCCCGCGGAGCCTATAACCGCGTCCGCATTTACGGTTAAAACCTGGGCCGTCTTGCCTCCGGCGCAAGCAACCGTCACTGTTGCCATAACTGCAATGCCAGCAACTAAAGCACCCACTTTCCATAATTTTAATAGTCGCATATTATTATCTCCTTTTTTGTCTAATATTTGATATTTCTGTGATTATTGTGCGGTTAATTTTACATGGTTCATCACCCACCTTTTGTATACCCAGTTCTAACTCAACTGCCTCAGTGCCTTGATAGCCTTATCAAACTCGCTAGATTTGTCAAAAAAGAAATCAGCCCCGGCATCCATACATTTCTTCCGGTACTGGGAATCAGAGAGGTTGGTGAGTACTATCGCCAAGGGCGGCTGTTGCCGCTCCTTTAATTTACGAAGCAGGTCTATGCCACTTCCGCCAGGCATTTCTATGTCGAGGATAACGACTTCATGGTTCAGTTTCTTCAACAGCCCTAGTGCTTCCAGCTGGTCTTTCGCCTGGCTGACGGTTTCGACCCTCGGCACCTCGGAAAGCATGGCTTTTAACCTCTCACGCACAATTGAGGAATTGTCTACAAGTAGAACTTTCACCATGCCTCCCTTCTTTTGTTTCAAGGGAGCGCCTGTCATATTATTAATGTTAGAACAAGAACCACTGGCTGAATATCAGCGGAAGGCTAATTGTTTTGTAAGACTTTAGCGCATTCTTTTGTCGGCAATTTTCCTACAAATGGGGGGGCGACATGCCAACCTAGTTGGCGTCTGGTTAACTGGAAATGAGAAAGCTGAACCTGGCTTCCGGGTTGAGAGGATGATGGCGTGATAGTAATTGAAGCTTGGAGGACTTTAGGTGACGTTGAGTAGCTGCTAGCTTACGAGACGGTTCTTTACGGCATAGTGGATTAATTCTGCGTTATTCTTCATTCCCATTTTCTCGAGAATACGGGAGCGATAAGTGCTGATGGTCTTGACACTGAGTGACAATCCCTTAGCAATTTCCGTAGCCGTTTTCCCCGACGCAAACAGGCACATGACTTGATATTCACGATTGGATAGACTTTCATGGGGTAATTTTTCGGATTGCTGGATAACAGAAGCTAACTCCTCGGCCAGCGAAGGGCTGACATACTTCCCGCCTGACAACACTTTCTGGATAGCTGTTACTAATTCATCGGGTGCGCTCTCTTTGGTTAAGTACCCTGAGGCACCAGCTCTTAAGGCTCGCACGGCGAACTGTTCCTCTGGATGCATGCTTAGCACCAAGATAGGAAGTCTTGGCTTTTCACATTTCAGTTGGGTCAAAACATCGATGCCGTCCTTGCCGGGCATGGTGATATCCAGGAGAACCACATCGTAGTCACCTGCTCGCACCTTGCTGAGCGCTTCCCATCCATCGGTAGCTTCATCAGCCACGACCGTATCGGAAATCTCGGTGATTATCTGCTTTAGCCCTCGCCGAACAACCGGATGGTCATCAGCAATCAGAATTTTTAACATCGAATTTCCCACCGTTTACAAGCGGAATACTGACCACAACTCTTGTCCCCCTGCCAGGGATACCGCTTATCTCAACCTCGCCACCCCAAGAGCGGGCTCGTTCTCTCATACCAATTATCCCGAAGGCTTTTGGGTCGGAGAGCTGCTCTTTTTCAATTCCCTTACCATTATCTCTGACTCTCAATATAACGCTATCTGGTTCTTCTTTCAAGGTTACCTCTACCCTGGTTGCACCGGCATGGCGGACAATATTCGTCAACGCCTCCTGACAGATGCGGAAAATCGCCGTAGAGCGATCCCGGTCCAGCACGATGTCTCTTGGGTGCGACTTGAACTCAAAACTGATTTCGCTGCGCTTTTCCAGTTCCTTTGTCTGCCATTCGATAGCAGCGGCAAGGCCAAGGTAATCCAATACTCCCGGCCTCAATTCAGTGGAAATCCTCTTTACTGTTTGGACGGCCTCATCAATCAGTTCGTTCATCGTTTTTGTCTTCTCTAAAAGCGACCCTTCCCCTTTGGGAATCCTCTTAGCTATCCAGGATGCGTCCATTTTCAGACCGGTCAATAGTTGGCCAAGCTCATCGTGGATTTCACGTGCTAAGTTGGTCCTCTCGTCTTCTCTGACTGATTCTAAATGTAGCGCAAGCTCTCGGAGCTGGTTCTGCGAAACTCGCAGGTTCTCCTCTGCCTGTTTGTGGTCGGTGATATCGGCAATCATATGGAAGAAGATTCTCCTGCCATCTACAGTTGAGCCTTTAGTTGGATAAACAGCTGACCTGACCCATCGCCTGGATGCTTGGTCAAATATTTCGCGTTCTACAGCCTGATTTCTTTCTACGGCTTCCTCCAGTGGACAGCCATCTATAGGCTTGTCCAGCCCGTGCACTGCGGTTGGACAGTATTTGCCGACAATATCTTTGGGATCTACGCCTAGCTGGGCTCGCACGGCGCTATTTGCTTGCAGAATGTGGTGGTGGTCATCAACCAGCATAACGTAGAAAGGAAAAGCGTCCAGGATGTCCGAGAGCTCCAGCCGAATGTCCGTGCCGCTAGATTCGCTATTCACGGTGGCTTTCTGGAGCCCTTTCGTGGCCCTTCTAACGCGATGAGGTGTCCCTGATTCAGCAGGACGTGTCTTTGCATCGTGCTTCATACAATCCGCCCTGACACCAATCAGCTTTGGCAGCAGAAAAAGTAATAGCCATGTTTCTGGATATCGCTACCACGTGGCTGTCACTATTTTTCTCTTACTTAACGAATTATTATTAGATAATTATACCCTAACCATTCGGTTTCTTCTACTCCGAACACTCATACCTCCTCTCATTTGTAGGACATTACCTGACAATAAGTCGCGCTTTAAGCCTACAAAGTAATCAGACTAATACTGATATTCAGCCAGTGTTTTCTCTTCTAAAATAAGAAAGTATGACAGTTGCATCATTTTAAGATAATATAACGTGCCTCATCCTTTTTCGGACAACCGCTTTGCAGTTACAAAGTGGTTACGATTGGCTATGTTTATACCATAACCAGCGCCCTTTGGATCGGAATCGGATAGTTTAGGGGGTTGTATATGCCAGCACCTCGGCGCCTTTAACTCAGAGGGTGCGCAAGGGCAACTCCACAACGCATCTAGAGACATCGACTAACCCATCAGTGTACGGTCAAACAGTAACCTTTACCGCTAACGTAACCGCCGCGGGTGCACCCGTTACCGACGGCACTACCACTTTCAATGATGGATTGCGAATCTTAGGTACGGCTAATGTGAATAGTGGTGTGGCCACCTTGACCTCCAACGGCCTAACAGCAGGCAGCCATTCTATTACCGCCGTCTACAATGGTAACGGGAACTTCAACAGCAGTAATGATTCCCTGTTGCAAGTTGTGAGGAAGGCGAACACCAAAACGGTGGTAACATCATCGAAGAATCCGTCAACCTCCGGTCAGCAGGTGGTCTTCACCGCAGAAGTTGACGCCGTAGCGCCGGGTGCAGGTACCCCTTCAGGAACAGTTACCTTTAAGGACGGGAACATTTCACTTGGTACAAGGAGTCTTAACTCTTCCGGCATTGCCACCCTTGTTATCTCATCATTAAGTAGAGGCAGCCACTCCATAACAGTTGTCTACAACGGCAGCGATAGCTTTAATAATAGCTTATCTCCCAGCCTGTCCCAGGTAGTTCAAAGATGAAATGAGCCTGACCCTGCCTAAAGCTTAAAGCGAAAAGAGAAAAATATCTAAAATTCTATTGAATCTCTATCAGTGCTTGCTCTAAATCGGGGGGAAGGGGGGATTCAAACTCAACATATTCGCCTGTTGAGGGCAGATGAAAGCCGAGCCGGCTGGCGTGCAGGAACTGCCGTGAAAGATGGGGGGATTTTAAGCCATAGGTAGCATCGCCCACCACCGGGAAACCGATGGCCGCCAGGTGTACCCTTATCTGGTGGGTACGCCCCGTCTCCGGCTTGATTACCAGCAGGCTATAGTTGCCGATATACCTAACGACGCGGTACTCGGTGCGGGCTTCCCTCCCCACAGCGACCACCGCCATACGCTGCCGGTTATGCGGGTCGCGCCCGATGTCCGCCTCGATGATACCTTTCTCCGGCGTCAGCTTCCCCTTCACCAGCACCAGATAAGACTTGGACACGCTACGTGACTTGAACTGCTCCGAGAGATTCGCCTGAGCCTGGCGGTTTTTTACCACAACTATCAATCCGGAGGTATCCTTATCCAGCCGGTGTACGATGCCGGGTCGGAGAGAATCAGCGTCCTCTGCCAGTCCGGGCAGGTAACCCAGGATGGCGTTTACTAAAGTATGAGCGGGGTGCCCCGGCGCCGGGTGCACCGCCAGCCCGGCCGGTTTATCCACCACCAGCAGGTCGGCGTCTTCATAAATGATATGCAGAGGTATATCCTCGGGAGTCAGGCGGCCGGGTGGCTCGGGGGGTATAGTAATATCTATCTTGTCGCCGATATTCAGCTTGAGGCTCGGTTTGACCGGCCTGCCGTTAACGGTGATAAAGCCTCCGGTGATGAGTTGCTGGGCATGGGTGCGGGACAAATCAGGGCACCGGTCGCCGACAAATTTGTCCAGGCGAGCCCCCGATATATCCGCTAAAAAGGAATATTCCTTGGTCATTCCCGATGCACGGCCGATTTAGCCAGAAAAATAATGCATAAAGCTATAATAATAGAGCCGACGACCGCCGAAGAATCGGCGGCGTTAAACGCCGGCCAGACTTTAAAGTCGATGAAATCGGTAACATAACCCAGACGAAGACGGTCAATCTGGTTGCCGATGGCACCACCCATAACCAGGCCCATGCCCGAACGCATAAGCATACTATCAAGGAAAGACAGGCGGTTGCGTAAAAAAAAGACGATAAGCAAAATGACAGCAATCTCGATAAAAACCACGACGATGATGGCAGACGTGTTGTGTTTGAATAAACCGAAAGCAGCGCCGGTATTCCAGACGTGGATAATCTGGAAGAACCCGGTATCGAAAAGCGACTGCCCTATGGCGAGATTGGTTTTTATCCACCACTTACTGAGCTGGTCGGCAATAAGTACTAACAGGACGATACTGCCGAAGACCACATCCCGCCACTTATTTGGGAGGCGGTGTACCTTTTGCATTCTTCGCCAGCTGCGCTTTACAATTCATACATAAACTTGCCTGCGGCAACGCCTCCAAACGTTCGGGGTCGATGGGCTGCCCGCAATTATCACATAACCCGTAGGTGCCTTTCTCAATTTTCTCCAGGGCATGTTCTACTCTGGCCAGTTCCTGCCGGAGGCGATTTTCCAGGTTGAGCCGCTTCTCCAGTTCCAGAGTCTCGGTGGCTTCTTCTTCACGCTTGCCGAAGGGACTGCCCTCCCGACGTTCCTCGCTAGTGGACGCATTCGACTGCAATTGCACCATCTCCTCGGTCAGACGCCTGTGTTCGCTATCCAACTGTTCGTGTTGTTTCTTGAACTTAGCCGTCATTTCTCCCTCCATCCGCTTCCTCTCCAAACTTGAGAAAGGCTTTTTGGAATCCCCACACCCTATCAAGCATGTATGCTACTATATACTCTAAATTAAAAGAGAAAATGGAGAAAGATGAGTGACTAATACTGCCAAAACACTTGATGGCTAAAGGCACACGATGATTGCCGGCGTTGACGGCTAACGGCAAGGCCTAGGTTCTTTTCTTTTAAAGCCATCAAGGGGTGATACATACCAACAGTGTAAACTATTTATTCCATTTGGTCAATGGTATAATGCGAAATTTTTAAGAAAATATTAATTTTTATATCATAAATACGTGAAATGAAAGGAGGAAATGAGCGCACTCTCCCGGGAACCTTTATCTACCATACTTTAATTTAGCGAGTAAAAGCAAACAGGTCAGGGCTGCGCCGATGATGTTCCAGATGATTATCGGGACGAGTCCGAGCATAATGCCATATACCATCCAGAGAATAATACCCAGTAATAGAGAGGCATTGTAAAGAACGCTTATCTCACGGGCGCTCTTGAGACGATACACGCGCATAATTTGCGGTACCAGGGCGACGGTGGACAAGAATCCAGCTACAAGACCCAGATATTCGGCAAATGACAAGTCACGACCTCCCTGTAAAAACAAGAGATGCGGTTTTATTGTAGCATAGCGGAGATATCATTCGTAAGCAGGCCGCGGGAACGATAATAAAGTTGGTGGGTTACACCCACCAACAATAGGTGATAACCATCTCTATTTTTACCGTATCAGGATGTAATATCTAAACGGAAACAAATTGCGTAGAACCCGGTTTTGTCCGAATACAAATATTCCGGAGCAGAACCTGCCTGGAATCAATAAGAGGAATACCGCTAATGAGTGAAAATTTGCTAAAAATGTCGGCAACGAGAGTTAACACACAGAAAATCGACCGCACCAACCCATCTTCTTCCTTAAAAGCGTCAGCACTGATGAAGAGGCTATCGAAACCTGCTTTCCCGGCTACCTACCGTATAAAAGACGAGCATTCCAATCTCAAAGAAGCCGCGCTGGCAGTACAGCAGATACGGCTCAGTGTTCAGCAAGAACTGCAAATGGCCCGTAAGACGAGGGCTGATGCACAAAGATACCAGCAGGAAACAGCCACGAAAGCACGCAGCGAAGCTCAACAGCTCATCCTTCATGCCCGACTGGCAACACAGAGAGAAATTGAAGAACTCATACGGCAGTCCAGCGAAGAGATACAGAAGCTGCTGGCCGATATCCGTGTGATTCGAATTACAGCGCAGGAAGAACTGGCCGCCCAGAGAAAATTCACCGATGCCGCCAAAATAACCTCCATGTCCATGTCCATCCAGGATGATTTTTCAAAGCCAGAGAAAAAAACAAAAAACAGTTAGTCGGCGCAAATTCTTAAAAGAAGTAATGTCATCCTTGCGGCATCCGGTCAGTCCATAAGCTCTCCTCCCGGAATGTCCCCATAAACAACTAAACCTTCTAATCACCTTTGATAGTCTCCACGATATTCAACGCCATTCTTTCCAGCACTATATTGTCTTAACCTGTCTTTCTTCGAGGTTGTTTAATAATGCAATTCTCGGTTTTGACCCAGGAATCCAGAACAACACCGCTCCCCGAGATTCTTCTCCTTCACTACGTTCAGGGTCAGAGTGACAACCTCCCAGGCTGGTATAACCAATACCAAACAAAACTGTATTTTGTGACAGCGGCCCGGTTAATGTAAAATAGTGGGTAGTCAGGCCGTCCTGACAGGAGGTTAGTCAACGATGAAAAAGTATTGTTTGATATTACTGGCTATTTTGGCGGCATCGCTGCCGGTTCTCTCCGCCTGTAGTTCGCTCGGAATCGGCAATTCACAGGACAAGGACCGCCAATATTACGATCAGCAGATAAAAGCTTACCAGCAAGCCCAGGAAGCCGACCAGAAAAATCGGGAGGCCTATAACGAGGCCTTGAAAAAGGGCCTTGAAGATTACTATAAATCCTATAATGAATGGACTACCAACCAGACGCAGCAGGAGATACAGGCAGCCGAAGCAGCCCAAAAAGCTCAACAAGGCCAATAAAGTCGAGTAAACGGTGACAATCAAGCAAAACGTCGAGCAAATACTGAAAGAACTCCCTGAAAGCGTTCAGCTGGTAGCCGCCGTAAAAACAAGGGAGCCCCGGGAAATCCTGGAAGCCATAGAAGCCGGCATCAAAATCATCGGCGAGAACTACGTCCAGGAAGCGGAAAGGGCCTATCAGGCAATCGGCGGTAGAGTCAAGTGGCATTTCATCGGACACCTCCAGAAAAACAAGATTAAAAGGGCTGTCGAACTGTTCGACATGATTGAGACGATCGACTCTATCGAAATCGCCAGAGAGATTGATAAAAGATGCGCCCAAATCGGGAAAATCATGCCGGTGCTGATTGAGATAAACAGCGGACGGGAAACACAGAAGTCAGGAGTTTACCTGGAAAATGTTGAGCAGCTTATCGCCGCTATCTCAGCTCTTAAGAATATACGGATAATGGGACTGATGACGATGGGGCCTACTGTAAGCCAGTCGGAAGACGTCCGGCCTTACTTCATCGAGACGAAAAAAATATTCGACCGTGCTAAAAAAGCAAACCTGCCGTATGTTGAGATGAAATATCTTTCCATGGGCATGACCAGTTCCTACCGGATTGCTCTGGAAGAGGGCGCCAACATCATAAGAATCGGCAGCAAGATATTCGGTGAAAGGGCTTAAAAAAATAAACGGTTTTTTGTAAATTATGCCCTTTCCCTCATTCTACTCATTCTGACAACAGCCACACCTGATACGGCCTGTTTCTTGACAAAAGCTCCCAGCTTCGCCAGAATTGAAGCAAGTGATGAAATTATGGCTGAAGCAAATTTAGAAAAGACTGCCGAAGAAATAGAGCAGATTATACTGGAAACCAGACAGATTCTACACAGGTTCAGCAGAAAAAGACCGAGCCTGATTCCTGTATTGCAGAGTGTCCAAGGCAGGCTCGGTTACCTGCCGCGTGCCGCCATGACCGAGATTGCCGATTACCTCGACATACCGGCTATCGATGTCTACGGCGTGGTCACTTTCTACAACCAGTTCCGACTCAACCCGCCGGGAAAGCACTCTATCAAGGTATGCCTGGGCACCGCCTGTCATATGAAGGGCGGCTATATCACGCTGGATGCCTGGAAACGCCGGCTAAATATCAGTCCACGTCAAACAACCGCCGACCGTGAGTTCGACCTGGATACCGTCGCCTGTGTCGGCTGCTGCACCATGGCCCCGGTCACCGTAGTTGACGGTAAACCGGAAGGCAGGGTCGAACCTACCAGGGTCGACGGCATCTTGCTCGCCTTTGGATACAAGTACGGAACAAAGGATAAAGTAAAAAGTGAAAGCAGCTGAACCGACAGCCACAGCCGCTGCCTATTCCGGTATAAGAGAACGCGCCGAAGCCCACTGGCGAAATTTAAGCCTGAATAAACCGGTAATAATGGTGGGCGCCGCCACCTGCGGTCGTGCCGCCGGCGCTTTGGAAGTCGTGCGGGCTTTTAGAGACGAGATAAAGAAGCAGAACATCGATTGCCCTGTCATCGAGGTCGGCTGCATGGGACACTGCTACGCCGAACCCCTCGTGATTATCAGCAAGCCGGGCTACCCGCCGATATGCTACGGCTACGTCAACCCGGTCATCGCCGAGAGATTAGTCAAAGAGTTTATCCTGGGAAACAACCCCTGTCCCGAGTTCGTCATCGGAGCGCTGGAAGCCAACGATATTCTCCCCAGTTTCCAGGACTTTCCGCGGGCGAAATACGAACAAAAGATAATCCTGAAAAACTGCGGCCATATCGACCCCACCGATATAGAACACTATATTGCCGGCGGGGGCTATGCCGCCCTGGCTAAAACCCTTCAAAAAATACCGGAGGCAATTATCGACGAGGTGAAAAGGTCGGGGTTAAGGGGTAGAGGGGGGGCTGGCTTTCCTGCCGGCCGGAAGTGGCAGGCCTGCCGTGACGCTCAAGGGACACCGAAATACATCATCTGCAACGCCGATGAGGGCGACCCCGGCGCCTTCGTCGACCGCGCTATCCTGGAGAGCGACCCACATTCGGTAATAGAAGGCATGATTATCGCCGGTTATGCGGCAGGCGCCCGCTACGGCTATGTCTATGTCCGCGCCGAATACCCGCTGGCGGTGGAAAGACTGGAGACGGCGCTACTTCAAGCGAAAAAGCTAAAGTTTACAGGCACTCATATCCTGGGGAGCGATTTCAACTTCGATATCAGGCTATTCCAGGGTTCCGGCGCCTTCGTCTGCGGGGAAGCGACCGCCCTGGCCAACTCTATCGAGGGGAATGCGGGCACTCCCCGCCCCAGACCACCCCGTATGACCACAGCGGGACTTTTCGGCAAACCGACGGTGGTCAATAATGTCAAGACCCTAGCCTTCGTGCCGCAGATAATCAGAAACGGCGCCGCATGGTTCACCGGCATCGGCACGAAAAGCAGTCCGGGCACGGCCGTCTTCGCCCTGGCAGGCAAAATCGTCAATACCGGCATGGTCGAGGTGCCCATGGGCACCACCCTGCGCCAGATTATCTTCGACGTGGGCAGCGGCATTCCCAAAGGCAAGAAATTTAAAGCCGTCCAGATAGGCGGCCCCTCCGGCGGCTGCCTCCCCGAATCAGCCCTTGACCTGCCCGTCGATTTCGACTCGTTACAGGTGGCCGGCGCTATCATGGGCTCCGGCGGGATGGTCGTCCTCGACGAGGATGACTGCATGGTGGAGATTGCCCGCTACTTCCTGGAGTTCACCCAGCGCGAGTCCTGCGGTAAGTGCACCTTTTGCCGGCTGGGCACCAAGCAAATGCTGGAGATACTGACCGAGTTCACGCAGGGCAAGGGGAAGATGGAAGATATCGACAACCTTGAAAAATTGGCCGAAGAAGTAAAGGACGGCTCGCTCTGCGGGCTGGGACAAACAGCCCCCAACCCCATACTGACCACCCTGCGCTATTTTCGTAACGAATACGAGGAACATATACAACTGGGTAAATGCCCGGCGCTCATGTGCCAGCACCTCATCGCCTACTATATCCTCCCCGATAAGTGCGAACGCTCCTGCGATGCCTGTGTCGGCAGCTGCACCGTGGAGGCCATCAGCCCCAATAAAAAGAGAATCAAGGTCATCGACCAGGAAAAATGCGTCAAGTGCGGCACCTGCCTTAAAGCCTGTCCGCTGCAATATAACGCCATCGTAAAGCTATCGCCGCCGAGCGAGGTGCCCGCAAAATGAAGACCGTATCACTGACTATCGACGGTAAAGTTATTCAGGCCAGGGCCGGCGAAAAACTCCTCTGGACAGCGCTGGAGAACAGCATCTATATTCCCAACCTGTGCGCTATCCGGGACAAACCCGAGCCGAACGCCGCCTGCCGTCTATGCTTCGTGGAAATCGAGGGAGAAAAGGAGCCGGTCACCGCCTGCGCCGTTGAGGTTACAGAGGGCATGGTGGTCAACACTAAAAGCGAGAAGGCTCTGGCGCTGGCGCGCGCCGGTTTCGAGCTACTCATGGCATCCCATGCGCTGGACTGCGCTCACTGCCCGGCCAACCGCACCTGCGAGCTCCAGAAAATAGCCCATGTGCTAAAGTGCAGCCTGAAACCAAAACGCCTGCGGCTGCTTTTGCGCAACCTGCCGATAGATGACAGCAATCCGCTTTTTACCTACGACCCCAATAAGTGTGTCCTCTGCGGACGCTGTGTCTGGGAATGCCAAAAGCACCGGGAAACAGCCCTGCTGGGGTTCGCCCACCGGGGCTTCGAGAGAGTGATGACCACCTTCGCGGATGAACCGATAGGCGGGGACAGGTGCCTAGATTGCAGCGAATGTATTAAAGTCTGTCCCACGGGGGCGCTTTCTTTTAAAGATGATAAAAAACCGATAGGGGCTGTCACCTAGTATTTCTTTTTAATTCAGTTTAATGTCTTCACCTCACCCCTGACCCCTCTCCAGCCTGAGTTATCGTTCAAAGTGTGCAACCGGGCACATAGGTTACACTTTAGACCAGGCACATAGGTTACACTTTTTATATACCTTAGGGTCAGTAACCATTTTGCCTTTAAATCCATCAAGGAATATTAGGCTATGGCCGTTGAAATAGACTTTCCAATAACGATAATCAATTTGGGTCAAACCAACCACTTCT
>Ga0187886_1001260_pt1 | contig 23916 bp, 25 predicted proteins | sample June2016WEW_20_1_FD_133001 | JGI IMG/M metagenome (GOLD analysis project Ga0187886, IMG submission 133001) | Peatland microbial communities from SPRUCE experiment site at the Marcell Experimental Forest, Minnesota, USA - June2016WEW_20_150 | ecosystem: Environmental > Terrestrial > Soil >... | reverse complement strand
TCACAACTCAACCTGCCATGGTCCATGTGGGACGACATGGTAATCGCCGCACAGATGAAGAGGCTCAACCTAAAGGAAATCTACTCAAACGACGGTGACTTCGACAAAATTCCATGGATAAAACGAATCTTCTGAGACCAGAAACCCACAGCCCTCTCATCATGCTAACAGACAGTCTGGGATTCTGGTCTTAGCGCGCGCGAGTCTTGTGGATTGCCCCACGGCGCTGGATTATTGCTCGGATCATGCAACTTCTAGAGTTTTTGTGTGGGCGTTTGAGCGGGCGTGCTGGCGGTTTGGGACGGAATATTTGGCTGGGATATATCTGGATGTTAACAAGTGTTATATGTTGTTTTGATGGACATGCATGATGAGGTTTGTTGGCTGTGCGTAGAGACTTGCGCATACGGAATCGACCTGTCCTCTTGCTGCTTCTGCCCGTTGTACTGGTTTTCTGGATGGTCGGCTGGGTTCTCTATTACACGGGTTCTGAGGGTGGCCGGCACAGAGCGGTATCTGATACTGTCAGGGATGACGGGGTGGAGGTTGGCGTCGTGCTGCTGGAAGAAGAGACTGAGGTTAACAGCTAGTCTCGACGATTCTTGGATTCATGTGGCGCATGCGCTACGTTGCCCTGGGTGCTGAGCGCGCTCGCTGTGTTGAGAAGGCCGTGTCATAGCGCTTTTGGTGTTGCAAGGGTTGGGGTTTGTTGGTTCTGTTTCTTGGTTATCAATTTTGGGTTCTTGGGGTTTAAGGTTTGAATGTGTTTGGTTTTTTTTGGAGTTGGGGTTATCTGGTTTTTTGGTTGCGTTTTGGTTTTATCGTTATGAGGTAGATTGTTGTGATTGCTAGGGCGATTGTTATGATGATTAGGATGTAGTTGAGGTTTCTGCTGAAGTCGAGTTGTCCTATTATGGAGTTGTAGTTTGTGAGTTGGCCGGCGTAGCTTGAGTTGAGTAGGTTGTAGTCTTGCATGAGGGTGGCGTAGCTGGTGTTTAGGGTTTGGAAGTTTGTTTGGAGGCCGTTGAAGCTTGATGAGAGCGAGACGAAGGCGGTTGTTAGGTTGCCGTAGTTGGTTGAGAGGAGGTTGTAGTTGGCTGAGAGCGAGTTGTAGTTGGTGTTCAGCACGTTGTACTGGGAGATCAGCGTGTTGAAGTTTAATGTGTCGTTGTTGTGTTCGGCCAAGAGTGTCGTGTAGTTTGCGGACAATTCGTTGAAGTCGGCCAGTAGTTGCGTGTAGTTGCCGAGGATGTTGGTGTAGTTGGCCAATAACGAGTTGTATGTGTCGTTCAGGGCGAGGTACTCGGGGGATGGGACGAATTCTGTGATGGTGAAGGTGAAGTAAAAGGTTACTTGGCCATAGGGAACGACGTTTGAGTCGACTCGGATGGTGTGGTTTCCTTTGTCGGAGGATGGTGGTTCGGTTGGGACGGTTATGTTGTAGTTCTCGGACGTGCCGCTTGCTCCGGGGACACCTTGCTGGTTTAGACCTATTGTGATGTTGTCCCAGAAGATATCGGCTGACTGCACATTCTGCACGCTGGCATTCAGCGAGGTGAATCTGAGAAGGATTGTTGTGTTGGCTCCTCCTTGTGCTGGAAGTATTTCCGCCTGAATCTGGTCGGCTTGCGCGTTTACGTGAACCACTGTTACGAACGTTAGAGATAGTACGAGGAGGGCTGGGAGCAAGATTTTCCACGGTTTGATCATGATTGTCCACATCGCTTTGAGCGCACGCGCTTGATAGTTCATGTATCGTTTGAAGCTGTAGTTAAAGGCTTTGCCTTGTTTAGGTTTCATCTATTAATGCCCGTTACTGGTTGGGACAAAATCGGGTTTATGTGGTTTTGTTGTGGGGTGGTCGAGTGCGGGTTAGGTTTCGTTGTAGCGGTCGAAGTGGATGAGTGTGCTGATGGCGTTGCATTGTGGGCATTTGGTTTTTGTGGTTGGCCAGGTTTTTTTGCAGTTTGTGCAGTAGGTTGTTTTTTGGTTGTAGATGAATAGTTGCGGTTCGTGTGTTTCGAGTAGTTGTTTTGTGGTTTGCAGGAGTTGTTCGGCTGTGGGTGTGGTTTCGTTGAGTTCGATTATGTTTAGGTTTCCTAAGGGTTGGGGTGGAGTGGTTTGTTGGGGTTGTGGTGTGTTGAGGTTTTGGAGTGTGAGCGTGTTTGTTGTGGTGTAGTGGCGTTTGTCTCGGGTGCCTGCGTAGCGGATTTTGGCGATGCCGTATCTTTATATGTCTAGCCGTGCTAGTCTGGTTGTGGCTTCGGGGTTTGGGAGTGTTGCGGTTTGGAGGTGTTTTCCGCGTTTTCTGCTCATTTTGTTGATGATGTTGTTGATTTCGTTGATGGTTTCTGTTTGGAAGGTTTGGGCTTCCGGGGTGTCGAGGGTTTTGCCTGTGAAGGCTTCTGTGGCTTCTTTGAGTCCTGCGAGGTTTATGGCATGGGCGGCGTTTTCGAGTCTGTAGTATTCATCGCCGTTGCTGCTTTGGGTGAGGAATGGGAGGAGGCTTTTGGCGTGCTGTCTGAGGGTTTGATGTTTGATTTCTAGAAACTCAAGCTATTCCGGCCTAGAGTCAAACTATAAGGCTGTTGTTGGCCAATTGGACTTCACCAGAAATCTCAGCTACGTCTTCATCACATCAACGATTGTCTTAGCAGTCTCGACCGTCTACTTCGCAATATATAGAGAACCAAAACCAGCTTCGAAAACAAGATACTAGCCTTGCCAAATCGAATTGCGCTCAACGTTTGCTGCTCAAGCTCTCGAACCCGTTATTATCTCAGGGCTGATGATGTTTCTGGCAACACTTAGAACGCGTGCTCTGATGTGGGTTTCAGTTCCTTGTTTTGGTGTTTAATTCATGGTTTTTTTATGATTTCACGACGGGTGGGTTCTGCCCGGACGGTTGGTTTTGTTTGTTGGTTTTCCGTGTTGTTTTCTTTGTTTTTGGTTTGCTTAGTGTTCTAGAATGGGCGGAGTTTTGTTCTAGAAAACTTTCATAGATGTCTTGTGGAATATTGTTTAAATATTGGTTTTTCGACGGTTGTTGTCGTGTGAATGGGGGAAGTGTGGGTTGAGGCTGGCCAGTGTGGGTTTGATGTTGGTTGTTCTTGTCTGCTCCTGTCAGGGAGGGATTGGTTAGTGGGGCGTCTGGAGGAAAAGGGTAAGGGTCAGGCTGAGCGGGTTGAAGAGTTGAGGGTTGAGTGGAGGCGTTTGTGGAGGGAGCGGATTGATGATAGGGCCAGGGCTGAGGGCATAGCGAACGAGGATTATTCTTCATTGTTTGTGGACAGGGGGACGGTGATTTTGGCGACTAGGGACTTCAAGTTGTTGACCTTCAAGGGCATTTTGGAGGAGCACGGGGTACCCGACGTGTACAGGTTTGTTTCGCCCAGTCCGGGGGTTGGCGGTTGGGGAAAGTTCATTAAGAGTTCGATCGTGCAGGGCAGACCCAGTGACCGTCGTGTCGCGCGGTGTTTTGTGGAGGAGGAGGAGAAGAAGCCGCAGCAGTTGAGGAAGGGCGGAAGAGGCTGGCTTCACGTTTAGATGAACTGTTCTGATTCTCTTTTTCGTTGGCGCGCGCAATGTAAATCTGTCTGAGCTAGTTGGGGTTCAGTTTGATACCTTTTTCAGGCGGGTCTTGGGTAGGGGTGGAGCATTCTTATAGAATAAGATTCCATTATTGTTTAAATGAGGCGAGGAGAAGGGTAATTCGTAGAAGCTGGATATGCTTTGTTGTTGGTGCATCAAATGCTTGACAGTCGAAGCGAAGTGTTGGCCATCATCGCCGCCTTGAATGAAGAAGAGGGCATAAGGCCCACGCTTGAAGAGCTTCGGCAGTCCCTGCAGAACCCTCGGATACTGGTCGTTGATGGCAAAAGCACTGACCGAACAGTGGAAGTCGCAGAGGACTTGGGTGCTGAGGTGATTCAACAGGAAGGCAAGGGAAAAGGCGATGCGATAGCTAAAGCGATAAGCCATGTTGATTCAAAAGTTGAATACGTTGTCTTCACAGATGCAGACTACACTTATCCAGCGACGTTTGTTCCTAAGATGATAAGGATTCTTGAAGAAAATCCCAAGATTGGCATGGTGTGCGGCAACAGGTTTAACTCACGGTTCCAAATGGAGAAGATGCATAGCCTGTTCTATATGGGAAACAGGCTCCTGGCTTTCACACACAATATGCTGAACGGCGTTGCAATGCGAGATCCACTGACAGGTTTAAGAGTTGTACGCTGGAAAATCCTTAAGGACTGGGCACCTAAATCTAAGGGATTCGACATTGAAGTTGAGCTGAATCATCATGTTGAGAGAAAGGGCTACGGCATCATGGAGATAGACATACCCTATCGACGACGACTCGGCGAGAAAAAGCTGAAACTGAAACACGGCCTCACAATAGCCAAAAGAATCATGTTAGAAACGACCTAGCGCGCTGGCTTGTCCCTGAAATGGTTAAAAATGGTTTTTATTCCTTTTTGGGAAGTTTTGGTATGGGAAAACCCTGATTGCTGCAGGATTTTTCGAAACTCCTGTGATTTGACGTCCGTGAACGCAGCTAACATTCGCCGTTAAAGAAGCCTAAATTGGACGCAAAAGGGCAAAAGAAGAATAAGGACCATTTTACACCAATTTCGGGACAGGCCAGCGCGCTATTCAATACCTAAGAAACGTTCCATGACAAAGTGTCGTGGCGTGGGCTAATCATAGATTTTGCGTGTTTTTTGATTTCTATTTGTGTCCGTGGAATATTGCTTAAATAGGCGCTTCTTTGAGTGATTGTTGGATAATATGTGTCTTAGGAACTGTGGCCGTGATTTTGTTGATTTCGTGCTTCTTTCTTGCAGGATAGTAATATTGCCATCTCTATGGGTTTGCGAAAATGTGGCGAGGTGTGGTGTTTTTGCCCGATGATTTGTCTAGGGTGACTGAGGATTCGGCGCGGGGCGGGTTCTTTCTTTTTTCTGGTTCGGCGTTGGCCACCGTGGTTCTTGCGATTTCCGCGATACTTGTGGGGAGGCTGTTGGGGCCTGATTTATATGGGCAATATAACCTTGTCATAACTGTTCCTGGTCTGGTGTTGTTATTCACGGATTTTGGTATCACCATTGGCGTAACCCGTTTTGCCGCAAGTCTTCATAATGAGGGAGAAGATTCACGCGCGCATATTATTATTCGGGTTGGAGTTTGGTTTGGGTTTCTTGTTGGGTTGGTCGCGACGGTTCTGAGCGTCATTTTTGCTGGTTATTTAGCGTTAGTGATAAACAGGCCGGATTTTGCCTTCTACGTTCAGATAGCATCCTTATCTATAGTCTTCCAAGTCGTGTACGGGATTTCTAACGCAGCTTTCGTGGGTTTGGACAGGGCGGAATATAGCGCAGTAGCAACGAACGTTCAGGCTCTTGCGAAGACGGTGCTGCAAGTGACTTTTGTGCTTGTTAGTTTCACTATGGCCGGAGTCTTGGTCGGTTATGTTGGCGGTTTCGTTGTTGCTTCAATTATGGGAGTCTCAATTCTGTATTTTAGGTTGTTGAAGCCAGTTAGAAGTCGTAATGATAGTCCAGAAAATCCAAATGTTGAGGGCCGCGGGCAGATTCTGAATCTCTTGGTCCATTATGGAATGCCATTATACGCGTCTACTCTCTTGGCTGGCTTCCTACCGTTTTATCAGCGGATAGTGCTGGGGGTTTTCACTACGAATGCTTCCGTAGGAAGCTATTCGGCCGCTGCTAACTTCGTGGTTTTGCTTGCGGTTATCCCGACTTCTATTACCACAGCCTTACTTCCGGCCTTTTCGAAACTCGATTCCTCCTCAACTCATGATATCGTGAACGCTTTCTTTAAATTGGCGAACAAGTACACCTGCTTATTGATGGTGCCTGCCACAACGCTGCTCCTTCTGTTCTCGAATCAGGTTGTGGCGATAGTATATGGTTCGGCGTACAGTTCTGCTGGGTTGTACTTGGCGGTTATGGTATTAGTGTATTTCTTGGTAGCGGCAGGCAACCTAAGCTTGCCGAGTCTTTTCAATGGTTTTGGAAAGACGAGGCTAACTCTAAAGGTGACATTGGTGAACACATTCGTTGTCGTAGTGTTGTCTCCTGTCCTTTCTCCGGTATATGGGGTCGTAGGGGTGATATTGGCAACATTCATAGGTGGACTTGCGTCAACATCATACGCTGCGTATATTGGAATTCATGAACTTAAGGTTAATTTTCAAGTGAAACCGGTGGTGAAGATATATCTCGCTGGGCTATTATCGAGCTTGTTACCGTTGGTTGTGCTTCTTTTCATGTGGGCGCATCAGGTTGAAGTCTTGGTTGTAGGGACAGTTCTATTTGTGGCTTTCTACGTCACGCTGATACCGCTACTTAGAATTGTTGACGAAAACGAACTCGCTGCGTTGCGTCGAATGACAGCCCAGATTCGAGTGTTAAATGTAATCGCAAAGCCTGTACTCAAATACATGCAGAAAATCTTATCCTTGACTTCAGGTTCCAAATAACAATACAGACAGATGCAAATTTGTGGCGACATCAGGAGGTCCTGTAGTCGAAAGGAGTCTCAACTGCGATCGGTTTTCTTATGCGTTTTCCTGTTCTCCTGGGATCGCGTAACCTCGGAAAGCGCGCGCGTATTAAAGTGTTTTTTCATTCTTTCATCTCCTGGTCTCCGAGTCATGTAAATCAAGCGCATTCCCAAAGCTGACAATTGAGAATTTGTCGGTGGTGGAAGACTGATGCCGTAACAAGCTTCAGCCACGTTTCGGGTTTGCACTTCATCATCATTCCGCCGAAGTCTTTTACAGTGTCTGGTTCAACTGATAATGGTATTTGAAAAGCCTTCTTTGGCTGAGTGTCAAAGGTTCTTTGCAGAACCAATGAGATCGACTATGAATTGGTCGCCCAGTCGCCATCGCATGTTCGCGAAGTGCTGGTTTATGTATGAAGAGGTCTTTGCTGATAACCCAAATAGGCTTCTCAAAAAGGGAATAGAGATGCCTTTTGGAGAAAATTGGATAAATCAGAACGAACCCACAGAAGCCAACTCTTTCATTCATCTATGGCATATGCTGAGGTGACACTATCTGTGATAGGCATTGGACTTGATAACGAGAATGCAGCGTCGGTCATTACTTGCTTCAATTATGTCCTTTCAGCAGGCTGAGGCCATGTGAAAGCAGAGTTGTCCCTTGGTTGGGTTTTTGAGTGTGATTCCGTTTTCCTGCAAGACCGAAACACTCTCGTTCAATGGAGGATTCCTGACAATGGGTCAAAAGATTTGTACACGCAAAGGTTATTGTCCAAAAACATAGATTTAAATTATCGTTCACCAATGATATTTCCTGTCTAGAAGGGGATGGGGAAGATGGATGTTCGCAACTGCATTAATGATAGAGAGGACAGGCCGTGCTGTTCAAACACAGCTTCTGTGTTGCATGCGAATCAAAAGAGAAGGAGCATAAGATTGAACGCGCAAGTGTTCATAGTTTTCTTAGTTGCGTTTTTGGCCTTTACTCTGCTTGTTCCGCTTCAGCCCTCTATTGTGCCGTTCGTTTATGCGTCAAGCAATGGCTCACATTGGGGAGTTAACTATTCAAGTGACAACTGGCAATACAACACGGACGATGCCATTCTAAAACGCGACTTTCTGCTCTTTAATAACAGCGGTATTGACATCATCAGTGTGATGTTGACTTGGAGCGCGATTGAACCATTTCCAGGAGTGTTCAATACAGCTTTTCTAAATAGAATAATACATCTGTGTGCCATTGCGAATGCCTACGGGATAGATGTGATGATGGATTTCCATACTTTAAGCTACGATAACAGTTACACTATCCCCTCTTGGGTGTTTCCGCAACGATTGGCAACTGTCGTATTAAATCCTGAGATTCGGAACTCCTGGCTCAATTATCAACTCTATGTCATCAATTATTTTTCCGGAATCAAAAATCTGCACAGCTGGCAGATAATGAATGAACCTCTAATAACGGGACACGGCGAAACGCAGCAGGGTTTTGTTGATCTGTGGACAGATGAAGTTGCCCTTTTCCGAGCCCACTCAGATTTGCCTATTTCGTTACGTTTTGGATGCTGGAGTTTCAATGCCTATTGGAAGAATTATTCCAAGATCTACGATCTGTTTGACTATATGAGTTATAATTGGTATCCTGCCAAGGGGGAAACTTGCCTCAGAAGCGCAGTTGACCTCGCAAATAGTCATGGATTGCAGCCTCTTATAACAGAGTACGGTTTGGCAGACTGGAACGATACCGATCAAGATGCCAGTTACGTGTATCAGATTAACCTTTTCAAATCGATGGGCATCAATTTCGGGTTGGCTTGGCAGTACGGGGATTTTGATGGAGGCGCAGGTTATAGTCTTTACAACATGACTGGAAATTGTGTTCGCCCTGCGTTCTATAGGATTGCGCAAGCCAACGATGTGCAAGGAGTCTACGTGCTTGAAATAACTTTGGCAAAAACAATTATTGAACAAGGGTATTGCACAGATGTTGAAGTAACGGTTCTCAACGAGTGTGCTTCACCAGAAAGTTTCCTGCTTGACGTGTACGCGAATTCTACGCTAGTTGATATGAGAAACGAAACGGTTCAAAGCGGCGTTTCTACAGTCCTGCATTTCACATGTAACATGACAGTCCCTTGCGGAAAATATACTATAAATGTGGTTATTGAGCCTCTTCCGGGTCAGGCAAATGTCGCTTACAACCACTACACTGGCAGCAACATAACAGTGACTGTTAAAGGTGACCTCAATGGAGACTTCACGGCCAATCTGGTAGATTTAACGATGCTGGCACGAGCGTTCGGGTCCAAGCCAGGCAATGCGAACTGGAACCCCAATGCGGACATAAACAACAATGGTGAAGTGGACCTCCCGGACTTGGCCACATTAGCGCGCGCGTTATAGTTTGAGCTCTCATTTCTCAATAGAACATATGAAGTTTTCTTATAGAAAATTGTCATAGGTGTTTTATAGAATATCGTTTAAATATCTGCTTCCCGAACTATTGTAGTTGTATGTAGGAGAAGCGTGGAGTAAGACTGGATAACACTGGGTTGAATTTATCTGTTCTTGTCTGCTCCTGTCAGGGAGGGATTAAGTAGTGGCTTGTCTAGCAGAGAACGCAAAAGATCAAGCTTTGCGTGTCGAGCAACTAAAGATAGAATGGAAACGCCTGTGGAAGGAACATCTTGATGACAAGGTTCGTGCTGAGGGTGTAGCAAGTGAAGACTTTTCTGGATTATTCGTCGAAAAGGGTACAGTTATTTTTGCCACGAGAGACTTCAAATTCTTAACATTTGGAGGCATCCTAGAAGAGAATGGGATAGGCGACATACACAGGTTTGTTTCGCCAAGCCCCGCAATCGGAGGATGGAGGAAATTCATAAAGGCTTCAATTGTGTATGATAGGCCACTCCGAGAGAACCGTCGATGCCGTGAAAGTTTTTTGACGGAAGGGAAGAAAGTGCAACAGTTGAAGAAGGGCGGAAGAGGATGGCTCCACCTTTAGATATCTTATGAATACCTTGTTCATTTAGATCTAAACTGTTTGACTTATTTTCGAGGGGAGATGCATGGGTTATAGAAGTAGGTTCGATATTATAGCTGACATGCTCGGTGTCGTCAGTGGGCAGACAAAAAAGACACACATCATGTATGGTGCTAATTTGAGTTATGGGCTCTTGAAGAGGTATCTTGCGGAAATTACTCGTTCTGGTCTGGTAGTTTACGAACGGAAGAGGCGTTATTATATACTCACGAATAAAGGCAGGGCCTTTTTGGGTGCATACAAAGAGTATTCGCGACATGCGGGTTTTGTCGAGAAACACGTTAATAGCTTCAAGTTGAAGGAGAAGGCGTTGGAGAAGCTTTGCCGCGACACGTAGATTTGAACGATAACACGGTTTGGTGAACTCGTTTGTCCGTTGGATTTAAGTATCTGCTGTGCGGTTACTTTTTCATAAGAGGAATGAGCTTGCAATTCTCGGTTAGATTCTTAGCCGCAATAGCTATAGTCGCCATCTTATTCCCTGTGGCTACGCCACTCATTCCAGCTGAATCTGCTCAAAATGCCTCGGTCGAAATAGCTAATGCTAGCCAGGCGTTGAGTGCGGCGTTCATCAAGGTTTCAGAAGCAGAGAGAGATGGCGTGAATGTAAGTGGCTTGACAAACAGGTTGAACAAAGCAGGGGGTATTTTAACGTCTGCCCAAGAAGCTCTCGAAGAAGGAAACTATTCAGGCGCCGTGAGTCAGGCAGTTTCTGTAACCGATTTTGCAAACGGCATCGCTCTCGACGCGACTGGGCTGATGAACCAAGCGGCGACACAACCATCCAGCTTGCTGCTGTCGCTGTTGTTCACTCTTGTTGGTTCCGTAGCTCTTGTTGCAGTTCTGTTTTTGATGTGGCGTCGTTTTAAACCGTATTATACTCGCAAACTATTGAAGACTAACCCGAGGTTGAGTGGTTGATGTGGTCTCTGGATGATTACCGATATATCTTCGTGTTTGTTGGTCTCATTGGGATAATTCTCCTTAGCGTGCCTTCCGCGTCCATTCTCATAAGCTCTCAGCAAGGGGACCCCTTTTCTGAGCTGTACATTCTTGGGTCAGAACACATCGCAGAAAAATATCCATTCAATATCAGTTCAGACAGCGATTATTCAGTCTATTTGGGTGTTGTGAATCATTTGGGCAGTTCTGCATTCTATGAGGTTGACTTGAAGCTGCTCAACAGTTCTGATGCTGTTCCTGACACTGCTTCTGGAGTTTCTAGTCCATTGCCTGTTTTATACAGCTACAATGTGTTCCTGCTGGACGGGCAGACTTGGGAAACGATTTCGGATTTTTCGTTTTCCAATGTGACTATCCACGAACTTTCTGGAAGGACCGTGTTATACGTGGGTGTAATGAACATAAATCATATTCCCGTCCAAGTGGACAACAGCGTGGAATGGGATAGCGAGAACAGCGGGTATTTTTACAGGTTCGTCGTGGAGTTGTGGCGATACAATACTACAAGCAATGCCTTTAGGTTTGACGGCCGATTTGTGTCTCTCTGGTTGAATGTGACGTCGAGTGGATAATTCTCCATGGGTGACGATTTAACCTGCGAACCGCGTGCGCTGTAATGAATGGCTCCCTCGGTCGTTAAAATGTAAGATTATTATGGAAGTAGATTCCATTAGTGTTTAAATTTATGGTTCAGATAGTTAATCATGAAGCATAATTGTCGGTGTCATATATGAATAGAGAAAGGCCCCACGTTCCCTTGGCAATCGTTGCAGCCATGAACGAAGAAGAGGGTATTGGACCGACAATAGCGGAGCTTTGGCAATATGTGAAGAACATTGAAGTCTTGGTAGTGGATGGCAATAGCCGAGATAACACGGTCAGAATTGCGGAGGATATGGGCGCCAACGTTATTTTCCAAGAGGGAAAGGGAAAGGGCGATGCAATTGCACAGGCAATAAGGCATATCAATTTGCATGGTATTGAACCTAGTTATGTTGCCTTGACAGATGCTGACTACACTTATCCGGCAAAGTTTATGCTACGTATGATAGACATACTGAATGAAAAGCCAAGCGTAGGCATGGTTTGCGGCAACAGGTTCAATTCACACTTTCACCTAGAGGCTATGCATGACATGTTTTACGCAGGAAACAGGTTTTTGGCTTTTGCACACAACTTGATGAATGGAGTAGCCTTGCGCGATCCTCTCACGGGCTTGCGAGTATTGCGTTGGGAAATAATAAGAGATTGGGTTCCGAAGTCCACAGGCTTTGATATAGAAGTTGAGTTGAACCACCAAGTTGAGAGAAAGAAATACGATATCGTAGAGATACCAATAGCTTACAGAGCCAGGATGGGCGAAAAGAAGCTAAAGATGAGACACGGCGCTACTATTCTGAAAAGGATACTACTGGAAGCACGTAACTAATTAATAATCACCCCTCGCCATTCGGGCGACATTCCTGAAAGCATTGTTCCTAGAAGTGCGTGCTAGTCTGGACGTAGCAATCAGGTGAGTATAATTGGGAGTCTCAGTCGTGATATCTACATACACAAAAAGCAGGCTTAACTCAGTCTTGAGCTGCATAAAGTCTCTGAAGGAGCAGTCGCTGAAGCCAGATGAAATGTTGGTGGTTTTGGATCCAATTCCCGATTTGGTGGATTTCTACAGATCAAGACTGCCAAGCCAAACGAAGATTGTCGTCAGCAAATTGTGCGGACTTTCGAGCGCGAGAAACGCAGGTGCCCGGGCTGGAAGTGGAGATATTATTGCCTTCATCGACGATGATGCAGTAGCTGGTGAACATTGGCTCGAGAACTTGGTTCGGGGCTACGAGGAACCCAATGTTGCCGGAGTTGGAGGTTCAATACGCCCCAATTGGAAAAATCGACCGCCTAGATGGTTTCCCGAAGAGCTCTTTTGGATAATCGGTTGCACCTACAAGGGTATGCCCACGATGAAGTGCGATGTGAGGAACCCTATAGGATGTAACATGTCCTTTGTCAAGAACATCTTCGGAAAGGTAGGGTATTTCAGACCCGATGTTGGGCGGTTCGGGAAAATGTTATTGGCTGGAGAGGAGGCAGAGTTCTCTATTAGAATTCAGAACATGATTCCAGAATCAAGGATTGTTTATGAACCTTCAGCTGTTGTCTTTCATGACGTTGCCAAAAACAGAGCTAGTCTAGGGTATGTCTGGAAGAGATCTTTTTATGAAGGGGTCTCAAAAGCTCTTATTCAGAGATTATGGCATGGGCATGGTTCACGGACACAGCTCTCAACTGAGCAGAGTTACTTGAAATACCTTCTAGCCAAAGCAATTCCATCTAGGATAGCGCGGATATACGATCCTGGAGTTCTTTCTCAAATCATTATATTGTTTTTTTCAATGAGTGCTGTATACGCGGGCTACTTGATAGGCAGGCTTCGTTGAAGCACCATTCAAACACTGAACTTGGAACAGGATGACACGAAAATGCTTGAGAAAGAATCCGCCATGAACTCAGCTAGAGTGAAGTTTCTCGTGATAAACGTCTGCAATCCTCTTAGCATGGGAGGCGCAGCCATAACTAGCGTTCTTGTTAAGTCATTGAAAGACCGTTTTCCCAATGCAACCGTTGCCTTAATGCCGTCGCGCTGGAAGGATCGCGAGATATACCAAAATGAGTACGGAATGGAAGGAGTTGCATTCGTTCGTCACTTGTGGTATAGAGAGCGCTATTCAACATCTGCAACTATAATGCATTCTTCACTGCCTGCTCTAAACGCACTTCTGAGACTTTCAATCAGCAATGTTTTGAGAAAACTTGGTTTAGCTAGTGGGAATCCTCTTTCAGGATACGATGCAATACTCGATCTCAATTCAGATGCAATTAACGAACATTACGGAACAGTTTTTCCCTTGTACACTTTGTTCAATCTGTTTCTTGCATCATTGTCGGGCAAGCCTGTGATAGTGTGCCCTTGCACAATAGGCAAATTTAAGAAACCTTTGAAATTCATCGTAAAGTTCGTTCTGAACAGAATGGACACTGTGATGGTTAGGGAAGAGATAGGAAGAAAAAACCTAACATGGCTTGGTGTCTCAAAACCCAACATAGCAGTGGTTTCCGACCTGGCTTTTCTTTTTGAGCCCGCGAAAGACAAAGGAACTCTTGTTGGAGTCACTTTGGCACATCTTGAGAGGCCCATAGTAGGCATTGCCCCTAGTCAGGAAATCTCCCGTTATGCATTTGTAAATAGTAATGAGAGCCCAGATATGAAATATGAGAGTTACATAGGGCTGATGGCACAACTTGTGGATTTTGTGGTCAGAAATCTAAATGCATCCGTAATATTGGTTCCACACTCGTTGAGTGAAAGGGGCACAGCGAGATACCGTTGGTTAGAGGATAGGATAGCATGCAATCGAATATACTCACGGATTCAAGAAAAGAAAAAAACAACGTTATTAAAGGGACCTTTTAGGCCAGATGAGCTAAAAGCTTTGATAGGAGCATGCGATTTGGTCATTGGTTGTAGAATGCATGCGACGATAGCCTCGACAAGCTCGGCTGTGCCAACGGTTGTTGTGGCTTATGGTGAGAAGTTCGATGGGATAATTGGTGCACAAATGGGTCAGAAGGATCGAATAGTGAATATAGGTCAGAGCTATCAAGTGGTTCTTGATCAGCTCGAGGCAAAAATAAGAAGTACTTGGGAAGACAAGGATGACATCCACATAAATCTGAAGAAAAGGCTTAAGTCCGTCAAAGAGTCTTCATCGACCGCGTTTGCCCTTATCGGAAGATCATTACAGGAAGAAGGGATTCATTTGAATTCGAAGAGCAAACGAATGTCTAAATCTGAGAGCTGAAATTGTGGGAAAGAAACTGAAGAACGAAAGCGTTATTTCTATAGTTAAGGACGATCTTTGCACAGGTTGTGGAACGTGTGCAGCTATTTGCCCATATCACGCAATTGAAATGAGTGAAAATCCCAGGAAGCACATTCTTCTGCCAACAGTAAAGGAAGAAAAATGCACCAACTGTGGCAATTGTCGGAGAGTCTGTCCTGGGCATGAGGTCGACTTCAAAAAACTGAATGCGTGGATATTCGGCAAGCGTTGCACAGATAATTTCAATGACATCCTGTTGGGATACCATATTAAATCGTATTCAGGCTATTCACGTGACTTCAAAGTACGCTATGGCTCAGCGTCCGGCGGATTGGCAACAGAAGTGCTTCTTTTCGCACTACGGGAAAATCTGATCGATGGAGCACTGGTCACGCGAATGAGCAAGGATCGACCGCTGAAGCCTCAGCCCTTCATTGCAAGAACCCCCAAAGAGATAATGGAATCTGCAGGTTCCAAGTATTGTCCTGTACCTGCAAACGAGGCGCTTGAAGAAATCCTGGAGGAGAAAGGAAGATATGCGGTTGTGGGTCTTCCATGTCATATCCATGGAATCAGAAAGGCCGAAAAGGTCTATGAGAAGCTGCGTAAAAGGATAGTGCTTCATTTGGGAATTTTCTGTTCACACACAGATTCCCTGTTAGAGACGGAGTATTTGCTTTACAAACTAAAAGTGAACATTACTGATGTAGAGAGAATAGATTATCGTGGCAAAGGATGGCCTGGAATGTTGAGCATCAACCTGAGATCGGGCCGTTGCATCGATGTTCCTTTCCATGATTGGATAAAGATCCACGCATATTGTCTGTTCTCCCCCACGCGTTGCCTACTATGCTGTGACCACTGCGCAGAATTGGCCGACATTTCTTTTGCTGATGCTTGGCTCCCTGAGTTTCTAAGCGACTCCGTGGGCACATCGATTGCAGTGGCGAGATCAAGAATTGGCGATGATATACTGCATCAAGCGCAGTCAAAAGGGAAAATAGAGCTTCGCGAACTTGAGGACGTCAAAGTTGCAGAATCGCAGAAAATGATGCGCTTTAAGAAGAATAGCATCGCCGTGAGATTTCTTCTTTTTAACGCGCTGGGCAGAAAACTTCCTATATATAACACCGAAATACTAAAACCTAGTTATGTTGATTGGCCACGTTCAGCGATAATTTTCCTCAATCGTTACATTGCTGGAAAACGCAGTTTGTGGGGGAGTCTGGAAAGCTTCGCGAATCTACAGAATCCCCTTGAGCGAATGTACAAGAAGGCATTGAGATTCTCCTCATAGAAGTGCTTTGGCGAAGTGAACATTGAGCTTATGAAAAGTGTAGCGTTCTGGAATAGAAACAGATGCCTTCAGAAAAAGCAATCTTCCATCGTTCAATGCTTATAGGAAAGAAGCATTTTCGTCGATGACTGAATCTTCTTGCTTGCTGGTGGGAAGAGCGAGATATGCCACCTTTCGTACTCAGATTAGATCTATCATAAGTGCTGGAGAGACTCGATGTCGAAGTTGCCTTCAAGAATTCACATTGTCCATGTTGGTACCATGAACAACATGGGGACGCAAGCTCTTCTGGAAAGCGATGTTTCAGCTCTCAGGGAAATAGCAGGCAATGATGTTCTCTTATCGGTTTCAACCACAGACGAAGCAGGAGTCAAGAAACTGTCGCTTGGCCTAGATGCTGTGGTGCCCAATTTGGTCGATATTCCTTTCAGGAAGGCAGATGATTTGGCAATTAGACTCAAAATAAGTAGAAGTAGCTCAAAATACAAGGCTCTAACTTTCCTGTTAACGATATACATGCTATTCCAAGTGGAGCTTTCCATACTTTCGGCCATACTTGTCAAAATGAGGCTTAAGCCTTTGTACCGCTCGAAGGTCTTTGACCGAATATGCAACTGCAACCTCGTGATCTCGTGCAGTGACGAGAATTTTAGGGAAGTACCGTCGCTGATAAGCTCGCAAATTTACTGGGTTTTTGTTTGGTGGTCAATCCTCTTCGAAAGGACTTTCGAAATATCTGTGGCGAGATACTTTAAGAAGCCGACGGTGATGTTTCCCAATTCGGTTGGCCCTTTCAAAACGTTTGTTGGAAGATTCTTGTCAAGACTTTCTCTTAACAACTGTAACCGAATTTTGATTAGGGACTCGATCTCTTACGAGCTAGTTAAGTCACTAGACATTAAGGCTCCAAGAATTCTGACCTCTGATTCAGTTTTGTTGTTTTCGCCAGATTTTCCTTCCAAGCTTAAGAATAACGAAAAGTCAAATAACAGACCTGTTATTGGCGTATCTGCAGGAATATACAATCACACGGTGACAACTACTGAAATCAGAAAGTACATCAAAGAGCATGCTCTGGCACTCGATATTGCTATAGAAGAACTCGGAGCTGAGGTCATATTCTTGCCACATTACATTACGGGCTTTCGTTACGACGACCTTGAAATAAGCAATTTGATTCTTCAAAGCATGAAGCACAAGAATGGAGTCAGAATTATCCAAGTCGACAACGCAAGGGAATTTAAATCTATACTAGGACAGATGAGCATAATAGTCTCGTCGAAGATGCACCCAGCAGTGATTGGCATCTCGATGTTTACTCCTACTTTGTGTATTGCCTATGACCACAAACAGATGGGATTTTTTGAAGATATAGGGATGTCCCAGTTCCTTGTTCGCTTTGATGAGATTTCTCACGAGGTGATTTTCTCGAAAATAAACTCTCTTTGGGAAGAAAGAGGAAAGCTTCATGAAGAACTGGAAATAAAGGTTACAGCATTACAGGAGAGTTTAAGAATTTCGCTTCGCAAAGCCATATGTATTTACATTCAGGAATAGGCGATGACGGAGTATGCTTGACCTTCTGAAAACTCCGTTCCTTCTCCGAGCAATGATTCGGCGCGCCTATTGGGATGAGGAAAGGCTTATTGAATACCAAGAGAAGAAACTGAGAGAAATCATCAGGTATTCGTATGACCATGTTCCTTTCTATCATAGAAAAATGGATGAATTGAACATCAAACCCAATGATATAAGGGGTCTCAAGGATCTAAAAAAACTGCCGATAATAGGGAAAGATCAAATCAGAAACAATCTCAATGAAATCGTTTCCAGCGATTATGATATTAACGGACTTCGTGCATTTTATACGAGTGGTTCTACTGGAAAACCCCTAACTATTTTCGTCACGAAGGAAGAAGACATAATCAGAAAAGTAAAGCATCTCCGAGCGAATATTGGCTGCGGGCAAAAACCGAGAGATCGGTGGGTCGCCCTGACATCCCCTTCGCACTTTAGCGAAGCTTCGGGAATTCAACGGAAGCTCAGGATATATGCTCCGTGCGCCTTCATTTCCGTTTTTGACGATTTAACAAAACAGTTCTCGGTACTGGAAAAAGCGAGACCCGATGTTCTAGGTGGTTATGCAAGTTCCATCCTGCTATTGGCAAAGGAAGCCAGAAGAAGGGAACTAAAGACAATAAGACCCCGACTAATTTTCACTGGAGCTGAACTCATTGATTCGAGGTCACGCAGTTTCATTGAAGAAGTCTTTGATGCCCCTGTTTTTGATCAGTATGCGACCATAGAATTCGAACGAGTTGCTTGGCAGTGTCAGGAACGACATGGCTACCACATTGACGCGGACATGGTCATAACGCAGTTCATTGACAAGAATGGAGAAGAAGTTGCTTCAGGAGAAACCGGACAAATAGTCTGCACGAGTCTATTTAGTTATGCAATGCCATTTATAAGATATACCGTTGGCGACATTGGCGCACCTTCAAACGAAAAGTGCAATTGCGGAAGAAGTCTCCCTTTGATGAAAGTCATCGAAGGACGCAAGGACTCACTATTGCTTCTACCAGACGGTCGACTGATGTCTCCTTTCACTATATTGATGACGGTAAGCCAGTTCAAGATGATAAGTGACGTAGACCAGTTCCGTTTCATACAGAAAGATACGGATAGTTTCGTGCTTGAAATCAAAAAAAAGGACGCGAGTGTTGATGAAAAGACTGTTGAGCGGGAATTTGTTGCCCACATCAAAAAGAGCCTTAGAATAGATGCGTTTAATCCAAAGTTTGAAGTCACGTTTGTCGACAGCTTTCCGTTAGACAAAAGTGGGAAGATCAGACCAGTAATCACTGAATTGAACACCAATGCCCTGCAGAGAAAAGTAGCAAACGATTAGGAACCTGATTCTTTCGTCGATCAAGGGGTGCAGAACTTGGTTCAGTCAAAACTCCATTACGTCATTATTGCTTTGGCAGTAGCTATGCTGGTCTGTACAGCAGGTTCGACATCTATTCACTCGATGGATTCAAGCGGTTTTGGACTTGTTAGTAGACTTCCTATCTACTTCTGGGTGGGTCTGGTTCTTGTATGTTTCCTGTGGTACCTTGGCCGCAGGTCTAAGACAACGCTGATTGCGGCGCTTGTTCTTACGTTGTCATTCTTGTTCATCGCGCCGGCGATTGTTAGAGTGCCCGTGTGGCTAAGTAATTCATATTATCCTTTTGCAGAGAGTTCCCTCATAGACACTTCTGGTCATCTCGTTGATCGTCCTCTTCTTCCCTCATTCAGCTATCACGACTGGCCCATGTTCTTGTATCTAGCGAGCATCCTAACGATAGTGACAGAAGCCCCGGATTATCTTCTGCTCAAACTGTTTCCGTTGATAACCGTCTGTGCTTATGGATTGTTGGCTTTCTTGGTTTTGAAATCTCGGCTTAAAACCGAGCATGCGATTTTAGGCGCAGGATGGGTTCTTGCAACTTATTGGCTACGCCAACAGTACTTCGGACCCCAGGGTGTTGCCTACATTCTGTTCTTGTTGGCTTTTCTGCTCATTACTTGGATTTTCTTTGACGAGAAGGCTCGAAAGAAAGAATTGCTTGCGCTTTTCTTTTGCGTTTTCTCCATACTCACTTTGATGCATGTGCTCTCAGCTTTTATGGTGATAACGCTTCTAGTTGCGCTGTACGTTTCACAGAGGTTCTTGACAAAGAAGCTAGATTCTAACGTAGCAAAATTGGTCCTTTTCTCAATCGTGTTTTTCCTAGCTTGCAACATATATTTTGCGGGGGACTTCTTCCAGTTTGCCGTCCAGAGAATGTATCAGAGCCTCCTAGGAATCGGCGGGCACTCTTTTCTTAGTGAAACTACGCGTGTGATAGGCTCACGTGCAAACCAAGTCAGCTATTTCTCTTCATGGGGATCAGTGTTTATCAGCGCGGGAATCGCGTTCCTGTCGCTAATTCTAGTTGGGAGGAAGATTCTTCCTCGGAGGCAATTTGCAAAAGAAGGCTATGCTATTTTCTGTGGGATCTCTTTGGTACTCTTTGCTGTTTACGGAGTTGTACTTCAGTATGGGCTTTCCGAAGCATATCAGCGAGCTTTCATGTTCGGCTTGGTTCCCCTAGCCTTTCTTTGTATCTACGTTTTAAAGGATAGACCGAAATTGCTGGTTGGTTTGCTTGCGGTCTTGATATTTCTAAACATCCCTGCTCAATACGGATCTGACTCATTCAGACTCTCTACTAACCAGGAGTTGGCAGGGTCCAGATTTTTCGCAACGTACTCACCCCAAAAATCCACCTGCTTTGACGAGTTCTCCCTTTACATCAGATATTATAATTCAACTAAGATTTACCAATTCACGACGATCGTCGCTTCTGCACCTTCTGTCAAGAAGCTAAACCAGACTTCTGTTGATCAGGAATTGGCTAGACTAGACTACGTTGTACGCTCTGGACTTGAAAACAACTATTATTTGTTTTATTACGGGTCCAATCCTCTCAGTGGAGCCAACCTCGACCGGTTCAACAAAGTATACGATAACGGGGCTTATGAGATATTCAGTAACAACAACGTAACTGTTGGATAACCGCTGTTGCCGAGAATGAGATTGGTCCAAGACATACGTTTAACTTGCACGTGGATGAAGCAAGATAACGGTATATCCGTGCATTGTGATAGGGCCGTTCAAATCTAATGTACCATTTTGCACTCTGGGTGTCTGCCAAGGTACGGTGGTGTCTATTTTAGAGTACTCGGCTTGACCACTGATTCCATTGAGCGTAATCGTTCTTTCCTGAGCCGTTTTGCAGATCAAGAGTATATTCAACTGCGTGTTGTGAATCCACGCGAGTGACGTGATGTCTTCTGATGAGCTTGTCGTGTCGACGATGACGTCACCTGGTGCCATGTTGGTTCCTATCATTTGTTGGACGTAATACGGGTACCATGGTTGACTGTTATCTATGTTGACCATTCCGATTCCGCTGGTGCCGCTGCTGCCGAAAGTGAAGTAGATGCAGTCTTTGATGTTCATTAGACTGAACATTCTTATTGACAAAGCAGTGTAGACAGCACCGAACATGGTGCGTGTTCGGGGATCAGTTCCATTGGTGTATGCACTGTTGAGGTTGCCCTCCGACATGATGATGGGCAGATCAAGACCCTTTGCGGTTCTGTAAATATCCACAGCCTGCGTAGGTGAATACTTGTTTGAGCTCTCGACTAGATATTTCGTTTCTGCTGTTGCCATAAGATCTGCATCGGCAATGTCCAATGTGGAAGCGCCATACCTATGGAAACTGATGAAATCAAGATTTTCTCCGTTAGAAATGAAGTAGTCCAAGACGGCCTTCTTGGTGGACTCGTCGCAGCCTATCATAATACTTGGGTTTGATGCGCGCATTGCAATTGCTGCCGAATTAAATAGCTGCATGTAGTACCCGAGCTGGGGTTGGTCACCATACCATCCAAAGTAGTGGAACGGCTCATTTATCATCTCGTAGTAGCGGACAGGTAGTCCTGAGCTTTTGAAGTGGTCGACCCAAGCGGCGCAATATGCGGCCCATTGATCTGGGTAAGGCAATCCTGTTTGCGGGTTAGTGCTCATGCCGACAGGCATTGAAGTCAGTTGATTGCTGTCCCAGCTGTAGAATCCCAGAACTATCAATGGTTCAGCTCCATTCTCATAGATTCTCTTAAGAAGCAAGTCAATATCACTCCAGTCCCAAGTTCCACTTTTTGTTGTTTCATTCCATGTGACACATGGTTTACCTAGGCGGTGTTCAAAGAAGCGAACCAATCTGAAGCCTGCATTTTTCGAGAGATTTTGGAGGGCGGGTTGGTTCAACCACTGCCTTATGTCATGACCATCTAGTTGGAATCCTAGAGAAAGGTTGTTGGTTGCAATAGCTTTTCGTTGGTTCACGTTGATTGTTGCTAGGGGGGCATAGCTGATAAAACCTGTTGCCGACATGCTTGTTGAACCCGCGGAAGTCGAGTAGACGAAAGCTGTTGAGTTCAAAAACGTTAATGCCAATATGAGGGGCATGAGATGCCATTTATTGATTTGGTGAAGCCTCAATTGAACACCCGTATCGTTTTCTTTAACACTCACAATCTCATATAGTACGATATAATAAAGCTTGTTTCACACTTGACGAACACAAATACAAATCATCAATTCTAGGGAGGGCATAGGGGAAGCAACTTGGACGCCTGTGAGGTAAATTATTTACTGTATGAACGCTGTTTTGAGGGATGTAGACGAGTTTCCTCGACCTTTCAAATGCTAGCTGACACTTGCATGTTTCTGACCTAACCTGGCTAAACGTCATGAGGCCGAGAAATCCAAATAAGTCAGATACAAGTTTAAGGTAGATCAAACGACTCGTTCATTGAAGAGGTTTGTCAAAGTGACTTTGATAGACGTTCGTTATGGACTGAATTATTCATCTGCCCATTGGGACTATGCTGAAACCGACAGTGTTCTGGCAGCAGATTTTGGTTTATTCCAGAGGAATCACATCAGCCTGATATGTCTATGGCTACACTGGTCACGTATCCAGCCATCATCATCGTCATCATACGATAAGGTCTATCTGGAAAAAATAGCAAATCTATGCAGCATCGCTGCTCAATATGGGATACTAGCGGACATTGATTTTCACTCAGGCTCCGGAAGCTACAAACGATACGGTCTGCCGCCTTGGTTTTCTGGAACTTTCGACGAAGTCGCAACCAGTTCGACTTCCAAAACAGAGTGGATCAACATGGAAAAACACGTCATCCAATACCTTTCATCGGTTCCGAATATAAGAAGTTGGCAGCTGTTCAACGAACCTTGGGCAGACACCTCCTCCTTGCAGACAAGCTATCGAACTCTCTTCGTCGAAACGACGAATGCATTGAGAACCTTGACGAGCAAGCCGTTTACGATAAGGTTTGGCGCTTCTTCATTCACCACGCACAAGTGGAAAGATTGGGCTCAACTGTATCAGATATGCGATTTCATGGCTCTCAATTGGTATCCAAAATACCACACCATAGCATCTCTCGACGCATGGATAACTGCTTCCAGAAACCACGGAAAAGATACAGTGACAACTGAATACGGCGAGGACACAGCTGAGGATGGTGCACAAACGCAGTCGCTCGCGGAACAGATTTCGTTGTTCAAGGCTAGAAAGATAAACACGACTTTGGTGTGTCAGTATGGACGATTGAGCGCTGGACACTATTTTGATCTCTTGAACCTATCGACGGGGCAGCCCAGGCCCGCCTTCTATGAAGTGGCGAAGGCGAATGCACAATAGGTGTTTCAGGTATGAAGGCTCTGCCAGTACGACGTTCGAGCGAATGTATAGAACCAATGTATGTTTCGGAAGCGTCCGAATGAAGTTGATTCATTTTGCAATCGTCCTTCTAACTATCAACCTCTGCCTACTTAGCTGTGTGAACTTTGGGTTTTCTGCTCCAGCTGATGAAACTCTTTACTTTCAAACTTATACGAGCATCCTCCCAAACGGCCTTGAGCTTCAAGCCATGAATAAAAGTATACAAAACCCTGCCCAACAAGCAAATTATAGCAGCGCCAACCGCGGTTTTATTTCGCAGCCATTGGCTGAAGACTTCATTTTTCAAACGGTAAACGTTACTGTCTACCATGACGCCGTTCCATCCGGCCCTGGAAATTTTACAATGTATGCTACCCTCGATGCTGCCAATGCCAGCGGCGACGCGTACTGGTTCTCTGATCAGTACGGAACGCAGTTAGCACCAGGTTCAAGGGTGGATTCTGTTCTTATTAATGTTGCAGTTCAGCTTTTTGAGGGAGACAGCATTAGTGTCTATGTGGGTCCTATAGACAATGGAAATGACATTGGTCTAGATATGTACTGGGGGAACTCCACCTATCCAAGCAGCATTTCATATGCTGGAACAGCATACTACAACTACATCCCCGAATTTCCATCAACACTACTATTATTCATCATAATTGCTGACACATCTCTGGCCTTGATAGTGTGCAAGAGTCATGCAAAAAAACGACAAATCCAAGCGCGCATGCGTGTTCCTAAAATGACTTTATGAAAGACGACCTGCATATATACTGCCTGGGCTGGCTAGTCCGTCTTTGACCATGGTCTGTGCGACCGGTAAAATGACTGGACGTTGCCCGT